>Ga0070670_100001845_pt1 | contig 17266 bp, 14 predicted proteins | sample KBSS63metaG_FD_64665 | JGI IMG/M metagenome (GOLD analysis project Ga0070670, IMG submission 64665) | Switchgrass rhizosphere microbial communities from Kellogg Biological Station, Michigan, USA - KBS S6-3 metaG | ecosystem: Host-associated > Plants > Roots > Rhizosphere > Soil ... | reverse complement strand
CTTGCAGAGCGCTTTATCAGATGTGCCGGAGGATGAGAAAAGGCAAATACAGTGGGAGAACGCGGCAAGGCTTTATTCCATTTCGTGAAAATTCCTTCTGACTCCTCCGACTCCGCCGAGGCCATGCTTTTCAAAAATTTTTAAACGGGAGATGTTTCTAGCCGGATCCATTTAATCAGACCGAGGAGGCAAAGCTATGCGACCCAAAGTACGTCATGTTGCGGTGATGACAAAGAATCGCGAAAAGATGGTGGATTTTTATCAGAAAATCTTCGGGCTCGAGCCCAAGCGCGGCTTTGGCGGCGCGATCTATATGTCCGACGGCGACGTCAACATCGCGCTCATCGAAGTGAAGCGCGAGGACCAAAAGGAAGGCATCAACCACTTCGGTTTTGAAGTGGACGATCTCGACGAGATCAAGCGCCGTTTGCAAGAAGCGGGTTTCAACTTTGAAATTGACTCGAAATCGGACAAAGACTCCGATCATCGCATCCAGGATCCTGACGGGCACTGGGTCGATATGGCGGTTCAGCGCCGTTGGCCAAAGTAATCAGGTCGAAGAGTGAGGCGTAAGGCGGTGAGGCGTGAAGCGTTGCAAGCCACCCGTGCACTGACTGCGGAACATGAGTTGATGCAGAAGCTTAATGCGAGGATAGCGCTGCTGGTCTTGTTCGCGGCAAGCTTATTTTCCTTCCCAGCGTACTCTCAAGAAAATACGCAGAAAATAGTCGAAGCGGCGCGAAAAGAAGGCGAAGTGGTGTGGTACACCACGATGAGCTCGGATCAGAGCAATGCCTTCATGGCGCGTTTCCAACAGAAGTATCCATTTCTCAAACCGTCCGTGATCCGCCTCGGCGGCAGCGCATTGTTGAACCGGATTCTGACCGAAGCGAAAGCGGGAAAGAACTTTTTTGACGTAGTGCACGGCACCGGTGAGATTGTCTTGCCTCTGATGGAGATGGGTCTTTTGGCGCCGTATCTTTCGCCCGAACGTAAAATGGTCCCTGACGACCTAAAAGACAACAAAGGTTTCTGGACATCGGTTTACGTCAATTCGGTGGTGCTCGGCTATAATACGAATCTCCTGAAGGGTCAGCCGATTCCGCGCACGTATAGCGACCTATTGCAGCCGCGTTGGAAAGGCCGAAAAATTTCCGTCGATGACACCTATGCGACCTTTCTTCAAGGACTGATTTCCGCATGGGGCAAAGACAAGGCGCTCGATTATCTGAAAAAATTGGCAGAGCAGGATCCGGTGGTCATGCGCGGCAGCACTGTGCGCGTTCAGCTCGCGGCGGCGGGCGAGTTTCCTCTCGTCATCGCTTACGCCAATATCATCCAATATCTCGCTGAAAAGGGCGCGCCGGTGGATTGGGTGGCGCTCGAGCCAGCCGTTATTTCCGTCAACACGGTGATGGCGGGCGCTAAGGCGATGCACCCGAACGCGGCGAGACTGTTTATCGACTTTACGCTTTCCAAAGAGGGACAGGAAAAACTTTGGGATTTCCAGCGAATTCCGGCACGTAGCGATGTGGAACCGAAACCCGCCCGATTATTTCGGGGCTACAAACGTTACGTCGTGCATCCCGAAGAGATGCAAAATCTCGACGAGACAGCAAAGCTCTATTCGCAGATTCTCAAAACGCGTTAAGCGCGTCGGATCTCCTGAGTTACGCAAGCGGCATCAGACGATCGTAGGGGCGCAGCGCGCTGCGCCCGGCGTCGGAAAGATCCGGGTTCAGAGCCGGCGAGACTGAAGTAACGCGTTGGATCATTTGTTTGAATAATCGAAAACGGTGTTGTCATGGCAGAAAAATTTTCGGTAATCGCGAGAAACGGTATGGTGGCGTCGAGCCAACCGCTGGCGACATTAGCCGGCGTGCAAGTGCTCATGAACGACGGAAATGCCATCGATGCCGCGATCGCGACGGCGGCGGTGTTGGGCGTAGTCGAGCCTTCGTCGATTGGCATTGGCAGTGATGCGTTCTGTCTCTTTTATTCGGCGAAAGAAAAAAAGATCAAAGCGCTCGATGCGAGCGGCAGATCGCCCTACGGAGCAACCCTGGAATTTTGCCGCAATCGCGGTTTTACAGAAATGCCGCAGCGCGGCATTCACTCGGTTACGGTTCCCGGCGCTGTGCACGGCTGGGCAACCTTGTTGAATTCTTTTGGCAAGAAAAAACTTGCCGATGTGCTGCAAGGGGCGATCGGTTATGCCGAGGAAGGTTTTCCCGTAGCAGAGCTCACGGCGGAGCAGTGGAAGGAGTCCGAAGCGCGATTGAAAGCCGATCAGGGTGCCGCAACAAATTATTTGATCAACGGGCGGACGCCCAAAGCCGGCGAGATCTTCAGAAATCCGCGTATGGCGGTAGCGCTGAAGCGCGTCGCGGCGGAAGGGCCGGATTGTTTTTACCAGGGTGAGATCGCCAAGAAACTGGTTCAGTGTTCAGAACGGCTCGGCGGAGTTTTCACGCTTCGAGACTTCGCGGAGCACCGCTCCGAATGGGTCGAGCCGATCACCGCACGCTACCGCGGTTATGATATTTACGAGATGCCGCCGGCCACGCAAGGTTTCGTCGCGCTGGAGATGCTAAAAATTCTGGAAGGTTTCGATTTGAAAGCTGCCGGTGCGCAAAGCGCCGATGCTTTGCATTTTATGATCGAAACGAAGAAGCTCGCGTTCGCCGACCGTGACGCCGAGCTTGCGGACCGCGAGCACATGAAGGTTGCCATCGAAAGTCTTTTCTCGTCAAAGCGGATCGAAACTCTGCGCCGGCAAATTGATATCACGAGAGCCGCAAGCGAGTACAAGAAAATGCCGGCGGGAACAGATACCGAGTATGTGGCCGCGGCAGACGCCGAAGGCAATCTGGTTTCATTCATTCAAAGCAACTTTATGGGATTCGGCTCCGGCGTCGTCGAGCCCGACACTGCGATTATTTTACAGAACCGCGGACATCTCTTTTCGCTACAGGAAAACCATCCGAACTGTATCGCGCCGCATAAACGCTGCGTGCATACTTTAATGCCTGGGCTGATGATGCGCGCAGGCAAGCCGCACGCGGCACTTGGCTTGAAAGGCGGGCACGTCCAGCCGCAAGTACAGGTACAGATTATCTCGAATCTGGTGGATTTCAGCATGACGCCTCAGGAAGCGATCTCCGCGCCGCGCTTTAACCATATCGAAGGTACTAAAGTCGGTTTGGAGCCGGAGATCCTTCCCGAAGTTAAAGAAGAATTGCGGCGCCGTGGTCACCAAATCGTCGGCGGAAATCCGGAGAGCTTCGGCGGCGCTCATGCAATTGTCATCGACGCTGCTTCCGGCGCTTTCGTCGGCGGCTCAGACCCGCGCAAGGGCGGCTGCGCGCTCGGATTTTGAAAGACAGTTCGAGCCGTTCAGACGTTCAAATTGTTTAAACCGTAGCCCGGATATGAGTGGAACAGAATTCGGGTCATTGGCGTAATCGGATCCACTCTGTGTCAGCGGCCTACGGACCGCCAGTCTCTTCCCACGATGTCATTCTGAGGAGCGGAGCGACGAAGAATCTGTTGCCGATAGCCAGACCCTTCGGTAGCGCTCAGGGTGACATGGAGTCGACGCGAGTCTCGTGACTGCCTTTTCTGCCCCTGGTGTTCTTTTTTCAAATCGCATATCACCATCTACAACATTTGGGTCGAGGAGCGTTTGCATGGGGTACTTCAAGGATGTCAGGGAGCACATCGCGGCGCTGGATCAAGCGGGACTGCTGGTTAAGATCGACGAGCAGATCAATAAAGACACCGAGCTAATGCCGCTGGTGCGCTGGCAGTTCCGTGGCCTCTCCGAAGAAGAGCGGCGGGCGTTCATGTTTACCAACGTGGTGGATGCGAAGGGTCGCAAGTACGACATTCCGGTGGTGGTCGGCACTCTCGCTGCATCGCGGCAAATTTATGGTTTCGGCCTGCAATGTAAACCGGAAGCAATCGTCGATCGCTGGAACGAAGCCCAACGTCATCCGATTCCGCCAAAAATTGTCGAGAATGCGCCGGTCCATGAAATCGTCTATCAGGGTTCGTCGCTGATGGAGAAGGGCGGCTTAGGGGAATTTCCGATCCCGATCTCGACGCCGGGCTACGATTGCGCACCGTTCACCACGGCATCTCATTGGTTCACGAGAGATCCTGAAACCGGCATCATCAATATCGGCAATTATCGCGGCCATGTGAAAAGCCCGACGCGGACCGGCGTGTTCTTGAGCTCGAGCAACCACGGTGGTTATCACTGGCGCAAATGTCAGGAGCGCGGCATCCCGCTGCAAGCGGCGCTGGTCATCGGGGCGCCGCCATGTGTGGCATATACCGCACCGTCGCGAATTCCCTTTAGCGTGAGCGAGCTCGATGTCGCGGGCGGGCTTGCGGCGGCGCCCGTCGAAGTCGTGAAATGCAAGACGCATGACGTGCTTGTGCCTGCGCATGCCGAGATCGTGATCGAGGGAGAGATCTCGACGGAATTTCTCGAGCCCGAGGCGCCGTTCGGCGAATCTACGGGTTACATCGCGGAGCGACTGCTCAATCCGTTTTTCGAAGTGAAATGCATCACGCACCGGAGAAATCCGATTCTCGCCACGATCATCAGCCAAATGCCGCCGAGCGAATCGAGCGTGATGCGCCAGGTTGCTGCCGAGGGAAATTATCTCAGGTTTCTTAAAGATCAATGCAATATTCCCGGCATTCTCGAGGTAGCCTTTCACAGCATCGCGGTGCGCCAGATTTGTGTCATCAGGATGAAAAAAATCAACCAGGCGCACGTCTGGCAGGCGCTCCATAGTATGGTGGGCTACAATCCCGCCACCGGGAAGATGGTGATTGCGGTGGACGACGACATCAATCCACGCAATCTCGATGCGCTGTTTTGGGCGATGGCCTTCCGCATGCAACCGCACCGCGACGTGCTGATCATTCGCAATCGCACGCCGCAAATGGACCCCTCGGTTTTTCCGCCGGGCACCGAAGGCGGCCACTCCTTGGACGAGATTGCTGGCGCTTCTGCCATGCTGATCGATGCCACACGGAAGTGGGATTACCCTCCGGTATCGCTGCCGAAGAAAGAGTACATGGAGCACGCCAGGCGACTTTGGGAGCGTCTCGAGTTGCCGAAGCTCAAACCGCAGGAGCCATGGTTCGGCTACAATCTCGGCTTATGGTCCGAAGAAGATGACGCTGAGGCGGAGCTTGCGGTCAAAGGCGAGCACTATCAGACCGGCGAGAAGCGGTTGCAACAGCGGGTCAGGGTAAAAAAACCGTAAAGAAGAAGGTTCAAGTTTTTCAACCGGTTCAAAGTGTTTAAACCGCTGCGCAGCGGCGATGCAGCGGATGAGGCGCCTACGGCCTTGAATTCAACGCGAGCCGAGTTCTTTCAAAGTTTCCTCGATCAGAGATGAATCGACCACCATCTGAGGCGTGATTGTCGCCGGAATCTGCTTCGCGTCTTTTTCGATCTGCAACAAAATATCCACACCCTCGAGTGGCATTCGGCCGTCTCCGCTAAATGCGCTTATGACGACGTCGTAGGATTCGCGCGCAAGTTTGTCATCCATGCTGAAGCGCTTGCGGATGACTTCGGCGGTTCCCACCGCATTAGTCTGAATGTAGCGGAGGGCTTCGATTTCGGCACGCAGTATTCTTTTGACCTGAGCGCGACTGCCCTTGATTTTTTCGACGGTGGCGCCCAGGCCGGAAAATGGAATGACGACGTGATCCGCAGTGTTCGCGAGCAGCGGATACCCTTCGCGCTTGAGTTGGACAGAGAAAGGCGGCGCAATGGAGATCGAGTCCACTCGGCCAAACTTGAAAGCATCGTACATCACCTTCTCGTCGCCGATGGCGAGGAACTTGATGTCCTTGTCGGGATCCAAACCGAATTGTTTTAGAGTGATGCGCGTGCTGATCTGGTTGGTGCCGCCGATCGACGCGACTCCGATCACCGTGCCCTTCAGATCTTTTATGCTCTTGTACTTCATCTGCGCGACGATACTGAAGAAGGGCGCTTTAATGCCCGTTGAGATTGCGCGCACCGGCAAATTTCTCGCCGCCGATCGAATCACGGAGCCGATCAGCTCCACGTAATCGATGTCGCCGCTCATCAGCGCTGCCATGGCGACGTTCGGACGCATTTGGATCAACTCGACATCGCTGCCGTTTTTGAGATACAAACCGCGGTCTTTGGCGACGAACGGAACGAGGAATGCGAGAGAGCTCGTGGCGACGGCGATGCGGATTTTTTCGGAGCTCGATTTTTCCTGGGCCGTTGCACGTTGACCCAAAGCAATCAGGAGCAAGAGCGTAAAAATCGCCGGCAGTTTACATAACGTGTTCTCCATAATTGACCTTTCACTACGTATGTAGGCTCAAGATCTCTCACTTCGTTCGAGATGACACAAGTGCTTACGTTATCAATCCAACTACCGCGAGGAATTAGTCTCCCGTTGGCGGTCGAAGCGGAGATTTCAAATGCGAGCTTTGCTTGTGGATGGCGAGTCTAGTTGCTAGAGAAACTTACTCAAGGACCGAGTAGAGAGGAATCGATGAAGTTCGATGCTAGCTTGCTCGTACACAAGCTGGAAGAAATGCCGGCATTGGCAGAGTTCGCCGATGAAGCGGGATTCGACGGCATCTGGACCTTCGAAACCTCGCACGAGCCCTTCTTGCCGCTGGTGCTCGCCGCCGAGCACAGCTCTCGCGTGAGCCTCGGGACAAGCATCGCTGTGGCATTCCCGCGCAGTCCGACGATCCTCGCGCAGATCGCATGGGATCTGGCGCGTTTTTCCAAAGGCAGGTTCATTCTCGGCCTCGGCACGCAAGTGAAAGGGCACAACGAGCGGCGTTTCGGCGTGAAATGGGAAAAGCCGGTGGAAAAAATTCGCGAGGTGATTCTTGCCATCAGAGCCGTTTGGGATTGCTGGCAAAACCGAACGCGGCTGAATTTTCAAGGCACGTTCTTCAAGCTCACGCTGATGACGCCTTTTTTCAGCCAGGAGCCGCACGAGTACTCTCGTATTCCCATCTTTGTCGCCGGGGTCAATCGCCGTATGTGCCAGCTCTCCGGCGAGTTGTGCGAGGGGTTTCACGCGCATCCGCTGCATAGCGTCCGTTATCTGCGCGAGCGCGTGCTGCCGAGCATCGAAGTCGGTCTGACACAGAGCGGACGAGAGCGGAAATCCATCGAACTGTCGAGCAGCATTTTTGTTGTTCCCACGGACGATCCAAAAGCAGCGGCGTACGAAGCGGAAATCCGCGAGCAAGTTTCTTTTTATGCCAGTACGCCACCCTACCGGCCGGTGTTCGATTTAGAAGGGTGGGGCGAGATTGCGGATCGGCTCAAGGGATTAGCGGCGCGGGGCGAATGGAACGCAATGCCCGGCCTCATCACTGACGAGATCCTCGAACGCTTTGCCGTGCGTGGCACGTGGGCCGAGTTGCCGGATAGGGTTTTAAAAAAATACGATGGCCTATTGGATCGCGTGAGTTATTATTTTCCGCTCGTACCCGGCGCAAATGAATCCAAATGGCGCGCCACGGTTAAGGGATTCAAACGCTGAAGACTGCTCGCCCATTGTGAGTGCCCTCCACGGCTTCGTCGTTGAGAAGTCTCTCAACCGAAACAGCTACTGGGATCGATGGTTTGATTCGCAGCATCGGTTCTGGCTATGATTTGCCAATCAATGGCGCAGACGTTCTTCAAAGTGTTGGCGCCGCGCGAGGCGCTGAACGTCCTTTTGACCGTGCACCCGGTCGCGACGGAGGAGATTCCTTCGGTGCGCGCCCGCGCGCGCGTTCTTGCCGATGAGCTTCGCTCAGCGGTGGATCTGCCGCACTTCCATCGCGCGGCAATGGACGGCTACGCGGTGATCGCGAAAGACACTTTCGGCGCGAGTCAAAGTTTACCGGCGTATTTGAAGCTTGCCGGCGTCGTCGAAATGGGCAAGGAAGCGGCGCAACCTTTGACGCCCGGAACTGCGATGCGAATTTCTACGGGCGGAATGATGCCGCCTAACGCCGATTCCGTGGTGATGGTGGAGTATACGGACGAGACCGATGCAGGATTGGTGGAAATACACCGCGGTGTTTCGCCGTGGCAAAACGTCATCCAGATTGGCGACGACATTAAAAAAGGCGAACTGGTTTTTCCGCGCGGGCGGCGGCTGCGCGCCCATGATCTGGGCGCGTTGACCGGCGTTGGCATCGCTTCAATCCCGGTGTTTAAAAAGCCGCGTATCGCATTGATTTCCACGGGCGACGAGATCGTCGATGTTGAGTCGGAGCCGCGGCCCGGGCAAGTGCGAAACATCAATCAACATTCTCTTGCCGGTTTGATCGAAGAATGCGGCGGCGAGTTGAAAGATTGGGGCGTGGTTCGTGATGATCGCACGGCGCTCCGTGATGCCATTGCCGGTGCGCTCGAATGGAGCGATCTCGTGCTGCTGTCGGGCGGGAGCTCCATGGGGGCAAAGGACATTGCGCTGGAGACGATCTTGTCATTTCCCGATGCGCAGTTTGTCTTTCATGGCATTTCGATAGCCCCCGGAAAACCGACGATCTTCGCTAAGGCGTGCGGCAAGCCGATTCTGGGCTTGCCCGGCTACCCCGTATCGGCGCTGGTAATCTTCGATCTTTTTGCCGCGCCGCTGATCCGACGTCTTGGAGGTGAGAATCTCGATGTGCTGGAAAAATTTTCGCGCAGCGTCAGGGCAGTCTTGAAGACCAACGTCGCATCACAGATCGGCCGCGAAGATTATGTCCGCGTTGTTTTGGAGCGAAGTCCCGCCGGCCTGCTCGCCGCACCATTGCCGAGCAAGTCCGGCGCGATCTTCACGCTGGTGAAAGCAGACGGCATGGTACGCGTCGACATGAACCAGGACGGATTGGAGCAGGGCGAAGAAGTGGAAGTCATACTATTCTAGTTTACAGTCTCGCGTCTCGGGTCTCGTGTTTGCAACTCTAGACCGAAACCCTAAACCCGAGACACAAAAACCATGGCACGAAAACGATATCTCAAAAAAACGCCGCTCATCGAAGCCAGAGAAATATTTCTGGAGCTTGTCGATCCGAGCAGTCTGGCCGTGGAAGAAATTGCCATCGACGAGGCGGCGCTCGATCGGATCACTGCCGAGCCGGTTTTCGCGCAAATTTCTTCGCCGCACTATCATGCGTCCGCCATGGATGGTATTTGCGTGCGAGCCGAAGAGACATTTGGCGCCACTGAATTTGTCGGAAAACTCCTCAGGCTTGCCGATTCGGATTCTCCCGGACCCGCCGCATTCAAATACGTCGATACCGGCAACGCGCTGCCGCCGTGGGCGAATGCCGTGATCATGATCGAGAAGGTGCATCAGGTCGATAATCAAACCGTCGAGATTTTTGACTCCGTGGCGCCGTGGAACCACGTACGACTAGTCGGCGAAGATGTGGTTGCGACGGAGCTGCTTTTGCCGCGCGCCCACCGCCTGCGCCCGTATGATTTAGGCGCATTGCTCGCCGCGGGACATACGAAGGTGCGGGTCAAAGTTCGGCCGCGGGTCGCGATTATTCCGACCGGAGACGAATTGATCGAACCCGGCGAAGAAGCCAAACCGGGAGCGGTGATCGATTTCAATTCGACGGTCCTGGCGAGTTTCGTTCGTGAATGGGGCGGTGCCCCGATCAAATATCGGCGGGTTCGGGATGACCTGACGGCTCTGGTCGAAGCGGTGCGCCGAGCGGCCGCCGAGTCTGATCTTGTCACGATCATCGCGGGATCCTCCGCAGGTGAACACGATCTGACCGCAGAAGTCGTGGCGGAGGCCGGCGAATTGTCAGCCCATGGGATCGACGTCATGCCGGGAAAGCCCGCGGTCCTGGGGAAAGTCGACGGCAAGCCGTTCCTCGGCGTGCCGGGATATCCAGTTTCCGCGATCGTCATTGCCCGCGAGATTCTCCGTCCCGCGCTGGGGAAATTTTTGGGATCGAACGCGCCGGGTTACGCGAGCGTTCGTGCCATTCTGCCGAAAAAAATCGCTTCGCATCTCGGCTTGGAAGAATTTATCCGCGTGACCTTGGGACGAGTCGGCGAGAAGGTGGTGGCGGTACCGCTAGCGCGCGGTGCCGGTGTGATCACCACGATGGTTCATGCGGATGCTTTGATGCGCATTCCCAGTCTTGTCGAGGGATTGAATGCCGGCGAACAGATCGATGTCGAGCTGCTTCGGCCGCTCGAGGATATCGAGAACACGATTCTTTGCACCGGGAGTCATGACCTGGCGATCGGAGTACTGGAAGATCAACTGAAGCAGCGGCATCCGGAAATCAAGATTGCTGCGGCTAACGTGGGAAGTCTCGGCGGATTGCTGGCGCTGCAACGCGGTGAGAACCACATGGCCGGCACGCATCTTCTCGATGCCGAAAGCGGTGTTTACAACATTCCCGATATCAAGCGGGTGATCCCAAACGTTCCCGTCGTACTGGTCCATTTAGCGCAACGGGAACAAGGAATCGTGCTTCCGCCAGGTAATCCCAAAGGCATCTCGAGTTTGAGGGATCTGGTGCGAAAAGATATTCGCTTCGTGAATCGACAGCCGGGCTCAGGAACCCGCGTTCTGCTCGATTACGAACTCAAGAAACGGAATATCAGCGCGACGGAAATAAGCGGCTACGAGCGAGAGGAATTTACGCATATGGCGGTGGGTGTAGCGATCGCCAGCGGCCTTGCCGATGCGGGTCTTGCTGTGCGCGCCGCGGCTCGCGCGCTGGCGCTCGATTTCATTCCGGTGGCCAATGAGCAGTACGATCTGCTGATGGGGCGTGATTTTTTTGATTCATTGCGTGGCCAGTTGCTACTTACGGTGATCTCGGGCGAAAGCTTTAAGCACGCGGTGAATGCGCTCAGTGGGTACGATACCGAGAGAGCCGGCGTGGTTCTCTACCGGCAGTAACAGGTTCTAAGGAAAAACTCGCGTCGAAGTCGAATCAAACCGGCATCAGCCCATGCTTCTTCTTCGGCCGCTCTTCCTTCTTCCCGCGCAAGAGCTCGAGCGAGCGAATGAGACGCGAGCGGGTTTCCCGCGGCCGGAGCGCGGCATGGGCAAACTGTTTCGATAACGCTTCGAAGGGTCCGTTGAATCTTTCCTGATATTCAGCGAGTTTTTCCGCGCGGGTCTTGGCCGGGTCTGCCGATTGCTCGATCTCGCGCCGAAACAGCACATTGACGGCGCCGCCACCGCCCATGACCGCAAGCTCGACGCCGGGCCAAACAAACAGCTGATCAGCGCCCATTTCCCTGGTACAGAGCGCCTGCTTCGCCCCGCCATAGCCTTTCCTCAACACCAGCGTGATTTTCGGCACCGTGGCTTCGGCGTAAGCATAAAGCATTTTTGCTCCGTGCCGAATGATGCCTTTTTCTTCCTGTTGCTTCCCCGGAAAAAATCCCGGCACGTCCATCAAGGTGATGATCGGAATATTGAACGCATCGCAGAAGCGGATAAACCGCGCCGCTTTGTCGGCGCCGTCCACATCCAAACTGCCGGCGAGAAACATGGGTTGATTGGCGACAAAGCCGACGGGATAACCGTCGAGCCGTCCAAACCCGATGACGAGATTGCGGGCGAATTTCGCCTTGAGCTCGAAAAACTCCGCCTCGTCCACCAACGTCTTGATCACCTGCACGATGTTATAAGCGCGCTTCATGTCCTCGGGGACAATCTTCTCGAGGGCTTCCACGGGGCGCGCCGGATCGTCGTCGGTGGATTTGCGCGGCGGCATCGATTCGAAATTGGACGGCAGAAAGCCGAGCAATTTTCGGATCGCTAGCAGGCAGTCATCATCACTTTTGGCCACCAGGTCCGTGACACCGGAAACTTCCGAGTGAATTTTCGCGCCGCCGAGCTCCTCCATGGTGACCGTTTCGCCGAGGACCTCCTTGATCACGGCGGGACCGGTGATGAACATCTGGCTGCTGTTCTCGACCTGTAAAATGAAGTCGGTGAGCGCCGGCGAGTAGGAGCCCACACCGATGCAGGGGCCCATAATCGCCGAGATTTGCGGAATACAGCCCGAAGCGATGCTATTTTCGAAAAAAATCTTGCCGATGGCGGACGTCACCGACAAGCCTTCCTGGATGCGCGCTCCGGCAGAATCGTTCAGCCCAATGACGGGAACCCCGACCTTTCGCGCGGTTTGAATCACATAGGCAATTTTCTCAGCGTGCGCGCTACCGACGCTGCCGGCAAGCACGGCACGATCCTGCGAGTATACATAGGCGGGTCGACCGTCAATCTTGCCAAAGCCTGTGACCACGCCGTCGGACGGCACGCGCTTTTCTGCCATGCCGAAATCGCTGCACTGGGTTTCGGCGAGCATGAATTCTTCGACAAAAGAACCGGGATCGAAGAGTCGTTCGATGCGCTCGCGGGCGGTGAGCTTTCCTTCGGCGCGTTGTTTTGCGGCAGTTTTCGGATCGGCGTCGACGGCGATTTTCTCGAGGGCCGCGAGTTTTTTTTCCAGATCTTCCCTGGTTTGCGCCATCGATCGCCTCGTTATCCGCCGACAATTCCCATGCCTTGAAGCACGGAGAGCATCACCGCCGCCGCGATCACCGAGCCGATTTGGCCGCCGGCATTGGCGCTCATCGCATGCATCAAAAGGTAACTTTTTCGGTTGTATTTTTGTCCTTCGACTTGCACGACTCGGGCCGACATGGGAAAAGCCGAAATGCCGGCGGCGCCGATCAACGGATTGATTTTGCCGCCCGTCATGAACGACATGACTTTACCAAAAAGCACGCCGACAGCGGTGTCCAGGCTGATGGCGATGAAACCGAGGGCTAAAACCAACAGTGTCTGAGGTCGTAAAAAGTTGTCGGCGGCCATGGTCGCGCCGATGCACAGGCCCAGCAACAGAGTGACGATGTTGGTGATTTCGTTTTCCGCGGCACTCTTCAGACGCTCGACGCAACCGCTCTCGCGCATCAAGTTGCCGAGCATAACCGTGCCGATCAGTGGCGCGCCTTTGGGCGCGAGAATGGACGCGAAGATCGTCACGATGATGGGAAACGCGATTTTCGTCGCCCGAGAAATCGGTTGCAATTTGGCCGCGCTCATGACGATCTGGCGCTCTTTTTCGGTCGTCAGCGCACGCATGATCGGCGGCTGGATCAGCGGCACCAGCGACATGTACGAGTAAGCGGCCACCGACACCGCGCCGAGCATATTGGGCGCGAATTTCGAGCTAACGTAGATCGCCGTCGGTCCGTCGCAGGCGCCGATGATGGCAACGGCAACGGCATCGAGCCTCTCCATGCCCAGAGCCAGAGCTAGCAATAGGGTCAAAAAAATCCCGAACTGTCCGGCGGCGCCGAGCAAAATGATTTTCGGGTTCTGCAGCAGCGGCTGGAAATCGGTCATCGCGCCGATGCCGATAAAAATCAGCAGAGGAAAAACTTCCGTGAGTACGCCCGCATCGTAAAAAAATCTTAGAAACCCTTCTTTGCCCATCATATCCGCAAGCGGAATGTTGACGAGAATCGCGCCGAATCCAATCGGCACCAGAAGGAGCGGCTCGTATCCCTTCGAAATACCCAGGTACAGCAGCAGGCATGCAATCGCCAGCATGATCACATGGCCGATGCTGAGACTTAACACGCCGAGAAAAAGCCCTTGCAGGCCGGCAACGAGCGTCGATTCCATACCTGGGGGCTAACCTTTCTTGGCAGCGGAATCTTCGGGGACGTAGGGAAAAATTTTCCTGATCAGTAGAATGAGCAGGCTCATGATCCAGAGCACCAGCATCGTTCCGATCGCGCCGATCAGCGCCAGCGTCCAACCAAATGTCCAATTGTCCATATGAATTAGTGTTCGAGGGTGAGTCTTGGAGCAGCCGAGGAGAGGCTACCCGAGTTCATTGATCAATATATTTTCACATCAGTCGATAACGGCGAGGGTCTGCTCCGCTTCCACAGCTTCTCCCGGAGAGACTTTAATTTCTTTTACCGTCCCGCTCGTCGGCGCAACAATCGGAATCTCCATCTTCATCGCCTCCATCACAATCACGACTTCGTCTTCGTCAACATGTTCGCCGACCTGTTTTTCGATTTTTAAAATTTTCCCCACCATGGGCGCTTCGACGGTCGTTGCCAACGTATTCTCCTTTAGGGACATAGCCGCCGGTGTGAGATTTCTGCAGGCGGCGCATAGCATTAACGTGCCATTTAGTAAAGTTTAGTCTGGGTTGTCAATGCTGCGACAGAAAATTGCCGATTGTTGCTGGTGCGCGATGCGGCAGCGGTGTTCCGCGCTCTCAGATCACCTTGCTTTTGCTCACCCTATGCGATACTAAAAATGTAGTTTTCGGAGGGAAAAATTATGTCTAAACCGGCAGAGCAGCTCGACAACGTCATGGACAATATCCCGTACTTCGACAAGTGGCAAATGGGCGAGGGAATTCCCATCAACAAGACTTTCTTTGTTCAAGACTTAAAAAAAGTGGAGCTGAAGCCATGGAGCCGCACCGGCGGCTACGGGGCGTTCATCAACATGGAAGGAGCCGAAGGCGCGACCGGCGCCTACGTGAGTGAGATTCCCGCTGGAAAAAAACTGAACCCCATGAGGCATCTCTACGAAGATTTGCATTTTGTTCTCAGGGGACGCGGCGGCACGACGATTTGGAATGACAAGGGCGCCAAGCAAAATTTCGAATGGCAGGAAGGCAGCCTGTTCGCGCTGCCACTCAATTGCTGGTATCAGCACTTCAACGGCTCCGGCAGTGAGCCGGCGAGGTTTTTCTCTGTCAACAGCATGCCCATTGTTTTCAATTTGTTTCACAGTGCTGAGTTCGTTTTCAACACGCCGCGTGACTTTACGGATCGCTTCGACGGTGATCCGGAATATTTCAGCGGCAAAGGCAAGGCCTATCCTGGCCGCGTTTGGGACACCAACTTTATCGCCGACGCGCGCAACTTTGCTCTTGAGGATTGGAAAGAACGCGGCGCAGCGGGGAAAAACGTGATGCTGGAGTTGGCGAACGGCTCCATGGCCGCGCATATCTCGGAGTTTCCGGTGGGTACCTACAAGAAAGCGCATCGCCATGGACCCGGCTTCAATGTGATCATCATCAAAGGCAAAGGTTTTTCGCTGTTTTGGAGAGAGGGCGAGGAGCCAAAGCGTTATGACTGGCAAGACGGGAGCGTCTTTACACCGCCGGCCATGATGTTCCATCAGCACTTCAATACGGGCGCGACGGGCGCTCGCTATCTTCCACCGCGCCTTGGCGGAATCAAGTACAGTCTTGGCGAGGGATTCGGCGACATTACCAAAGTCGATAAGGACGTCAAAGCAGGCGGCAATCAAATCGAGTACTACGACGAAGCGTCCTGGATCCGAAAAATGTTCGAGGACGAATTGGCGAAGTCCGGCACCACGAGCCGAATGAATCCCGATTTCTACAAGCGACCGGCTTAGAGCAAAAATTTTCTGTGCAGGGAAGGCCCCGTCCGGTGAACGTACCGCACGGGGCCTTTCTTTTTTTACCGACCTGGTTCAGAGCCGCGGTAAATTCTTTTGCGAGTTTTTCTGACTGTGGTAGATTCAGCGAAATGTCAGCGGCGCGACTGATTTCCTGGCCACCAATTGTTTTCGGCCGGTTTTTACCGGCGCAATTTCCGTCGGCGGAGACAATAACACTCTAAAGGCTGCACGGCCTCGCTAGCGAAATGGAAGCGCTGCTTGTGATCTTTTCCTATCTGCTCGGGTCAGTGCCGAGTGGATTAATCATCGGAAAGTTATCAGGGCTGGATGTCAGAAAAGCGGGCAGCGGCAATATTGGCGCGACTAACGTTGCTCGCCTGCTCGGCAAAAAGGGCGGCTTGTTGACGCTTGTAGCGGATACGTCAAAGGGATTGATTCCGATTTTGCTTGTGCAGCAAATCGGCTTTAGTGATCCGATAGTCGCGCTGGTCGGCAGCGCCGCGTTTCTTGGCCATCTCTATCCAATTTTTCTCAAGTTCAAGGGCGGCAAAGGTGTGGCGACCGGATTTGGCGTATTGCTTGGTTTTGCGCCTCTTGCGACGACAATCTTGCTGGCGATATTCGGCGCGGTAGCTTTTACGACACGGATTGTCTCGCTGAGCTCAATGATCACAGCGGTCGCAACGCCGCTGATATTGTGGCTTTTTTACTATTCTCCGACGTACATAATCATGGCCGCCTTTATGGCGACCATGATTATGTTCCGCCATTACGCGAATATTCAGCGGTTGCTGAACGGCACCGAGCCTAGATTCGGTACGCGTTAATTCTCGATGATCACTTCCACCCGGCGGTTTTGTTGACGTCCGCTCTCGGTATCATTTGACGCGATCGGCGCGCGGGTGCCGAGACCCTGGGCTGTTACGTTTCTGCCATTGACACCATCGCCTTCCAGAGCGTCGGCGACCGTGTTGGCTCGTCGTTCAGAAAGACGCTGATTATAAGCTTCCTGTGCGGCGCTCTCTCGACTCGCATGGCCTTCAACAGTGACGCGCCGGTTGGGCGCGTCGCGCTTGATAATGTCGGCGATCTGATTCACTTTGCTTCTGCCATCGCGGGTCAGATCGGCGCTGTCGAATTCGAAATTGACGTTCGGCAAATTCACCGCCACGCCGCGGTTTGTTTCCCGTGCCTCGATGTTTCTCTTTTTCAGCTCTTCGATGAGCGCGCGGTTCTTGTCAATTTCGGCGCGCTGTTCGTCAATCGAGCGCTGCTGCTCTTTTTGCTTGTTTTCCTGGCCCAGCAGCTGATCGCCGACGAGAGCGCCGGTGCCTAATCCAAGAGCTCCGCCGATCGCTGCTCCGGCACCCGGATGGCCAACAGCCGCGCCAATGATTCCACCTGCGGCAGCTCCGCCAAGCGCGCCAATCCCGGCGCCTTTTTCACGGGTGGTAATTTCGCCGCCGGCACAACCGGACGCGATGATCATTGCCGCGATTAAAAGCATTATGCTCGAAAACTGAGTCCATCGCTTCATGGAACCCTCCTCCGTTTGATGTCGATTCCGCTGCGTAGCCGAATCAAACAAAATGCCTAGTATTCGCCTTGACGTCGCAATTTTTCGATATCTCTCCGCTGGCGCTGGATCTCCGCTTGATTGGTGTCGATCTGACGTTGCTGATCCGCTTGACGGTTTTCCTGTCCTTGCAGCTGATCGCCGACCAGAACGCCGGTGCCTAATCCAAGAGCTCCGCCGATCGCTGCTCCGGCACCCGGATGGCCAACAGCCGCGCCAA
>Ga0070670_100001844_pt1 | contig 17268 bp, 10 predicted proteins | sample KBSS63metaG_FD_64665 | JGI IMG/M metagenome (GOLD analysis project Ga0070670, IMG submission 64665) | Switchgrass rhizosphere microbial communities from Kellogg Biological Station, Michigan, USA - KBS S6-3 metaG | ecosystem: Host-associated > Plants > Roots > Rhizosphere > Soil ... | reverse complement strand
TGCATCGAGCGTCGCCGGGGGAACGCCGGTGGGCGTCAACGAGTTCCCAATGACGAGGACGCGCCCCTTGTTGTAGCCGATCGCCTCCGGATCCCAGTAGGCACTGGTGATCAGGTCCGCCGGGCCCGGCCCGTCGACGTGTCCCCCGCCGGCGACGCACACGCCGATGGCTCCGCTCGAGGCGTCCCCCACGAAGTGCAGGTCCTCGAGGGTATCGGGGCCGCTTCCGCCGAAGAAGACGGACACGCGGCCCGCTCCTCCGCTGCCGTACTGCGTGCCGACCACGAAGTCGTCGGTCCCGTCCCCGTTCACGTCCCCGGCGCCCGCGACGCTGGCGAAAGTGCGGCCCAGCGTCAGGTCCGGGACCGCATTGGGGGACGCGCCGCCGAACCAGACGTAGACGTGATTCCTGCCCGCGCCAACCAGGTCGGAGTACCCGTCGGCGTTGACGTCGCCCGCGTTCGACGCGTTCGTGAGCCGCTCATTCGTTCCGGAGCCCAGGAGCGCAAGGTCGGGAGTCGAGTCGAAGATCGGCCCACCGAACCAGACTCCGATCGCGCCGGCACCGGGTGCGCCCGCATTGTTTCCCAACGACGACGCGAACACGTCCGGGTGACCGTCGCCGTTGATGTCGCCCGCGCTGCCGACCACGGAGCCCAGTTGGTCGTTGAACGCGGCTCCCGTGAACACGCGGTCGGGTACGGTGTCCGGCACGGCGCCGCCGAAGAAGACGTAGGCCCGCCCGGGCCGATTCCCGTAGAGCGGCGCGCCCACGATCACGTCGCCGAAGCCGTCCTCGTTCACGTCCCCCGCCGAAGCGACCGACTGACCGAAGGAGGTGAGGGCCCCCGTCGACTCGCCGGTCAAGGTGACGTCCTGCGTGGCATCGAGCGCCGGGCCGCCGTAGTAGATGAAGGCCTTGCCCTCGTAGCCGGATTGCTGCGCGCCGATGATGAAGTCGGCGTGGCCATCGCCGTTGAAGTCTCCCGCCGAAGCGACGCTGACGCCGAACCACGCAACGTTGCCCGCCGGGGGATCGATCACGAGATCCACCAGGGAATCGAGCGACGGCCCGCCGAAGTACAGGTACGCCTTCCCGTGACTCGCGATTTCGGGGTAGCGGAACGCTCCCACGAGGAGGTCATCGTAGCCGTCTTCATTGACGTCGCCGATCCAGGCGACTGAGCAACCGAACACGTCCCCGGTGTGCTCCCCTTCCGCGTTGATGAGGATGCTGGACGTGACGGCCGAAGCGATGCCGGCGCGAAGCACGGCGAACAGGATGCTGACGACGAGAAGGACGCACGATTGGAGGGGCGAGGACGCGAGGCGGATTGGATGCATCAGGCACCTCCGGACTCAACAAGGTAGCGTCGAGTCAGCACAAGTGGAGGAGAGTCTAGCACCCGGCGGGCGGGCGTTGCCGATCTCGGACCGTGGTGCTAGCGTCCGGGGCCTATGCTCGCGCAACCGAAAGGAGCGGGACGCCGGCGCGATGCCCTCGCGGCATTCTATTTTCTTGCGGCAGCCCTGCTCGTCCTCGGATGTTCCCCGGCCAGGACGAAGTCGGCGAGCACGCGTGATTCGACCGCCCTCGTCGGGGAGGATTCGAGCCTCATCCACGTCGAAGACCCGATTCCGCCCGACTTGCTTGCCGGCGTCGGCCAGCCGTGGACCGGCGACTTCGACGGCATGGTCGAGCGCCGAATCATTCGCGTTCTCGTGGTCTACAACCAGACCAATTACTTCTTCGACGGTCTCCGCCCGCGCGGCCTCACCTACGACGCGCTCGTCGAGTTCGAGCGGATGCTGAACAGCAGTCTCGGATCGCGGCACCTCAAGGTCCACCTGATTCACATACCAGTGAGCCGCGATCGCCTCATTCCGATGCTCCTCGCAGGGCAGGGCGACCTCGCCGTCGGCAATATCACGATCACGCCCGGGCGCGCGAAGCAGGTCGCGTTCTCCGTTCCGGTCGCCAGGCACGTCTCCGAGCTTGTGGTGACGCACGTCGCCGGGCCGGCGCCGACCTCGCTCGAGGACCTGGCCGGCCGCGAGGTCTGGGTGCGCCCGAGCAGCAGCTATTACGAGAGCCTCGTGGCGCTGAACGAGCGGTTCCAGCGCGAAGGGCGCAAGCCGGTCGTGATCCGACGCGCCGACGAACGCCTCGAGACGGAGGACCTGCTCGAGATGACGGCCGCCGGGCTGATCGACATCACGATCGCCGACGATCATCTCGCGAAGTTCTGGGCGGGTGTCTTCGACAGCCTGCGCTTCGACAGGAACATCGCCTTACGCACGGACGCCGATATCGGTTGGGCTTTCCGCAAGAACAGCCCCGGCCTCGCAAGGCAGGTCAATGCCTTCATGCACAAGCATGCGGTCGGCACGGCCACGGGCAACGTCCTTCTGACGCAGTATTTGCGGACGAACAAGTGGGCGCGCAATCCGAACACAGGCGCCGAGCGCAAGAAATTCGCCGACACGGCGGCGCTCTTCAAGCGCTACGCGGCGCAGTACGATTTCGACTGGATGATGGTCGCGGCGCAGGCGTACCAGGAGTCGAAGATCGACCAGAAGCTCGTGAGTCCTGCGGGGGCGATCGGCGTGATGCAGCTACTGCCCAGCACCGCGGCCGATCCGAACGTCGGTATCCGCGACATCTCGAAGGTCGAGAACAACATTCACGCCGGCGTGAAGTACATGCGCTTCATCCGCGACACCTATCTCGCCGACGCGCGCATGAGCGAGATCGATCGCCACCTCTTCGCCTTCGCAAGTTATAACGCGGGTCCGAACCGGATCGCCGCGATGCGGCGCCGGGCGAAGGCCCAGGGACTCGATCCCGACGTGTGGTTCCAGAACGTGGAGGTCGTCGCGGCAAAGGAGATCGGCCGGGAAACCGTTCAGTACGTGAGCAACATCTTCAAGTACTACGTGGCCTACAAGCTTGCGCTGGAGAAGGAGCCGCGGACGACCGGTTCACAAGGATAATTTTCGGGTCGCCAGGAAACCGAGCTTTCGCGGAGCGAGAGAAATCGTCCGCAGGGTCAGCGCGCGCGTCCCGAGGCGACAAACGCCCCCCACCAGAACGGGTGCGTCGACTCGCCCTTGCTCCTGCGCGCGGCCAGCACCGTGCGCTGCGCCGTCCGGACCGCCGCCGCGGTGTCGAGCCCGCGCTCGAGCCGCGCCCGATACAGGGCGTCCATCCACGCGGCGGTGGCCGCGTCGTCGACCGACCACAGGCTCATGATCACGGTCCCCACGCCGGCGCGGCGAAACGCGCGGTGGAGCCCCTGCACGGCTTCGACGGCGTCGGGATCGGCGACGCCGGTGGCGCAGGCGGACAGCACGGTCCACTCGACGCCGCGCAGGTCCAGTCCCGAGACCTCCTCGGCGGTGAGGAATCCGTCCTCGACGCCGGGCGCGGCCGGGCGGTTCGCGCCCGCGAGCGCGAGGCCGGGAACGATCGGCGCCGCGTGCGTGCGGCGATCCGAAGACGCTGTCGTGGCGAGGCCGCCGACGCCGCGCGCCTCGGCATCGGCGAGCGCGCCCGCCGCGCTGTCACGGACGCCGAGCGCGAAGCCGTGCGTCGCCAGGTGCAGCACGCGTGCGCCGGGCGCATCGCGCTTGACCACGTCCTCGCGCGCCTCCGCCCCGACGTAGAGCCGGACGTCTTCGGAGGGCGCCGCGGCGCGCCACGCGCGTGCGATCGACTCGACCTCGACGCCGGTCGCGGGCAGTGGCGTGAAGCGCAGCCTGCCGCCGCTGCGCACAGGCGCGGCGTCGGCGACGAGCACCTGCGCGCTCGGCGCATCGAAGTCGACCGCGCCGAGGGCGAGCAGCCCGTACGTCGGGCGAACTGCTGACGATTCGGGCACGAGGTCGCGCTCCGCGGTCAAACGAACGAACAGCGGACCCTGCTCGACCAGGTAGCGTCCCGCGGTCGCGCCCGGCAGCGCGGCCAGGTCCATGCGATGGATCGCACCATCGGGAACCCAGGCAACCGTGTCCGCGCCGGCGAGGGCGCGCGCGAGCGGGTCCCACGCGATTCGGCGCACGGACTGGCCGAGCGTGGTCGCGCGGCGCTCGGCGGCTGCGGCCGTCTGCGGCGCGGGACGCGTGGCGAGCGCCGCGGTCCAGCGCTCGATCGCCGGGTCGACGCGCGCACCGGTGCCGAGCGCGAACACGCGCGGCGCGCTCTCCCCCGCGCGCAGCACGAATGCGGCATAACGGGCTGCGCCGGGGGTGTGCGCGGCGGGATCGACCAGCTCGACCGCGGGCGGCGTCATGCGCACGTACGACACGAGCGCCCAGCCCTTACGGAGCCCGCGCGCGACCTCGTCGATGCCGCCGTCGACGGCCGCATGCGCGCTGCGATAGGAGGCGCTCGCCGCGCCGAGGGCGCGTTCCGCCTGCTCGCGGCGCCTGCGGGCGGCCGCGATCGCCTCGGGGTTCGACTCCTCCTCGTGCGCTTCGGCCACGAGCAGCCGTGCAAGCTCGGCACGTGCCTGTTCGAGCTCGGTGACCAGCGGCGCGAGCGTCGCGTCGTTCTCGGGCAGCGCGCGGCGTTCCTCGACGCGCCGGTCGAGCACGAGCACGCGCGAGCGCACGATCGCGTCGAGGACCTGGCGGCGCTGCGCCGCGTCAACTCCGAGCGAGTCGGCGGCGAGCGCGACCAGCACCGTCAGCCCGGTCTCGCGGATCGCCGCCCAGTCGAGCGCCTCGCGCTCGGACAGGACGTCGGCGGTCTGCGCGAGATAATTGCGACCGCGCTCCTCGAGCTCGGAGGCGCGGCGGAACGCATCGGCCCGGCGGCCCTGCACGAGATCCAGTGCGGCCAGCTGGCCGAGCGTTTCGAGCGTGCGCGGCGAGCCCGACCCGCGCAGGCTGTCGGTCAGGGCGTACGAGCGCTCGAGGCTCGCGCGCGCGGCTGCGAGGTCGCCCAGGCGATAGGCCACGGACGCATGGATGGCGAGCGTTCCCGGCGTCACCAGCGGATCGATGCGCGTCGACTTCGCCATGGCTTTCTCGATGCGTGCCCGCGCGGCCTTCGCATCCCCTTCGAGCAGAAGCGCCTCGGCCATGCGGCCGGCGACGAACATATCCTCGCCCTTGCCGGGACCGAAGACGCCGTCGCGCAGCGCGATCGTCTCCTCGTAGCTCCTGCGGGCGTTCGTTCCGTCACCCAGGATGAGGTACACGCTGCCCTTGTTGCTCAGCACGGTGGCGAGCGCCGCCGGGTTCGGCGGTTGGATCTTCCGCAGGATCGCCTCGGCGCGCTCGTAGGCCAGGAGCGCGCCCGCATTGTCGCCGAGATCGCGGCGCGCCCCGCCGAGACCCATGCTCGAGATCGCGACGTAGAGGTGGTCCGGTCCAAACACCTGCTCGCGGATCGCGACCGAACGTTCGGCCGAGCGCAATCCCAGGACGTAGTCCCCTTGCTCCGAAGCCGCGGCGCTGAGTCGGTACATCGTGTCGCCGAGGTCGGCGCTCACCGGCCCCAGGTGGCGTTCCTGGATGCTGGCAGCCGCCTGGAGCGTGGTGATCGCCTCCGGCAGCCGCCCCGCGCCGATCAGGACGCGCCCGCGAGCGGCCATCTGCCGCGCGCGCGTAGTCGAGTCGGGAGGCGCAACCGAATCCTGGAGCGCGAGCGCGCGCTCGATTTCGGGCAGCGCATTGTCGACGTCGCGGCGCTCGGCGAAGGTGTTGGCGCGGATCTCGTGCAGGCGCGAGGCCAGGCGCGGGTCGGGTCGGATCGCCAGGCGATCGAGCGCGACGCGCGCGATCGAGTCGGCGTCGGCAAGGCGGCGCAGGAGGCGGCGATTCTCGGCGAGGCCGGCGAGCGGAATCGCATCATCATCGCGGGGATCGGCGGCGGAACGCAGCTGGAGCGCGCGCAGCCACAACGAGTCGGCGGCCGCGGGCTTGCCCTCCGCCTGGAGCTTCGCCGCCTGCTGCTCGAGCCGCAACGCCTCGTCGAGGCGCGCGTCCAGACGCGCGGAGGCCCCGCCGGCAAGGATGCAGGCGAGGCCGAAGGCGAAGGCGGGTGCGGCGATCCTTGCGATCACGGCGCGGGATTCTCGAGGACCACGAGCTTGCGCCAGACGGCACGCCCCTCGGGCGAGTCGTCGAGCGCCTTCGCGAGTGCGGCCAGGCGTCGGGCGCCGCGCGCGGGCGTCGCCGGCGAGCGCGTGGCGGTGCCGCCGACCGCGCGCAGGCCGTCGAGCGCGCGCGGCGACAGCGGAGCGTAGCGCACCTGCTCCCCGGCGCCCGCCGCGGGCAGCTGCGCGACCGCGCGCTCGACTTCCGCCAGCGGCGCGCGCGCGGCGAGCACGAGGAACGTCTCGCGCCCGCCCGCCGAGGTGACGACCCAGTCGATGCTCGCACTGCCGTCCTTGCCCGGCAAGCGATGGCGCGCGCCGGGCGACAGCGGATTCGTCAGGCCGCGGCCGCGCAGCGGGAAGAGCACGAACACCGAGCCCGCGTCGTCCTCGGACAGCACGTAGGCGTGCACCGGCTCGGCGGCCCGCAGCTCGAGCGCGATGCGGTCCCCAGGCGCGACCAGGTCGCCGGTCGCCAGCGGCGCGCCCAGGTCCTCGTCACCGCGGACGAGCTCGGCGTCGACCTCGGGCGGCGCGATCACCGCGGGCGCGGGGGGAGCATTCTGCGGCGCGCCAGAGGGTGCGCCAGAGGGTGTGGCAGAGGGCGCGACCACGGCCGGGGCCACGGCTTCCACCTTCCTGCGCGGACGGCCGGCAAGCCAGGCGAGCGTAAGCACGACGGCGAGCAACGCCGCGGCGCCGACGAGTGCGCGCCGGGCGGAAGGCGCGGGACGCGAGGCCGGAGCGAGCGTCGCGCCGAGCGCGCGCTCCATTGCCGCCGCATCCGGGTAGCGGTCGGAGGATGCGGGCTCGAGCGCGCGCTCGACGGCCGCGACGAAGCGTGCGGGCAGGTCGGGCCGGAGCGTGCGCAGCGCGGCGCGCTCGCCCCTGGCCTGGCGTGCGGCGAGCTCGCTCACGGTCGCGACCTCGATCGGGTAACGGCCCGTGACCAGGCGGAAGAGCAGCACGCCGAGCGAGTGGACGTCGGATGCGGGCGTGGCCGTGCCGCCGGCGAGAACCTCGGGCGCGATCGCGAGCGGCGTGCCGAAGCCCGCGCCGTCGCCGGGCGCGCCCGGGCCCGCGTCGTGCGCGCTCCCGAAGTCCATGAGCACGATGCGGCCCGAACCGTCGGCCGCGCCGGGCTCGCCCTCGCGCATGACGTTGCCGGTCTTGACGTCGCCGTGGACGAGTCCCGCGGCATGCACCGCGGCGAGAGCGCCGCACAGCTCGACGCCGACGAGCGCGGCCTCGCGTGCGCCGAACGTGCCGCGCGCCTGCAGCAGTTGCTCGAGCGTCGCCCCCGAGACCAGGTCGGTCCACAGCCCGGCCCGCCCGTCGTGAACGTCCGCCCCGTGGACGACGAGGACATTCGGGTGGCGCACGCGCGCCAGGCGGCGCGCCTCCTCGAGCCAGCGCCGGTCAGTGCCCGAGCCCGCCGTCGCGCGGCGCAGCTTGAGCGCGACCTCGCGGCGAAGCGCCGGATCGAAGGCGCGATAGACCTCGCCGAACGAGCCGCCGCCCAGGCGCTCGAGCGCGGCGAGCGGTCCCCAGCGAAAGAGCGCATGCGAAGCGGGATCGACCACGGGCCCGGCCGTGTCGCGGCTCGCCCGTGCGAGGTCGGCGAGCATGCGCAGGTTGCCGAGCATCGACTTCGAGGCAGGGGTCTGCGCGAGCGCCTCGTCCCAGTCGACGGGCGTTTCGTCGGCGATCGCGTCGGCGATCGATTGCAGCCGATGTTCAGGTCCGATGCTCATCCATGGCCTCCGCCAGCCGCAGGATCGCGCGACTCACCGCCATTCGCGCAGCGTTCGCCGAGGGCTTGCCCGTCGCCTCGGCGATCTCCTCGAACTTCATGCCGAACTCGAGGCGCAGGACGACCGCCTCCCTTTGCTCCTCCCCGAGCTGCGCCAGCCCCGCCTCGTAGGCCTCGAGCGCCTGGCGTCCGATCGCCTGCTCGAGCACGGTCGGGCTTGCGTCGGCGAGCGTGGGATCCGGCTCCCCCGCCCGGCGCTCGCGCGTCCCGCGGCGAATCTCGTCCCGCATCACGTTGAGGAAGATCCGTCGCAGGTACACGAGGAACGCGCCCTCGTGCGCCGGCTCGAAGGTCCCCATGTGTTTCAACGCACGAACGAGCGAAATCTGCACGAGGTCGTCGGTGTCGGCCAGGGATCGGGCCCCCGGGGGCAGGCGGCCATGGGCCCAGCGGCGCAGGAGCGGAAGGTAGCGGGCCAGGAGTCGGTCGCGGGCGCGCTCGTCCCCGGCGCGGTAGCGGGCGAGCAGCGCGGCCGTCGCCTCGAGCGTGACCGGGATGTCGTTTCCCTCGGCGGAATCGGGCAAAGTCACGGCTCTCCGGGCCGGGGTGGATCTGGGGGGGAACTCCACTATACGAGGCCGGCGTGGCCCGTCCAGCACCGAGGAATCACGCCCTTTCCCGGCGCTCAAGCTGCTCCCGCCCCGGCCGATATCCCTAGGGAATCCCCCGGGGCGACCGGGGGCCACCGGAGGTCCCATGGCTTCGCCCGAGAAGAAGATCGAACACCTTTTGAAGCTGACGCAGCTCGAGGGCCGCGTCCCGCGTTCGGAGATCGTCGCGCGCGCGCTGCGCACCGCGATCCTGTTGCTCGACGCCGACGCCGCGGTGGCGCTCCTCGCCTCGGCCCGCGGCGAGGGCGATCGGCTCGTGCTCTACGCCGGCAGCGAGACGCCGGCGGCCCTGCCGTCGAACATCGATGCCAGCGAGGCGTTCAAGACGCTCGCACTCGAGCGCCAGGCGCTGCTCGTTCCCGACCACTCCGACAATCCCGAATACGCCGCCGCCGATCCGTGCCCCGGCGTCGAGTCCGGGCCCGTCCTGTTCGTGCCGGTCGACCAGAAGGGTGGCCTGCCCGCCTACCTCGCCGCCTACCGGCGGCGCGGGCGCGCGCGCTACAACGCGAGCGAGACCGAGCTCATGCTGCTGCTCGGGTCGTGGCTCTCGATGACGCTCGAGAACCATCGGCTCGCCGCCGGCGCCGAGCGCCTCGTGCTCACCGACGAGACGACCCAGATCTACAACGGACGCTTCCTCAAGACCGCGCTAAGGCGCGAGGTGCGCCGCGCCGATCGCCACGGCCAGGAGCTGTCGCTCATCCGCATCGAGATCGACCGCCTGGACGACTGGCGCACGGAGCACGGCGCCGCCAGGACGACGCGCATGCGCAAGGAGATGGCCACGGTCCTCTCCCGCAAGCTGCGCTCGTTCGACCTGCTCGGGAAGGACGGCGACACGGGCTTCATGGCGATCCTGCCACAGACCAGCGCGGCCGACGCGCACATGGTGGCCGAGCGCATGCGGACCGCGATCACCGCGCACGCCTTCGCTCCCGCCGAGGCCGGAACGGTCACCGCGACGTTCGGCATCGCCGCGTTCCCGCAAGAAGGCCACGAGATCGAGGCGCTGCTGGCCGTCGCCGACCGCGCGCTCGAGCAGGGCCGCGCGCGCGGCGGCAACTGCGTGACGAACGCGACCCGCAAGGCGGCCTGACCGAGCGGGTCGAAAGGTCCGCGCCGGCGTCTACTTCGTCACGCTCGCAAGTGGCGACGGCGCGCGCGAATCGCGCAAGGTCGTCCTCCTGCCCTGAAGCTGCGCCGGCCCGCGCGTTGCATTTGTCCCCGTGCGCCCTCCCGCCGATCACGTTGCAAGCCCTGCCCTTCTTCGCTGCACCCTCGCGGCGGTCCGTCCGAACACATGAGCGTCCCGCAGGTCCGTCCGTTGCCCGAATGAAGAAGGGGATGCGCCATGGCTCTTCGCGCTTTCCAGACCGTCGTCATTCTCGTCTCGCTGCTCGCGCTCGGCGTGTTCGCCGCCTCCGCGGCGCGTGTGCTGCAGACGCAGCGCGCACCCGATCCGATCGAGCGCAGCGTGCTCGAAGTCGCCGCGCGCCAGGCGCGTCACCAGCCGATCTATCGCGATCCCGGCAATCCGAACGCGCCTGCGCTCCTGCCCGGCTTCCCGATCGCGGTCGCCGCGCTCGCGGCCGATCCGTCGCCGGGACTGCTCGAGGCGCGCGTGACCGCGCTCGGCGCGGCGCTGTTCGCCGCCATCCTGGTCGCGCTCATCGTGCAGCTCGAGTGCGGCAGCTGGACGCTCGCGATCGCCGCCGCGTGCTTCGCGCTCTTCGCCCAGGGACTGCTCGCGATGCCCGCGGGCGTCGCGCGGCCGCAGTCGCTCATGGTCGCGCTCGTGCTGCTCGGGCTCTTGACCATCCGCCACCTGCCCGGAATCCTCGGCGCACTTGCCGGCGCCGTGTTGTTCGCGCTGGCCACGTTCGTCGAGCCCCAGGCGACCTGGTTCGCGGGGGGCGCCGCGGTATCGATGGCGCTCGAGCGCAACCGGCGCGGCGCCGTCTTCGCGCTCGCCACCGGCGTCCTGATCGCTGCCGGCTACGCGTGGATGTCCTACGAGTTCGGCCCGTGGTTCAACTGGAGCGCGTTCGACCGCCCGCTCGACACGCTGCACTTCGACGCGGTCCTGCCCCTGCGCGAGCTGTTCGATCCCCTGCTGCGCACGTTCGGGGTCTGGACGATCGCCGCGCTGCTCTCGCTCTCGATGGAGACCGAGCCCTGGTCGGGGCGGGTCGGACTGTGGATGTGCGTCGGGGTCGCCGCGCTCCTGGGAGCGCTCGCCGCGACGCAGAGCCGGCTGTTCGGTCCCGAGGCGCTCGTACCCGGAATCGTCGCGCTGTCGCTCATGGGACCGATCCTGGCGCAGCGCGTCACCCGTCACCTGTCGGCGTGGCGGGATCCGGATCGCGCGGGCGGCGAGAACGTCGTCTGTGCGGCCACGCTGTTCCAGTTCGCGGCGGTGCTCGCCGCCGCGCCGGTCGACCGCTGGCTTCCCGGGGTGATCGCGGCGTGGCCGTTCCGCTAGCGGATCAGGGCACCCCGATCACCGGCTCGCCCCAGCCGAGCTGGATGACCTCGAAGTCGTCGGCCGTCAGCCCGTGGAACGCCGGGTTGAGCACGTCGTTGTCCCACGCGGGATCCATCGTGCCCGAGACGTACATGTCGGTGCCGTTGTCGGCGACGATCAGCCCGTAGGTCTTCATCGCCTGGAAGATCTTTCGGATCTCGGGGGGGTAGCCGGCGAGGTTCTTCGACGCCTTCAGGCGCAGCCGCGTGCCCATCGGCGGCGCGCCGGCGGTCGAGCCCGCCTCGTGCGACGCCGGCCACACGGACCCGTTGGTCGCGCGCACGGTCACCCGGAACGCGTGGCGGATCGGGTTCGCGCTCGTCACCTCGTCGCGGCGCACGAGACCGGGGAAGATCGCGAGCCCGGCCGCGTCGGCCGACGTCCAGCCGTCGGGACGGCGCGCGTTGGTCGCCAGGTCGAACACCGCGCCCGACCCGGCTTGCCAGCGTCCGTGCGCGGCGTCCCACTGCGTCGCCCAGGTCTCGAACAGGAGACCGTGATCGCGATCGACGATCAGCAGGTGGCGATCGCCGCCGCTGCCCCCGCCCGCAACGCCGCCCTCGATGTAGTTCGGCAGCCAGCGCGCCTCGTCGGGAATCGGGTAGCCGGTCGGCCGCCCGGGCGCGCCGGCGTCGCTCTGCGAGCCGTAGGGCGTGAACGTCACCGGCAGGAGCGCCTGCGTCCCTGACACGCCGACGTAGGGAATCCCGTAGGGCGGCGGCCCGAAGTCCGGGTGCAGCCGTTGCGTGCGCGTCGTGTCCGCCGGCGTCCGCCCGCTGACCCAGTCGATGAGCATGTCCGATTGCGGGTCGAGCGGCGCCACACTGACGTCGAGGTTCCACCAGTTGTCGGCCGGGAAGATCTGCCGGTCGGCGAAGTTCTCGAGCAGGACGACGCCCGTGCCCCCGGCCTGAAGGTTCGGCGAGGTGGGCTCGGTCGCCGCGCCGCAGCCGGCGAGGACGAGAACGAAAACGGGGACGGGCAGGAGGCGTCGCATCGCAGCGGAAAGCCTGCAAGTGGCAGGCCAGCAGGATTTCGCCGCCGCGGCAACGAGTTGCAGCGGTCCGAGAGCGGGCATGGTGCGAAAGCCGTTCCCGAATCGGGAATGCCACGTAAAAACACCCCCGGGTCGAAAGCTCCCGGGGGTGTCGTTCCTTGGCGCCGCTAGCCCCTGCCGTTGCCGTTGCCGCGGCCCTTGTTGCCCTTGTTCTTGTCGTGGCCTTTTCCGTGGCCCTTGCCCTTGTTCCAGTTGCCCTGGTCGTCGCGATCGTCGTCGCGCGAAGACCAGCGATGGTCGTCCCGCTCGTTGCGATCGTTCCGCCAGTTCTGGTCGCCGCTCCGGTTGCTCTGGGAGCTGCGATCGTTGCTCCAGTTGCGGTCGTTGCTGCCACGCCAGCGGCTGTCGCTGCCCCAGGTCGGGCGCTGCGCGGTCTGCCAGTACCCGCGCGGCTGGTGCCGGTAGCGGGTCGGCACCTGCAGGATCTGCACCGGCACGCTCGCGTAGCGGACGCCGACGAACGGCCCACGCCACGAATGGCTCGTGTACCAGTAGCCGCCGTCGTTGACGTAGTACGCATTCCCGTAGCGGTAGCAGTCGTAACCGGCATTGTCGTACCAGTACACGTTGTTGCTCGGCACGAAGTAGCCCTGCGGCTGCTGGTGGAAATACGCCACCGGCGCGTAGTCGCCGACATGAATGTTGAAGTCCAGGGATACCGCCGCCTGGGCGGGCCGGGCAGCGAAGATCGCAAGGCCCGCGAGCAGCGAGGACACGAGAGTGAAGCGTCTCATGTGGAACCTCCTCCGCGAGATCGGCGCCTCCGTTGCGCGATCGCCATGATCGCCCGGTCGCCGGATTCTCGCAGAAGGGGAATTGCAGCCCTCGTGCCAGCCTCGCGAAGTTGTTCAAGCCGTGTTCGGAGCGTCCCACATGGTGCGGAAATTCCGCGATCTGTCCCGTCGTGTGCACATGTCAACGGCGGGTGGCGCTCCGTGTCGCGAGCCGGCCACGCAGCGCCACACTCCTGCCAACAAACCGTGCGCGGGCGATGCGATCCCGCCACACATCGAATTCATGAACCCTTTCGCTTGAAGAACTGCACCGCCTTCTCGTGCTTCTCGGCGGCGGCGCGCGTGGCGAACGTGCCGAGGTTCCGGCGCTTCTTCGTCTTCGGGTCCGTCTTCTTCGAGTACAGCCGGTAACGGCCGTCCTTGAGCTTCCGGATCACTGTCTTCCCTCCCGGCCTCAGCGCGGCAGCCGGAACTCCTTCGAGACGTGCTGCACGCCCTGGACATCGACGGTCACGGGACGCACCATCGCAAACGTGCCGTGCCGTCCCGTGCCATGTTCTTCCGGTCCGTCGCATCGACGCGCGGATCGTCCCCGAACTGCAACTCGAGGTTACTCCCGCGCAGGACGAAATGAACATGGATAGGAATGCCGCCCGAAGGGTACGGCCCCGGCCGGATCGTACGCGCCGGCCAGAACGTTACCTTGTTCGCCGCAGGGCCTCGAGGTCGGCGCGCACGCCCGGCGCCGTCGGGTTGATGGCGAGCGCCCGCTCGAAGGCCGCGATCGCCTCGGCCCGTCGCCCCCGGGCGGCGAGCACCCGCCCCAGGTTGTAGTGGGACTTGAAGGCGCGCGGGCTCTCGGCGATCACCTGCTCGAACGCGCGCGTCGCACCATCGAGGTCGCCGAGCCGGAACCTGCACAGCCCGACGTTGTTGAGCAGCCCGGAGGCGAGCGAGGTGTCCCCCGCCGCGCGTGCCGCCCGCTCGAGCTGCTCGAAGCGAACGAGCGCGCCGGCGAAGTCGCCGGCCTGGAAGCGGGCCGCGGCGGCGAGCCCCGAGTCGGCGAGGGCCGAGGTCCCCGATGCCATCGGCACGTCCGTCCCGGCCGCGCGCGCCCTTTGCGCCGCGCGCAGGGCGCCGGTCTCGTCGCCACTGCGCTCGAGCACGCTCGCCAGCCCCTGCCATGCAGGCCCGTAGTCGGGAGCGAGCGCGGTGGCGCGCTCGTACATCGATTTGGCCTGCTGGTAGTCGCCGCGCCGGGCGTAGAGCGTCCCGAAGTTCGTGTAGTCGGCGTGCAGCCGCGCCTGCATCGCCAGCGGCTGCGGCCGCGCGAAGAAGACGAGACCGAGCAGCGGCAACGCCACCGCCGCCTCGACGAGGCGCCGCGAGCTCGCGCGGCCCATGGCGGCACGCGCGATCTCGACGATCGCGAACGATGCCAGCACGGCGACCGCCGGCACGACCGGCAGCCGGTATTCCGCCGAGACGTAGAACAGGAGCGCGGTCAGGAGCCCGGCCAGAACCCACGCGAACAAGAATGCCCGCTCGCGCGCAAGAGTCCACCACGCTCCGACGAGGCCGAGCGGTCCCAGCACGCCGAACCCGACCGGCAGGAAGGCGAGCACCGGCGACCACGCGCGTGCGAAGTGGAAGCTCAGGTTCGTCGGCGGCTCGATCGCGTTCCAGAAGTAGCGAAACTTGGTGACGGCGAGGCGCAGTTCGGCGCCCGGATGCGCAATCGCCCAGCGCATGCCCTGGTCGAACAGCCAATGCGCGGTCTCGGCGAGCGTCATCGGGTGGCCGACCTGGTGCGCGATCGCGGCGTTGAGGCCCCACACCTCGTGCGCATACTCGCCGCTCGTCGCCCACGGCGGCAGGACGTAGAGCCCGTTCGCCAGCGGGTTGTGGCCGATCCAGAACGCGGCGTAGTTCGCCGCCACCGGCACCGGGTGTCCCGCGACCGCGAAGTTGCGCAGCGTGGCGAGCAGCGCGGGCGCGAGCGCGCAGGCGGCGAACGTGCCCCACGCCTTGAGCCCCGGTCCCCGCCCGCCCTTCGCCATCATGAGAAATCCCGGCAGCGCGAGCGGCACGAGCAGCGCGTTGTTGCCGCGCGCGAGCGTGGCGAGCCCGACCAGCAGTCCACCCAGCGCCGCCCAGCGCCCGCGGCCGCTCCCCTGCCACAGCGTGAGCGCGGCGAGCGCGCCGGTGGCGAGGAACGTCACGAGCGTCGGCGTGAGCAGCGCGCCGGAGTAGAAGACGAGCGGCCCGCACAGGGCGAGCAGGATCCCCGTGACCAGTCCCGTTGCGGCGCCGAAATGCCGGCGTGCGATCCACGCCGCAAGCACGCAGGTCAGCGCGTCGAGCACGGCCTGGACCTGGAGCGTGAACAGCAGCACGCCTTTCGAGACGGCGTACGTGGCCGCGACGAACCAGGGATAGAGCACGTTGACGGCGTAGACGTTCTCGCCGCCGAAGGTCCCGGCGAGGATCGCGCGCGCGAAACGGTCGTAGGTGTCCGAATCGATCAGCAGGACGTTCGTGAGCGGCGTGCCCGCGACCTGCGCCAGGTAGGCGAGGCGGATCGCGAGCGCGAACGCGAAGACGATCGCGGCGCGAAGGAGGAAGGATCCCTCGCGCCGGCGGCGCGTCGTCAGGCCGTGCCGCGCGCGGCCGGGACGGGGACGGCGGCGCCGAGCCGGAGCCCGGGGTCGTCGAAGTCCGTCACCGCGGCGCCGAGGAGCCACTTGTCGAACCAGCGGCGGATCAGCTGCTGGTTCTGCACGCGGCGCGACGGGGCGCCGCTTCTCGTCAGCTCGTGGCCCTCGCCGGGGAAACGCGCCATCACCGCGGTCTTCTTCTGCGCGATCAGCGCGCGGTACATGGCCTCGCCCTGGGCGATCGGCGTGCGCCAGTCCTCCTCGCTGTGCAGCACGAGCAGCGGCGTCTCGATCTTCGAGGCCAGCGCGACCGGCGAGCGGCGGCGGAAGTCCTCGTCCCCCTCGAACGGCGCGTTGCGGAACCACGTGTTGTTGAACTGCGTGAAGTCCGCGCTGTACCAGAACGATTCCCACTCGCTCACGCAGCGCTGCGTCACCGCGGCCTTGAAGCGGTGCGTCTGCGTGATCGCCCAGTTGGTCAGGAGCCCTCCGCCCGAGCCGCCGGTGATCGCGAGCCGGTTCGGGTCGACGTAGCCGAGCCCGACCACGTGGTCGACGCAGGCCATCAGGTCCTTGAAATCGTCGCCCGGGTACGCGTACTGGATGACGTTGCCGAACTCCTGGCCGTACGTCGTCGAGCCGCGCGGGTTCGGGTAGAGGACGACGTATCCGGCCTCGGCGAGGACGTGGAACTCGTGGTAGAAGCCCATGCCGTAGGCGGTGTGGGGCCCGCCGTGGATCTCGAGCACCATCGGGTACTTCTTCTTCGGGTCGAACGATGGCGGCTTGACGACCCAGGCCTGGATCTTCGTGCCGTCGAAGGAGGACACCCAGATCTCCTCGACGTTGCCGAGCCGGGCGCCCTCGAACACGGCTGCGTTCGGGTCGTGCAACTCGGTCGTCTTGCCGGTCGCCGCGTCGAACAGCGCGAGCACGCAGGGCCGCGCCGGACTGCCGAGCACGAGCGCGAACTTCGAGGCGTCGGGCGTCGCCGAGCCCGATATCACCTCGCGGTTGGGATCGGTCAGCTCCGCGACCGTGCCGTCGTTGACACCGATGCGCGCGAGGATCTGCGCGCCGTGCCGCCCGACCGCGGCATAGACGTGCGCGCCGTCGGGCGCGAACGCGAGCGGCATCGAGCCGCCGCCGCGCGGCGGATGCTGGTCGGAACCGATGGTCGAGCCGCCGACCTCGAAGTCCCACGCGCGCGTCACCACGCGCGCCGGGGACGCGCCTTCGAACAGGAGCAGGTCGCCCTGGTCATAGGAGCGCGGCGGATCCGTCAAGAGGATGGCGGTCGCGGCGATCGCCCCCTTCGCGCCTTCGCGGAACGCGAGGATCGGGCCGGCCGCGTCGGCGACCTTCTCGATGCCCTCCTCGTCGGTCGCGGGCGTCGTGCGATCGGCCGCGACGGCGTAGATGTCCTGGTCCTCGGGGCCGTGCCAGGGCTCGGGACGGCGGTCGCTCACGAAGAGCACGCGCTTGCCGTCGTGCGACCACGCGGGCTCGGACTCGCCGTACGGGCCCGCTGTGAGCTGCCGCGCCGGGGTCTCGCCCTGGGCATCGACGATCCATACGTGATCGGGATGGGCGAAGTCGTAGAAGCCCTGGTTGTCGAGGCGGAAGAAGGGCCGCGTGACGATGCGCGCGGGATCCTTCTTCGGCTTCTTCTTCGCGCGCTCCTCGGCCTCGAGGACGTTCGCGCCGTCGGCGGCGACGTCCGTTCCCGAAGTGAACGCGATCCGCTTGCCGTCGGGCGACCACG
>Ga0070670_100001840_pt1 | contig 17293 bp, 18 predicted proteins | sample KBSS63metaG_FD_64665 | JGI IMG/M metagenome (GOLD analysis project Ga0070670, IMG submission 64665) | Switchgrass rhizosphere microbial communities from Kellogg Biological Station, Michigan, USA - KBS S6-3 metaG | ecosystem: Host-associated > Plants > Roots > Rhizosphere > Soil ... | reverse complement strand
GCTGTAGCCCTGGCTCCACCACACCTCGCCGCTGGCGATGCCGGGCAGGAAGCGCTTCTGCTGCTCGGGCGTGCCGAACGCCATGATCACGGGGGCGACCATCACCGGACCGAACGGGATCACGCGCGGCGCGCCCGCCAGGGCGGTCTCTTCCTCGAACAGATGCTTTTGCACCGCGTTCCAGCCCGGGCCGCCGAACTCCTTCGGCCAGCCCCAGCCGTGCCATCCCTGCTTGCCGAGGATCTTGGCCCAGCGCTGCAGGTCATCGCGCGTCAGGTGGACGGAGTTCCTGACCTTGTCGCTGATCTCCTTGGGCAGGTTGTCGCGCACCCAGGCGCGGATCTTCTCGCGGAAGGCTTGTTCTTCAGGCGTGAAGGCGAGGTCCATGGCGTCTCCGAAAGGCGGGCTGACCGCTTTTTAGCACGATCGTTCGATTTCCCCTGTCGGCGACGTGACAAGCGCGCGGCGGCGCCGCCCGGGCAGCGCTAACGCAGCTCGAGGGTCATCTTGTCGTTGTCGCGCCGCATCTGGAAGCGGGTGAGGAAGCTGTTGCCGAGCAGGACGTACGACATCTGCCCGGGAACGACGGTCGCGTCGACGTTGTAGACGATGACGTCGCCGACCCGCACCGAGGTGAGGTTGGTGCGGTAGACGGGCACCACGCCATTGGCGGTGCGCGACATGCCGCGCTGGCCGTTCTTGTAGTCGAGGCCGATCCGCTCGGCGTCTTCCGCGCTCATCGAGACGTTGGTCGCGCCGGTGTCGACCAGGAAGCGGACGGTCTTGCCGTTGATCGTGCCGTTGCTGAAGAAGTGGCCGCCGCTCTCGGCGCTGAGGACGATCTGGCGTCCGCCGGCGTCGCTCTGCCTGCCGCCGATGTTCACCTGGGCCTCTCCGAGGCGCAGCGTCACGCGTTTGCCCTTGACGTCGACGACGGCCTCGTTGCCCGTGACGCTCACCAGCCGCACACCCTCGACCGTGGCGCCGACCGCGACGTTGCGCGGCTTGCCGTCGATCAGGAGCAGCGCGTTGTTGCCGAGGCTGCCGCCCATCGAGACGGTCTGCGCGCAAGCCGCGCCGGCGCAAAGCGCCGCCGCGGCTGCCACAACGACAGCGACGAGCGCCTTCAGCTCAGTCACGGAAATTGTTGAACGAGAGCGGCTGGTCGGCGACTTCCTTCCTGATCAGCGCCATCGCCGCCTGCAGCTCGTCGCGCTTGGCGCCGCTGACGCGCACCGTGTCGCCCTGGATCGAGGCCTGCACTTTTAGCTTGCTCTGCTTCATCGTGTTCTGCAGCTTCTTCGCGGTGTCTGCGCCGATGCCGCTCTTGACGACGATGACCTGCTTGACCTTGTCGCCGCCGATTTTCTCGACCTTGGCGCTGCGGTCGAGGAAGCGTGCGTCGACGTTTCGCTTGGTCAGCTTGGCGATCAGGATATCGAACACCTGGCCGAGCTGGAACTCGTTGTCGGCAAAGAGCGTGACTTCCTTGTCTTTCAGCTCGACTCGCGACGACGAGCCCTTGAAGTCGAACCGGGTGCCGATCTCCTTGGCGGTCTGGTCGACGGCGTTTTTCACCTCGACCAGGTCGGGGTCGAGAACGGTATCGAAGCTGGGCATTGTCGTCTCCTGCGCCGCACCGGACGGTGCCCCTGCGCGCTCGCTTATCGGCGAAAATTCTCCCATGCAAATCGACGTGGGGGTCAGCCTCAAACCCTACAACACCTTCGGCCTTCCGGCGGTAGCGAAGACGCTCGTGCGCATCACCAGCGACGCCGACGTGCGCCGCGTCGTCGACGACAAGAAGCTCGGCCGCGCGCCCAAGTTCATCCTCGGCGGCGGCAGCAACATCATCCTGACGCGCGACATGCCGCAGGTCGTCCTCAAGATCGAGGTGCGCGGCATGCGCCTGGTCGACGAGCGCGCCGACGCCTGGATCGTCGAGGCCGGCGCCGGCGAGAGCTGGCACGAGTTCGTCGACTTCACGCTTCGCGAGGGCTTGCCCGGGCTCGAGAACCTCGCCCTCATCCCCGGCACCGTCGGCGCCGGTCCGGTGCAGAACATCGGCGCCTACGGCGTCGAGCTCGCCGAGCGCTTCGAGTCGCTCGACGCGGTCGACCTCGTCACCGGCCGCAGCGTCACGCTCGGCCCGGAGATCTGCGCCTTCGCCTACCGCGACAGCGTCTTCAAGCACTCGCTCGCCGGCCGCAGCGTCATCACGCGGGTGCGCTTTCGCCTGCCGCGGCCATGGCGGCCGGTGCTCGGCTACCTCGAGCTGCAGAAGAAGATCGCCGAGACCGGCATCGCCGATCCCGAGCCGCGTCGGATCTTCGATTGGGTGTGCGCCATCCGGCGCGCCAAGCTGCCCGACCCGGCCGAGATCGGCAATGCCGGCAGCTTCTTCAAGAACCCGGTGGTCACGCCCGAGCAGTGCCGCGACATCATCGGCCGCGACCCGGAGATCGTCCACTATCCGATGCCCGACGGCAGCGTCAAGCTCGCCGCCGGCTGGATGATCGACGCCTGCGGTTGGAAGGGAAAGTCGGTCGGCCAGGCCGGCGTCTACGAGCGCCAGGCGCTGGTCCTGGTCAACCGAGGCGCGGCCATCGGCTCGGAGGTGATGACGCTGGCGCGGGCGATCCAGGAAAGCGTCTACGGCCGGTTCGGCATCCGCCTCGAGCCCGAGCCGGTGGTCGTTTGAGGGGCCGCCTGCTGCGCGCGCTGGCGCGCCACGCCAGGCTGATCTGCTGGCTGGCGGTGCTCGGCTGGCTCGCCTGGATCGCCGGCGCCTTGGTGGCCAGGCAGCCGTTTCGGCCCGGCTGGCTCGGCACGCTGTTCTTCATCTTCGTCTCGGCGTCGCTGCTCGCCGCGTGGGCAGGCTCGTGGCAGCGAATGACGATTCGCGAGAGCGCGTTGCCGATGCTGCCGCGGCGCAGGCTCCGCCAGGAGTTTCCGGCGCTGACGGTGAAGGATGCCGATCTCGTCGAGCGTGGATTTCGCCAGTTCTTCATGGCCTGCGCGCGCAGCAACGGCCAGCACGTCGTGATGCCCTCGAAGGTCGTCGACGCCTACTGGCACGCGTTCATCCTCGACACCCGCAGCTACGCCGACTGGTGCGATCGCACGCTCGGCCGGTTCCTGCATCACGTGCCGGCCGAGCGGCTCGGCGGCGACGCGAAGACCAACGACGGGTTGCGCCGTGCCTGGTTCTTCGCCTGCAAGGACGAGGCGATCAACCCGAGAAAGCCGTCGCGACTGCCGCTCCTGTTCGCGCTCGATGCCAAGCTTGGCGTGGCCGGCGGCCTGGTCTACTCCCCCGCGCCGCGGCCGCCGGGCGGATCGCTCTCGGCCGGGGGCTCGGCGGAGATCACCTATGGCGAGGACTTCGGCGACGCGTCGTTCTCGGGCGACGCCGGCGCGATGGGCGGCACCGACGGCGGTGGCGACGGGGGCGGCGACGGCGCAGGCGGCGGCTGCGGCGGCGACTGAGCGCTCCGCTTATTCGCCCTCGGCTTCGCCCTTCAGCCGCGGCAACGACGATCCCGACCCCACCGCGAGCAGCCCCGACTTCGCGTAGACGAGCAGCTTCTCGCGGGTATCGGCGATGTCGAGGTTGCGCATCGTCAGCTGGCCGATCCGGTCCTGCGGCGAGAAGCTCGACTCGCCCTTTTCCATCGTCAGCCGCTCGGGCTTGTAGCTGAGGTTGGGCGACTCGGTGTTCATGATCGAGTAGTCGTTGCCGCGGCGCAGCTCGATCGTCACCTCGCCGGTGATCGCGCGCGCGACCCAGCGCTCGGCGGTCTCGCGCAGCATGATCGCCTGCGGGTCGAACCAGCGGCCCTGGTACAGAAGGCGGCCGAGCTTGCGGCCGTGGTCGCGGTACTGCTCGATCGTGTCTTCGTTGTGGATGCCGGTCACGAGCCGCTCGTAGGCGATGAACAGCAGCGCCAGGCCGGGCGCCTCGTAGATGCCGCGGCTCTTGGCCTCGATGATGCGGTTCTCGATCTGGTCGCTCATGCCCAGGCCATGCCGGCCGCCGATGCGGTTGGCCTCGAGCAGCAGCTCGACCAGGCTCGGGTAGGCGACACCGTTGAGCGCCATCGGCCGGCCTTCCTCGAAGCGGACCGTGACCGACTCGCGCTTGACCGCGACCTCGTCCTTCCAGAACGCGACGCCCATGATCGGCTGGACGATGGCGATGCCGGTCGCCAGCTGCTCGAGGTCCTTGGCCTCGTGGGTCGCGCCGAGCATGTTGGAGTCGGTCGAGTACGCCTTCTCGGCCGACATCTTGTAGGCGAAGCCGGCCTGGGCCATGAACGCCGACATCTCGGCCCGGCCGCCGAGCTCGTCGATGAAGGCCTGGTCGAGCCAGGGCTTGTAGATGCGCAACGCCGGATTGACGAGCAGCCCGTAGCGATAGAAGCGCTCGATGTCGTTGCCCTTGTAGGTGCTGCCGTCGCCCCAGATGTCGACGCCGTCTTCCTTCATCGCCGAGACCAGCATCGTGCCGGTGACGGCACGGCCGAGCGGCGTGGTGTTGAAGTAGGTGATGCCCGCGGTCGAGATGTGGAACGCGCCGCATTGCAGCGCCGCCAGCCCTTCCGCAGCGAGCTGAGCCCTGCAGTCGATCAGGCGCGCCTTCTCGGCGCCGTACTGCAGGGCGCGGCGCGGGATGTCGTCGTAGTCGGGCTCGTCGGGCTGGCCGAGATGAGCGGTGTAGGCGTAGGGCACCGCGCCCTTGCCCTTCATCCAGTGCAATGCGGCACTGGTGTCGAGGCCGCCGGAAAAGGCGATGCCGACGCGCTCGCCGACGGGAAGGTTCTGCAGGATCGTGGCCATGGTGTGTCGCTCGCCTGGAGGCTGCGCGCCGCGCGCGGATGGGCGCTATTTTCAACCGGTGTCGGCCATCGGCTACGGAAGCTTTCGCGAAGGGGGCTGCGGTAAGCTCCCCGTCCGCCAGCGGAGCGACGCCCCACTGACAGGCGTTGCGACGCCGCGGCAGCGCGCCTCAGCCGTCGAGCGCCGACAGGAACTGGCGCAGCTCCGCGGTCTGCGGCGCACCGAAGATCTGCTGCGGCGGGCCGATCTCGTGGATCCGGCCGGCGTGCATGAAGACGACCCTGTCCGAAACCTTGCGCGCGAAGCTCATCTCGTGCGTCACCATCAGCAGCGTCATGCCGTCGACGGCGAGCGACTCCACCACGCGCAGCACTTCGCCGACGAGCTCGGGGTCGAGCGCCGACGTGATCTCGTCGCACAGCAGGACCGCGGGCTCCATCGCCAGCGCGCGCGCGATCGCGACGCGCTGCTGCTGGCCGCCCGAGAGCTGGTCGGGCGAAGCATCGAACTTCTCGGCCAGGCCGACCCGCGCCAGCAGCCGTTGCGCCTGCTCGGCGCCGCTCGCGGCCGCGGTTTTCTTCACCAGCGAAGGCGCGAGCATCACGTTCTTGCCGACGCTCAGGTGCGGGAACAGGTTGAAGCTCTGGAAGATCATGCCGACCCGCTGGCGCAACGCGCGCATCGCCGCCTTGCTGCCGTGCACGAGCGGCAGGCCATCGACGTGGAGCGTGCCTTGGTCGAAGACCTCCAGACCGTTGACGCAGCGCAGCAGCGTGCTCTTGCCCGAGCCGCTCTTGCCGATGATGGCGATGACCTCACCGGCGCCGACCTCGAGGTCGATTCCCTTCAGCACCTCGTTCGCCCCGAAGCGCTTCTTCAGCCCCTTGATCGAGACGATGCTCTTCGATGCGGACATCTCAGCGCTGGCCATGCAGCTTCCTCTCGAGTGACTTGCTCCAGGCGCTGATCGGATAGCACAGCGCGAAGTACATCAGCGCCAGGCAGGCGTAGACGGTGAACGGTCGAAAGGTCGCGTTGGTGATCATCGTTCCGGCCTTGGTCAGCTCGATGAAGCCGATCACCGACGCGAGCGCTGTGCCCTTGACGACCTGGACCAGGAAGCCGACGGTCGGCGGCACCGCGACGCGCAAGGCCTGCGGCCCGATCACGTGGCGCAGCTGCTCGCCGAGGCTGAGCGCGAGCGCCGCCGATGCCTCCCATTGGCCCTTGGCAACCGAGGCCACCGAGCCGCGCCAGATCTCGGTCAGGAAGGCGCTGCTGTAGAGCGTGAGCGCGAGCGACGCGGCGACCCACGGCGAGACGTTGATGCCGAACAGTCCGAGGCCGAAGTAGGCGAGGAACAGCTGCATCAGGAGCGGCGTTCCCTGGAACAGCTGGACGTAGCCGCGCGCCAGCGGCTCGGCGCCGGGCCAGCGGGCGATCCGCGCGACCAGCAGCGCCAGGCCGACCAGTCCGCCGCCGACGAAGGCGATCAGCGACAGCGCGATCGTCCAGCGCGCCGCGAGCAGCAGGTTCCTGAAGATGTCCCAGATCGAGAAGTCGACCATGCTAGAGCGGCCGAGCGCCGGGCCGCCTCAAGCCGGCCGCCGCCCCCTCGCGGGGCAGCGAACGAAGAGAGCGTGGGGGCACCATCACTTGCCGAAGACGAACCGGGGGCCGGCCCAGTTCAGCAAGTGGCGCAAGGCGATCGCCATGACGAGGTAGATCCCGGTGCCGACGAAGGTCGCCTCGAAGGCGCGAAAGTTGCGCGAATGGATCAGGTTGACCGCGTACGAGAGCTCGTTGGTCGAGATCTGGCCGCATACCGCCGAGCCGAGCATGACGATGATGATCTGGCTCACCAGTGCCGGCCAGACACGTTGCAGCGACGGCGGCAGCACGACGCGCGTGAACACCTGCAGCTCCGAGAGCGCGAGGCTCTGCGCCGCCTCGATCTGGCCCCTGGGCGTAGTCGCGATGCCGGCTCGAACGATCTCGGCCGCGTAGGCGCCGAGGTTGATCACCATGGCGAGCACCGACGCGGTCTCGTTGGAGAGCCTCACGCCGATCCCGGGCAGGCCGAAGTAGATGAAGAACAGCTGGACGATGAACGGCGTGTTGCGGATCAGCTCGACGTAGCTGCCGACGATCGCCTTCAGCCACGGCGCTCCGTGCAGGCGGGCCCACGCGCAGGCGACGCCGAGGACGACGCCGACGCTGGCCGAGACCGCGGTCAGCGCCAGCGTGACCGCCGCGCCCTTGGCGAGCAGCGGCCATTCGGCCAGAACCGGCGCGAAGTCGAGAGCGATCACGGACTGCGGCGCAGTCCGCTCAGCTCGGCAGCTCGCCCAGGGGACGGCCGAGCCACTTCAAGGCCAGCTTGTTGAGCTCGCCGGAAGCCTTGGCCGCTGCGATGATCTCGTTGACCTTCAGGCGCAGCTTGTCCTCGCCCTTGGCGACGCCGATGTAGTTGGGCGAGTCCTTGAGCAGGAGCTTGAACTCGGTCGAGACCTGCGGGTTCTTGGCGACGAAGTTGCCGGCCACCGACGCGCCAACGCCCATCAGCTGCACCTGCCCGGCGGCGTACGCCGAGACGGTGCCGTTCATGTCCTCGAAGCGCTTGATGTCGACTCCGGGCGGCGCGATCTTGCCGACCTCCTGGTCTTCCATCGCGCCGCGCGTGACGCCCACGGTCTTGCCGGCGAGGTCGGCCGGGGTCTTCACCATCAGGCTCTTGGGCCCGAAGATCGCCTGGAAGAACGGCGAGTAGGCGATGGTGAAGTCGATCACCTTCTCGCGCTCCGGATTCTTGCCGAGGGTCGAGATCACCAGGTCGGCCTTCCTGGTCTGCAGGTACGGGATCCGGTTCGCGCTGGTCACCGGGACGAGCTCGACCTTGACGCCGAGCTTGGCGCCGATCAGGTTGGCGACGTCGACGTCGAGTCCCTGTGGCTGCAGATCGGTGCCGACATAGCCGTAAGGCGCGGAATCGGTCGGGATCGCGACCGTGATCACCTTCTTGGCGAGGATGTCGTCGAGGGCGCTTTGCGCGAACGCCGGCACGGCGAGGGCGGCGCACAGCGCGGCGGTGGCGCGCAGCAGGGCGCGGCGGTGGGTGGTTGCGATCATCGTGGTGGTGTCGATTGAGGGCGGCGGACAGGCGCAGGGGGTGTGAACCTCACGCAAGCTTCATGCCTCGCGCGAGCGCAGCCGCCAAGCCGCCCCCGGGTAGGTGCCGTGGAAAGCGTCCCGCAGCTCGGCTATACCGGCGGCTTCCCCCTGGCCTGGAGACATCCTTGGCGACCCCATCCAACTTTGCGGTCCCGTCCGACCGGCCGCATTTCGCGGTCTGGCCGCGCCGACTGCCGCGAGCCGTCGTCGCTCCCGAGACTTCGCTCTGGTTCAACCTCGAGGTCACGGCGACGCGCTTCCCCGACCGTACGGCCTATCTGTTCTTCGGCCGCCCCCTGACGTACCGGCAGCTGCGCGACGACGCCATCGCGCTCGCCGGCTGGCTGCAGCGCTCGGGCGTCGGCAAGGGCGATCGGGTCGCGGTCTTCATGCAGAACTGCCCGCAGTTCCCGACCGCCCTCTATGCGGTGTTGCGCGCCGATGCCATCGTGGTTCCGGTCAATCCGATGAACCGCGCCGAGGAATTCAAGCACTACATCAGCGATCCCGGGACCAAGGTCGTGATCTGCAGCGCCGACCTGGCGGGGATCGTCGCCGAAGCGAACTCGGCCCTTGCCGAGCACGAGCGTGTGCGTGCCGTTCTCGTCACGCGCTACGTCGACGCGATGCCGCCGGGCGCCATCGCCGACAGCGACGCGCCGCCGGCGGCGATGGACGCGTGGCTGCGCGCCGACCCGGCGCTGCCCGCTGACTGCACGCGCTGGAGCGACGCCGTCGGCGAGCGGCTCGCGCCCGGGCCGCACACGGCGCGACCCGACGATCTCGCGCTGCTGCCGTACACGTCGGGGACCACCGGCCTGCCCAAGGGCTGCATGCACACCCATCGCACGCTGATGCACAACACCGTCGGCGGCCAATGGAGCTATGGCGGCGGGCCGGAGCCGGTCGGGCTCGGGGTCGTGCCGATGTTCCACATCACCGGCATGCTCTACAGCGTCCTCGGCTCGGTGTATTCGGGGTCGAGCGTCGTTCTCATGCCGCGCTGGGACCGCGAGCTCGCCGGGCGGCTCATCTCGCAGCACCGGATCACGCACTGGGTCTGCATCCCGACGATGGTGATCGACCTGTTCGGCAGCCCGAACTACAAGAGCTTCGACCTGTCGAGTCTGCGCAGCATCAGCGGCGGCGGCGCGGCGATGCCGTTCGCGGTCGCCGAGCGGCTGCAGCAGGAGTTCGGGCTGACCTTCGCCGAAGGCTACGGATTGACCGAGACGGCAGCGCCGAGCCACGCCAATCCGCCCGAGCGCGCCAAGCTGCAATGCCTCGGCATTCCGATCTTCTCGGTCGACTCGCGCGTCGTCGATCCGGTCACCCTGGTCGAGCTGCCGCCGGGCGAGGTGGGCGAGATCATCACGCGCGGGCCGATGGTCTTCACCGGCTACTGGAAGCATCCCGAAGCGACCGAGGCGGCGTTCGTGCAGTTCGACGGGCGCAGCTTCTTTCGCACCGGCGATCTCGGCCGAATGGACGAGGAGGGCTACTTCTTCATCACCGATCGCCTCAAGCGGATGATCAACGCCAGCGGCTTCAAGGTCTGGCCGGCGGAGGTCGAGATGCTGCTCTACAAGCACCCGGCAGTGCAGGAGGCGTGCATCATCGCCGCCCGCGACGCCTACCGCGGCGAGACCGTCAAGGCGGTGGTGGTGCTGCGCGCCGAGGCCAAGGGCAAGACCACGGCCGAGGAGATCGTCGCCTGGGCGCGCGAGAACATGGCTGCGTACAAGGTGCCCAAGCTGGTCGAGTTCGTCGACTCGCTGCCGAAATCTGGATCGGGCAAGGTGATGTGGCGGCTGCTGCAGGACCGGGAAAGCGCGCGCTGAAGGGCGCGAGCAGGCGTCACTTGCACTCGGTCCAGCGTGCGCCGTCGCGCATGAAGCGCTCGGTCGTCGCGTGCCGGAAGGCGAGGGCGGTCGCGTCCCACGTCATCCGCTCGACGGCGATCGCGTCGCTCGCGACGCGCAGGACGTTGAACGAGTTCTCCTCGCCGCGGCCGCGCGTCGACGTCGCCGTCCCGGCCTGGACGGCGAGCGCCGAATAGCCGGCGATCGGATGCCGGCCCGACGTGTCGCCGGCCTCGCTGACGTGAAAGTGACCGGAGAGCAGCAGGTCGACGCCGCAGCGCGAGAACACTTCCATCGCCTCGCGCGCGCGGCCGACGAGGTCGACGTCGCCCGTCTGGTCGGGCAGGTCGAACGGGTGGTGCGTGACGACGATCTTGGTCACCGCTTCCGGCAGCGGATCGAAGCGACGGTGGATCGCCGCCATCTGCTCTTCGTTGATGCGGCCGTCCTTGAAGGTCAGCGAGCGCGCCGTGTTGATGCCGATGACCGCGATCTCGGCGTCGCCGAAGCTCGGCTCGAGCTCTTGGGAGACGAGGCGCCTGTACTTGCCGAGCGGGCTGAGGAAGCGCTCCCAGATGCGGTAGAGCGGAACGTCGTGATTGCCCGGGACGACGACCTGCGGCTTCGGCAGGCGGTCGAGGAAAGCGCGCGCCTCCTTGAACTGGGCCGCGCGGGCGCGCTGCGTCAGGTCGCCCGAGACGACGACGACGTGCGGCGCGAGCGACTGGACCGTCGCGATCAACGGCTCGATCAGCTTCGGGTCGGTACGGCCGAAGTGCAGGTCGGAAAGGTGGACCAGGGTTCGCATGGCATCAGGCATCAGACATCAGAGCCGGGGTCGTCGCGCGCCCCGGCGACCACGAGCAGCGCTTTCGGTCGGATACGGTACCGCAGCGGCGGCGCCATCAGCGTGATCTCGCCGTCGGTGGCGACGCGCAGGCGTCGGTGCCGGCTCTCGACCACGATCTCGCCGGCCAGCATCGCCTCGAAGTCGCGCGCCTGCTTGAGCCGGCCGACGAGCGCGCGCAGCGCCAGCAACAGCAGGCTCGCCCGGCTCGCGCGCTGGACGACGTAGACGCTGAGGCGGCCGTCGTCGAGGCGATCGCGCTCGCCGATCGCGAAGCCCTCCATCAGGTACTCGTTGTTGCCGATGAAGACGAATGGCGTGCGCAAGCGGCGTTCGACGCCGTCGACCGACAGGCGCGCGCTCAGGAACGGAAATCGGCGCAACGCCGACAGGCTTGCCCACGCCAGCGCCGGCCATTTGCCGCGGCCGAGGCGCTTTCGCTGCAGCTCGCGGTCGCGGACGATCGCCGGATAGAGCCCGAGGCTCGAGTTATTGATGAAGACGCGGCCGTTGACCTCGCCGATGTCGACGCGCTCGATCGCTCCCCGGGCGACCCGCTCGACTGCCGCCTCGAGCTCGAGCGGCAGGCGCAGGTCCTTTGCGAAGTGGTTGAGCGTGCCGAGCGGCAGCACGCCGAGCGCGATCGTTCCGTCGGCGAGCGCCGCGGCGAGGCTGCTCACCGTGCCGTCGCCGCCGCCCGCGACGATCACGTCGGGCCGGCGCGCGATCGCCTCGTCGATCCGCGTCGAGAGCTCAGCGCCGCCGTGCGCGAGCACGACCGAGGCATCGGCACCGGCGGCTTCGAACAGCGTCGCGATCCGGTCCGCGAGCGTCGCGTCGTTGCTGCCAGGGCCGGAAGCGGCATTGAGGATCACGACGGCGCTTCGTCTCATGCCGCGACCCGGGCCCCGTGCCAGTACGCGGCGAGCGCGCTCAGGGAGATCGCCAGCCAGGCAACGCCTTCGGCGAACGCCGCGACGACGTCGCTCAGGTAGTGCAGCCCCAGGTACATGCGCGTGAAGGCGACCAGGACGACCATCGCCAGGGCGCCGACGAGGGCGAGCGCGCGCCACAGGCCGCGCTTCGTGCGGGCGAAGGTCCAGGCGACGACGAGCCCGTAGAAGACGGTGCTGGCGGCGACGTGGCCGCTCGGGAAGCTGTAGCTCGCGAGCGTGAGCAGCGGCTCATCGAACGTCGGTCGGGCGCGCTGGAACGCATGCTTCATCAGCACGTTGAGCAACAGCCCGCCGCCGATCGCGATGGCCACGGTCGTCAGCTCGCGCCATTGCCGTCGAGCGGCGAACCAGACGCCAGCGATTGCCGCGTAGCAGGCGATCGCGACCGTCGACTGCAGATCGGTAACGACGAGAACGACGCGCGTCAGCGGCACCTCCGTGCGGCGATGCAGCCACTGCGCGATCTCGGCGTCGAGCGCAGTCAGGCGATCGCCGCTGACGACGTCCTCGGCGATCGCGCCGAACAGCGCAGCCGCGACGATCAGCAGCAACGCGCCGATGCCGAGGCGAAGAACGAGCGCGGCCCGTCGCGAGGTGGCGACCGGCGGTGGCGGCACGATCGGGCGCGCTCAGGGATCGCGCGGCAAGGGCAGGACTTGCCCGTTGGCGTCGCGCGGCGCGGCCGCGCTGATCACGCCGCAGGCGATGCGAGCACCCGAGTTGCCGGTCGGCTGGGTCGTGTAGTCGTCGGGACTGGCGTGGACGATCAACGCCTTGCCGGCGTACTCGGTCGGGCCTGCCGGCAGGCCGCGGACGCGGCTGTCGATGGTGGCGTTGCCGGCGGCGTCGGCCTTCAGCGCCGCCTGGTCGCCGGCGTGGTGCTCGCCGCTCGGCGGGCCGTGCGGCTTGCCGGTCGGGTTGTAGTGGCCGCCGCTGCTCATGCCGTCTCCGCTCGAGCAATCGCCCTTCTCGTGGACGTGGAAGCCGTGCTCCTGATTCGGCGTCAGGCCGCCGACGCGGCCGCGGATGCGGACGTCGGCGCCGTCGGCGATGAACCAGACCGTTCCTGCAGCGGTGTTGCCGCGCGTCGGCTGCAGGGTCGTCGCGACGAACGCAGGCGCCGGCGGCGACGCGCATCCAAGGACGAGCAGCGTGGCGAGCAGGGTCAGGGTGACGGGGTGGACTCTCATGGGCGGCCTCCGGTGGGGCGGTTCGATCGCAGGGCAAGCGGCGCGCCGGCCCGAAAGGCTCATGCCGCGCCGCTGACGCGGGATGCGCTCAGTAGGTCGCGCGGCCGCCGGACAAATCGAACGCCGATCCGGTCGTGAACGAGCAGTCCTCGGAGGCGAGCCAGGCGACCATCGCGCCGGCCTCGGCCACCTCGAGGAAGCGACCCATCGGAATCTTTGACAGCATGAAGTCGATGTGCTGCTGGCTCATGGTCGCGAACATCGCCGTCTTGGCTGCTGCCGGCGTGACGCAATTGACCAGCACGCCCTTGCCGGCGAGCTCCTTGCCGAGCGATTTGGTGAGCGCGATCACGCCCGCCTTCGAGGCGCTGTAGTGCGAGGCGTTGGGGTTGCCTTCCTTGCCGGCGACCGAGGCGATGTTGACGATCCGGCCGTACTTCCTCTCGATCATGTGCGGCACGACCGCACGGCAGACCAGGTACGGCGCGACCAGGTTGACCTCGAGCACACGGCGCCAGACGGCCGGCTCGAGTTCCCAGGTCGTGCCGTTGCCACCGGTGATGCCGGCGTTGTTGACCAGGATGTCGATCTTCTGCGCCGCCGCGAGCGCGTGCCTGGTGGCGCCGGCGACCGCTGCCTCGTCGGTCAACTCGACCTGCTCGACGATCACCTTGCCGGCGTAGCCGAGGGAGGCCTTGGCCTCGCCCAGCTTGGCCGCGTCGGCATCCCACAGCACGACCGTCGCGCCCGAGCCGAGCATGCGCTCGGCGATCGCGTAGCCGATGCCCTGGGCGCCGCCGGTGATGACGGCGACGCGGTCTTTGAGGTCGATCTGGTTCATGCCTGCTGCCCTTCGGAGGAGAGTCCCGCCAGCGTCTCGGCCGCGTTCGGCGCGGCGCGACAGTCGGCGATGTACTGGCGGATGATCGAGGCGAAGTCGCGATCGGCGCGCAGGCCGAGCCGCGCCGCTCGCGCGGCGGTCGAGCCTTTCGGCCAGTTGGCGACGATCCCGGCGATGGTCTCGTCGCGAACGAAGCGGACGCGCTCGCGCACGGTCGGCCCGGCGACTTCCTCGAGCGCGGCGAGCATCTGCGCCACGGTCGCGTTGACGGCGGGCAGGTTGAGCGCGAGCCGGCCACCGAGCTCGTCGAGGTTGGCCTCGTAGACCGCGATCAGCCCTTCCACGGTCCGCGCCGCCGAGGTGAGCGGATGCGAGACCTCGGGCGACACCGGGCAGATCGCCTCGACGCCGGCGAGCGGCTCGCGGACGATGCCGGAGAAGAACGACGACGCCGCGCCGTTCGGCCGGCCCGGGCGAACCGTCACCGTCATGAGGCGCGCCGAGCGGCCGTCGACGAAGCCCTTCCTCGAGTAGTCGGCGATGAGGTGCTCGCACATCAGCTTGTGCGTGCCGTACGAGGTCTTGGGCGCGGGCAGGGTGTCGTCGCCCACCAGCGCCGGCAAGGGCACGGAAGGATCCGGTCCGAACACCGCGACCGAGCTCGAGAAGACGAGCCGCGCCGGATGGGCGCCGCGGCCGGCGGCGGCACGCAGCACGTCGAGTAGGGCGCGCGTGGTGTCGAGGTTGGAGCGCAGTCCCAGGTCGAAGTCGGCCTCGCACTCGCCCGAGACCGCCGAGGCGAGGTGGAACACGCCGTCGAAGCCTTCGCGGCCGAGCGCTTCGCACTGCGCAGCCAACGCGCCCACGCGGGCCTCGACCCGGCGGTCGGCGGTCAGCTCCGCGCGTGGCGGGACCTGGTCGGCGAGGACGATGCGTTCGATCGCGGCGCCGCCGAGGCGGCCGCGCGCGAGCAGGGCAGAGGCGAGGCGCGAGCCGATGAAGCCGCCCCCGCCGGTGATCAGGATCTTCATCGACGCGTGCTCCTCTTGCTGGATACGATCGGCTCGGCGGTTCGCATGCGCCGGTCGCCGCGGCGCATGTGCTGGATCGCGCGCCGGCGCGCGAGCGCGGCGTCGCCGACGGCGATGGCGTCGACGATCGCCGCGTGCTCGGCGCGCACCGCCTCGACGAAGTCGCTGCGGGTCGCGTCGTTGCGTCGCGTGACGCGCATCGCTTCGTGGCTGTACTGCTCGAGGAATTCGAGCAGCCGGCCGAAATGCGGATTGCCCGCCGCTTCGGCGAGCAGGCGATGGAAGGCAAGGTCTTCGGCCACGCCGTCGCGCGCCTCGGCGGCGCTGCGGTCGATCGCCCGCAGCGCCTTGCGCAGCGCCGCGACCTGCCCGCGGCTGGCGCGCTCGGCGGCGAGCGCCGCGGTCTCGGCCTCGAGCGCGCGCCGCACCTCGCGCACGCGCAGGACGTCGTCGATCGAGGCGATCACGGCCAGGTCGAGGGTCAGCGCCTCGCCCGAAGGCGCCGCCGTGACGTACATCCCGGAGCCCTGGCGCGAGCGCACCAGGCCGCGCGAGCGGAGCTGGTGCACGGCTTCGCGGACGACCGTTCGCGAGACGCCGTGCGCCTCGGCCAGGCGCTGCTCGGTCGGCAGGCGGTCGCCGGGCCGGAGGGCCCCTGCGTCGATCTGCCCGCCGAGGCGGGCGGCGAGGCGATCGGAGAGACGCTCGGCGACCAGCGGCGCGGGCTGCGGCGAGGCGAGGGCGCTGGCGCGGTTCAGCATGGTGGTCGGGTCATCATATGAATTAGGTTCCGGCGCCCGTCTACCGGTTTGCCCTCATGGCGAGCGCCGGCCGGCTTGTCGATACTTCGCCGGCGCGGGCTCGCCGCGCTTGCGACACACCCATGGCCAGCGTCACGATCCAGGCAGTCAGGAAGAATTTCGGCGAGACCGCGGTGCTGCACGGCGTCGACATCGACATCGCCGACGGCTCGTTCACGGTGCTCGTCGGCCCGTCGGGCTGCGGCAAGTCGACGCTGCTCAGGATGATCGCCGGGCTCGAGGAGATCACGAGCGGCGAGATCCGGATCGGCAGCAAGCGCGTCAACGACGTGCTGCCGAAAGAGCGCGACATCGCGATGGTGTTTCAGAACTACGCGCTCTATCCGCACATGACCGTGCGCCAGAACCTCGCCTTCTCGCTGATGCTGGCGAAGAAGGACAAGGCGACGATCGAGCAAAAGGTCGGCCGCGCGGCCGAGATCCTGGCCCTCTCGGCCCTGATGGACCGCTATCCGCGCCAGCTCTCGGGCGGCCAGCGCCAGCGCGTCGCGATGGGCCGCGCGATCGTGCGCGATCCGCAGGTGTTCCTCTACGACGAGCCGCTCTCCAACCTCGACGCCAAGCTGCGCGTGGCGATGCGCAGCGAACTCAAGGAGTTGCATCAGCGACTGAAGACGACCTCGGTGTACGTCACCCACGACCAGATCGAGGCGATGACGATGGGCGACCGCATCGTCGTCATGAAGGACGGCCGGATCGAGCAGGTCGGCTCGCCACTCGACCTCTACGACCATCCGACCAACGTCTTCGTCGCCGGCTTCATCGGCTCGCCGGCGATGAACTTCCTGCCGGCGACGCTGAAGCGCAGCGGCGGCGATGCCCACCTCGTCCTCGACGACGGCTCGCGGATCGCGGCGCCGCTCGGCTCGGGCGGGACCGACGGCCAGCCGGTGGTCTTGGGCACGCGGCCCGAGCATCTGCAACTGGCGCGCGAGGGCGGCATCGCCTCCAAGGTCGTCGTCCTCGAGCCGACCGGCGCCGATACGCTGATCGCCTGTCGCCACGGCAGCACCGACATGGCGGCGGTGTTCCGCGAACGCCACGACTTCGCTCCCGGAAGCACGATCCACCTGATGCCCGACCTGGCGCGGGCGCATCTGTTCGACGCCGGCAGCGGCGTTCGCCTCGCCGCCTAGGCGAGCGAACGCCGCGCCGACACTTGTTTTTTGACGACGACACATCGAAGACAGGAGACCACCGATGAGCGATACCCCTTTCAACCGCCGCAAGTTTCTCGAAGGCTCTGCCGGCGCGGCCGCGGTCGCGGGGCTGGGCGCCGGCTCGGCGCTCCTGGCACCCTCCGCGCAGGCGCAGACGATCGCGTTCAAGCCCGAGAAGGACGCCAAGCTGCGGGTGCTCCGCTGGAGCCGGTTCGTCCAGGGCGACATCGACGCCTACATGGTCAACGTCAAGAAGTTCACCGACAAGACCGGGATCGAGGTGCGGGTCGACAACGAGGGCTGGGAAGACGTCCGCCCGAAGGCGGCGGTCGCGGCCAACACCGGCGCCGGCCCCGACATCATCCTGTCGACCAACGACGACGCCAACCTCTATCCCGACAAGCTGCTCGACGTGACCGATCTGGCCGAGTACATCAGCAAGAAGTACGGTGGCTGGTACCCGGCCGGCCAGGCGTTCCTCAAGCCCGACGGCAAGAAATGGATCGGCTTGCCGCTCGGCGCGGCCGGCTCGATGATGGTGTACCGCGAGAGCATGGTGAAGGCGGCCGGCTTCG
>Ga0070670_100001838_pt1 | contig 17299 bp, 13 predicted proteins | sample KBSS63metaG_FD_64665 | JGI IMG/M metagenome (GOLD analysis project Ga0070670, IMG submission 64665) | Switchgrass rhizosphere microbial communities from Kellogg Biological Station, Michigan, USA - KBS S6-3 metaG | ecosystem: Host-associated > Plants > Roots > Rhizosphere > Soil ... | reverse complement strand
ATTCCCGAATCGAACGACCAGCTCGGTCGCGCTTGCGATAGGGTTTGGAACGGACTCGGGCATGCGATCAGATAGCATATCGTTGGTCGCCCCTCAGGTCGCAGCTGGTTCGACGCTCCAAAAAATACTGGACTACTTGGCATCATCATCGCGGCCGAGCCGGTCAGCAGCATTGACGTGACTTCGGCGGACATGCTCGCGGAGCTGGTGCAAAGCCTGAGTAATTCCGGCATCGAGGTGCGGTGCGCCGAGATGAAGGATCCGGTAAAGGACAAGCTGATCCGGTTCGAGCTCTTTGAACGCTTCGGCACGGGTAACTTCTACCCGACGATCGGCAGCGCGGTGGACGCCTATCTCGCAGAGCACGCGGTCGACTGGAAGCCGTAGGTGTGCTGGTGAACGCTTTCCAATCCTGACAATAAGTTCGGTTTCCTCGGTCTTCGCAACCTTCCGAATCTAACGACCAAGAGCGCTGACGCCTGCTCCTTTAATCGAAATGAGTCATTGCTTTCTGCGGGCATAACTCCTAGAACACCCAGCCATGCGAATGAACAAACTCCTCACCACGATGGCGATTACGGGCTTTATCTGCTTCGCAGCGATGCAAGCCGGGGCCCAGTCCACAAAGTTCATTTACAACGACGGAAAGGGAGCGCCGGCCTCCGGGACCTACACGCCCGGGTCGAGTTTCACGTTTTCGATCAGCCTCTTCTTCAAACCGGGCGGATCAGTCAACAATCTGGCAGGCTTGTCGTACTGGATGCAGCAGAACGAAACCTCGACGTTTCCCTTCTCGATCACCTTGCGGGACGTGACGGGCAGCCCGTTCACCGATCTGCAGTCGAACCTCAGCTACCCGCAGGTCATGGATCCGATTAACCGCAATGCCGACGGGACAATCAACTTCACCGATCTCGGAGCCCTCCTGCCGACAGGCAGCAACCCGCTGGGACGCGGGACGTATTTTGTGGCCGAACTGACGATCGCGATTTCGCCCACGGCACCTGCCGGCAACTACACCCTGCAGAACGTCATTACGGGTGGGCGGACCTCATTCATGTTTAACAGCATGGGCACAGGCCTTGCGATTCCGGCGTCAATCTACAGCATTCGCATTAAAGGCCGTTCGCCGGTGGAGCTTTCCGCCGTGCCGGAACCGGCAACGCTGCCGTTGCTGGGTATCGGCCTGGCTGGAATGGCGTTCCTGATGCTACGCCGTCGCGGCAACTGTTGAAACTGAACCGATGCTTCCCCCCACCGGGGCCGCGCAACGAATGGAGGCGTCAGAGGGCTAACTGCCGTGAACGCCTACGGCTGCGTCGAGGGAATGGCGGCGTAGTAGGGCGTGGCGAGGTCGTAATGACCGCAGCAGACCCAGACCTTGAGATACGGGTTCCGACTCATGGCCTTGCGCAGGTCTTCGGCGACGTTGAGATAGCGGTTCTCGGCGTTAAGCCACGCGCGGACGTTCGCGACGGTCTCATAGGGTAACTCGCTCTCGAAATGGAGCTCCCGCCGGACGTAGCCATTAAAGACGGCCGTGAAGGGGCCGTTGACGGCTTCGTCACTCGGATCGAAATCGTGCTGATCGTCCCGGGCCGGTAGCGAAGGCCAGTGAATCTGCTGTCGTAGCGACCTATCTCGCGGTTACGATCCATGAGGAGGTGGGTGAAAAAGATGCGCGAAGGAATGCGCAGATTGAGCTGGCTGACGTAATCGGCGGGTAACCCGATGAAGCGCGAGAGCTTGGCGGCCGTGTCTTTCTTCGCATCGGGACTGATCGCGTCAGCCTGAAAGAGGGCGAGCAGGTATCGGGAAGGCGTTTGCGTCCTGTCCTGGAGGACGCAACGTAGCCGCGCATGTTTCAACTCCGTGCGTCCGACCCTTCCTCCAAAGCGCGTCGTGGCCGCGTCACGACCGCGCACGGCGTGATCGAGACGCCGGCGTTCATGCCGGTGGGAACCCAGGGCAGCGTGAAGGGAATCAGCCCGGCGGAGCTGTACGCGCTCGAGGCGCAAATCATTCTCGGCAACACCTACCATCTTTTCGTTAGGCCAGGAATGGATGTGATCCGCCATTTGGGCGGACTGCACCGGTTTATGAATTGGAATGGACCGATCCTGACCGATAGCGGGGGCTATCAGATTTTCTCGCTCGCCAAGATTCGGAAGATCACGGAAGAGGGCGCGCATTTTCAGAATCATCTTGATGGGACGCCAACGTTCATTTCACCCGAGATCGCGATGGAAATGCAAGCAACGTTAGGCAGCGATATCGCGATGGTGCTCGATGAGTGTCCGCCCTATCCGTGCGCATACGAGTATGCGGCGCGCAGTCTGGAGATGACAGCGCGCTGGGCGAAGAGATGTGTGACAGCGTTTCGGCGTGACGGCGTAACGGCGTCGGAGGCCACGGACGCCGACACTCCCGCACGCCCACACGCCGATACCCGCCTTCTCTTCGGCATCGTGCAGGGCGGGACGTTCGAGGATCTTCGTCGGGCGAGCGCGGAGGCGACGGTCCAGATTGGTTTCGACGGCTATGCGATCGGCGGGGTGAGCGTGGGCGAACCGGAACCGGAAATGATGCAGGCGGTGGAATGGAGCGAGCCGTTTTTGCCTAACGACAAGCCGCGCTATGCGATGGGCCTCGGCACCCCGCCGCAACTGCTCGAGTTGATCGCGCGCGGAGTCGATATGTTCGACTGCGTTCTGCCGACGCGATTGGCGCGGAATGGGACGGCGTTCACGGGCCGTGGCACGCTCAACTTAAAGAACGCGGAGTTTATTCTGCAAAAGGGCCCGATCGAAGAAGGCTGCATCTGCCCAGCCTGCTCCGAGTTTTCTCGGAGCTACATTCGCCACCTCATTAAGGCTGAGGAAATTCTTGGTCTGCGACTGATCACCCTGCACAATCTCCACTTCTATCTCGATCTGATGCGCCGCGCCCGCGTCGCCATCGAAACGGGTGCTTTCGAGAGCTTCCGACGCGACTTCGTGGCCGGCTGCCAAAACCAAAATCTGCCGGAAGGCTAGCGAGCCTGCGCGACCTGCCCGCCGGCGGCGAAGATCTTGTCGAGGGCAGCCAGGGCGTTTTGGGGGCCCAGATATTTGTCGCCGTCATAACTGCTCGCGACGATGTGGCTCCCCTCGTCAACCACGAGGAGCGACGGAATCCCGTCACCACCCAGTGTTTTCACACCGGTCATATCGGCGAGCTGATCGTAGTCGATCGCCAGCCACGGCATCTTCGTTTCCTGAATGTAGGTTTCCCAGGCGAAGCGGGAGCGGTCCGCGCTCACGAAAATGATTTCGAACTCCGGATGAGCGGGTGCGACCCGATTATAATATTCGACCAATTGAGGGGTGAATTTCCGGCACGGTCCGCACCAGTGGGCAGAGTAGTAAAGTCCAATCAATTTCTTCTTCTCGAGTTCGGAGCCGTCGGCCCGACTGGTTCCGCCCTCGCGACACCGGACGAGCTTTTGCTTCAACGAGTCGAGCAATAAGGTGCCAGTGGGTTGCGGAGCGGCCGGCCGCGATCGGGCTTCCGCCTGCTTTGCCTGATAGAGTGTATTCAGCTTCCTATCCTGCTCGATCTGCGCCGCACGGCGCGCGGCCATTTCAGTCTCGCGCTGCTTTGCCTGGTTGGCCTGGGAGAAGGAAGCCGCGTAGGTGCCGCTTTCGAGGGCGGCGATCAACTGCTGGCTAGCACCGAAATCAAGCAGGGATTTTTTCGTGGCCGGGTCGAACGGATCGAGCACCCGGCGGGTTGCGATCTCCGCGATGATGCTGTCGCTATTGTAGCCGGATCGCAACATGAGCGCGATCTCCTTCTGCGAAATTGGGGCCGGGGCCGCGTCGGCGCCAAGCAAGCCGACGACGAGGAGCAGAAAAAGCAAGCGCATGTCGTCCTGAGGAGCAGAACATGCGCCAGTTATTTTTTGGCCTCAGAAAAATAGCGCGGCAAGAAGTCGCGAAAACTCGCTTTCGCGTCGGCCGCCTTTTTCGCGAGATCGTTCGCGGCTCCGGCTTGTCCGATCTGCGCGGCAAAAATGGCGCAGAGCCATTGTCGTTCCGGAACGTCAGCGGCGGGGGGGCGAATGAAAGCGGTCGACATCTTGAGCAGCATTTCGGGAGACAAGTTCAGCCAGCCAGTCATGACGGTGCCGTAGCGCGTCTTGAGTTCGAACTTGTCCGCAGTCGCCCGCCGCACCGGGCCGTCGTACTTCATCCCGTGGATGTCGGTGACCGCGCCGCCGAAGCCGGTGCCGTTAATGTCGCCGATCAGTTTCGTTTTCCATTCCACGAGCCAACCCACGCGCTGCCGTTCTGCATCACGCTCTTTCTGGAGCGAGGTGGACGTCAGCTTCAACTTTTCAAGCAAAGCGACCGCATTCTCGAATTGGTAAGCGGCGAGTAACTTCCGTTCCGCGACCCGTGCTGCCTGCCAGGTCGGCGCTTCCTCGGCGGCGGCCTGTTTCTCTTCCGCACTTCGTTTTTGGGTGACCTCGGCGACTTGCGCGCTCAGCTTCGCCTCTTCGTCTGCGAGCTGAAAGGCGAGGCCCCCCTTGGTCTTGAGTTTAGCGGAGATGCCGCGCAGCCGCTTTAACGCCACTTCCGGATCTTTGCTCGCCTCGCGGGCATTTTGCCATTCCAGGTAGAGTTGATAATCATCCAGTCGCGCGCGGGCGAGCGGCTTGAAATCATTCAGCCAGGCAACCTGAACCGATGGTTTGAGCTCGATGAAATGCTGCAAGGCTGTCGCAGCCTGAGCAAAACTCCCGCGCTCCCAGAGCTGCAACGCCGCGCAGAGCTCGGCGGCTGATTGAACGTTAGGCGCGTAGGGTGCGATCTCGCGAAAGAGCGCTTCCGCCGTGGCGTAATGCCCCGCCTGGAGTTCACGCCGCGCCGGCTCCAACTGGGCTTTCAAATTGACCGGGGGCGTTGGGCTGGCCTGGTTCTCCTCGATTGCCACGGTCGGCTCCGCCTTGGGCCTCGGCCAATGGCGCAGACCAAAGATGATTCCCCACACCAGAGCCCCAGCGCCGAGCAATAGGCCTAACGAAACCAGGATGCGCACCGGCCGGCTCCAACGGCTGCGCAATTCCTCATCCCGCGCCACCACCGCCGCGTGCGCCGCCTCCAACTCGGCGATCAGCTCCTTATAGCTTTTTTGGCGCTCGTCCGGATTCGGGCGCAGCATTTTGTCAATCACTGCCGCCGTCTCGTCGCACAACTCCGGCATCACTTCTTTCAGCCCAATCGGATTTGCTTTCAGCCTCTTCAACTCTGCCGCCGATTGCGTTTCGTTTTGAAACGTCGGCCGACCGGAAACGGCGTGAAAAAGCGTCGCCCCAAGGCTGTAGAGGTCGCTGCGAAAGTCTTCCGGCTCACTCGTCAGGCGCTCCGGCGCGACGTAGTAGGGCGTGCCCCAGATTTCGCCCTCTGTCTCGGCGGCATGTTGCGCCGCGAAAAGCGCGAGCCCGAAGTCGACTATCTTGGCGGTTTTAAGGTCGGAAAAAAGAATGTTGCCGGGTTTGATGTCGCGATGAATCAGCCCGGCACGGAGAGCAGCCTGCAATCCTTTCGCGACCTGGCTTCCGACCTCCAGCGTCTTCAATTCCGAAATGCGCTTTTCGTCCTCCATCTGATCGTCGAGACTGCCGCCATCGACCAGCTCCATCACGACGTAGAATTGCCCGTGATCTTCGCCGACCGAAAAAACCTCGACCACGTGCGGATGCTTGATCGAGGCAGTAATGCGTGCCTCGTCCTTGAGCTTCGCGGTGAAAGTGGCGTCGCCGACAAACTCTTTGCGCAGGAGCTTGAGCGCGACAAAGCGGTTCAGACGCGTGTCGCGCGCTTTGTAGACGGAGCCCATCCCACCAGTGCCGAGCGGCTCGACCACGGCGTAATTCTCGAAAACTCGTTCGACTCGGAGCTGGACTCCGCAGGCCGGGCAACTGACCCTGGCGAACGGTTCAAGGCCAGTCGTCTCGACAGGCCCACCGCAACCCGGACAAGACTGCACCTGCGCGCCGCTCCCAGTCGAGGCCATCGCTGGCATGATAGCATCCCGAGAAGGACGCCGCGATGATAGAATTGATCGTGCCTAACGAACAAGCGGGCTGGCGGCTCGACCGCTATCTCGCGCTCGCGCTGCCGCAGTTCTCCCGCTCACGCTTGCAGGCGCTAATCCGTTCCGGGGACGTGCAGCTCCAAGGGCGTTCCGCCCGCACCCGCGCCGCGGTGCATGCCGGCGATATCGTCAGACTAACGGTGCCGCCGGTGCAGGAGATCGAGACCGAGGCGGAAGAGATCCCACTCGAGGTCCTTTTCGAGGACGACGATCTGCTCGTGCTCAACAAGCCGGCCGGACTCGTCGTTCATCCGGGTGCCGGCAACCAGACGCACACTCTCGTCAATGCGTTACTCCATCACTGCACGAACCTTTCCGGCATTGGCGGCCAACAGCGGCCGGGCATTGTTCATCGCCTCGACAAGGAGACGAGCGGCTGCCTCGTGGTAGCGAAGAACGACCTTGCGCATCACCATCTCTCGCGCCAATTCGCCGAGCGGAAAGTGAAGAAGATTTATCTCGCGATCGTTGCCGGAACCTTGAAACGACCGCGCGGCAGCATCGACGCTGCGATCGGACGGCATCCGGTGCAGCGCAGGAAAATGGCCGTGCACCCGACAAAGGGCCGGACCGCGAAAACCGATTATCGCGTGCTGGAAACGGGCGGCGGCATCAGCCTAGTGGAGTGCGCGATTCACAGCGGGCGGACGCACCAGATCCGCGTGCATCTGCACCACATCGGCCATCCTGTGATCGGCGATTCTCTTTACGGCAAGAAAGGCGCGTCGACTCCGCGCCAGATGCTGCACGCGTGGAAGCTCGGCTTCTCCCATCCGCACACGAACGAGCGGCTTCGCTTCGAAGCGCCCGTACCGTCGGATTTCCAGGCGGCGCTCGACGCCACCTTCAGGCCGGCGATTCGTTAGGGATAGCTTTGCGCCGAACGGAAAGGAGTATCGCCACAATCGGCGGAATTAGAATGAAACTGCGCAACCACGGCTCCGAGCGCCACGGCAGCATGAAGAGCCGCTCGTCCCAAAAAAGGTAGTAGGCAAAAACCGTCACCGAGAGCACCTGCCAGCCATCGACCCGCCGCCAGGCGGCGAACGGCAGAATCCAGGTGCAGTACCACGGATGCAAAACCGGACTCAGAACGAGTGCCGTGCCCATGACCCAGAGCAGACCGCGCTTCCAATTGCGGAAGAAAAAGATCGAAACCACCAGAACCGCGATGATGATGATGACGTTATAGTGATAATTCTTCTGATGCGGATTGGGCCAGACCGTGTCCTCAATGATCCACCAAAAAATGTCATTCAGGCGGGTGACGTAAATGAACCGGCCTAACGATTTCCAGATTGCGACCTGAGGAAAGCCAAACGGCTGGCTGAACAAAGCGGGAATGGCGAGGCTGATCCCGAGCGCGAGCGCGCGCCGCCCAAGGGCGAAGGCGCAAACCGGCAGGAGGAGCAGCGGGATCAATTTGATGGAGATGGCGAGACCCAAGGCGACCGCACCCAGGATGGCGTAGCGCCATTGCGCAGGCGGCTCCGTGTTGGCCTGGCAGCGGGCAAAAAAGAGAATGCCCGCGAGCATGGGGAGAATCATAAGACTGTCGAAGTGCGCCGCCCCGGCAAAACTGTAGACGACGAGCGGATTCCAGGCGTACCAGGCGGCGTCGGCGAAACGCGTTGTGCCACCGATGAGCCGCAAGAGGAGCGCAATCGCAGCGACATCCGCGGCCGCAAAAATCAGCTTATAAGCGAGTGGACCGGTCGCGAACCGACTGAGCGCTGCGAAAAGCAACTCCGTCCCCGGCGGATAGATTGCGCTGTAATCGCGATGATTGATTTGGCTCCAATTGGCAAACTGCGCGCGCAGCGGTAGCAGTTGCTCGTCGTTAGGCGGGACAACATAGGGATTGAAACCAGCGTTCTGCACCTTCCCCTCCCATTGGTAACGCCAGAGGTCGTCGCTTGGTTCAAGCGGCAACGCGACGAGACGCAAAAGGATTGCAACCACCCAAAAGACCACGCCCGTCCTTCGACCGAGTGAGACGTGGGTGAAGGACGCGGCGGCGGCGAAAAACGCTATGCCGCAGAGGACCGCGGTTTCAACAAACTTGATCGGCATCGAAGCATAGCGCCAGTCGTCGCAACGGTGAAGCGCCGCGAGGAGCAGGATCTCAGCGAGGAGCGCGAGCCAAAGGCGCGCCTGCCTAACGAACACTGGGCGCCACCTTTCCCCTCGCGATTCGCTGCAGGCCGAGGCGGTAGGCGGCGACGTCCACGATTTCCGCCACCCGGCGTTTCAAGCGCCGGGCGCGCGTTCCGAGGAAAAGAAGAAAGATCGCGTACGGGATCAGGATGCGCAGATCCACGTCCCCGCTGTTCAAGTCGCGATAAATGATCATCGCGAGCAGCAGTAGATTGATAATGATCGTGGTCGTGACGAAACGATAGCGCAACCGCACCCGCGTCAGGCATTTGGAGCCGCCGTGATATTCGGTGACGGTTTGCAGGATGATGCTCCAGAAAAAGTTGCCGTAGATCTGGATATCCCATTCTTTCCAGCCGGTATCGGCTGAATAGCTCCAGCCCTCTTCTTCCAGGAGCTCGAAGGTTGATTTGAGGAGGGCATTCCGTTCCACCCCGTCTTCACTCCAGTAAACCCGCCGGCTCAAGTTGCCTCGCCCCGCCGCGCCCGAGGGCATTTTTTCGTGGGTCCCGATCACGCCGCGGGGCGTGCGCTTGAATTGCAGCCAGGTGAAATAACGGTTCCACCCCCTGACGAGCGGCTGCGCAAAAGCGAGAAACATGACGAGCAAGCGCGCCGGCGCGGTATCGAACTTCGGCTCGATCCGCGCCCGCAGCATGTAGGAGAGAGCGACGCAGAGCGTGCCGCCGAGCATCAGATAGGGAACGATGCGCAGAATCGGCAGAAAAATTCCGAGACCGAAGAGAAAGAGGGTGAGCACGAACCACTCGACGCTGCTGAGATAATTGGCTATTTCCGATTGCGGCGAGGGATAGATCGACTGGAAAAAGCCTTCGCCAAAAATCCCATGATAAATAATCGGCTGATTGATGAACCAACTGAAACGCGGTGAGCCGTAAATTTGACCGCGCCATTTCGCCGTCCCAGTCGGCCCGAAGAAGATCAAATGTTTGAAGCGAAGCATCGACTCCGCTTCGCCGTAACCGGCCTGCTGTTTGCGAAACGCGCCTAACGTAAAGCGACGATGATGCCAGACAATGGCAGTCGGGCTGAAGGCGATAACGTGGCCTTCCTGTTGCAAGCGCCAGCAGAAATCGACGTCGTCACCGGCTTTGCGATACTCGATATCGAAGCCGCCGACCGTGTCAAAGGCCCAGCGGTAAAAGGCCATGTTACAGCCGGGGATATGTTCGGCTACGGTATCGGTCAGGAGGACGTGGCTCGGGCCACCCGGGGCCGCCGCGACACAGGCCTGGACCCAGTTTTCCGCGGGCGGCGAGATGTTGGGCCCGCCGACACCCGCGTAGTCGCCGCTGACCAGCGTGCCAATCAAGTAGTAGAGCCAATCCGGATCGGCCATGCAGTCGGAATCGGTGTAGGCGAGCACTTCACCTTTGGCGGCAGCCGCGCCGGCGTTGCGCGCGTAGCTCAGGCCGTGGTTGTCCTGGCGCAGGTAGCGCACGTTAGGGAAACGAGCCGCGATCGCGGGCGTGTTATCGGTCGAGCCGTCATCGACGAGGATGGCTTCGTAGGCTGGATAGTTGATCTTGCCTAACGACTCGAGACATTCCTCGAGGGTCTTGCCGCCGTTGTAGGAACAAACGATGACGGAAACGAATGGCGTCTTCAGCAGGTCGCGATGCGGGAGGGAGGCGTCGTCCTGTCCGAGCTTTTTCTGCAGAGCGAAGAATGCCTTCTTACGAGTGCGATCGCGCCGAACGAGCCCAAAAGACCAATCGGTGATCTCCTGCTCGCCGGTGTACCATTCATCGGTCCAGGCGAAGAAGATCGTTCCCGCGAGACCGCAGCGGACGACGCTGTCGACGTGCCAGCTGAGCATCCCGGCCTGCTCCTCCTCGCTGTGGCGGATCGTGTCCATGCCGAATTCCCCGAGCATGAGCGGTTTTTCCTCGGCCAGGTTTTGCAGGCGCAGGAGGTATTTTTCAAAGTCGCGCTGGTCGTGCAGGTAGACGTTGAAGCAGCAGAAATCGACGTTCTGCGGAAGGAGATACTCCGTCGGAGGATAACTCGCGTAGGAAAAAAGGACGTTTGGATCGGCTTCGCGCCCGACCCGGATGAGCGTCTCGAGAAATTCCGTAACGCGCCGCACACCGAGCCAGCGTACCATGGTAGTCGGGATCTCGTTGCCCACGAGATAGCCAAAGATGGCCGGATGACCGGCGTGCCTGGCGACTGCGGCTCGCACACTCTTTACGATTTCCCGGCGCGTCTTCGCGCGCACAAGAAACTCGACATGCTTGGCCCACGGCAGAGTGATCAGCACCCGCACCCCGGCTTCCGCGCAACAGTCGAGGAACCAGCGCGGCGGCAGATGATAGATGCGCACCACGTTGATCCCGAGCTCGCGCATCTGGGCGAGATCGCCCCGCGCCTGCTCCTCCGTCCCGAGATAATCGCCGGCCGCATCCGGCTTGAACGGGCCGTAGGTGGCGCCTTTGACGAAAAACTTCTGCTCGCCCTCGAAGAAGAACTTGGCGAGGGCGCGAACGCGAACGGGCGAAGTCTCAGTCACAGGGAGCTTTTCCTAGTGCAGCGGGCGGAAAGACGCAAAGACTTTGCGCAGGCTACCGGCCTAACGAAACAGCTCGGCTAGAGCCGCGCCGACAATGCCGGCCGTGGCCTCGATCTGGGCGGGTTGGTGTGCGGTGGAGATGAAACCGGTCTCGAATTGGGAGGGTGCGAAATAAACGCCGGCGTCGAGACAATGGTTAAAGAAGCGAGCGAACTTTCTCGGATCACTGCGTTTCGCACTCGCCAGATCAGTCACCGGTCCAGGAGTAAAGAAGAGGCAGAACATCGAACCAATCCGATGAAAGGTCGCGGCGGCTTTGGTTTTGCCTAACTCAACCCGCGTCGCCTCCTCCAACTGCGCGCCAAGATCCTCGAGTAATCGCCAGCCCTTGATCCGCTCGAGTTCGCGCAGTTGGGCGAGGCCTGCTGCCATCGCGAGCGGGTTCCCTGAAAGCGTGCCGGCCTGGTAAACCGGCCCGAGCGGCGAGAGCTGATCCATGATGTCAGCGCGCCCGCCAAACGCTCCAACCGGAAGACCGCCGCCGATGACCTTGCCCAGCGCCGTCAGATCCGGTTGCACACCGAAAATTTCCTGCGCTCCGCCGCGCGCGACGCGAAACCCGGTCATCACTTCGTCGAAAATGAGGAGCGCACCATGCTGCGTGCACTCCGCGCGCAAGCCTTCCAGGAAACCGGGCTGGGGAAAATAAAGGCCCGCATTGGCCGGGATGGGTTCGAGAATTATCGCGGCGATCTCGCCCGGGTTATTCCGAAAAACTTCCCGCACCGCCGCAAGATCATTGAACGGAAGCGCGATCGTCAGGCCGGCAAACTCTTGGGGCACGCCGGCGCTGTCGGGTTGTCCATGGGTGAGCGCGCCGCTGCCGGCCTGGACGAGGAGCGAATCCACATGTCCGTGATAGCAACCGTCGAACTTGATGATCTTGTCGCGTCTCGTAAAGCCACGCGCCAAGCGCACGCACGACATGGTGGCTTCGGTTCCGCTGTTAACCATCCGCACCTTTTCAATTGAAGGCACCCAGCGGCATATCAGTTCCGCCATCTCCACTTCGAGCGGGTTGGGAATCCCGAAGCTGACGCCGCGACCCGCGGCCTCACGGACGGCTTCGATCACCACCGCAGGCGCGTGCCCGAGGATGGCCGGGCCCCAGGTGCCGACATAATCAATGTATTCACCGCCATCGACGTCCCAGAGGATCGCGCCCTGCGCGCGCGCAACGAAAAACGGTTCCCGGCCGAGCCCGCGAAAGGCGCGGACGGGAGAGTTCACACCGCCCGGAATGCGGCGTCGGGCGCGAGCAAAAAGTTCGGAAGAAAGTGCGGACATTGCACCCAACGTTCAACGTTCAACGTTGAATGCAATAACTCGATCGCGCGGGGACGTGAAGGGCTTAAGGGGAGATGTTATACACTTCAACCAACGCGACACCGATGGTGTCGTCCTTTCCGCGCACGATCGCCGTGTAGTTATCGGGATTGAGCGTGGTTACGATGGCTGATTCCCGATCGTCTGTCGGAGGCAGACCGGTGGCGATAATCTCCGCTTCCTGAGTGTCTTTCCAGTTGTCGTTGGAAGTTATGAGCACTCCGTTTTTGTCGTGGAGTTCCAAGATCGGATCGGCGAGCGGGCCATCCACGTCAGCATCTCCGAGGGATGGGCCGATGGCGCGGATCAACACTTCCGTATCCGTAGTGCCCAGGATGATGATTCCTCCGATCAGCACGTTATCGCCCGTTTGAACAAAGCCGCGCGTTGAGATGTTGGCCAACTTCGAATCGACCGAGCGATCCAGATCAAAGACTTCGACAAGCGCGACGCCACTGGTTCCACCCACGCCGCGGACGATCGCCGTATACGGTCCGGGTGAAAGCGTCGTCAAAATCACCGACTCCATGGCGTTGGTGGGAGCGAGGCCGGCGTCGATAATCGCCTGCTTGTTCGCGTTTTGCTGCCAGTTGTCATTGGTCAGAATCGTTGTTCCAACCGAGTTGTGTAGTTCCAGGAAAGGGTCTTCCAAGAGCCCGTTCAGCGGCAGGGAAGGTCCGATCGCGCGGATAGCCACCAGTTTGGACTGCGTCCCGGTGATGATGAATCCCCCGATCAAGACGTTGTCACCTGTCTCCACATCCAAACGGGACGAAATGTTGGCTAATTGCACCGGATAAAACGGTGTTGGCGACGGAGACGGACTCGGCGACGGCGACGGCGAAGGTGTCGGCGTGGGAGAGGGACTTGGCGTAGGTGTCGGACTTGGGGTGGGCGTGGGAGTTGGCGTTGGACTTGGGGTCGGCGTGGGTGTGGGGGTCGGAGTAGGTGTCGACGAATCGGGAGCGATCTTGAAGACGTCTCCCCCTAGTGAGGTGATGTACAGCTCACCAGTGGCGTCCTCACCGAACGAAGTGACTCCGGTTAAGGTGTAACCGCCCACCTTCGTCGGGAACAGCTGAGAGGTGATGTCCTGAAAATTCGAAGCGACACCAGAAGCGTAATCAAGGGTAAAAATTCGGCCGGTGAAATCCCCGTTGTTCGGACCGAAGCAGTCACCGAAAACATACTTGCCGTTCAGATCAGTCACCGCGCCGGCGTAATAAATGTAGCCACCGATTATGCAGATACCGCTAACGTCGTGCGCGTAATCCAGGATCGGATCCACCGGATTAAAATTCGGCGGCAAAGGGTCGCCGTCGTAGAAGGGATTTGCTATCAAGCCTTCGCGGTAGCGCCAGCCATAATTCTCGCCCCCACTCGGGATTGAGGCGGGCTGGACATCTAATTCCTCGCGCTCGGTCTCACCGACGTCGCCAAAGAGAAAGTCGCCGGTTACGCTGTCGAAGCTACCCCGAAAGGGGTTTCGCAGTCCGTAGGTAAAGATCTCCTGGCGGACCGGGGGCGCCATGCCAAAATACGGGTTATCGGGCGGGATGGTATAGGTTCCGTCATCTTCGATGTGTATGCGCAGAATTTTGCCCAGCAAGGTATTAATCGACTGGCCATTGCCGTACGGTCTGTCATGCCCTCGGTTATCGTTGAGGCCGCCGCCATCGCCGGCGCAAATGTAAAGATTCCCCTGGTCGCCGGGCCGGGTACCAAAGCCGATCCAGTCAAAGTCATGATCAGGCTGTGGTTGATCATAACTGATGATCCTGACCTCGGTGGCTGGATCAGCGAAGTTGGGATCGGTAGGGCTAACTGTGTAACGCGCGACGTAGGATATGCCCATCCCAAATATCCCGTCATCACTGCTTGTCCAGCTGACGTAGAAGTGGCCATTGGTCGCATAGTCCGGATCGAAAGTCATCCCGAGAATTCCGGGCCCCTGGCCTTGGCCAACTTCAAAGGTGATATCCAGAAACGGCGTGGCGTTCACCGTTCCCGAGGGAAGATTGACGATCCTGATCGTCCCGTGCTGTTCCGCGATGAAGATCCGGCTCGTGTCACCCGGCGGAGCACAAACGTAAAGGGGAACATTGAATCCGGTGGCAATGCGTTGCGCCTGGATGCCAGCGTAGCTGCCGGGAGCGCTTAGAGTTAGGGCAAGAAACGCCAGAGAGATGGCTCTTAGCAAGCACGGGAGGCCGCACACAAAGGCACGGGATTTCGCGGTTTCTGTTGTTGTCTTCATGAGTTGTTTCCTAAGTATACGCCGAGGAACGCCGGAGAACTTTTGGCATCAGCTTCTTTACCATGCGCCCACCTGTGGCGGCGTCACCGTCCGGTGTCCCGGCCCTTCGTTATCCTACTATCGCCCTTTCCTGATTTTGAACACGTCTCCGCCAAGAGAGGTGATGTAAAGCTCGCCATTGGTGTCTTCTCCCAAGGAGGTGACGCCAGTCAATTCGTAACCACCAATCCGCGTCGGAAACAGTTGCGAAGTAATGTCGGTGAAACCCGAAACCACTCCTCTTCTGTAACTGGCAGTGAAGATTCGGCCGGTAAAGTTTCCTGTGCTTGGACCAAAGCAATCACCAAAGACGTATAGACCTTTCAGATCCTGTACCACTCGTCCCCGATAGACATAGCCGCCAATAACGCAAATGCCAGTGGTATCGTGCGCATAGTCAAGATTAGGATCGACCGCATCCGGCGGTGGCGGATGATTCGCGAAGCGGGGATTCTGGATAAGTCCTTCGCGATAGCGCCATCCGTAGTTTTGGCCTCCGCCCGGAAGACTCGCGGGTTCCACGTCCAACTCTTCGCGCAGGGTCTCACCGACGTCGCCGATAAACATGTCCCCCGTCTTGCGATCAAAACTTGCCCGGAATGGATTGCGCAGACCGAACGTCCAAATCTCCTGTTTGGTGGGAGGTGGGGCGCCAAAAAAGGGATTATTGGTTGGAATCGTGTAGCTGCCATCATCTTCGATGTGGATGCGCAGAATTTTGCCGAGCAGGTTCTCCGTGCTCTGGGCGTTGCCGTCCGGCTTCATATGATTGGGGCCATTGTCTTCGAGTCCCCCACCGTCGCCCGAGCAGATGTAAAGGTTGCCCTGGTCGCCGGGTCGATTGCTGAAGCCAATCCAATCCCAGTTATGATCCGTATTGGGTTGATCGGCGCTGATGATTCTCACTTCCGTAGCCGGGTCAGCAAAATTGGGATTGGTAGGGCTAACTGTGTAACGCGCGACGTAGGATATACCCATTCCATAAATTCCATCATCAGCGCTCGTCCAGCTGACGTAAAAGTGACCGTTGGTCGCATAGTCCGGATCAAAGGTCATGCCGAGAATCCCGGGGCCCTGGCCTTGCCCAACTTCGAAAGTAATATCAAGAAAGGGCGTCGGAAGGACCGTCCCGGAGGCAAGATCGATGATCTTGATTGTTCCGTGCTGTTCCGCAACGAAAATTCGACTTGTATCTCCGGGTGGCGCGCAGACGTAAAGCGGAACGTTGAATCCCGTGGCGATGCGCAGCGCTTCAATCGCGGCCTGACTCCCCTCGACCGATAAAATCAAAATAAGGGCCGGCAACAGACTGGTGACCGAGAACCGTCTAAAAGCGCCGCGGTATGTGATTTTTTCTGCTACGTTCATAAATTGACTTTGCTGCTGAAATGGAAACCCAATGCCCTTCCCGATCGCAATGAGCGCTGCCCCAGCGACGGCCCAGGATGTTCTTTACTAGATCTACTGGCTCAGTTGCAAGGAAAAACTCTAATTGGCATCACCCGCCATAGAGGAGTGCCTGTGTGTGGGCTCTTTCCCTCATGCGGGCGAGTTTTGCAACAAATTATCTGCCCCCTTCGCTGCGTTGACACCCCGTATGCGAGCGCCTACGCTCCCGTTCGCGATTTCGGCGGGGTAGCCAAGTGGTAAGGTCGGGGTCTGCAAAACCTCTATTCGCGGGTTCGATTCCCGCCCCCGCCTCGCCTCCTCCGCTGAGGTCACTGCATGAAGGTCGCCCGGCGTGACCGCTTCGGAGAAACCGGTCGAGCGCGGTCAAATCGATCGCATCTGGCGCCTCCCATATTTTCTCAAAATCCGGCAAGCCGGGCTCGAAACAGCCTTTGCTCACCCGCCGAGGAACGCAGTGGCTAAGAGCTTCCGGCAGCGCGATCTTGGCCCCGCAATATCTCGCATTGCGGAGATGCAGAAACGCCTCGCCCATGCGAGCGTTCCGAATCCAGAATGCGTATTACCTGTTATGAACGACCATCAGCACTCGCCGCACGGTAAAATCAATCTCCACGGAAGTGGCCTCGGGGTCCCTTCCCCTGAAACCGTGGAAGCACGGGCGCGCGAGATTGCGATGATCGACGAACGCAATCCGGACGAATTTACGGAAGAAGATTGGCGCCAGGCAAAGAACGAATTGACCGGCGTGGAGGGCTCGCACGCGCCGGAGGTGGATGATTCGGTGGACGATGAATTGAGCGAGCGCGACGATATTCCGGGCGCATCCGGCCATCATACGCCGAATAACGGGTTCGATGACGACACCGTCGGCGAGGAACTTGTTAGTGGCGGAATTCAGGAAGCAGCACATGACCAGATGGTCGAGGCGCGACGCGAGGAGCTGGACCAGGAACGCGAGCAGCAATGAGCGAAGCGGTGATCGATCAAGTTGCGCCTGCGCCATCGAGTGGGCGGCGGGGAACGCATAGGGCGGCCGAGTTGCTGACGCGATTTCGCCAGGTTCGTGGATTCTCGGAGCGCCTCTGCGCGACGCTCGAGCCGGAAGATTACGTCGTGCAATCGATGCCGGATGTGAGTCCGACGAAATGGCATCTCGCGCACACGAGTTGGTTCTTCGAAACCTTCATTTTGAAGGTGTGGATGCCGGGTTATCGGCCGGAAGTTCCTGAGTACGCCTACCTTTTCAATTCCTATTACAACGCCGCGGGCGACATGCATCGGCGTGATCTGCGTGGTCTCATTTCGCGGCCGACGGTGGCAGAAGCGTATCGATTCAGGCATTCGATCGACGCTCACATTCAAGACCTCTTGGAGAG
>Ga0070670_100001836_pt1 | contig 17303 bp, 19 predicted proteins | sample KBSS63metaG_FD_64665 | JGI IMG/M metagenome (GOLD analysis project Ga0070670, IMG submission 64665) | Switchgrass rhizosphere microbial communities from Kellogg Biological Station, Michigan, USA - KBS S6-3 metaG | ecosystem: Host-associated > Plants > Roots > Rhizosphere > Soil ... | reverse complement strand
CGCCTTGGGGAGCGGTCGCGGGACGATCTTCCTTCCGACCACGCACTTCGCGATCTCGGCCTTGGCCTGTTGGCCGGCTTTGCGCTGTTCTGCCTCGTGGTCGGGATCGCAGCGGCGCTCGACGTCTACAATATAGTAGGCCGCGGCGGCACCGCCGAGCTGCTCCGCCTGCTGATAGCGGCCGCGCTCGTCCCGGCCATCCTGGAGGAAATTTTCTTCCGCGGGATCCTGTTCCGCTGGATTGAAGAGTTTGGCGGAAGCTGGGCAGCCTTGATCGTCACTTCGGCATTCTTCGGCCTGGCTCATATCGCGAACCCAAATGCGACTTGGTTCTCGTCTTTCGCAATCGCAATGGAAGCGGGCCTGCTGCTTGGCGGAGCCTATATGCTCACGCGGAGCCTTTGGCTGCCCATCGGCCTCCATTTCGCTTGGAATTTCACGCAAGGCTTCATCTTCGACGTGCCGGTATCCGGGCTCGATCAGCAGGGGCTTGTCGAAGCAAGACTGTCAGGGCCCGAGCTCTTGTCGGGTGGAGCATTCGGGCTGGAGGCATCCGTCATCGCAGTCGTGATTGCATCGGGGGCGGGCTTGCTTCTGATCTACCGTTCCATGCGGCTAGGCAAGGTCGAGCGGCCCTGGTGGGTGCGGCGTCGAGTTGACTAAAGGAAGCTGTACGGGTCAACGTCGACGCTGACTCGGACTTTCGAACTCCATTCAATATCCGCGAGCCAATCGCGGATGACGTCCTGCACGTCCAAGCTGCGACGGGCGTGAACCAGCAGGCGCTGCCGGTGCCGACCTCGAAGCATCGCGAGGGGAGCGGGGGCGGGTCCGAACACGGCCATGCCTTCCACTTCGGGAGCTGCATGACCGATGCGCCGAGCCACTGCTTCAGCCTCTGATGCATCCTCGGCCGATACGACGATAGCTGCCAATCGCCCGAACGGCGGCATGGCTGCCTCGCGCCGCGCCTCTGTCTCGGCCGCGTAGAATCCGGGCGCATCGCCCGAGACCAAGGCGGCGATGACGGGAGCGTCCGGATCGTGGGTCTGGACGAGCACGCGGCCCGGCTTGTCGCCGCGCCCGGCCCTGCCGGCGACCTGTTGGATTTGCTGGAAGCTGCGCTCAGCGGCGCGAAGGTCGCCACCAGCAAGACCCAGATCGGCGTCGACCACGCCGACCAGCGTGAGGTTCGGAAAATGGTAGCCCTTCGTGACCAATTGGGTGCCAACGACAATGTCGATTGCCCCGCCGTCCATAGCTCCCACGAATTCGGCCGCTTTCAGCGGTGACCAAATCGTATCCGATGTAACGATGGCCGCACGAGCTTCCGGGAAGAGCTCGGCGACCTCGTCTGCGATGCGCTCGACCCCCGGGCCGCAGGCGACGAGGCTGTCTTCCTCGCCGCATTCGGGGCAGGCCTTCGGCGGCGGCATGACATGGCCGCAATGATGGCAAGCGAGGCGGTGCATCAGCCGGTGCTCCACCATCCAGGCGGTGCAATTTGGGCATTGGAAGCGATGGCCGCAGTGCCGGCAGAGGGTAAGTGGCGCAAATCCGCGCCGATTGAGGAAGAGCAGCGACTGTTCGCCGCGAACCAGGTTCGCTTCCAATTCCCGCACGAGTTCCGGCGCAAGCCAGCGCCCCCGCGGGGGAGGGTCCCGTGTGAGATCAAGGGCGCTAATCTCCGGGAGCGATGCACCGGCGAAGCGTTGTGGGAGCGTCACTTCGCGATAGCGGCCGACCTCCACCATGTGGCGGCTTTCGATCGCGGGCGTCGCGGACGACAGGATTACCGGGATATCCTCGAACTTTCCGCGCATCACCGCGGTATCGCGCGCGTGATATTGAACGCCGTCCTCCTGCTTGAACGTCGGTTCATGCGCCTCATCGACGACGATCAGACCGAGCTTGGCATAGGGTAAGAATAGGGCTGATCTCGCGCCGACGGTGACTGCCGCCTCTCCCGACGCGATGCCGCGCCAAGCCCGCCGCCGCTGAGAAGAGCGAAGGCCAGAATGCCAGGCTGCGGGCTCGCAGCCGAAGCGGGCTTCGAAGCGCTGGAGGAAGGGCTCTGTCAAAGCGATCTCGGGGAGAAGCACCAGCGCTTGCTTTCCTTGGCGAAGGCATTCGGCAATCGCTTCGAAATAGACCTCCGTTTTCCCGGAGCCCGTGACCCCGTCGAGCAGGACGGGATCGAAGCCCTTACCGATGGCGGAAGACAGACTCTGGGCAGCTTCGCCTTGATCGTGGTTCAATTCCGGCTGTGCATGATCCGGATCTGGGCAAGCGAGCGGACGGTCTGTTTCGACTGCAACAGCTTCAAGGGAGCCAGCATGGACGAGCCCCCGCATTACGCTGTCGCTGACCCCGGCGTGATCAGCGAGTTCGCGAACTGTCCCCTGGCGTCCTTCGATGGCCGCCAGTGCCTTTTCGCGGTGCGGAGTGAGGCGATCCGGCGATGTGCCAGTGGGCCGATATTCAGTCAGTTGCCGCGGGCCGTCCAGCGCGGCCGAGGAAGGCAGTACCATCCTCAGCACCGCCGCAAGCGGGGCGAGGTAATAATCGGCCGTCCACTCGCATAGGCGCCTGAGGGGAGCGGCGATTGGACGTACGTCGAGCGCGCCGGCGAGCGGACGTAGCCGGGAATCGGGGACTCCAGTGCTCGGAAGGCGATCGGCCTCCCACACGACACCCAGCAATTGTCGAGGTCCGAGCGGCGCTACCACGATCGAGCCAGGCCCCACGCCCATCCCCTCAGGCACGCGATAGTCGAGAGGCCCGAGTGCTGCATTCATGGTGACGACACGGGCGCGCTGCATTGGTAAGGCAGATGCGGGCTCAGGGGGCGTCTAGCAAGAGGACGTTCGAATGATCGCACGACGCTGGCATGGCCGGGTCCCGGCAACGAAGGCCGAGGACTATTTGAAGCTCATGAAGGACGTCGGCCTTGCCGACTATGGTTCAACGGAAGGCAATCGGGGCGCATGGTGCCTTCATCGGCGCGATGGCGATGTGGAGCACGTCGAGATGTTCACGCTTTGGGACGATCTGGACGCGATCCGCCGCTTCGCCGGCGAAGAGCTAACCAAGGCCAAATATTACGAGTTCGATCCTGACTTCCTGCTCGAGCTGGAGCCCGAGGTCACACATTTCGAAGTGATCGAGCCCTAGGGAGCTCTTACTTGCCCCGCTTTTTCCGGTGCGTGTCGAGGTCCAGGACCGCGAATTCCTCGTCGGGCTGCAGTAGCCCGAGGCGGCGCGCAACCTCCTGATACGCTTCCTCCACACCGCCCAAATCCTGCCGGAAACGATCTTTGTCGAGTTTCTGGTTGGTCTTGATATCCCATAGGCGGCAGCCGTCGGGGCTGATCTCATCCGCCAGAATCACACGGCTGAAATCGCCGTCCCAGACACGTCCGAACTCAAGCTTGAAGTCGATGAGCCGGATGCCGATGGCGGCGAACATGCCCGACAGGAAGTCGTTCACGCGGATCGCCATGTCGGCGATGTCGTTCATCTCGTCCTGCGTCGCCCAGCCGAAGCAGGCGATATGTTCGTCAGCGATCATAGGATCGCCCAGCGCATCGTCCTTGTAATAATATTCGATGATGGTGCGGGGCAGTTGCGTGCCTTCCTCGATCCCCAGGCGCTTTGAGAGCGAGCCTGCAGCGACATTGCGGATCACGATTTCGATCGGAATGATCTCGACCTGCCGGATCAGCTGTTCGCGCATGTTGAGGCGGCGAATGAAGTGAGTCGGCACCCCGATCACCTGGAGCGCGGTAAAGATGTGCTCGGAAATGCGGTTGTTGATGACGCCCTTGCCGCTGATCGTACCGCGCTTTTGCGCGTTGAAAGCGGTCGCGTCGTCCTTGAAATATTGGATGAGAGTACCTGGCTCTGGACCCTCGTAAAGGATCTTGGCCTTGCCCTCATAAATCTGGCGGCGGCGGGACACTGTCGCGCTTCACTCCAACGGCAATGGGAAAAGGAGCGCGCGCTATAAGCGAGGAGCGCGGTGCGTGCTAGTCCGCGCTCCTCACCTTCCGTCAGACACGGCTGGCGGTTTTCTTTTTGGGAGCCCAGGGGGCGCTCCATTCGATGCGATGAAGAACCTTCAGGCTGTCGCCCAGAGTCCTTCCAAAGCCGGCAAAGGCAGCATTCAGCTGAGCGCGGCTGGCCTGGTAGTTCCGATCATAGATCTCGTCGACCATGGTAATCATCCTTCCCTGTTCCTTCCCGTCAGAGCGCGATCGGATAAGCGTCGATCAAGTCGTTCGCGGGCGTGAGGGCAGCGTTGATAAGCGCGAGGCGGCGGTCAGCGTCGAGGGCGCGCCACGACCGGGCAGTTGAGCGCGCCGAGCGCGCTTCCATTGCCCGAACAGCTGGGCCGTTTTCGACGAACGCACGCGTGCTGAGGCCATAAGTCATGGCGTACATCCTTTCCCTTTTTTGTGGGCCGCTGACGGTGGGGGCTGGAGGGGAGGGATCAGTCACCGCCAGCGGCTAATGCCCATCTATGGAATACGGCATCGTTTCGCCAATCAAACACTCGACAGAATCGATAAGATGGCCTTATGAAGTCGCGTGATGCGACGCCTTCCTCCCCTGGCTGCCGTGAGAGCTTTCGAAGCCGCCGCGCGCACGGAGAATTTCACCGCGGCCGCGGCCGAGCTGGGAATGACCCAGGCCGCCGTCTCCTATCAGGTGAAGAGCCTCGAGGAGCGGCTGGGCGCGCCGCTGTTCGTACGCGAGAAGGGCCGCGCGAAGCTTACGCCCTTGGGAGCGCGGCTGCTTCCGGCCCTCACTGGCGCCTTCGATGCTATTGAGGCGGCTTTTGCCAGCCACCGGCAGGAAGATGAGACGCTTCTCACGGTGACGACGACGCACACATTCGCGAATACCTGGCTCGCCTGGCGGCTGGGCGGGTTTCAGATGGAGCATCCCGACCTTGCTGTTCGGATGACGACCAGCAACGACGTGGTGGACCTCCGCTCCGGCGAAGCGGACATCGCAGTCCGTGCCGGCCCCGGTGGCTGGGAAGGCATGGATGAGCACAAGCTGTTCATTTCCTCATTCACGCCGATGGTCAGCCCGGATTGCCTGGCGGAAGCCGAGAGAAAGCTTGGGCGATCGCTCGAACCATCAGATATCCCGAACCAGAACCTGCTCAGTCCGGGCGACGAGTGGTGGGAACAATGGTTCGCGGACAATGGCGTTGTTGCCGAGGAGCAAGCCCTTCGTCGCCCAGGCGTCCGCCTCGACAACCAGGCCAATGAGGGTCACGCGGCCATGGCCGGCCTTGGTTTCGCTCTGCTGACGCCGCTGCTCTGGAAGGGGGATGTTGCCGGTGGTCGCCTGGTCGTCCCGTTCCCCGACAGGGTCTCCGCGCGCGGCTGGGCCTATTGGCTGGTCTATCCCAAAGAACGGCGCATGATCCCCAAGGTCAAGCGGTTCCGGGAGTGGCTCATCGCCGAGATGGCTGCCGCAATAGCGTCCGACAATTGCGACGCTGAAAACGCTAGGTCCGCGGCCTGAATTAACCGGTCAACAGCCAGTGGCAGCGGGTCCGCGGTCTTGCTAGTCAGCCGAAATGCCCGACCAAGACCTTTCGTCCGTAATTGAAACCCCGTTCGATGCCGCCCTCTCGGAGCGGTATCTCGTTTATGCCCTTTCGACCATAACGGCGCGATCGCTGCCGGATGTCCGCGACGGACTGAAGCCAGTTCATCGCCGGCTCTTATGGGCGATGCGACTGCTTCGGCTCGATCCGGCTGGCGCCTACAAGAAGTCGGCGCGCGTAGTCGGCGACGTGATCGGCAAATATCATCCGCACGGCGATCAATCGGTCTACGATGCGATGGTCCGCCTGGCGCAGGATTTCGCGCTTCGTTACCCGCTCGTCGACGGGCAGGGAAACTTCGGCAATATCGATGGCGATAACGCTGCCGCTTACCGCTACACGGAAGCGCGGCTTACCCCGATCGCCATGCAGCTCATGGCGGGCTTAGACGAAGGTACGGTCGATTTCCGGGCGACCTACAACGGCGAAGAGGAGGAGCCGGAAGTATTCCCCGGACTCTTCCCGAACCTCCTCGCCAACGGCGCGAGCGGCATCGCCGTCGGAATGGCGACGTCGATCCCGCCGCACAATTTGACCGAACTAGTCGACGCCGCCGTCCAGCTGATCGACAATCCCAAGGCGGACGACCGTGACCTGATGCAGATCGTCAAAGGTCCCGATTTCCCGACGGGCGGAGTACTGGTCGATGACGAGGACACGATCATACGAGCCTACGTCAGCGGCCGCGGAGCGTTCCGGCTGCGGGCGAAAATCTCCGTCGAACGCGAAAAGGGCGGGGGCTGGCATCTGTTGGCCAGCGAAATTCCGTACGGCGTCCCGAAATCCAAGCTGATCGAGCAGATCGCCCAGCTCATAGCCGACAAGAAGCTGCCGATCCTTGCTGACGTCCGTGACGAGAGCGACGAGCAGGTGCGGCTTGTGCTTGAGCCTCGCGCCCGCACGGTCGATCCGGAGTTGCTCCTCGAAAGCTTGTACCGCCTCACCGACCTCGAGATCCGGTTCCCGCTCAATCTCAACGTGCTCGACGCGACCCGTACACCCGGAGTGATGAGTCTCAAGGAGGCCCTGCTTGCCTGGCTCGCGTTCCAGATCGAAGTACTGGTTCGGCGCAGCCAGGTGCGGATCGAGAAGATCGATGATCGGCTTGAGCTGCTGGCCGGCCTGCTCATCGCCTATCTGAACCTCGACCGGGTCATTGCGATCATCCGGACCGAGGACGAGCCTAAGCCGGTCCTAATGGGGGAATTCTCGCTGTCCGACCGGCAGGCGGAAGCGATCCTCAACATGCGGCTGAGGAGCCTGCGCAAGCTCGAAGAGCTGGAGATTGGCCGCGAGCGTGATGCGCTGGAGAAAGAGCGGGACGAGCTTGCCAAGTTGATCGATAGCCCCGCCCGACAGCGAACCCGCCTGAAGCGCGATTTGGCGACCCTGAAGGAGAAGTTCGGGGACGAGCGGAGGACGAAAATCGAGACGGCCGCAATCGCTCGTGAAATCGACTGGTCGGCGATGATCGAGAAGGAGCCGATCACCGTAATCCTCTCGCAGCGCGGATGGATCCGAGCAATGAAAGGCCATCTGGCGCTGGAGCAGGTTGGCGACCTCAAGTGGCGCGAGGGAGACGGACCTTTCATCCATTTTCACGCTCAAACGACCGATCGCCTGGCTCTCTTTGCCTCTAACGGTCGGGTTTATACGCTTGCCGGCGACAAGCTGCCGAGCGCGCGGGGATTTGGAGAGCCTGTGCGGCTGTTCATCGATCTCGAGGCGGAAATCGACATTGTCCAGTTGCTGGTTATTCGGCCGGAGATGAAATTGCTGGTCGCTTCTTCCGACGGCCGTGGTTTCGTAACGAGCGGCGAGGGGACCCTGGCCGAGACGCGGAAGGGCAAGCAGGTCGTGAACCTGCGCCCCGGCGCGAACCTTGCGGTTGTGAAACCCATTCCAGCCGCCGCCGACGCCGTCGCTATTGTCGGTGAAAACCGCAAAATGGTCGTTTTCGGACTGAGCGAGTTGCCCGAACTCGCAAGGGGGCAGGGCGTAACCCTCCAGCGCTATCGCGACGGCGGCCTTTCAGACGCAATCGCGTTCCCGCTCGATCAAGGTTTGAGCTGGGCGCTGGGCGGGGAGAGTGGGCGAGTGCGTACGGAAGCCGATCTGTCGCCCTGGCGCGCTGCCCGCGGCGCGGCTGGCCGCATGCCCCCCATCGGTTTCCCTCGCAATAACCGTTTCGGTTGAAAGCCCGCTTCGGGGCCGACTGTTAACCACTAGGGGCTGAAGAAAAAGATACTCGGAATTAACCCATCCGCGTCATAGCGGCACTCATGCAGGCTGCAGCAAATCGCCTGCCGGCCACAAACCGGCACCGGCGAGTGGGAAATATGGGCACTAATCCGCACATGGTTATTGCGGACGACGCCGGCCTGCTCGATGCACTTCCGATCGCGGCCGCCGTCATCCAACGCGAACCGGACGAAACTCTCAAGGTTGTTGCCCACAACAGCCGCTTCTTTGACACCGTGCGCCAATCGACCTGCACCGCCGCGGACTGGAACGACGCAGGCTGCTTGAAATCCGGACCGATCGGTGAATTGCTGCATGCATATTTCGACGGCACGGACACCTCCGGTGAGCTCGATTTCAAGGACGGTGAGGGCGTTGCCTCTAAGTTCTTTAGGGTGAAGCTTGCGCCCCTTCCAAAGAAGAAGGGCGAAGGGGATCGTTGCCTTCTCAGCGTCGTCGACCGCACTGCAGAGGTCCAAAGCGAGCGAACGCTCCGGGCGGAGATGCTGCGCGACAGCCTGACCGGCTTGCCAAACCGCGTCGCCTTCGCAGAGGCTGTCGAAGCAGCAGGCGAGAGCGTCGGCAGGGACCTCGAACATGCCGTCCTGGTCGTCGACATGCTTCGGTTCAGCCGAATTAACGAAAGCATGGGTGCACTTGCCGGGGACGAGCTGCTGATCACGTTTGCACGGCGGCTGATTCTCGCTCTTCGCGCCGGCGACGTGCTGGCGCGGACGGGCGGCAATGAATTCGGAGTGCTGGTCTCACTTCGTCGCGGCATAGCCGACGCGCTGAAGGCGGCGGAGCGGATCCAGCAGGTGATGGCAACGCCGTTCAAGATTTCCGATCTTGAGATTCGGGTCGAGTGCGCGATCGGACTTGCGCTGATGCACGCGAGCCAGGATCCTGAGGAGCTGTTCCGGAACGCTCAGTTTGCTGTGAAGCAGGCTAAACTCGCGGGCACACCGCAGGTCTACGAACCGAAGCAGGCCACTGAGGCGCGGCGGCGCTTCTCGATCGAGACCGAACTTCGCCGTGCGCTCGACAAAGATCAGCTGAAGCTGTTTTATCAGCCGCTCATTAACCTCAAATCGGGGGAAGTTTCGGGTTTCGAAGCTCTTGCACGCTGGGATCATGAGGATCGGGGCGAAATCAGCCCGACCGAATTCATCCCGGTGGCCGAGGAGAGCGGGCTGATCCTGCACCTCGGTCGATGGGCGATGGATAAGGCCGCTCAAACTTTGGCCACTTGGGATAGCGAAGTTGGTGAGCCGCTGCCGCTTTATGTCGGCGTGAATCTGTCCGCGATCCAAGTGGCACGAGACGACATCGCGGCCGTTGTCGCAAGCGCGCTCAAGTCGAGCGGATTGAAGGGGGATCGCTTGACCCTTGAGCTTACCGAAAGCTCGATTGTTCAGGATCCGGTTCGCGCGACCCGTGTGTTCGACGCCCTGAAAGCGCTCGACACTACAGTTGCCATGGACGATTTCGGAACCGGGTATTCGAGCCTCGCGTACCTACAGCGCCTTCCGATCGATGTGCTCAAGATCGACCGCAGCTTCGTATCGGGGATGATGGTCGATCCGGACAGCGTCGCGATCGTCAGAGCCGTGTTGAGCCTTGCAGAGGCGCTCGGCATGTCGACGACTGCCGAAGGAATTGAGACGGTCGAGCTGGCGACGACGCTGGCGACGCTTGGCTGTGCATCCGGCCAAGGCTATTATTTTGCGCGGCCTTTAGAAGCCGACGCCGCCTTCGAATATTGGAAATCGCGGCGTCGCTAGGCCGCGTTGCAAATTCCACACGACCCCTGATTGATTGCGGGACAGCCGCAGGCTCCAAGGAACTCGCGGTCGCGAACGCGGTTGAATCGTCGCGAACAGGGGAGAAGACGGGCCATGACGCGATGGCTTGCGCTGATGATTGGGCTGGGGCTTGCACCGTCCGCGGCGCAGGCGATGGACTCATATCGCGGCCCGCCAGCCCAAGTAGAACAGCCGAACTCGCCGAGAGTGAACTTCAGGATCATTCAAGACAATCTCTATGGCGCTCGGTCCACACGTCGGTCGGGGATGATCGCCTCAACGGAGGTTGCGCCGAGAACCATAGTGGGTGTTGGCATAATCAAGGCGCCATCACGCCGGAGCAACACGCCGGATTGGCGGATCGATTCGCGCGCCAGCGCGTCGCGCAGGGCGGCGCTCACCGTCCAGTTTCGCTTCTAACACGCTAAGCCACTGGTTCGAGGTCATGCGGAAAGGGTCCGCGGCTAGATTATCCTAAGCTTCCAATAGGCTTGGACAGCTGCGCGCTCCTGCGCCAGAAGAGGCGGGATGTCGCAGCGCGGAAGCATCGCCGACTCAGTAATCGACAGCCCCATCGCTATGGTGGTTACGAACCCGCGCAGGCCTGATAATCCGATCGAGGTCGCCAATGCCGCCTTCTGTGACCTGACGGGATATGGCGAATCCGAAATCCTTGGACGGAATTGCCGATTTCTCGGGGGTGACCAGACCGAACCGTGGATCCGGGAACAGCTAAATGCCGCAATAAGACAACGCACTCCGGTGCTGGCGGACATCCTCAATTATCGCAAGGACGGGACCCCGTTTCGTAACGGAGTGATGGTCGCACCGATCTTTGACGAAGATGGCGAAATCGCCTGGTTCCTCGGTTCGCAGGTTGACCTGGGTATGGACCAACAAATGGCGTTATCGACCCGCCGCGCCCGCGCTTCGTTCGCTGCCGGCCAGCTTCCGAAGCGCCAGAGAGAAGTTCTTCAGGCGATGGCGAAAGGTTTGTTGAACAAGCAGATCGCGTACGAGCTGGGCATTGCCGAGAAGACCGTGAAGATGCACCGAGCGCTGTTGCTCGAACGGCTGGGCGTTGCGACCAGCGCCGAAGCGATCAGGATCGCTGTCGAAGCCGGTCTTTGAATGGGTCAAAGGCCGTATAGCAGGCCTTCAGATCGCATCTTAGCTCCCTAGCCCAAAGTCCGCCGCTCTCCGGTGCGACTGCGACAGGAGGCGTTGATGCGCGCGATCAATCTAATAACCCAGCTGCTTGTGATCGTAGGCGGTTTGAACTGGGGTCTTGTCGGCCTGGCTGACTTTGATCTCGTAGCCGCCATTTTCGGCGATATGTCTGCGGTTTCCCGAGCGGTCTATGTACTGGTAGGGCTCTCCGCCTTGTGGCAGGTTGTGCCCCTCGTGCGGAGCTTCAGCGAGGGCGAAACGCGTGCGCAGGCCGCGCGCTAACCCTCGGACGGCACGTACATTAAGGCGTCGCTCCGGCTGAGCTGAGCTCGGCCACCACGATTTCCTCGAAGCCCGCTCCCGACGGGAATGAAGCTTCAACCCACCGATCTTCGATCTTGCGAAGGGTTCGAGCAACGATGGGTCCCTCTTCGAGGCCGCGCGCGATCAGCGCGCCGCCCGTGATTGGCAATCGTGGCGAGGTCCACTCAGCCAGGGATCCCGCTTCTGTCGTCATGGCGGCGAGCAAGAAGCGGTCGATCGCACATTCCTTGCCGATTCTGTAGGCGAGTACTTCAGGCGCGGGACCGATGTCTGGCTCCGCCGAACATGCGAGACGCTTTCGCGACTTGTTCGAGAGCTTCAGCCGGGCAGCTATGTCTGCTGCGGTGTCCGGCCTTCGCGGCAACAGGGCGGCCAACCGGCGCAGGGGGTCGGCGCCAACGCCCGTTTCCCGTTCAGCCTTTATCAGCGCTTCGAGATCGTGAAGGCGCTCGGCCTCGATCTCCGGAAGGACCGGCCTGAGGATGCCACGTTGCAGCATCACGCCGACAGTCGCGGCCGGATCGTCCACGGCCAGGAGCTTCAGCAGCTCGTCGGCTACGCGCTCGCGGGACAAAGCCATCAAGTCATTAGTCCGTTGGGTGCAAGCGTCGAGCGCTGGTCCGTCAGGCTCGCCATCGCCGAAGCGGGCGTGGAAACGGAAAAAGCGCAAAATGCGCAAATGGTCTTCTGCAATTCGCGCCAGCGGGTCCCCGATGAATCGAACGCGACGGGCGCCAAGATCCTGTAGGCCGTTGAAATAATCGAAGATGTCGCCCGTGCGCGGATCGGCGGACAAAGCATTGATAGTGAAGTCCCGACGCGCCGCGTCGGCCTCCCAATCGTCCGTGAATGCCACGGTGGCGCGCCTACCGTCGGTCGACACATCGTGCCTCAGCGTCGTGACTTCGACCGGCTGACCGTCGCTGACCGCGGTTATGGTGCCATGTTCAATGCCCGTGGGCACAGCCTTGATTTTGGCCTTGCCAAGGCGGGCGACAACCTCGTTGGGGCGCAGCTCGGTCGCCAGGTCCACATCACTGACCGGGAGCCCGAGCAGCTCGTCTCGAACTGCTCCGCCGACGTAGCGGGTCAATCCCTCATCGCCGCCTAGAGCGCGGAGCAGACGCGCCATCCCACGGCGCTTGCGCCATTTGACGGCGTCCAGCTTCACGCTTGTCCCAGCCTGCGCGAAAGATTGACTATCATCGCTGCGGTTGCACCCCAGATCCTACGGCCGTTCCATTCGATCTCGTAATAGTGACGCTCCCGATCGCGGAACAGTGCGCTTCGGCGCTGCTGGTTCTCGGAAGATAAGAGAAAAGCCAAGGGCGCCTCGAACCAGTCCGCCACTTCCTGCTCATGCGGGGTCAAGGGCAGCCCGGGCGGGATGACCCCGATGACGGGTGTGACCAGGTAATCGGTGACCGTCCGATAAGGCTCGATGGTCCCGACGACTTCGACCGCATCGGGATTCAAGAGAAGTTCCTCATGTGCCTCCCGCAGTGCTGCCGCGACGGCGTCTTCGCCCTCGTCGATCCGGCCCCCCGGGAACGCGACCTGCCCGGCGTGCGTGCGCATGTCCTCACGGCGAACGGTCAGAATGACTCCCGGCTCTATCCGGTCTGTCACTGCGATGAGCACCGCGGCAGGTGTACCCATGAGCGGATCATGCTCGACCATATCGCCCGAAAGAAGCTGCTCGGGGGTGCCGCGCGAGAGGGCGATACGAAGTGTTTCGGAAACAGTCATTGCTCAGGGGTCAGCGCAAAGAAGCAGCCGTGGCTCCAAATTCCGGGCGGATCATGACCCTCTGCAATTACCAGCTCGGCCAATTCATAATAAAGCGACCGTGATAGTTCCGCTTCGAGCCCGTGACGAACCAGGAGTCTCGGTGACGGGCCCTGGCCGGTCGCCAGAACCTTCAGGGGATGATCGAGTCCGAGGATCACCGCGTCGCCGCTGTCGAGTTTGAATGCGATCGTTCGCGAGGCCCCGCTTCCTTCGCTTTGCATCTCTATCGCGCGAAATGCAGTACCTTCGACGTCGATATCCAGCTTTTCGACCGGCGTAACCAAAACATGCCGTCCATCGGGCTCTCGCCGGAGCACGGTCGAAAAGAGGCGGCGCATTGCGGGTCGGCTGATCGGTGCACCCTCGTGGTACCAGGTCCCGTCGCGGGCGATCCGCATTCCCGAATGGCCGCATCGCGTCGGGTTCCATTGATCGACCGGCGGCAGGCGCCGTTCCTCGATCATCTCCTGAAGCTCGGCGATGCTGACACCCTGGAGCTCGATCGGGGGGCGTGCTTCCGGCATCCGCCCTCCTAGCCATTGGTGCCGCAGCAGCGCAATCAGAGCGCGGGCCTTGCATTGCTTCACGGCGCGTATGGAGTACGGGGCGCGTATGAAAGGGCGCACAGCAATCGTTACCGGCGGCGGGAAGCGCGTTGGCGCGGAAATCGTGCGCGGCCTTCTTTGCGACGGATGGGACGTGATCGCGCATGTTCACCATCACGAGGACGAAGTTCCCGATGGGGCAGTGAAGGTCGTCGCAGACCTTCTCGAAACCGATTGCGCCGACATAATTTTCGGAGCGGCGTCCGCACTGCCTCCTGTTCGCCTGCTCGTGAATAATGCCGCGCGCTTCGCATGGGATGGCTTTGGCGAGTTCGAGCCCGCGGAATTCGACGCTCATATGGCAGTGAACGTGCGGGCGGCGGTTCTGCTGATCGAACGGCTCGCGAACGGTCATGGCGGGCAGGGCGACGCGCTGGTGGTCAACTTGCTGGATGCGAAGCTGGCGACGCCGAACCCGGATTTCCTAAGCTATACTCTCTCCAAACAGGCCCTTGCGGGGCTTAGCGATCTTGCGGCGCGCGCACTGGCAGCACGCGGCATTCGTGTAAACGCGATCTCGCCAGGCCTCATGTTCCAGTCCGCAGGGCAGAGTGAGGAGAATTTTCGCGCCATGCATGCGAACAACCCGCTGCGCCGCGGCGTTGAGCCTCACGACATCGTCGCAGCAATCCGCTATTTGGTCGCAGCTTCCTCGGTCACGGGCGAAACGATCGTCATAGATTCCGGCCATTCTTTCCTCGGGCGGGAGCGCGATGTTCAGTTCTTGGAGATCCCATGACGGTTTCCCCGGCAATGCTGTCCGGATTGGTGCCCGATCATCTGAAGGTGAGATCGGCACGCATCCTGCTCGAGAATCTCGAGGTCCAAGCAGATATCGGATTCCACGAATTCGAAGTGGGCAGTCCGCAGCGGCTGCTCGTCAGCGTCGAAATATGGCTCGAGGATTTGCAGGCGCCCGTCGAGGACGATCCGCTGCACGCATGGGACTACGACTTCCTGCGCTCGCAGGTTCAGGAAATCTCCCGAGCGAGACGTTTCAACCTTCAGGAGACGCTTGCGCACGAAGTGTTCGATCGGATCGCAGCGCTTCGCGGAGTCAAGGCGCTGCGCGTGCGAACCTCCAAACCGGACGTCTATCCGGAGGCTCAGGGCGTTGGCGTGGAGATCGCATCTTTCGCCGGAGAGTGGCCTGGCTAGCGTTTCCATGCCTTCCGGCAGTGGAACAAAATCGATTGCGCGGCCTTTGAGGCAGCGATAAGGGTGCGCGCTTTATTGCTGATGATATGTTGATACATCGGCACATCATTTTGAAGGCAGGGCGCGCGTCCGACTTGCCCGGTCTGGCCGTGGCACTCCACGGCGTGTCGAGGAGAATTGCGGCTTAAATGTCATACGCCCAACGCAAAGAGCTCACTGGCAACCGCACGATGTCGATCATTTTCACCGCAATCGTGGTGGGCGGATTGATGTATGCGATCATCACTGGGCTAGCTTACAATGTCATTAAGAAGACGGCCGAAAACCTGAAGGTGATCGACGTCGAAGAGCAGCCGCCACCACCGGAAGAGCCGCCTCCGCCGCCGAAGGACATGCCTGACGTTCCTCCGCCGCCAGTGACGCCACCGCCGCTGGTGCGGATGAATACGCCGCCGCCGCCAATCCAGGTGATCGAATCGCCGGTCATCCCGCCTGTGGCACCGCCGGTGATTGCGCCGCCGCCGCCGCCGGCTCCGCCTCCTCCGCGCAAGGTCGAGTCCGCTCGCGCCCGTGGCGACGTGCGGACCCTGTTCAGCACCGATGACTATCCGGCGTCCGCGCTGTCAGCGGGAGCGGAGGGCACGGCACAGGCACAGCTGACCATCGGCCCCGACGGCCGGGTCGTCGGGTGCAACCTCGTTCGGTCCACCGGTAACGGAGCCCTGGATTCCGCGACCTGTAATATTCTGCGTCGCCGGGCGAAGTTTACTCCGGCCAAGGACAGCAACGGCCAGCCAACGACGGATTCGTACACAACTCCGCCAATCAGGTGGCAGTTGGAAGGCTAAAAGTTCAATTTTCGGAACATAGAATTTCAAGAGGGAATAACAGTTATGCAAGCAGCACACGCCGGAGATAATCCATATGGCCTGCTCCCCGCGCTTCAGCAGGGCGGCGTCATTGCCTGGTCGGTGTTCATCATCCTGGTCGGCATGTCGATCTTCTCTTTCTACATCCTCTTCACGAAGCTGATGCAGCAGCAGAAGATCATCAGCCAAGGCCGTAAGGTTCGTGCGAGCTTCTGGAATTCGCCCAACCTGCGTGAAGCGGCGACCAAGCTCGAAGCGAAGAGCGCCTACCGCGCGATCGTCGATGATGCGCTCGTCGCCCAAGACCAGCATGGCAAGCTGACCGATCCGATCGATCAGCACGACTGGATGGCAAACAGCCTCGCTCGCAGCCAGGGCGCCATCGGTGCACGTCTCGGCGAAGGTCTTGCCTTCCTTGCGACGGTCGGTTCGACTGCTCCGTTCATCGGTCTGTTCGGTACCGTGGTCGGCATCTATCGCGCGCTCATCAAGATCGGCGCATCGGGTCAGGCGTCCATCGACGCCGTTGCCGGTCCGGTCGGTGAAGCGCTGATCATGACGGCCCTCGGTCTCGTCGTCGCGGTTCCGGCCGTTCTCGCCTACAACTGGCTGGTTCGCCGCAACAAGTCGATCATGGAGGACCTTGCGGCCTTCACCAACGACCTTCACGGCTATCTCATGTCAGGCGGAGCTGTGAAGCCGCACATGGCGGGCAGTGGCGGTTCTGCCGTTAAGGGCTCGGCCCAGCGGACCGGACCTGCTCCGACGCAGTCCGCGAGTGAGCCGGTTCGTTCCGGCACCACGGCGACCACGCCCGCGAAGTAATTAAGGAGTGGCGGTTCGGCAGATCTGCCGAGCCGCCCTGAAGTAGAAAGACACCCGCCGTATGGCAGGACAAGTAATCCAAGGCGACGAAGACGAAGCCCTATCGGACATCAATGTCGTCCCACTGACCGACGTGATGCTGGTGCTGCTGATCGTGTTCCTGATTACCACTCAGGTGATCAAGCAGGCCGTGCCGGTGAAATTGCCTGACGTTCGCTACGAACCGACGATGACGAAGCCCGAGAATGTCTCGCTGACCGTCCGCAATGGCCCAGCGGGCACTTGCGAGGTCTATTGGGGCGTCACCAAAGTTACGCAGAAAGAGCTCCTGGATCGCTCGGTGCAGAAGCTCCAGAAGCTGATCGACGACGTCGGTGGCGTACAGAACGTCAACGAGGAGAATATGCCCGAGGCGCACATCCGCGGTGACGTGAACACGCAGTACAAGTGTGTCGGCGCGGCAATTATCACCATGCAACAGGCTGGGTTCCAGCGTGTCGGCTTCATTTCCGAGCCGCCGCCGCTGACCGGCTATCGCGCCGAATAGGAGTTCTTCGCCATGTCGATGCAGACCACTAGCGACAACGCTACTGGCGAACCAATGATGGATATGAACGTGACGCCGCTCATTGACGTCATGCTCGTTCTTCTAATCATGTTCATCATTACCATCCCGATTCAGACCCACGCGGTGAAGCTGGATCTGCCGGTCAATCAAGACAAGACGCCGCCGCCGCCGATCGACCCGATCAAGAATAAGGTGGTCGTCACGGCGCAAAACCAGATCCTTTGGAACGGCAGCCCGGTGACGCAGCCTCAGCTACGCCAGTATCTCGATGTTACGCAGCAGATGACCCCGATTCCGGAGCTTCACCTGCAGCCCGACGCC
>Ga0070670_100001834_pt1 | contig 17305 bp, 10 predicted proteins | sample KBSS63metaG_FD_64665 | JGI IMG/M metagenome (GOLD analysis project Ga0070670, IMG submission 64665) | Switchgrass rhizosphere microbial communities from Kellogg Biological Station, Michigan, USA - KBS S6-3 metaG | ecosystem: Host-associated > Plants > Roots > Rhizosphere > Soil ... | reverse complement strand
GACATGTCGACGCCCGCGTTGAGTCCGGTTCCTCGCGTCGCAAAGGCGCCCCCCGCGCCTGCCTGCGTAACTGGAGAAACACCGGGCACCATCAACGCGAGTTGCGCGTAGTTGCGACCATTGAGAGGCAGCTCCGTAACCTGCTTCTCGGAGATCAGACTGCTGACCTCGCCGCTGCGTAACTCGACCGGAGCCGCTTCGCTGGTGACTGTAACCGTTTCCGTTACCTGGCCCACCTGCAGATCGAGGTTCACCGTCTTGTTTTCATTGACGTGAAGCTCGACGCCTGTTGAGACTGTTTTCTTGAATCCCGACGGCGAGGTGCTGATGGAGTAGATACCGGCAGGTAAGCTGGTGGCGTTATAGAAGCCGTCCTCGGTTGACCTGACTGTGCGTGCTGCGCCAGTCTTCTCATCGGTGATCGTGACCTCCGCATGAGGCACCGCAGCGCCTTGCGGGTCTCTCACCGTGCCGGTGATGTTACCGGTTGTGCTCGACTGTGCGTGCACGCCGACAAGCAGACCAATACTCAGCAGGAGAATTGACGCCTGCACCCATGACCTGAACGACATACAACACCTCCTCAGTATTTCCTGAAGTGAAATCCAAGAATTCATAAATCGCCCGCGGACCCTTGAGGGTAAATCTTAGCTAAGTTGTCTTGAGTGTAACTTTGTTGCAGTGGCTAGCAAAAGTTTTTAATACTAATCCGTATCCTTGTCAAGAAATTTTTGACTTTGCTATCAGTAAAATTTAAATCGAGGGGACTTTGTTCGCAGAGCCAACAATGAAAGTGGGTTTTAGGTGACGGAAACGGATGCAAATTTACTTGCCAGGACAAGGCTGAGGGCGCCCATCAGAGTGGGTTCTGGTCCAAGCGTCGAAGCGATAATGCGAGTTGTCGGCAAGCCGCGGCATATCGTGGCCTCAACGCTGTGCTTAATGTCAGACGAGATCACCGGCCACGCGCGGACGATTGGGCCACCAACAATCACCGCTTCAGGCGCGAGCCCGCGAATCAGATTGGCGATGCCGATACCGAGGTAGTTAGCCGTCTCTTTCAAGGCCGTACGCGCGGGACCTTCCCCACTCAACGCCAGATCGATCAGCGCACCAAAATCTGTACTCGCAGCGCCGTTTCGCCCGCCTGATAAATTCTTGAAGCGCGCGAGTGCCGAGCGTTCGGAAGCAAAAGCTTCCCAACACTCACGACTACCCGAAGCGCAAGCGACCGGCGCATCACGTCCGATAGTCATGTGTCCAAACTCACCAGCCGCCCCGTTTTCACCACGATATACCTGACCATCGAAAACGATGCCCGTGCCGACGCCGCCTTCAACGAGCACGAGAATGAAGTCGCGGACCGCGCGAATTTCGGGTCGACCAAACCACAACTCAGCTTGCGCCGCAGCGTTCGCGTCGTTGTCCATCGTTACAGGCAATCCGGTTGCGGCGCTTATTTCACTTGCGAGCGGTAAGTCGCGCCACTGGAAAGTGGGGATAAACAATTCCTTGCCTTCGGGATCTACGAGTCCGGGCAGACTAACGCCGACACCTTCGATTGTGCCGTTGTTTCGCCTGATAAACTTTTTCGCGCGATCAATGATCTCTTTTGTTGTGACATCGGCATCGGGATTGGTTTCAAACTCTTCCTGGTCCAACACACGACCGGCCAGATCGCTTGTAGCAACGATTGTGCGCGTCGTGCCGAGATCCACGCCGATCGCAACAGCGTCAGCCGTGCGCAGCGACAAAAGGATCGGCGGCCGTCCGCCAGTCGATTCGCCGCTCACTTCCTCGATCAGCCCCTCGACGCGTAATTCCTCGACGATTAGTGAAACTGTGGAACGTTGCAGCGCTGTTTCGTGGGCAATTTCGGCGCGCGATATGGGCCCTCGCTCGCGAACGTAGTTGAGGACGATCTGACGATTGATATCGCGGATCGTGTTGGAACGCGCTACGTTTGCTTTCTTTAAGTCTATTCGTCGCATACCGCAAAACCGCCGGCGCCGTACGCCCAAGGGAAGGAAGTTAGAAGGAGCGGGGCCAGAATGCAAATGGGTAATCGATAAGAATAATTAGTACATGGCAGAGAATCCGTCAACTGCTTTTGTAGTTATCGACAGATTACGCCGATTTTGTGGCATCTGTGTAATCTGTGGATGTATACTGAGCACCACTCAAAAATCGGGAGGCTTGCTATGAATCGCTTAATGATCGCGCTTATCCTCCTCCTAATTTGCGCAGCCCCCATTTTCTCTCAAGCTGTTCCCGCTGGCCCGCCGCCAATCGATAAGCGAAACTCCGAGCGCATTCGACAGCAGGACCAGAGTCGCCGTGAATATGAACTCAGAAACTTCGGAACTCAGCCGAGCGGTCCGAAAGATGAGCGGCAACTCAAAGCGCTGATGGCGCAGACTGAAGAAGACTTCACGCGTATCCTGACTCTGCACAACGAAATCGCCCGCGCGCTTGCTTCTAAAAAAGATCTTGATTACCACTTTGTTTCCGAAGCCACCGCGGAAATCAAGAAACGCGCGAGTCGAGTGCAGTCGATGCTCGTGCTGCATCCCACCGCTGACGATGCGCCCATCAAGGAGCACTCAGACGCGGAGATGAAGGATTCACTGATAAAACTCTGCAAAGAGATCCGGAGCTTTGTCACTAATCCCATCATCGAGAATCCAAACACAGTCGACGCCGTTCAGTTGCCGCGTGCGCGCCACGACCTCGAGAGTCTCATTCAACTCAGCGGCATCATTAAGAAAGACGCGGATAAGCTGATCAAGAAGAACTAAGTTTAGCCGCGGATTTACGCGAATGAACGCGGATCAGACTAAGACTGTTTTAAGATCCGCGTTTATCTGCGTAGATCCGCGGCTAAGATTTTTCCGGTGTTGGTGATGGCGCCGGAGGTGTGTGGACGAAGATGATTGGTTCCTGCGCGGTGACGCCCTTTCCTTCCTGAACCACGATTGACTGGTTAGGTTTGAGGCCAGTGATCGTATCTTTCTGACCGCCTGGCCAGGTGATATCGAGTGTGAGAGTCGTTCCGTCTTCAGGCTTGCCCAGGCCAAACGTCAATGGCAACTCTGACTGCGAACAGTAGCTCGAGCCTGTGCGGACCATGCCAAAGACGCGATTGCCCTTTGAGGTTTTCAAGACAATCTGAGCTCCGATGCCGTCGCGATTTGCACGCGCGCCGACAATTCTCACGCGCAACAGATCGTTCTGATTTGCGTTGTCGTTGCGAAGCAAACGCGCGGGACCATTGTTCGTCGTGACGAGTAGATCGAGATCGCCGTCGTTATCGAAATCACCGTAAGCAGCGCCGCGACCGACGATCGCGCGGTTCATCGCGCGACCGAGTTTCGCTGTCACTTCTTCAAACTTTTTCTTACCGCGGTTGCGGAAGAGATGCGGCGGCTGCGCGTACTTCACTGTGGGCTGCACGACGCTGATGTCGTCAGACACGTGTCCATTCGCAGCGAAGATATCGAGCAATCCATCGAGATCGTAGTCGAAAAAGAAGCAGGCGAAGGTCAACGACTGCGCTGACATTTTGCCAATTCCGGAAGCTGCTGCTTCGTCGGTAAAAAGACCCGAGCCGTCGTTGTGATAGAGGGCGATGCTCTCGTTCGTGAAGTTTCCGATCACGAGGCTTTGTTTGCCCGAGCCGTCGTAGTCGGCGGCGTCGACGCCCATGCCGGCGCGCGCAGTGCCGGCCTCACTGAACGCCACGCCTGCGAGTACGGCGTTGTCTGTGAATGTGCCGTTGTGATTGTTTCGATAGAGTTTGTTTGGCTCGGTGTCGTTGGCGACGAAGAGATCCATAAAGCCGTCGTCGTCGTAATCGAGCAGAGCGACGCCGAGTGTTTTTCCGGCAGGATCGTTGACGCCGGCTTTTGCGGTGACGTTTTCAAACGTGCCGTTGCCGCGATTGTGAAACAGCGACGCGCTCTGGCCTTTGTAAGTTTGGGGCGTGCAATACGATTTGTTCTTGTTATCGAGCGTGCAATATTGATCGGTTTGAACTGACCAGTCGACGTAGTTGCCGACGAAGAGATCGAGTTTGCCGTCGTTGTCGTAGTCAAACCATGCGGCGCTGGTCGAGAAGCCAGGATCGCCGACGCCCGCGCGCGCACTCACATCTGCGAACTTCCCGCCGCCGAGATTGCGAAATAGACGATTTGGACCGACGCAGGTGATGTAGATGTCGACGTTGCCGTCGTTGTCGTAATCGGCAACTGCGACGCCGATGCCGTACATCTCGACGCCCAGGCCCGCCTGATGTGTTACGTCTGTGAAGGTGCCGTCTTTGTTGTTGTGATAGAGCGCGGGGAATGATTTGCGTTTTTTGTTTTCGGGCCAGTCCATCGAGTTGACGAGCAGGATGTCCTGCCAGCCGTCGTTATCGTAGTCGAGGAAGGCGCCGCCCGCGCCGATCGTCTCCGGGAGATATTTTTTGCCGAAGGCGCCGCTGTTGTGTTTGAAGCGGATGCCTGCTTCGGAGGTGATGTCGGTGAATTGGATTTCGCCTGACGGTCGTGGTGGAGTTGGGCTTGGTGACGGCGAAGCGACTGCCGCAGCCGTTTCGGTCGCCGGTGCTGCTGGCGTCGCAGTCGGGGCTCGTTTACATGAAGTAAGAAATCCCAAGCAAACGAGTAGACAAAACGTAAGATAACGAAGGGTCATGGCGTTAAATAGGATTTCTCCCGCAACGGCGCAGCGGCGCAACGAAGAATTGATAAGTCGTTGCGCCGCTGCGCCGTTGCGGGAGAAATGTTTTACGTGGCCTCCACGCTCCGCAGTGTCTTGCGGGATTCCAAAAAGATCTCGATCAGCATCGCTGTTGGTCCAACAAGGAACAATGCGTACAGCGGCGCGTGTACCACCTGGTTCAGCCGCAACAACATCTCCGCGAATGCCACGAAGAACACAACGATGCATTGCCACTTTCTCGACTTCACCGTCGTCTTCGGATCCGTGATCATGAAGAAGACGAAAAGCTGGTACATCGGACCCGTGATCGGCGCTATCTCGGCCTGCACCGGATCTCCCGTGATCCAGCTTCGCAGAAACGCAAACAGAAAGAACGACGCAACGTAAGTGGCGCTGATATGAAAACGTTTCGCGCGGTAGATGATGATCGATCCGAGTACCCAGATCACGATCAACGGCCATTTGAAGTTGCCCCACTGCACACTCAAACTCGCAACAGTCTCCGGCGCTAGAAACAGCAATACGCAGATGCCGAAGTTTGAGGGGTTCCAGAGATGCCGCCCTTTCACGCGCAGCACGTACTTCGACATGATCGAAAGCACGCTTGCCAGCGCGAACGGCCAGAACGCGGGCGATCGCAAAAGTATGCCGACACTGATACCGCTGATATACGCGCTCGAAAGGTTGAGCCACTTACTGTAAAAGATCCGTCCCAGCACGAGCTCAGTGACAATCGCAGCAGCGATCGCGAGCGCCGTTCGTTCGTAGCTCTCGAGGATGCCGTAGAAAAGATGGCCAACGAGCAGGATGAACGTAATGAACAGCGGCGCTATGTAGCGATTGTCAAAGCGCAGCCCAAACGCTGGCGCCGTCACTGGTTTGATAGCTGAATCGCTCATCGTGATTTCTAATCCGTGTAATCTGTGGCTAAAACCATCCACAGATTACACAGACTCTTTGATCCTATAAACCTGCCCGACTGTTGGTTTGTCGATCCGCTCAATCTTCCCTGACGGCCAGCGGATCTCGGCGCGATCGATCTGCGGATTTTTGCCGAGACCGAAATGTAAACGCCGCTGGTTCTGCGAACAAAATCCGCTGCCACCGGAAACATGCTGCACCTGCTGCCGGCCGTCCCAAAACAACTTCACTTCCGCTCCAATCGCACTGCGATTGCTCGTCGCGCCCTCGAGCTCGAAATCAACCCACTTATTCTCAGGCGCTACGTTGTTCTTATAAATCAACAATGGCCCACGCTGATTTGCAACCACGACATCCACCACGCCACGATTCCAAAGATCGACAAGCGCCACCGCTCGCCCATCGAACACATCACTCGCGCCAACCGCCTGCGCAACATCAACAAACTTCCCCGCCCCATCGTTGAGCCAAACTTTTTTCTGCTGATAACCAGACAAGCTGCGACCATCCATCGCAGGCCAGTGCGCCGCGTCGGAAATGATCGTTGAGTTGCCACCCGCGATCTTTGAAAAGTCGTACCAGTAATTCAGATTGCGATCCGCTGACACGTAGCCATTCACCAGATAAAGATCGAGCGTTCCGTCGTTATTGAGATCGCCAAACTGCGCGCCAAAACTCCAGCCGCCGATCTCGACATCCATCGCGCGCGCGAGATTCTCGTATTTGATCGCGTCGCCTCCAGTTCCTTCCTGCGGCATCCAGAGATTGTTTCCCTGAATCAACACGCCTTCCTCGGAAATGTTCGAAACATAGATCGAATAGCGACCCTGGTTGAGAACATCTCCGACAGACGCGTTCATGCCGCTCTTCGGTGAAAAGCCGACGCCCGTGTCTTTGCCAGCTTCACGAAACTGCTTGCCGTCGTTGAAATACAGCTCGGAAATTCCGTAATCGTTCGCGATGAAGAGATCCTGATTGCCGGTGCCGCGCAGGTCAGCGACGATCGCAGCGAGTGCCCAGCGACGCGTGTCGATGCCCGCCTGTTGACTGATCTCTTCGAACGCGCCATCGCCAAGATTGCGGAAGAGATACTTGCGACCGCCATTCTTCGCGTACTCAAAACTCTCCGGCATCATCTTCGTGTTCTTCAAATGCCAGAGGTCGACGTCTTCAGCGTAGTAACCGCCGAGAAACAGATCCAGCCTTCCATCGCGATCGTAGTCAAACCAGACTGCCGTGTTTGCGTTGACCCATGCAGGTAATCCGGCTTTCTCACTCACGCGTGTAAACTTCTGTCCAGCATCGTTATGGAAGAGCTCAGGCCGTCCCCACTTGTAAAGAAAAAGATCTTCGTAACCGTCGTTGTCGTAGTCGCCCCAAACGGAGCCCATCGAAACACCGGTGCCGGACTCATTGACGTCTGCGATACCGAGATTAGCAGCGACATCCGTAAACGATCCGTCATGATTGTTTTTGAAGAGCGAGTTCTTACTTCCCTCGCCGCTGTTGGTCACGTAAAGATCCGACCAACCATCACGATTGAAATCGACGACAGACACCGCCGCGCCCATAGATGCGACTTGCGGCATGATGTGATCGAGTTGGTGATCGAGCGTCGGCGCCTCGTGTTTGAAGTTGACGCCAGACGATTTCGAAACCTCCTGCAATTGAAAACCATACCGGCTTAAAGCTCTGGTTCCAGTGACGGAATTATTCACCTGCGCGCGACGCACGGCGAGCCTCTTCATCACCAGGGGCACTGCTATTAAACAGATAAAGACAATGACGAGAAGAACTCTCGCCAATTTGCGACCGGTCATTTCTTACTTCTGGGCCTCAATGCATTCTGGAAAACGTCCGGCGTCACGTAGCGCGTGTGATAGTTTTGCCAGTCTTCAGGATGTTGACGATAAACCACTTCATCCTCGAGCTTTGTAGGTGGAGTGATGTACTGGTTTTTCGCGTGATATGGCAATGGCAAAACAGTCTTCGAGAAAGTTGAATTGTAATCTCCGTCTTTAATCCAGCCATCGCCCACGATTATGTAATCGCGCACCCAGCCTGCAGGTGGAGGTGGCTGCTCCGCAAATCTGAACGACATCTCGTCACCGGCATTCATGATCACGTAGCGGTCGTCAGGACGCTCCAAAAGCTCACGCACATCGCCAAACCGCGTATAGTAGCCAATCAAATCACGCCAGATCTGCTTTGAACTCGCGAGCCGATTATAGTCGGGAGTTTCGGGAGACGAATCATCCCTTTGGTTGATAACAGAGTATCCGCGATGATGGAGATCCGCTACCTCGGGGTTCAAGCGCGTGGTTTTTAACTGCGCCCCGGAAAGTCCGACTGCCCACTCGAATGAATCCCAATAAATCTCCAGATTCGTGCGCAAACGCAGGCGACGCGGAATTCCCGGCTTGAACACGCCGGCCAGATCAAACAGGCATATTTTTTTACGTCCGGCGGGAAATCCGAGGTTCGGACGCACGACTTGCCAACCGCCACGACCATCCGGAATCTCCAGACTCAGCGGCTTCGCCTGTTCCTGCTGTCCCTGGCTGATGGCGACATTAATAGAAGAGTCGGTCGGATGCATCCAGCCATTCGCGATCAGCCACAGCGGTCCGCTCGTGGGCGCGTCGCCGAGATCGAGCTCAACGTAATGATCTCGCGCCACGCCCTGGTATCGTCCGCGCTCGAACGTGCCGAGATAGTTTCCGTCCAGCTTACTGACGACGCTCGTGACGTCTTGTCCTTTGTCATCAACAGCGTGCGCGATTGGATGAGGTGTTGAGACTGTCGTGACATCGAGCTTTGCGGGTGGAATCACGAAGCGTTCGTCAACGAAGATGTCTGTTCCTTCCGGATGGTCGACAACCATGAGGGCGAGTTGGTCGTAGTAGTAAGTTTCCCAAAGCTCGGCGGTGATGCGGAGATCGTAAAAACCGTCGTGCGGCACGAGCTGATCACGACCGATCTTGTACCACTCTTCAGTCGCTTCGACGCTTGCGGTCCCGAGTGTGTTGATACGTAGGCCGATCGCGGAGCTCCACGGCACGGCATCCTTGACGAATTCCATTTGCTTGCCATTCCACGCAAACAAAAATGGACACGAGCCTTTGAGACGTTGCTCGATTGTGATCTCCTGGTCGGGTTTGACGTCAAAGTCGGCGCGGACAGAGCCGTTGGGCCAGACGACGCGAATCACGTCTGTGCTCGTCTGTTCGCCGAGTCCGAAGTGCAACAGTGGTCCAGTGATTGGTTGCTTTTGGACCACCAAGCCGGATCGGATCTCCATCTCGCCGCCAATGCCAAACGGATTGATACGTTGATCGCCAACAGCGTTAGTAGCGCGCGGGCGAACGATCTGCCAGTGGTAGTTTTTCGAACCTGAATTAATTGCCTCGCGTGGTTTGCCATCGGGATCAAGGCCGAGAAAATCCAGCCGTCCGTCACCGTTCACATCCGCAATATCGAAAACTCGCTCTTTCCAGCTCGCATCGGGTACTGGGGTGAATTTCCCGTTGCCGTCGTTTAACCAGACAAGCGCACCCGGCACGCATGGTCCCAGGCACGGGAAGTTCAGTAAGCGAGGGATCGAAGCCGTCAACACCAGATCGAGAGCGCCATTGTTGTCGAGATCCGCAACGCGCAGATAGTAAGGCGGCGACAAGGAGAAATCAGGCGGCTGCGGAAGTTTCACAATATCTGTCTGTACCCAACTGGCGCCATGATCTTTGTCGGACAAGCGCATGATCACGGCACCTCTTGCCACCAGCAGATCAAACACGCCGTCATTATCGACATCCATCACGTTGACGGAGCTAGCGAAGTTAGCGGGGCCGCTCGGTAAAGGCCGTTCAGTGAACTGTCCCTGACGCTCGTTACTGAAGACGTGCAGTTTGTATTCGATGTCGATAATCGCAGCATCTGGATCGCCGTCGGCATCGAAATCCGCCCAGGCAAAGTCTGCCACTCCTTCTATGTTGGAGAATGGGTGAATCTCGGTGAACGTGCCATCGCCGTTGTTTCGCAATACCGGGGCTGAGCGCCCTTCCAGTAGGATGTCCAGATCACCATCGGCTTCGATATCCGCGCTCCAGGCTGCTCCGTAAGGGTCATTGAGCATGGTCTCGGGCAGTTTGGTTTCACTTGTCACATCCGTGAATGCCTGCGGGCTGTCCTGCCGGAAAAAACGAATCCCGCCGTCACCGGCCAGGACGAGATCTGTTTTGAAGTCGTAGTTAAAATCGATTGGCAGGATGCCTGGAGGGATAGGCGGTAGATTAGACGCACCTCCGGGGAACGGGAACTTCGCGCCGGTAGCCAAACGGACTTCGCGCCCGGTTGCGGTTGCAATCACCGGAGCGCCCGAGCCGCTCAGTGAGATCGCGCCGATCCAATCGGCTGGCTCGGCGGCAGTTATCGATTCCGGTTTGAATGTGATGGTCGTGTCGGCAGACGCGGCTGTGAAGACTGGCGCTTCCATTTTTAGAAAGTGGGTGAAAGGGATCGCTTCTTCGCCTGGCGGTGGTTTGATCATCGCGAGGTCACGACGATATTCCGGTAAACGCACCAACACGTTGCGCAGGAAACTCGTGCGCGTTGCCGCTCCGGGTAAGTCGTTGTTTTTTGCAGCCGCATCGAGGGCGGTGACTTGTGTACGCACTTCATCGGGCCATGCAGACGAGCGGGCGACGATCTTTGCCACTGATGATTTAACGGTTTCGGCGTCGCCGCGCTTTGCGGCGATACGTGCCGATTCGACGAGCGCCGCGAGGTTGTCGGGTTGGACAGCAAGGATTTTCTGGATTAGCGATTGGAATTCCTGCGCGCTTTTCTCGTCACCTTGTCGTTCGACTTCTTCGGCGAGTTTGTAAGTGGCGATCAGGTTTTTCTGGTCCAACTCAATCGACGTGCGTAGATAATCGATTGCTTGCGCGGTGTTGCCGCGACTGCTTTCGAGCAGTCCGAGAAGATAAAAAATGTCGCTGTTGTCAGGAGCGTAATCGCGTGCTTTGTTGAGTCGCTCGGCGGCCGTGTCGTAGTTTCGTTGTCGCAGTGCGAGGAGTCCCCAGTTGGCCCATCCGGCCGGTTCGCCTGGAGCGAGTTGCGTAAACTGCTGGAGCTTTGCGTCTGCCTGGACGTCGTGACCGACCTGCAACGCAGCGAGTCCGATGTAGAACGTGCGGACGATCTCGTTGTATTGCGGAGACGATCGCGTCGGGAGTTTGTTTGTGGGACGGCACGAGCTAACCAGGGCAAGTAACAGCAAGCCAATTCCAAGGGGAACTGTTTTTAGGTTCATACGCTTCATCCACAGAGTTTTAGAAGAATCTGAGTAATCTGTGGATAACTTTCTTTTGGGGCCTTTGCGCCTTTGCGTGAAACTCAGCACAATGTAACACAATGCGTAAACCCCTTCTTCTAGCCCTGGCGCTAACGGTTTTATTTCTGACGACTACGGCTCATCTTCAAAACGAACCGGCGAAACGCGAAGATGCGTATCGCGCAAATAATCTCGGCGTCGCGCTGCTCGAGCAGTTCAAACACAAAGAAGCGGCCGACGCTTTTCGTCGCGCGCTGCAACTCGATCCCGGTCTCGTGCTCGCGCGCATCAATCTCGGTATCGCGCTTTTCAATATTCCCGATCTGCCGGCCGCACAGAAAGAGTTACTGGCTGCCAGCACAGCCGCACCTACAGCACCGCAGCCACATTACGTGCTGGGTCTCGCTGCGAAGACTCAGAACAAACCTGAAGAAGCGATCGCGTCGTTTCAAAAAGTGTTGCGTGTCGATCCGAACGATGTGGGCGCGAATGTAAACCTGGGCCAGCTTTATTCGCAGCAACGAAAGTACCCGGAAGCGATCGCCGCGCTGCGTCTTGCTGTGGCTGCGGAGCCTTACAACGCCACCGCGCTCTACAATCTTGGCACATCGTTGATACGTGCAGGTCAAAGGGAAGAAGGTCAAAAGGTCATCGCGCAGTTTCAGGAGTTGCGACAGCGCGGCACCGGCACGACGCTCGGATCAAACTATCTCGAACAGGGCCGCTATGCCGAAGCCGTTGCGTCAACTGGTGCTGAGCCCGGGCTCGTTGATAAGCAAACGCCGGAAGTCGTGTTCGCCGATGCGAATGTGCTACCTGAGGACGCAGCAAATGAGGCAACGCTCGTTGATTACGATCTCGATGGCGATCTCGATCTCGTTGAAGTAGTAGGCCAGCGTCAACGGCTGTTGCGCAACGATGGTGGCAAGTTTACCGATGTAACGGAAAAGTCAGGCGCACTTTCGAAAGCAGCGACAGTAGCCGGCGCGGCAGTCGTCGCTGGCGATTACGACAATGACACGCGCCCCGATGTATTCATTCTTCGCACCGGCGCGAGCACGCTCTATCACAACGACGGTAACGGCAGCTTTTCAGATGTAACCGCGAACGCCAAAATCCCATCTGCGCTCACTGGGGGAACCACAGCGGCATTCGTGGATTTCGATCACGATGGCGACCTCGATCTATTGCTCGGTGGCGATGGCTTGATGTTGCTGCGAAACAACGGTGACGGCACGTTTGCCGATCAAACCACGGCCGCAAAGCTGACAGATAAAATCCACGCACGCGCAATCGTTCCCACCGATTTCGACAACAGGCGTGACATCGACCTGCTCGTCGCCTCGACTGAAAAAGTCTCGCTCTGGCGCAACATGCGCGACGGAACTTTCAAGGATGTCGCCGCGGATGTTGGTTTGACAGTGAAAGGCGCAACAAACGTCGCTGCTGGTGATGTAAATAAAGACGGCTTTACCGATTTCTACTTCGCTTCACCCACAGATACCGTCGGTTATCTCGCGCTCAGTGATGGAAAGGAACGGTTTCAACTCACGCGCACAGAAGGTGGCGCCGTGGCTTCGCAGTTCATAGATTACGACAACGATGGACTGCTCGATCTCGTCTCCGTCATGAAGGATCACGTGCGCGTGTTGCGAAATACCGGCGACAGTTGGGCCGACGTCAGCAGCAAAGCCACGTCGAATTTAAAAGTGACGACGGGGCGAACACTCATTTCCGGCGATATCGATGGCGACGGCGACACGGACATAATATTTGGTGGATTGAAACTCGCGCGCAACGACGGCGGCAACACGAATCGTTCGCTGCGCGTCGCGCTAACCGGTCGCGTTAGTAATCGCAGTGGTGTCGGCACAAAGATCGAAGTGCGCGCCGGAAGTCTCGCGCAGAAACTCGAAACCTATTCTGCTTCTCCTGCTCCTGCACCGGCCGACGTTGTTTTCGGTTTAGGCAAACGCACGGCCGTTGATGCAGTGCGGGTTTTGTGGCCTGCGGGGATTGTTCAAGCTGAAACGGAACTAGCAAACAATAAATCGATCTCGCTTACCGAATTGGATCGCAAGCCGTCTTCGTGTCCTTATTTATACGTTTGGAATGGCGAGCGCTTTGAATTCGTCACGGATTTCATGGGCGGCGGTGAGATGGGCCACCTCGACGCGCCCGGCGTCTTCAACATGCCCGATCCGGACGAGTACGTTCGTATTCCTCAGCTACGTGAACGCGAAGGAAGTTACGAACTGCGCGTAACAAACGAACTCGAAGAGGCGTTGTTTGTCGACAAGTTTCAATTGGTCTCGATCGCACATCCTCAAGACGTCGGGGTTTTTCCAAATGAAGGACTGACAATTCCGCCACAGCCTTTCAAGCTCTATTCGACACGCGATTCGCGTCCGCCCGTCGCGGCAGTTGATGGACATGGGCACGATGTGTTGTCGCGGATCGAACGTCTAGATCGTCAGTATCCGGATGATTTCAAGCTGCACGGGATACGCGGCTACGCAGACGAGCATGAGTTGACGTTGAAGCTCGATGCGGCGGCGTCGTCGCGCGTGAAGTTGTTGCTGACAGGTTGGACTGATTACGCGTGGTCCAGCGATAACCTCGCGGCGTCGCAGAGTGGAAAGAGTCTGCAATTGCCTGCGCTGCAAGTGAAGGACAAACACGGGCAATGGCGCACGGTGATTGAGAATGTCGGGATTCCGGTCGGACGCCCGCAAACAGTCGTTGCCGATCTCACCGGTAAATTTTTGAGCGCGAGTCGAGACGTGCGCATCGTGACGAACATGCGCATTTACTGGGATCAAATTCTCGTAGATACCTCTGGCGGGAATTTCCCGTTGCAAGTCACACGGCTCGATCCGTCTGTCGCAGATCTTCGCTGGCGTGGCTTCTCGCTCGAACACTCGCCCGATGGACGGCAGCCGCTGACTTACGACTACAAACAGGTGTCGTTTACGTCGCCGTGGAAGGTGATGACCGGGAGATACACGCGCGAGGGCGACGTGCGTGAGTTGTTGATCGCGTCGGATGACATGTTTGTGATCTCGAGGCCGGGTGATGAGCTCGTGTTGTCGTTCGCGGCAAACAAGCTGCCGCCGCTGCCGAAGGGATGGACGCGGACGTTCCTGTTGTATGCGGATGGTTTCAGTAAGGAGATGGATATTAATTCGGCGAGTCCAGACCAGGTTGGGCCACTGCCGTTTCACGGGATGAGTCGTTATCCATATCGATGGCCGGAGAGATATCCGTTGACGAAAGAGCGGATGGAATATTTAGAGAAGTACAACACGCGAATTGTTACGTCACAGGTAGACAGGATTGCAGGATTAACAGGATTAGCAAGATGAGCCACATCAGATATTCGGTTGCAGCGTGCCAGACAGATTTCGCAAATCCACTCGATCGACGCTCGATGCGCGCGAACACAGATCGCATGCTCTCGATGATCGATTCGGCGGTAGCGGGTGCGGCGCCGTTTCTGCCAGTGCGTCTCGTTGTTTTTCCGGAATTCGCGCACGCTGCGCCAGTCTTTGAGACAGCAGCGGAATTGATCGACAAGCTCGCTATTTCCATCCCGAACGAGCACACCGAGCGTCTGCAACAGAAAGCGAAAGAACACGACATCTACATCCAAAGCGGCTCGATGCTCGAAGTCGATCCGAAATGGCCCGGGCACGTCTTCAACACGACGTGTCTCATCGGCCCGGAAGGTGTGCTTTATAAGTATCGAAAAGTGAACACGTGGATTCCTTACGAAGTACACACGAGCCCGCATGATCTGCCTGATTACGACGAGCCGCTTTTCCCGGTGGCTGACACACCGATCGGAAAACTCGGCTGCGCGATCTGTTACGACTGGTTGTTTCCCGAAGCGATGCGACAGCTAACAGCGAACGGCGCTGAAGTGTTGCTGCGCGTCTCGGCCTACATGGATCCGTGGGGCGCGACCGAGCCGATGTCGTGGTGGACGATCGTGAATCGCTGTCGTGCACTCGAAAACACTGCGTACGTCGTCGCCGCAAACCAGGGCGCTAGTTTGAAGCACTATCCGCCGTACTCCTGGCCGGGCGGCAGTCAAATCGTCGACTTCGACGGCCGCATGTTAGCCGAAGCTTCACCCGGACCGGGCGAACGCATCGTCGTCGCGCCGATCGACATTTCCGCACTGCGTCACGAACGCGAAGCACGGCACGGCCATCACATGCTGGCCCACCTGCGCACCGAAGCTTACCCGGTCTATCAACGACACCAGTATCCTCCGGAAACAAACGTGCCGCTCAGCTACGAAAACAACAACCGTTTAATTGATGAATCTAAAAAACAACTGTAGCCACAAAAAAGCACAAAAACACAGGCACTTTCTTTTATGTGCTTTTGTGCCTTTCGTGGCTAAACCTTCAGGAAGATCTTGCGGTTGTAGAGGATCCACATTAGTACGAGACAAACCAAAACAAACGTGATCGCAAACGCGAGTGAAGCGTTGATCGGCGACGCCCACGATGCAAACACGTGATCGTAAATCCACCCGCCAAGTGTCGCTTCGCCAACTTTGACTGTTCCCAATAGTACTGCGATCAAGTCCGCAACAACGTAAAGCGCGATCGCATTCAGTCCAAACACTTCAAACGGCTTGGCCCAGCGTCGATAACCCTGAATATCGATCAGCCAGTAACAGATCGACAGAAACTGCAACGCCAAACCACCCGTGAACAGCACGTACGAGCTGGTCCAGAGTGCTTTATTAATCGGGAAGAACGAATTCCACGCCCAACCGATCGCCACACAGACGGCACCCATGACAAACATTCCCGCCGCTTTCTCGTATCGCGTTTTCTCTGTTCGCAACCACGTACCGGTCAACACACCGATCAAGCATGTCGAAATCGCAGGAATCGTGCTCAAGAGTCCTTCCGGATCGTAAACGCGCGCCTGTGCCCACACGTGTTTCCCAAACACCACGCGATCGATATACGACGGCAAACTACCTTCCTTCGTGAGATCTCCAGCAGCGAAACCCGGCGCCGGCACAAGTCTCACGAGTAGCCAGTAAAAGATCAGCAACCCGATCGCGATTGCGATCTGTGTTCGGACTTTCGTGTTGAGAAAAATGATCGAGGCGAAGAAATAACAGACAGCGAGGCGCTGCAAAACACCGGGAATCCGGTATTCAGCGAGACCGAAGTTGGGAAGGCCGTTTAGAAAAAGACCGATCGCGAAGATGATGAGCGTACGCCTGATGATCTTGAGATAAAGATCGCGCTTGCTGCCACCACTCTCGATTCGCCGCGCAAACGCGAGCGGGATCGCGACGCCGATGATGAACACGAAGAACGGGAAGACGAGATCCGTGGGCGTCCAACCGTGCCAGTGCGCGTGTTCGAGCGGCCAGTAAATGTGTTCCCACGTGCCGGGATTGTTAACCAGGACCATCCCGGCGATCGTGATACCGCGAAAAACGTCGAGCGAAACGAGGCGCGTATCAGATATAGGCATCGCGCTCATTTAACCACAGATTACACGGATAAAAAATCCGATTTTACAGAGATCAGAACAAGCCCGTAGTCACGCACACGAGCCAACAAGCCATGCAGCGCCGCCTGATCTGCAACCTCACCCGAGATTGTTGTCACATTGTCTTGCCAGTCGATCGACATACCGTCGAAAAGCTCATGCCATCTCGCATCCAGGTATCCTTTCACCTGGATCTCATAAAACGTCTTATCTAATTCTTTCTCTTTGATCATCTCACCCTCGCCTGCAAATACTCTTCGACCATGCGCGGCGTAATGTCCGACGAGATAAATGCGATGTAATTATCAGGACGCAGGAACACGCAGAAGTCGTCCTCTTTTTCGAAGATCTCTTTAACGCGGTCGGTGATCGGTATCACGTGGCAGTCAATGAGATCACCCGCAAACTCCTTACAGGCTTCACTACGATCGCTATTCGAAAACAACAGCACGTGAAACTTCGGCTCCTTGAGCTTGTCGAAGATGCTTTGCCCGTCGATTATGAAATACGGCAGGCGATCTCCGGCTTTCACATCATCTGATTCGTCATCCGTGTGCTGGCTTAACTTATCCTTGCGATAGTTGATTCCGATCTGCGAGATCAGCGGGAAAATGCGCTTAGTAAATGATTCAAGACTCGAAATAAAACCCGCGACCGGCGGAAAGATCGTCGTGCGAATAAAACTCATCAGCCAGTGTGATCCGGCGGCGAGCTCAAACATGCGATCGGTCGATTCGAGTAGTCGTTGCGCGTTTGCGAGTCGCTCTTCGTTGTAAGTGTCCAGCAACTTTTCACTCGCAA
>Ga0070670_100001832_pt1 | contig 17310 bp, 18 predicted proteins | sample KBSS63metaG_FD_64665 | JGI IMG/M metagenome (GOLD analysis project Ga0070670, IMG submission 64665) | Switchgrass rhizosphere microbial communities from Kellogg Biological Station, Michigan, USA - KBS S6-3 metaG | ecosystem: Host-associated > Plants > Roots > Rhizosphere > Soil ... | reverse complement strand
AGCGGGATGTGGAGACGGAGCTGCGGTGAAGCGGATCGGCCTGTGCCACTTAGCTGGTGATGACCGACGAGCTTGACTGCTGCCACCGCGCCACATCTCGACTCTACCGACTGCGGGTACTGGCGACCTCGGTGGCCAAGCCGGGAACCTGCCGTTCGCTGGGGTCAGTAAGGAGCGATCGCTGCCGTCGCTGCGTCGAGCGCACGCTCGTCGCAGATTCGTAAGACCCTTACCAACGGTCCCGCGAGTGTCTGACACTAGACTGGCGCGATGGCCAGGAAGTCAAAGCGCATGCCGCGAACTACCTCGAGGGCCGCCAAGCTCACGGAGCTTGGACTTGCAGCACCGCAGGTGATCGCACACCGACTCACACGCATGGTTATGGCGGGCCCGACGATAAATGCTCGCGATCGCAAGGAATTCGCCGGCATGGTGCTGGAGAAGCAAGCCGCTGTCGCGCAAGCGTGGGTGGGCATGTTCACGGAAGGAGTGCGCCTGCAGCAGCAGTTGGCGCTGTCGCTTTTCACGGGCGCTACGCCATCGCAGCACGCTGCTCGGGCCAAAAGCGCGGCCTCACGGATAGCGAGCACCGGACTCGCACCCTTTCATCGCAAGGCAGTGGCGAACGCCAAGCGGCTGGCGCGAACGAAGTTGCGTTGAAGCAGTTCCAAGCCCTCAGCAGCGATTCACCTACGCGCTTGCCCGGGCAGCTCTGTCGAGGCCAAGTTCAGATGTCGCCTTCGCCGCCAAGTTCAAAATGTCGCATCCGGCTTAGCAACTAGCTCGGTGCAGACTTGTTCATTGGCAGCGTGGCGAATGTCACGCAAACGCCGGGTGATCAAGTCGTCGCTAACGCTCGGTGGCGAATTACGTGGGGCAGCTTGGGAGCGGCTGCTGGAGCGCAGCCCCAACTCTTCGCAGATCGGCGCCAAGCCCTTCTCCTTCCTACCCTTACCATTCATGCCGAGGTGTCGACTTTCGTGTCGACCCACCATGAAGGGTGCTATGAGCCAATCCGCCGCCGATTCGCTAACGCAAATGCTGGAAAGCGTCGATCGCGACGAGATCCTGCGTGAATGGATGGAGCAGCTCGCGGAGAGCGGAAGCAAGCCTCAGCCGAGTACTTCGGCAGCCCGCGCGGAAGCGTCGGACTTGCTGACGGCAGTGACTACCGCAGTCCGGTCTGGAGCTGAACCGGGCCAATTCGAACTGCCCATGTGGTCGGCTACTCGAGAGATTCTCGAAACCATATCCAATTCGCGTGCGGCGCAGGGAGCGTCGGCTGCTGAAACCAGCGGGTTCGTGCTCGCGTTGAAGAAGCCTCTCTTCGGCCAAGCTCAGAAGCGGTTGAAGGGCGTTGAACCATCCCGTCTGGTGGAAATGATCTGGCTTGTTTCGACGCTCGTCGACAAGATGGCGCAGTGGACCTCCACCACGTACCAGCGCTCCCGTGAAGCGATCATAGGTCGCCAGCAGGAAGAGCTTCTTGAGCTCTCCACCCCTGTGATCAAGCTCTGGGAGGGCATTCTTGCGGTGCCGATGATCGGGACCCTGGACAGCAGCCGGACCCAGCTGGTGATGGAGTCGTTGCTTCAGAAAATCGTCGAGACCGGCTCCGAGCTGGCGATCATCGACATCACCGGTGTACCGACGGTGGATACGCTGGTCGCGCAGCATTTGTTGAAGACCGTCGCGGCCATCCGGCTGATGGGCGCCGATTGCATCGTCAGCGGTGTTCGACCGCAGATCGCGCAGACCATCGTCCAGCTCGGAATCGACCTTCAGGGGATCGTGACCAAGGCGACACTTGCGGACGCCCTTTCCTTGGCTCTCAAGAAGGTCGGCTACACATTTACCCGTAGCAAGTCCTGACGGGCTACGCGATGGAACGCATCCCGATTCTTCGGATGGGCAAATGCCTGCTGGTCACGATCCAGGTGGACATGGAGGACCGAACCGCGCTTGGCCTCCAGGATGATCTGTCCTCCAAGATCGCCGCGACCGGCGCAACCGGCGTCTTGATCGACATCTCGGCGCTCGAGATCGTCGACTCCTTCATCGGCCGCATGCTGGCGAGCATTTCCGCGATCGCGCGCGTGCTGGGCGCGACCACTGTAGTTGTCGGCATGCAGCCGGCGGTGGCGATCACGCTGGTCGAGCTCGGGCTTGCCTTGGAAGGAGTGCGCACGGCGCTGAACGTTGAGCGCGGGATCGCGATGCTCGCATCGGCGACTGAGGACGACCGTGGCCAACCCCACGCCTAGCGGCTCGATGCCGCTCCGTGAGGAGCGCGACATCGTGCTAAGCCGTCAGGTGGTTCGCAAGCTCACCCAGGAGCTCAACTTTTCGCTCGTGGACCAGACGAAGATGGTCACGGCTGCCAGCGAGCTATCCAGGAATACCGTGGTGTACGGCCGCGGCGGCGAGATGCGGTGGGAGGTCCTCGAAAATGGGCCAAAGAAGGGACTTCGGTTGTCTTTCGAAGACAGCGGTCCCGGAATTGCTGATGTGAATCTCGCACTGACCGATGGGTGGACTTCTGGTTCCGGCATGGGCATGGGTCTTTCGGGCAGCAAGCGTCTGGTCAACGAGTTCGACATTCGCACGGCCGAGGGCGCGGGGACCTGCGTCACGATTGCTCGCTGGAGATGACGTGACACCGTACGCCAACCTGGCGACTGAAGAAGCGAGCCAAGTCGGGGCGGCGCGCCGTGAAGCCGTGGCGATGGCCAAGCACATGGGTTTCGACGATGAGCGCTGCGGTCGCGTCGCCCTTGTTGTGACCGAGCTGGGCACCAATCTCGTTCGCCACGCGACTCGAGGCCGACTCTTGCTGGGACAGCGACGTACCTCGGGCCCGGCTTGCTTCGAGGTTCTTGCGCTCGACAGCGGCCCTGGGATGGCCGACGTCGAACGTTGCATACAGGACGGGTATACGACGGGCGGCACACCGGGGACCGGCCTGGGCGCCGTGAAGCGCTTGTCCGATGAGTTCGCCTTCTTCTCGGCCTTGGGCACCGGAACCGTCATCGTCGCCCGGATCGCGGCCGGCGTCCACCTCGAAAGGCCTTCCGCAGAATGTTCTTTCGTGATGTCGGGAATATGTCTGGCCGCTCCCGGTGAGACCGAGTGTGGCGATGGATGGGAAGTTCGCGCTGCGGGACAGAACCTAACCGTAATGGTCGCCGATGGACTAGGCCATGGGCCGATGGCTGCCCAGGCGTCCAGAGCGGCCACCGAACTATTCGCCACTGCCGGCGGCGCTCCCAGCGTCATGCTCGAGCAAACACACCAGGCAATCGGCGCGACGCGCGGGGCCGCCATCGCGATGGCGAAACTGGATGCTCGAGAGGCAACGGTCACCTTCGCCGGCGCTGGCAACGTCATGGGGCGACTTGTTTCGGGACTTGAAGATCGCTCCCTGTTGTCTCAGCATGGCACTGTGGGTTTGCAAATTCGACGCATAAAGGATGTCACGTATCCCTGGCCGGACCACGCCATCTTTGTGATGCATTCAGATGGAATTACTTCCAGATGGAGCCTTGCGAACGCGGGCGGGCTGCTGCAGTGCGACCCGGCGGTGATTGCCGGGTGGATCATTCGAGACCACTGCCGCGGCCGGGACGACGTCACCGTTGTCGTCATCAAGCGTCGTACGGAATGACACGCGACGCATCGGATGGCCATGCCGGCGAGTCGGCCCCGTCGGCGGAGACGCTTCTCATAAGGGAGTTGCAGATCGAACTCGAGGAGACGAACAGGGGCGTGGTTGCTCTCTACGCCGAACTCGAAATGCAGGCCACGCAGCTGCGTCAAGCCACAGAGCTCAAAAGCCAATTCCTGGCGTACATGAGTCACGAGTTCCGCACTCCCCTTTCTTCGATACAGAGCTTGTCGCGTCTGCTCCTGGATCGGGTCGATGGGCCCCTGACCGGCGAACAAGAGAAGCAGGTTCAGTTCATTCGAGACACCGCTGCCGAATTCGCCGACATGGTCGACGACCTGCTGGACCTGGCGAAAGTGGAAGCGGGGCGTGTCGAGATCTCGCCCGACTGGTTCGAGATGGTCGACCTATTTTCCGCTCTGCGCGGGATGTTCAAGCCGATCCTGAACAAGCCCGATGTGGTGCTTGTGTTCGAGGAGCCGCAAAGCCGTATACGGATCTACAGCGACGACCGGAAGCTGTCTCAGATCCTGCGCAACTTCATTTCGAATGCCCTGAAGTTCACGGTGGCCGGCGAGGTGCGGGTGTCGGCATCACAGCATGGCGACGCGTCCATCACTTTCTCGGTTGCCGACACGGGAATCGGCATCGCGAAGGATCTGCAGCAGGCCATCTTTCAGGACTTCGCTCAGCTGAACTCCCCCATCCAGAAGCGCTTGCGCGGCACCGGGCTCGGTCTGTCGCTCAGCAAGCGCCTCGCACAGTTGTTGGGCGGAACTGTTTCCCTTGCAAGCCAGCCGGGAGTCGGGTCCACCTTCTCAGTCACCGTGCCCATGCGCATCGATGAGCCAGCACAGGCATCAACATCTGCGGGAGGCGCGGTTGGACGACAAGACTGAGTTTCGACCGATCGACCGCTCTCAACACGAGCTGCTGATCGTGGATGATGAGCCGGCGAGTCGGTATGCGACGGCCCGCGTGTTGAGAAGCGCCGGATTTCGCACCCGCGAAGCAGCGAGTGGGGCGGAGGGTCTGGCTCAACTGGATGGCTCTGTTTCGGCGATGGTGCTCGATGTCCACCTTCCCGACATCGACGGATTCGAGCTTTGTCGTGCTCTGCGGTCGCGGCCGGAGACGAACCGCCTTCCCGTGCTGCACCTGACCGCCGCCTACGTGACCGACGAAGATAAGGTGCGCGGACTCGATTCGGGAGCCGATGCGTACCTCACTCGCCCTGTCGAGCCTGCCGTCCTGGTGGCAACCGTCCAGGCGCTTGTTCGGACCCGTGTCGCAGAGGAGGCCATGCGACGTAGCGAGGCCAAGTTTCGCGCCATCTACGCGCACGCGCCGGGCGGCCTCGCGTTGATCGATGACGCCGGGAAGTTCGTGGATGTCAACCCCGCCATGCTGGCCCTGTTGGCGCGTGATGGCGACTCCGTTCTCGGCAGGCCCGCGGCGGATTTCGTGCCGCCGGAATTCGTTCAACGTGCGCGCGTATTTTTTAGCGCGGAGAGACCCGCGGGTGTCGACACGGAAGAGTTGCCCAGCGTGACGCCGGAGGGCGAGACCCGCCATCTCAAATGGACGATCTCCCCGCATGTGGAACCGAACGTCAACCTGGCGGTCGCTACCGACATTTCAGAACACATCCGCCTGGAGGAACAGCGTCAACAACTCTTCGAGCGCGAGCGCGTTGCCCGCAGCGAAGCCGAGAACCTGGGGCGGATGAAGGATGAGTTCATCGCGGTGCTGTCTCACGAGCTGAGAACGCCGTTGAACGTCATCACTGGATGGACGCATATCCTCCAGAAGCGCGATGGCAACGGCGAACTGAAGCGCGGCCTCGAGGCAATCGGAAGGAGCGTCAACATGCAGGCGCAGCTCATTTCCGATCTCACCGACGTCTCGCGGCTCAACTTGGGCAAGGTCTCGCTGGCGTTCGAGCCTCTCGATCCGGGTCAGATCGTCAGAGACGTGGTAAATGCCATGCGGCCCACGATCGACACGAGCGCTATCGGCCTAGAGGTAGACATTCAACCCAACTTGCCGTGGATTCAGGGCGACCGCCATCGCGTTCAACAAATCGTGTCGAACTTGATCAGCAACGCGGTCAAATTCTCGAGTAGTGGCTCGACGGTTCGCGTGCGAGGAGAGAGTGTCAGCGCCGGAGTTGTCCTAGAAGTAGCTGACGAGGGCCAAGGCATTGACCCGGACTTTCTGCCCTTTATTTTCGATCGCTTCGCGCAGGGCGACGGCGTGCGCAACAGGCGCCAGACCGGCCTCGGTCTCGGTCTTGCGATCGTCAAGCAACTGGTTGAAGCCCACGGTGGCACGGTCAGCGCCACTAGCGCCGGTCTTGGGAAGGGTGCAACCTTCACTGTTCGACTACCGATCGAGGCGGTGTCGCCGGCGATCTCTTCCGCCGATGACGGAGGCTCGCAAGCGGTCGAGGGCGTCCTGGACGGCCTTCGCCTACTGGTCGTCGAAGACGACCCTGAAGCCAATGCCATGCTCAATCTCGTCCTGACCGAGCAGGGTGCAGTGGTGACATCGGCATACGACTTCGACGGTGGCCTCGCGGCGATCCGGAAAGCTCGCCCGGATCTGCTTGTCTGCGACATCGGCCTGCCCGGCAAAGACGGCTACGAGCTCATGCGAGCGATACGCAAGAGTGAAGAGGGAGGAGCGGAGCGACTGCCCGCGATCGCGCTGACGTCGTTCACACGGGATCGCGACTTGGAGCAGGAGCGGGCCGCGGGCTTCGACGCGCACTGCTCAAAGCCGCTACGCCCACTCGAGCTTTTTCAGCAAATCCAGGTATTGCTCCACCGGCCACGCTTTCAGTCGACGCGGTAAGGGCGGCAGATACGCGGCTGGTTGGGGCCCCCGGCCCTACCGCGGCGCCAACGGTGTCCGGCGGCCGCTCCTTGAGCGCGAGAGAGGCCTTCCGCAGATCGTGGGTAGCGGCTTCCGCTGGCATGGCGGCTGCCACCGGACAGTGTGGAAGACTGTCTGATCAATGAGTCGCTGATGCTGCGGCAGCTCGCCGTTCGAATCCGTGAATGCGCAGCTGCGCAGCGGGCGGCCCTGCGCAAAGAAGTCGAGATCTCCCAAGAACGACATCTGAGCCGTTGCCGGCAGTTGCACGAGCGCAACTTCAGCGTGAACCTCGACCGCCACTCTGCACTTCGATGATGCCGCCGTGAAGTTGCACGCGGTTCTTGACCACCGCCAAGCCGATTCAGAGACCCTGGCTCGCTGAATCCAACGCTCTTTCGCCGCGCGTGAACATCTCGAAGATCGGGGGCAGCGTTTTAGCGTCCATGCCGTCGCCATCGTCCTGAATCCGGACCCCGTGTTGCCGGCCCTCGACCGTCGCGGCGACAGGATGTGACCTGAGGAGGTCACATCCTTGATGCGGGCTCACGTACGCGCGCCGGGGCGGACCGGGTCGTGGTCGTGACACTGCTGTCCGAGTCGCACGGCCGTCTCATCGACCACCTGCGTGGCTTCGACTTCTTCGACGGTGCCGTGATCGCCCGGTCGTTCCTGCTTCTGAGCGGATACGGAGCCGCGAAGGAAGGCTTGACGCCGCTGCTTCATCTGCTCGTGCAGACCCTGATGCAGGGAAAGCCCCGGCTCCTCGTGAGCGACGGTTCTAGGGGATCCGCTCATTCGCCGGGGGCGAGCAGAGCTATGCGGACTTCCTGCTCGAGCTGAGCGCCCTGGTCACGGCGGTGGGCGGCACGGCGCTGCTCTTGTCTACCTTTGGCGGACCGATCCATGAAGTGCAGCAGGCTCTGGTGGACGGCATCGTTGAGCTGAGCACCATACCTTTCGGCGTGCGCCGCTCCGCGAGTTCGAAGTGCACAAGTTCCGTGGCGCCGACCCCATCGGCGGGCGACACGCGTTCCAGATCTCCAAATCGGGAATCCACGCGTACCCGCGGTTCGAGGCGGTGAGGACTAGACGTACGCCTACGGCAAAGCTTTCGCATCGCAAGCTCGCGTTTGGTCGCCTCCGTTGGACCAGATGCTCCGCGGCGGACTCACCGAAGGATCCACCACCAGCCTGCTGGGCCCGCCCGGTGTTGGCAAGACGTCATTGGCTCTGAAGTTCCTAGAGGAAGGACTCCGCCGAGGCGAGCGCTGCCTCTATCTCGGCTTCTACGAGGCGCAACGCACCCGTGCCGTAGGAGCCGCCGACGACGAACCCGGCGGTCACGACGGAGGGGAAGACGACAACGCCGCGCGACTTGGCGACGAGCTCGCGCGACGCTGGATCAGAGGCATACAGCTGCGCGAGCGCAGCGTCGACCGCCGCATCGATGTTCTGCCGCTTCTGGGCGAGGGTGTCGTCTGGCGGCTTGGACGTGGTCGAGCACCCGGTGATCGACCCCAAGGCGAAAGCGGCGGCGCTTAAGCGAAAGCTATGAGCTTTGTGTTCATTGTGTTTTCATTCCTAGTGAAGACGACAAAGCCGCATACCGGCCGGTACGCGGCGCGACTGCGACTCACCTACAAACAGCCCTTTCGACGGCCGGGCTCGTAAATGAGCATCTGACGCAACGAAGGACACGGCAATTGCCCTTTGGGGCAGGAGTGCTGGGTGGGCACCAGCCCCTACATTGAGAGTGCATCGGTCAAATCCAACTTGTGACAGCCTTCCGACGCGCCTCCCAGCGCAGGCCTTCAGTGCGCGGTCTCCCTTGTGTGAAGCAGCCTCCGGATGTACTGTGCCAATGGGGCGCCTTGCCTCAATCTTGGATGGGACACCATGGCTCGAAAGCCTCAAGTCGCGGTTGAACCGCGCCCCGATGGTCGTTGGGCGGTCCAGACGGACGGCACCTCGCGCGCGGACTCGCTCCACGGCCGCCAGTCCGACGCCATCAAGCGCGCTCGAGAGTTGGCGAAAAACAAGGAAACCGAACTCGTCATCAAGGGCGAAGACGGTCGGATCCGGCAAAAGGACTCGCAGGGGAACGACCCCCGCGGCGGAGGCTAACGCGGTCTGACCAGCGGATTCGTTGCTCTTGAAGCGGATCTCCGCGCCGTTGGGTAGTGACCTGGCTTGGCTTGTATGCCGTTGCGAGATCGCCAACGCGCATGGGGGAACTAGTCAAGTGACTTTGGATGACTCGGCAACCCGCGTCGAGCTGCGGTTGCCGCGTATCTCCCAGCCATCGGGGGCGGCTGCTTTCGGACGACCCAGCGTCTGACTCGTAGCTCCGCTTTGGGTCGATCAGAGCCGACCGGTTTCCTGATCTGCACTGCGGCAAGCAGTCATCGAATTCGAGTGGCCGGCAAGCGGTCTTTCACAGCCGACGCGATCGGCCAGGAGCGGTCATCCGTGAAGGTCTGCTTCTGCGACGTCGCAATGCCAGACGGCATCGCATCACCAGACTGGATCGGCTTGCGCGGCACTCACTTGATGGCTACGGCTACTAGCAAGGCGGGCAGGCGCTTGGTGAGCGGGTTGGCGCAGGGCCAGGACGGTCGTCGGGTGCAGCAGTTACCAGAACGGCAAAGTTGAGCCGCTGAAGCGGTCCTCTTCACGAGGTCTCCCTTGTCCCAATTTGCACCGGGCCTGTTCGCTGTTCGGCGGTGCGCGCGGCCTTGAGCGCTGCTGTGCTACCTGACTCCGTCTTCTTCTTCTCCCCGTCGCCATGGGCTGCTCGAGGGATCGCTTTCGCAAGCTGCTCTTGTATTTGGCGTCCGAGTTTGGGAGGATCTGCGCGACGTGGCGCACCACCAACGTTGTCGTCCCTTCCGACGTCATTCAACGCGCTTGACGTCCCACACCAGCGCGAACACGAAACGAGAATTCGCACGCACGGAGCACCACATGGCGTATGTTCAGAGAGCGTTAACCCGTCGTCGGTTTGTCCAAGCAGCCGGCACAACGTCTCTTGCCCTCGCCGGGGGCTTTGGCCGGGTAGGTCAGGCGCAAACCGCGAGACCGAACATCGTGTTCATTCTTGCGGACGACCTCGGCTATGCGGACGTGAGTTGCTATGGCCAGGGTGACTACGAGACGCCCAACATCGACCGCCTGGCAACGCAGGGAGTGAGATTCACACAGGGGTACTCGAATTCGGCGAGCTGTTCGCCCACCCGCACGGCACTGATTACCGGGCGCTATCAGATGCGCCTTCCGGTGGGTCTTGAAGAACCGATCACTCCGACGACGCCGAAAGACGTCGGCCTGCCGCCGGGCCACCCGACGCTGCCCTCGTTGCTCAAGAAAGCGGGTTATGGCACGACGCTTGTCGGCAAATGGCATCTGGGCTTTCTGCCGGACTACAGCCCGCTCAAGAGCGGTTACGACCGCTTCTTCGGCATCTTCGGTGGTGCGGCGGACTACTTCAATCACGGCAGCAAGTCGTCGGCCCCCCTCTTCGAGCAGGAGGTTCCGATTGATCGCGTCGGCTACCTTACAAATCTGCTCGCCGACAGGGCGGTGCAGACGATCGAGGGCTATGCAAGGTCAAGAGAGCCGTTCCTGCTGAGTTTGCATTTCACTGCCCCGCACTGGCCTTGGGAGGGTCCGGACGACGCGGAGAAGTCGAAGCAGATTAAGAACCTCTTCCACCGCGATGGCGGCACACAGAAGACCTACATGGCCATGATGCAGAGCCTGGACGCCAATATCGGCCGGGTTTTGCAGGCCCTCCAGGCCAATGGCCTCGCGGAAAACACCATCGTGGTCTTTACCAGCGACAACGGCGGCGAGCGGTTCTCGAAGACATGGCCGTTCACTGGGATGAAGGGAGAGCTTCTCGAAGGCGGTCTGCGCGTTCCGGCCATCGTGCGCTGGCCGGGCCGAGTGGCCGCCGGGTCGGTTTCCGAGCAGGTGATGATGTCGATGGACTGGATGCCGACGCTGCTGGCGAGCACCGGTACTTCGCCAGATTCGACCTACGCGCCAGACGGCGAGAACTTGCTAACGACCCTGAGCGGCGACGCCTCGCTACATCCTCGCAAACTATTCTGGCGCTACTACGCCGGGGCACAGCGCGCCGTACGCGACGGCGACTGGAAATATCTGCAAATAGCGGGCAACGAGTTCCTTTTCGACGTCGTTCAAGACCCGCGGGAGCGGGCGAATCTCAAGGAGCGGCGCAAAGACGTCTTCGACCGCCTCAGAGGCGATTGGGAAACCTGGAACCGTTCGATGTTGCCTGAACGCGCAAGGCCGGCGAGCCATAGCAACCCCGGCAACTTCCTCGCCGATCACTACGGCGTCACGAACCCAAAATGAGCGATGGGAGTCGCAGCGGCGCCTTGGTGTCGGTGTCGCAGACACCCCGGTGGCGGTAGGCATCGGCGAACGACGTAGAACCTGTCGGGCGCCAGGACGGGCCCGCCGGCCGCGGTCAGGAACGAGGGTCCGCGCAGAGTGCTCAGGGAGACGCGACCTACAGCCTTCCACATGCGTTCATTTCATTGGCTGCGAGCGCGCGGCTGCTTTGGGGGCGCGCGCCCAGGGGACCGTGTTCGGCCATAAGCGGGCTCTGGCGAGCATCAGCTATGGCGACTCGGAATTGGGCTCGACAGCACCGTCTGAATCCCCGAACGACACTTTCCAAGCGTGGCGGGCTGTGCGAATACCGCAAGGGTACTGTCGAAATTCCTTACAGAGAGCCCGCCACCGTTCGGAGCTCCATTGCAAGTGATTGTTTTAAGAAGACAAATGCATAGGGAATGGATTGTGCTTTCATGTTCGCACGCCTGCCTTCACCCAAGGAATCCATGAAGACCACTCAAGTTATCGCCCTCGTCGCCGCCATTGTCGGTACGCAGGCCGCTCACGCTGGTGTCACACCGTCACTAGGCGCGTTGACGGCCCTGCCCCTGTTGGAAGGCGGGCTCATGGGCGTGGCAGTTGCCGCTTTGGTGGTCGGGGTGCGCATCGTGCGAGCCAAGTCCAAACGCTGAATCCGCAGCGCGCGGGCGCACTGTTTCTCGCCCATTCCGGCGGCGTCAGGGCACGGCCCCTGCGCCGCCGTTTTGCTGTCACCCGGGTTCACATCCTGATCGATGATCGAATCCTTTGAACCGATCTATCGCAATACCTTGTTGATGGTGTTGCTGGGCTTCTTCGTACTGGAGCGTTTGCACCGTGTGCTGCGTCGACCCGATATGTCGGCCTCGCGCTGGATTCCCAACCTGTCCCTGTTCGTGCTCGGCGGCCTGACTAGCCGGCTCGTGTTTCCCGCGTCGGTGGTCGTCCTGGCAGCGGGCCTCAATACTTCCGGCTTGCTCGGCCGGATGCAATGGCCTCTGGCGATCGACTGTCTGCTCGGCTTTCTGGCACTGGACCTCTTGAGCTACGGTCTGCACCGGCTCAGCCACCATCATTCCCTGCTGTGGCGAGCGCACCTGGTCCACCACACCGACGTGCAGCTGGACGTGACCACCTCTGTGCGGCATCACCCTATCGAGGCCCTCGTGACGGGTGGGCTGACCGCCGCCCTGGTCATCATGCTCGGGCTCCCTTGGGAAGCCGTAGCCGCGTATTTGCTGGCCGCGATCACCGTAGCCGCGTGGTCTCACGCCAATCTGCGCTGGCCCGCATGGCTCGAGTCCGCGCTGGGCTGGGTGCTGGTCACGCCGGGCATGCATGTGCAACACCACTCGATGCAGCGCGAGCAGACCGATTCCAACTACGGCACCGTGTTCTCGTTCTGGGACCGCCTGTTCGGCAGCTACTCCCCCCCTCAGCCAATGGAGCCACGCGCCCTTGGCCTCGAATACTTCCGCCGTCCACAGGACAACACGCTCGTTGCAGTGTTGCTGCGCCAGCCGTTCGTGCGCCAGTTGCCCGCGCCGGACGATCCCGACGCCCTCTGGGAGCTGCCGCGCACTTCGCGCACCCCACCACTAGGCAATGCCTGGCGCAAAGCCTTGGGCCAGTTGTCCATCGGACTGTGCCTGTTGGCGCCGGTGATGTTCCCCACGGTACTCACAATGACGGGCCAGTGGTCGGGCACGGAGGCTTATCGCTACGCGTGGCTGGTGCTGCCGATGCTCGCGTATGCATTCGGCTGGCACTGGCGCGACGAACTGCTGGCCATGGAGCCGCAACCGTCGGTTGCGGGCGTGCTGTTCGCGGCCATCGGTGGCCTCGGCTGGGTGGTTGCCGATGTGCTGAATATCGAAGTTGGCCGCCAACTCGCCCTGGTGACTCTGGTGCTAGCGGTGGTGTTGGCCACTTTCGGCCCTGCGATGCTGCGGCGCTGGTCCCCTGTGCTCGCCTTGCTGTTCTACATGGTGCCCAGCAGCGACGTGCTACAGCCGTTACTGCGATGGCTCACGAACGAAGGGCTGGCGCACACGCTGACGCTGTTGGGTCTGCCGGCGCAGTCCCAGGGCTTCCTGCTGCTTGTGGACGGCAAGCGCTACTTCGTGGCCGACGCCTGTTCGGGCCTAGCCTACGTCACGCTGTTGGCCTTCCTCGGCAATGCACTGGGCATGCTGGTCTATCGCTCGCTCTGGCGTGTGCTCTCCCTGGCCTTGCTGGGCGCGATGCTGGGTGTGGTCACCAACCTCGTGCGCGTTAACGCCATCGTGCTAATTGACCGCTGGCAAGGCACCCAGATGGATCTGGCCGCGCACGGACATGTGCAATGGGTCAGCTTGGTGGTTGCGCTGGCGCTGATGCTGCTCGTGGTGGCGCGCTCGCGACCAGAACCCGGCCGGCCACTGCCGCCGCGGGCGAAGGTCCGCCCGCATACGGGCAAAGCCACGGCCGGCCCCGGCACCTTGTCCGGCCTCGTCGGGCTGGCCGTCGTTGGCGTCTGCACACTGTTGCTGGGCTTAGCCACGCCCGCAGCGACGCCCCTGCCCACCGTCGTTCTGCCGGCCTCGCTGGGTGGATGGGCACGCAGCGATATACCGGCAGCGCCTCCCCTGCACATCGACGGTGGCGCCGTCGCCAGCGGGCAGTACGAGCGCGGGACGCGACGCCTACGGCTTGACCTACTGCAGGCGCGGGATCCGCGCGCCAAGTTCGGCCCGCAAGCCGTAGCGCCAGCCGGTGACGAGCAATGGCGCGCCATCCGCCAGCAGTCGCTCACCGAGTGTTCCGTCCAGCCCTGCCTGACCATGGTCCACACCACGCATCGCCGCGACGCAGCCACCCCAATGCGCCACACCTACGTAGTCCATGGCGTCGGTGACGTGGTCACCACCTCCCCCTTTGGGCTTCGGGCCGCCGCGGCCTGGTACGCCCTCACCGGCCATTCCCCGGGCCCGTACCTGATCGCGCTGACCGTGAACGGCGAAGCCCTGGCACCGCACGACGCGCAGAGCCTGCTGCTCGCCGCCATCGACTCGATGCGCGCCCACAGCGGCGACCACTGAAGGTCAGTCGTCCTGCAGCGCTCGAAGCGCGCCCCACGACCAGTGAGCCCGGGCACCGTGTTGTGTACCTAAAGTTGACAACGCCGGTCGTCGCCCCCCAGAAGTGAGCGGGCAGGCGCCGACCCTACGTGTCTCAACCGTCCGCTTTGCGGTCGCCTATCAGGGATAACGAGTGTCGCTTCAGGTCGATAAGAGCCGCTCAGGCCCCACCTCGAAATGGCGTAGACCTCACAGCCACCAACGGAATCGTCAGCCGCATGGAAGATCGGCATGTCACAGACCCCGGAAGAACTGCATCAAGTCGCAGCACGCACGCTGGCCCACTATGACCGGAATGCCCAGGGGTATTGGGAAGGCACGCGAGATCACGATGTGCGCCAGAACATCGAGGCGCTTTTGGGGCACATCGACGTGCCACCGCCATTCACTCTGCTGGACTTCGGGTGTGGTCCAGGGCGCGATCTCAGCGCGTTCAAGGCACTCGGGCATCAGGTGGTCGGCCTGGATGGGTCGGCTCAGTTGGCCGCGATCGCGCGCAAGAACAGCGGATGCGAAGTGCTAGTGCAAAACTTTCTGGAGTTGGACCTGCCCCGCAGTCACTTCGACGGCGTGTTCGCCAACGCGGTGCTGTTCCACATCCCGGGCCAGGAGTTGCCACGAGTCCTCAGGCAACTGCACGCGACGCTGAAGCCGGGCGGTGTGCTCTTCTGCTCAAACCCGCGGGGCAACGGCCAGGAGGGCTGGAACGGGGACCGCTATGGCGCCTTTCACGATTGGGAGGCTTGGCGCGACTACATGACCGCTGCCGGATTCGCGGAACTTGATCACTACTACCGCCCGGCGGGTTTGCCTCACGAGATGCAGCCCTGGCTCGCGAGCGTTTGGCGGAAAGAAGTGCGTTGAGTGCTGGCAGTCTGCAACGCTTTGCAGCGCGAGTGTTGAAGGAGCACCCCATGGAATGGACCCGCCTGCGCCCGACGGCTTACGGGCGCGGTAGCGAACTCACGCAGTCGGCCATGGGCCGCCGGCCACCAGTGTCCGGTGTCCGGCAACCTGCATAGCCTCGGCGGCGCCACTGCATGCGGGTCGACCGCATCAGGCGGCTTCTGTTCGCAGAACTGGTTCTGTTCGTTCCGATTCCGCGGCGGCGTGTAGCAAAGGCGCGGCGGCTGGACGGCTGAGGCCCTCGCGCGTCAGCACGTATTTCGAGTCTTCGAGCGCGGAAACCAGCATACGGGCGCTGCGGTCCACGAGATATGAGTGCCCCGCCTCGACAACGATGTCCTTCGGGTCGCCGTCATGGGTGATCCACAGCGCGCCGAGCACGCAATGCACCTCGCAGCGCAGCGGGCACGCGATTGTCATGGTGGCGCCTTTGTCGAGCAGGTTCATCGCCGTCTCCAATGTTGATGCCATGGAGACGAGTCTCGCCGCCGGCCGGCCAGCGCGTCAGTGTGCCGACTACGGCCGTGGGCCGCGCCGTCTACTGTAGGGAAGGTGGGAGCAGCCCTTGCACCGACGCCCGATGCGCAGCCTCGGCGCGGGTCTTGCTGCCCAGCGCCCTCATCGCGCCTGCGACGTGCATTTCGACCGTACGCGGGCTCAAGGTCAGCTCGCGGGCGATCTGTTTGTCGGTCTGCCCGGCGGCGACACGCCGCAGCACCTCGAGCTGTCGCGGCGTCAGCTTGTCGTGGGAAGGCGCGGGTGCATGAGGAGTCACGCCCAGGAAGGCCCGCAGCTCGTTGACGAGTTGCGGCCAGGCGGGTTCGTCGGCAAAAGGCCAGTGGTTCCTGCCCTCAAGCGGGATAAAGCGAGCACCGGGAATGAGCGACGCCAGCCGGCGCCCCTGCGCGAAATAGATGATCTGGTCGCCCCGCATGTGGAAGGCGAGCGTGGGGCAGCGCACCCGTGCGGCATCGGCGTTGACGTTGATCCGCATGATCGCCTTCAGAATGCGCACCGCGACGTCTGGCGCCACCTGCGCCCGCGTCATGGTGTCGAAAGCACGCCACTGCTCCACCGTGCCGTCGGGAAGGCACTTTACGGCGAAGACCTGGCGAAAAGCGGGGCTGTCGGTGCCCCAGCCGATCTCGACGATCTTCAGCAGCGCCATCGCTTCCTCGACGATCGTGGGATCCTGCTTGCTGGTGCTCAGATAGGCCGTTGCGAATCCATTCACCAGCGCCATGCGGTCGACACGTTCAGGGTGGCGGGCTGCGTACGCCACCGCGATCGGCGCCGCGTATGAGAACCCGAACAACGCGAAGCGCTCAAATCCGAGCGCGTCGACCACCGCTTCCAAGTCGGCGATCCAGGCCTCGAGCGAGAAGTCGTCGACGTGCCGCTGTGACAGGCCGCAGCCGCGCGTGTCGTACATGACGAAGCGGTGGTCACGGCTGAACTCCTCTACGACAGGCGCGAGCATGGAATTTTCGGGGTCGAAGGCGGCTGGCACGAACCAGTCAGCCACCATGACGAGCGGCGGGCCGCTGCCGTGCTCGGCCACCGCAAGCTCCACACCATCGACCGTCTTGCAGAAACGGATATCTTGTCCTCCGCGCATGGACATCATCTTACGGGCGGGGCCTTGCTTGGGTCTAAACGCTCATGTAGCCACTCAGTGAACGACCGCTTCTCACGACTTCACCTGCAATGGCGAGTCCGCTGAGGGTCGATCAGAGCCGCCCGGCTCACTGATCTGCGCTGCTGAGAGCAGTCGTTCAGTCGAGTCGCGGGCAAGCGGACTTTCCAGTCGACGCGATCGGTAAGAAGCGGGCGTCCAAGAATGACCGGTTGCGGTTAGTTCTCCAGGATTTCGAATCAGGAGATGACCCTTGTTGCCCGAAGGAAAGTGACTGCCGATTGCCTTTGCCAAAACCTGCTGTCACGTCGGCCCGCCGAACAGCTGAAGTTCGAGTACACCCGCACTCGGCCATCAGCGGCCGGTTCCCAGAGGCCGTTCCAGCAGTGCCCTCGGCGGCGACTCTCTCGAAGCACTGCTGTTGCAAGGGATTCCTGAGGATGCAGTGCCTTCGACGACTCGTGCAGAGTCCTGATCGACACTCGCGCGGGCGCGCCACAATGCACGCATCGGCACGACTGCGCTTTCCCTCGCCGCCAATTACGGCAGCGCCGCGGCGCGCTGCCGGGCCAGCAGCCCGGGCGATAGGTCCGCTAGCATGGCCGGAAGTTGTACCAGGAGCCCGCTTTGATCCATTGCGTATTGCACGACGCCGCCGACACGGTGGCCGTGGTCGTCGTCGAGGGCGTCACCGCCGGCAC
>Ga0070670_100001822_pt1 | contig 17358 bp, 13 predicted proteins | sample KBSS63metaG_FD_64665 | JGI IMG/M metagenome (GOLD analysis project Ga0070670, IMG submission 64665) | Switchgrass rhizosphere microbial communities from Kellogg Biological Station, Michigan, USA - KBS S6-3 metaG | ecosystem: Host-associated > Plants > Roots > Rhizosphere > Soil ... | reverse complement strand
GAAGTAGGCGACAATTTAAGTCAGAAGCGTACCCTTCATCCCGACCGGGAGAGAGTAAACCGTATCGTTCGTGGCGACGATCATATCGCCCGCTCGTGAGAAGCAGAGGCCGACGATATTGTTGCCGGCGAGAAAGAGTTCTGCGGAGGTTCCATCCGGCGTGATTCGGACAATTCCGTGGCGGCCGCGATAGCATGCGGCGATATAAAGATTTCCGTCAGTGTCGAATGCCAGCCCTTGAGGACGGCCCAAACCACGAAAGAATGTAGTCGGGATGCCGTCGCGGTCGATCGCATAGATCGCGTCGCTGCTCGAAAGCCCGGGTGCAGAAACGTAAAGCCGGCCATCGGGCCCAAACGCCATGTGGTATGCGGCAACCGAAGCTTCGAGCTTTGCAAACACTTCGCCGTGCTCATCGCCAAGTACATCGTAAATAGTTCCGGATCTATCTCCGACAAAGAGTACGCCTTCGCTATCGAATGCGATTCCAGTGGCGATGCCCATTCCGGATGCATGGATCGAATTGTTTCCGTTTACATTTACGACCCAAACTTCGCCGTCGGCTCGAGCCGTAACATACATTCTGCCGTCCGGGCCAAATGCGATCCCGGTCGGGTTCAGAATAGGATCAGGCAGCTCATCTACAAACCCGCTTGTTTCGATACGGTAGATCGTATTTTCGAGCCGCTGCCCGCGTGAGCCGGACCGAGTGACAATAACGGCGTCGTCCGACGGATCGATCGCCGGATTGGCGACTATGTGCATTTCATCGGCCAAAGTGCCGGCGATGTGAACGTCGACAGCATTACTTAACGCTTCATCGTCGCCTTTGCCGACCGAAAGTTGCATTTCGGCTACGACGTGATCGCTGAAATCATCCGGGACTACGACAATTAAACGCTTCGCCGACGAGGACGTGATACGGCACGGTTTGCCGTCGATCAGGCACGAGAAGGCTCCGCCGCGGTCCGGTTGAAAGTCTTCACACAGGACCTCCAACTCGCCGCCCGGCAGGCCCAATTTCGGCTGAACGTTGATAATTCTCCCGGCGTTCGCCATCGGCATTGAGTCTAGCACGAGGCGATTAACAAAACTGACCGAACACTCATGTTTTGGCACCAGAAGTGAATAGACGTTATCGCCGACGCCCTATGATCGAGCGGAAAGTTACAGTCGCATTTGAATTGGTCTCGATCACAAGACAGGTATGACCAACTCCTTCAAAATTAAGGGTCAGCCGATTATTAAAAGATTCTATGCTTTTGAGCTTACTTTCCTTTAAGTAGTGTGAAACTAGAATGTCCGATCCAATTTGATACGGTTTTTCATCCTGCGATTGTGCAAAAAAAGAAAACGCCATTTGTCCTCCCTCACCGGCAAGCAACACCGGGGTCAATGAATTTGAAAACTACGTCCGATTTGTGACGCGAAGTGTAGCACATCACACGTTATGATCGACGAGATGCGTGCAGGGAAAAACAGATTGACTCAACGGGAGGCAGGCGTTAAACTTAGTTTGGCATTGTTGGTCTCCAAATTCCCGTTTCAACAATTTCCGCTGAAAACCTCACATTTCGACTCGTATATTTCTAGTTTAAAAGGGTAAAAAATGCTCAATCGAATCGACGACCTTCTGCGCATGACAATCAGCTTTGGCGCGTCCGATCTCCATCTCCGTGCCGGTTCGACCCCCGTAATTCGTATAAATGGCGAACTTAAGCCGCTTGCAGGGGTTCAGAAGCTGAATCAGGAAGAAACGCTTGAAATGGCATTCTCGATGATGTCAAACCGCCAGAAACAGCATTTTAAGGAAGTTTTCGAGGTCGATATCGGCTACGGCGTGACCGGTCTTGGCCGTTTCCGCGTCAATATTTTCCAGCAGCGGAACTCGATAGGCATTGTTGCCCGCGTGATTTCCGACTCCATACTGAATTTTAACGAACTCGGCTTGCCCCCGGTCCTAAACAAGATCTCTGATGAAATGCGAGGGTTGATCCTCGTAACCGGAACGACTGGTTCGGGTAAGTCGACCACATTGGCTGCGATCGTCGATCACATAAACGCGACAAGAAACAGCCATATTGTCACGATCGAAGATCCTATCGAGTTTCTTCACAAAGATAAACTTTCCTTCATCACTCAGCGCGAGGTCGATGTTGATACGAGGACGTTCGCCGAGGCACTTCGCGGATCGCTTCGGCAAGATCCGGATGTGATATTGGTCGGCGAAATGCGGGACCTCGAAACGATCGAGACAGCTTTGGTCGCCGCTGAAACCGGTCATCTTGTACTTTCGACGCTTCACACGATCGACGCTCAGGAAACGCTAACTCGTATTATTTCAGCATTTCCACCCTATCAGCAAAAGGCGATCCGCATCCAGCTGGCCGGATTGCTCAAGGCTGTAGTGTCGCAGCGGTTGCTCAAATCCGCAGATAACAGCAGCCGGGTTCCGGCCGTCGAAGTCCTTATTTCTACGCCTTTGATCCGGGATTACATTCTTCACGAAGATAAAACATCGTCGATCCGGGACGCGATCTCCGCCGGTACGTCACAGTACGGCATGCAGACCTTCGACCAGTCATTGTTTTATTTGTTCCAATCCGGGCTTATTTCCCTCGATGAAGCACTTCGCGGTTCGACAAATCCCGACGAATTCAGGCTGCGGCTTGCCGGCATTCAAAATACCTCGACCATCGCGAAGGAAGAAATGGAGAAGATCAGCGCTGTCGGCAATATCAGCAGTCTTTTGACCCGAACTTAAAAGCGCTTTTGAACCTAGCAATTTTGAGCGGGCGGCGGCCCGCTCATTTTTCTGGCGCAAGAACGCAAATCGCCACAAATATAGATAAATCAATGCTTTTCGTCGACAAAGTCTTGACATTTTACCGTCGTGACGTGTAGATTTTAGTTTTATCCGGACACCGAAACAGGGTCTATTGCCGCGCCTCTCATTTCTGGCCGGTGACATTTTGAATCGAACATTTTCGGTCCCGCAGGCAACAAACTAGATTGCTCGCTAGATACTAAAGCTAATTGAACCAGGGCCTACGGCCCAGAAGATCGTGTAAGTATCGACAAACATTAACAATAGGAAGACTAAACAAGGTAAATGACAACAGAAGTAACCAACGGAGTTGAAGAAACGGAAACCGGCGCTTCTTCAGCCCCCCAAACAGAACAGAAAACAAACGCAGTCGCTAACGAACCGGCAAAGACTGTGGCGGAGGCCCCCGAAGAAGTTCGTTCTTCGGGCGAATTCGATTTTGGCGCGATCCTCGAACAGTTCGAACAGGATCAAACTGTATTTCATTCGGGCGAACTCGTTTCCGGCAAGGTTGTCGGCATATCTGATCGCGGCGTGTTGGTCGATTTCGGCTATAAGAGCGAAGGCGTGATCCCTGTCGAGGAATTTCCAGACGGATTTGAAGGCGTCATAAGTGTCGGCGACGAAGTCGAAGTCGTTATCAAGAACATCAGCGGCGGTGATGCTCCTCCGGTACTCTCGCGCTTTGACGCGGTTGGACGAAAGGTCTGGAACGATCTTGAGGAAGCATTTAAGAACGAAGCGCCCGTCGTCGGAAAGATCGTCGATAAGACCAAGGGTGGACTTCGAGTTGACATTAACGGCATAGAAGCTTTTATGCCCGGCTCGCAGATCGATTCGCGGCCTGTTCGCAGCCTTGATTCGTATATTGGCCAGGACATCGAAGCCAAGATCATCAAGTTTAGCCGAAAGCGAAATAACATTGTTCTCTCGCGCAAGGTGATCACCGACGTTGCCCTGAACGAAGAAAAAGCCAAGACATTGGCAAATATAGATGTTGGTTATATTGTCGATGGTACTGTCAAAAACTTGACCGAATACGGTGCGTTTGTTGATATCGGCGGAATCGACGGGCTGTTGCATGTCACCGACATGTCTTGGGGGCGGATACAGAATCCGTCGGATGCTTTCAAGAGCGGCGATCATGTTCAGGTAAAGGTTTTGAAGCTCGATCGAGATAAGGAAAAGATCTCGCTCGGTTACAAGCAGCTTTTGCCCGATCCTTGGTCAACCGTGATCGAGATGTATCCCGTGAATTCGCGCATAAAAGGTAGAGTTTCGACCGTTGCCGATTACGGCGTGTTCGTAGAACTTGAGCCCGGCGTTGAAGGACTGGTCCACGTTTCTGAGATCTCCTGGTCGAAGCGTGCCGTAAGCCCGAAACGCATGTTCAATCGCGGCGACGAGGTCGAAGTGCAGGTACTTGGCGTCGATACAGTCGAGAAACGCATCAGCCTTGGTCTGAAACAGCTTCTCGATAATCCCTGGCACACGATCGCTTCGCGTTATCCCGTAGGAACGAAGGTTCATGGTAAGGTGCGAAATCTTACCGATTTTGGCGCGTTTGTCGAGATCGAAGACGGTATCGACGGACTGGTCCATGTATCAGATATTACATGGGCGAAGAAGCTTAAACATCCCAAAGAATTACTGAAGAAGGATCAGGAGATCGATGCGATCGTCACGAACATCGATGCCTCTGGACAGCGACTTTCACTTTCGATGAAGGACCTGACTCCAAGCGCCTGGGAAGGCTTTGTTGCTACGCATCGGCCGGGCGATGTGGTTCGTGGAAAAGTTACTCGATTTACGAGCTTTGGCGTTTTTGTTGAGCTTGGTGAAGGGTTGGAAGGACTCTGCCATATATCTGAACTTTCGGACGAGCGTGTTGAAAAACCCGAAGATGTCGTTCAGCTTGGACAGGAACTCGATTTTAAGATCCTGCGAATCGAAAATGCTGATCAAAAGATCGGGCTTTCGTATCGGGCGGTTGGCAAGGAAGACGAACCGGTCGTCGATACGCGTCAATTCTCCTCAGACGCTAAAAGCGGTATGGCGAGCCTTGGTGAACTTGCGAATCTGATGAAACCGGAAGGCGAGATCGAAGCGAAGCCGGAGCTTTCGCGAGAAGAAAAGGACGAAGCAAAACGTCTTAAGAAGGAACAGGCACGAAAGGAATACGAAGAAGCGACAGCTCGAGAAGCGGCCGCTCCTTCGGAGTCACTTGCAGCTGAAACCGATTCAGACGGGTCTGAAGCGGTTACTACTCCCGAAGCAGAAACGGCGGCTGAATCAGTGGATGAAACCTCGGCAGAACCTGCGGCCGCCGAGGCTTCTGAGGCCAAACCGAATGAATCTCCTGCTCCGGATGCGTCTGTTGAAGTCGATCAACCTGTAGAGCCTGCTGCGGATGAAAACGCGGTAGAAACCGAGTTGAAAGCAGAAGCGGAACATACTTCGGCTTAGATCTACCGCCGAACATTTACGAGTCGGTTGAGGACTGAGAGGAAAAAGAGATGACAAAAGCAGACCTGGTCGAACGAGTTGCAACCGAAGCGGAAATGACGAAGAAAGATGCTGAGCAACTTGTTGAGATTGTGTTTGACAGTATCATCGATTCGTTGAACAACGGTGAAAAGATAGAACTCCGAGGGTTTGGAAGTTTCCGTGTTCGCGAACGAAATTCCAGGAAAGGGCGTAATCCAAAAACGGGCGCTGCGGTCGATATCCCGGCTAAACGTGTTGCCTATTTCAAGCCCGGAAAGGAATTGAAGGAACTGATAAATCCTGCTTAGATCGGCATGCGGTGGATTGGCCAATTAACTATTAGATCTCGGTGCCCGATCCAAACATAAAAACTCTCCCCCCATTGATAATCACCATTTTTCAACGAAACGGAGATCTACTCCGCCGCTTTCGCTTGCGATTTATCTGAAGAACCTAGCGATTCGAATGCTTCATCTTCGATCTCGCCGCCCTTACTCACCGGAATATCTTTTGGATCAACATATTTTCTTCCGCGTTCTTGTTCGTCGGGTACTGGTGTGATCCTGAATTCGCCGGTCTTTGGCGGCACGTAACCCGGATAATCGATCCTGGAATGATAGATCGCCACAAGCGAACGGATCATCGATTCGCGTATCTGCGTGAGTTCGCGAAGCGTCAGATCACACTCGTCAAGCTGGTCATCGGCAATGATCGCATCAATTATTTTCGTGACAATAAAGCGAATGTTTTCAGCGTTTGGCTCGGCTAATGAGCGCGCGGCCGCTTCGCAGCTATCGGCGATCATCATGATCGCAGCTTCACGAAACTGCGGTTTCGGCCCGGGGTACCGAAAGTCATTTTCCGAAATATCGTCGGATTCGCGAGCTTCATCCTGCGCCTTCTTTAGGAAAAAATGCAATGTTCTGGTGCCGTGGTGCTGCGGAATGAAATCGATGATCCTTTGAGGTAGGCCCATTTCTTTTGCCAGCTTCATCCCATAAGTGACGTGGGCAATTATGATCTTCGCGCTCTGTACCGGTTTAAGTTTGTCGTGTGGATTCTTTGATAGCTGGTTCTCGACAAAATGTTCAGGCGCCGCGGTTTTTCCAATGTCGTGATAAAGGGCTCCGATGCGTGATAAGAGTGCGTTTCCGCCAACTACACGGCAAGCTTCCTCGGCCAGTTGGCCCACTGCGTGTGAATGTTGGTTTGTGCCTGGTGCTCTCATCGCGAGTTGCCCCAGAATAGGCAGATCCGCGTTGGAAAGTTCTAGCAGTTTTACATCGGTGAGAATACCGAAAAGTGATTCGCATAACGGCAGGAATACCGCAGTTGCCGCAGCCGTTATGACGCCACCTAAAAGGCCGCAACCGACCGCAAGGGCCAAGGTATTCAGGATGATCGGCTGCTGTGTATATGCGATCAAAGCAATACCCAGTCCGGCGCTCGTTGCGGCGACAAGCATGCCTGCAAATGTGACTGCCTGACGCGTTCTGTATCCACCAATTCCGTAAACAGAAACAGCTGAGACGATGATCGCGAAAACCGCGAACTCAAGTCCGCGAGGTGCGATAAACCCTGCAAGAATAGCCGTAAAAATGCCGGTAAACAGGGCGGTCCGACGGTCAGCAAGCAACGTTACCACCAAACTGCCGAATGCGAATGGAACGGCCATCGACCATAATGCCGGATCATTCCACGGCGGATTAATGCTTTGCAACGCCGTAAATTGAGCGAGTCGAAACGAGACAGCCATAAGGGCCGTCTGAATGACCACAATGAATCCGAATAATGCGAAAGTTTTCTCCGAGGAAAGTGCTAGTCGAGGAACGATGCCGCGGTGTTCGACGAATTTCCAAGCCGTCCAATAAAGCGCAGTAACAAATACAAGAAGCCCGATAAATCGATTCGGCAGACGGCTCGAGCCGCTATATGACTGGATCGCTGCGATCTGTGAGATCGCCGAACTCGTTATCGGTTCACCCTGTTCCGCGATTTTTTGTCCCCGCTTTAAGGTAACGGTTATCGGCACCACCGTTTCGGCCACACTTTTCCGCGCGCTTTCCGTGGCTGCTGCATCGTAGATCAGACTTGGCTGGATCAATGGTGAAAGGATCGAAATGAAACCGGCGGCTTCCGAATCGGAAAAGCTGGGAATAGCCTTTATGTCAGAGGCGAGTTTTGCCCTCGCTTTGGACAGCTTGGTCATCATCGACGCGGGATTTGTGGATACCCGAGAATCGGTCGGCTTTTGACGGTCAACTATCGAGATCTGGCCCTGCAGAAATGGCTCGTCCTGATCACCGTAAATGTCGCCGCTCGCATTTTCACGAATTACCCGAGCGACGGCCTCGAGCTCATTCGGGCTAAATTTACGCATCGCGAAAACCTTCGCGAAATCGATGCCACTCTTAGAAATGTTTGATTCTGTCCTAATATTCGCATTGCCTTTATTGGCGTTTGTATTGCCCTTGTTGGCATTCGCAGGCGGTTTGCTTTTGCGTTCAGCGTCTTCCCAGGCCGTACGAAACGTCTGGACTGCTTCTTCCGCCCTGCGGGGCTCAAAATTGAATATCGGGTCGATCGTTTCCTTGGCGTTCTGGCGAACCTTTTCCGTCTCCTCCTCGTCGACAAAATGGATATCCGATGGCGAGATGATCGTCTCTCGAGCGATCTCACCCTCTTTGTAGCCCTGTTCACTGTTTGTTCGCCAAATGGGGTTGAAAAGCAGGATCGTCGTGACGATAGAAAGAAATGCAAAACCCGACCAGAAAAGCTGTCGCGAGGAAAAGAAGCCAAAAACGGCGGAACCGGCAGATCGTATCCGGCCGCGCCATTTTATTGTCGGAGTCTTCAGGTCTTCAATCCGTTTGCTCATTTAGCTTGCGCAGCGATGATGCGTTTTTCGAAACCGAAATCCCCGATTGTTGCCGCAACACGTTCTGCAAGGACCGAGAGCGAATTGCGGTGAATAGCTGAAATTGCCACGCTTTCGGCTTGCTTGTCAAGCAGGATATCCCGCTGTAGAACCTCGATCTCTTGCCGTTTCATAAGGTCGGATTTGTTTACGACAATGATTTGTGGGATCCGATCCAGGTCGAGGCCTTGGAGTATCTTGTCCACCGAAGCGATCTGTTGTAAAGCACGGGGATTCGAAGCGTCGACTACGTGAACAATTAGATCGCTGTCCGATATTTCTTCCAACGTTGCTCGGAAAGCGGCCACCAGCGTTTCAGGCAAATCACGAATGAATCCGACAGTGTCGTTGACAATGACTTCCTGATCGTACGGCAGACGCAATCGTCGTGATGTCGGGTCCAATGTCGCAAACATCTTTTTCTCGACATAGACGTCCGATTGAGTGAGCGAATTAAGCAGAGTCGATTTTCCGGCGTTGGTATACCCAACGAGCGAGATCAACGGAAGATTCTTCTGCGATCTGACTTTTCGCCGCTCGTTCCGCTGGCGTCCTAAATTATCGACCTGTTTTTCAAGATGCGAGATCCTGTCGCGGACACGCCGGCGATCCGTTTCCAATTTCGTTTCGCCAGGCCCCCGACCGCCAATGCCGCCGGCGAGCCTTGAAAACGCAGAGTTTTGGCCGACCACCAATCGTGGGAGTAAGTATTTCAGTTGGGCGAGCTCGACCTGGAGCTTGCCTTCCCTGCTTTGCGCGCGCTGAGCAAAAATATCCAGTATGAGCTGCGGCCGGTCTATAACTTTCAGATCGGTTGCTTCGGAAAGCACTCGAACCTGAGCAGGAGAGAGTTCGGTGTCGAAGACGATCAAGTCAGCGCCGAGCCTCATTGATCTGATCAAAAGTTCATCCAGCTTGCCGCGTCCGAGCACCGTTTTTGCGTCGATCTGTGGCCGTCGTTGGACGATCTTGTCGAGGACTACAACATCGGCCGAAAGGGCGAGTTCCTCAAGTTCTGCAAGAGATTCTTCGGCTTCCTCTATGTAGCTGGTGGTTACGCCAACCAGGATCGCACGATCGCGGTTGGTTTGTTTCGCTCTCGCGGTTTGCCTCACCCGCGCCATTTCGCTTTCAAGCGAATTAATGAGGGCGGCGAAATCGACGTCCAGATGCGATGGAATCGCGGGTTCGAGAAATTCAAAATCTTCCACGTCGGACTCATTTCCGTTCTCGGTTGCCGGCAAAAGATGAGCCGAATGAACGAGGCCCGGCAAACCGGTTTCGCGTTCTACCTGAATGATTGACATCAGGTCCAACCGAAGAAGTGCAAGGTCCGTCAGGTCGTCCTGTGTAAGCTTCTCACCCTGAAGATGTGTATGAACGCATCGAAGCCCGCGGAATCTGTCGGTCGCAGCGCGTGTTCGGCCGAAATCCGGCATTTCGATCTGCTTCGCGTTTCCGACCATCACGTATTCCACGTGGCCTTTCCGGTCGAGAAGGATACCGATCTGCCGGCCGGTTTCATTTGAAAGCTCGGACATTTGCCTTGCGAGTTCTTGTGAAATGATCTGATCGGAAGGAACGCGTCGTGACGCGAGACGCTCGATTCGGCGGATCTGATTGTGCTTCAGCCCCTGAATAAATCCGGTTACGTTGCTGATAGAAAGACGCCCCCTAATTAGTATTAATTATAACAAATCCAAAACCTGCGGACGTGTCAATGATGTCTGACTTCATACGTTCGTTCGATTAGGTTATCCTTACCTTTTCGCAACCGAATTATGAGCTTAAGGACCAAGTGGGCCGGTTTGAAAGAGATATTGGCTTTCGATAATCGAGCTTTTCTCATATTCGCAAAGCTCTTTTTTTCGCATGAGCGACTCCACGTATACCGTTACCGGGGAATGCAGTTCCTCACTGATCACGACGCTGGCGATGCCAATGGGGCGCGGGAAGTTATCACCTCGGGAATGTATCGAGATCTGCTTCCGGAATTGGATCTTGATGGTCGGATAAATGTTCTCGACCTTGGGGGAAACAACGGTGGGTTTCCGTTATTACTAAAAGCGAACGGTTTTGAAATACGCAAGGTCGTCAGCGTGGAATTAAATCCGAGAACATTTGTTCGCCTACATTTCAACCTGCATCGAAATTTGCATGGTGAAGTCCACGCCTTGAACGCGGCTGTCTGCGATAAAAACGGGAAGCTATCGGTCGGAGTAGGCAGCGGCTCTGTCTCAGACAATATTTACTTAACGTCAGCTGATGGCAACGCAACCGAGATAAATGGTTACACATTCAATCGCCTGTACGATCGATACTATTCGGATGAACGAGTTGACGTTTGCAAGATCGACATCGAAGGTGCCGAATTCGACGTGTTTAGGGGGAACGATTGCGACCGACTTCGCCAATGCCGATATGTAATAATGGAAATACACGAGCGTGAAGACCGAGATGCGAACGAATTGATAGAAAAACTGCAGGACCTCGGTTTTACACGGCATCCGACAAAACCCGGAGCCGATCCGACCGTTCACCTTTTTTCGAATAGTTCCCTTACCTGATATTCATCCAACAACTGTCGGTTATTTGCCTCGATAATTCTTTTTCGTCATACTTTTTTTTCGGGACTTCGCCATTCTGTGTATCAAATGGCTCATTTGATCCTCTATGACTCAGCAACCAACGCCGAACGCAAGCTATAGCCTGACCCTTCGCGTACGAATACATAATCAACCGGGAAAACTTGGCGAGGTAACTACTGCCATCGGAAAGGCCGGCGGCGACATCGAGGGAATCGACATCGTAAATGTAGGAAAGGATTTTCTCGTGCGCGATATAACGGTAAATGCCGCGAGCGAAAACCATGACAAAGAGATAATTGAGTCGCTTGCAAACGTCGATGGTGTTGAAGTCATCAACGTCAGCGACAGGACGTTTTTGATCCATCTTGGCGGGAAGATCGAGGTTGTCTCCAAGATCCCGCTCAAGACACGAAGCGATCTTTCAATGGCATACACGCCCGGCGTTGCGCGCGTTTGTCAGGCGATACACCAGGATCCCGAAAAACAATTTAATCTCACCATTAAAAAGAATACGGTCGCAGTTGTATCTGACGGCACGGCAGTTCTCGGGCTTGGTGATATCGGTCCTGCGGCCGCAATGCCCGTGATGGAAGGCAAATGCCAGCTTTTCAAGGAGTTCGGCGGCGTTGACGCGTTTCCGATCTGTTTGAACACCAAGGACCCGCACGAGATCGTGCAGACGATCAAGAATATTTCTGTTGCCTTTGGCGGTATCAACCTTGAAGATATTTCGGCTCCCAGATGTTTTGAGATCGAGGAGCGCTTAAAAGAAGAACTCGACATTCCCGTCTTTCATGATGACCAGCATGGAACGAGCGTCGTCGTGCTTGCGGCACTGATCAATGCCCTGAAGATCGTCGGTAAGCGAATGGAAGATATCAAACTCGTTGTCAACGGAATCGGAGCAGCGGGCGTGGCATGCACAAAGATCGTAATGGCCGCCGGCGTAAAGAATATCGTCGGCTGCGACACGACGGGCGCGCTTTACGAAGACCGCAAGGAGAACATGAATTGGGTCAAGGACTGGTATGCCCGAAATACGAATCCTGCGCGAGAAACGGGAACGGTACACGATATTATCAAAGGTGCCGATGTGTTCTTTGGTTTGTCTGCACCAGGAACGATCGATCAAACCGATCTTAGAAATATGGCTGCGGATCCGATCGTTTTTGCAATGGCAAATCCGACTCCTGAAATAATGCCGGAAGATGCCGACGGACTCGTAGCCGTAATGGCGACCGGGCGGTCGGATTATCCAAACCAGATCAACAACGTGCTTTGTTTCCCGGGAATTTTTCGCGGTGCCTTGAATTGCCGTGCATCGCGGATCAATGAGCAAATGAAGCTTGCTGCAGCACATGCGATCGCCGAAACCATTGGAGACGACGAGCTTCATCCGGACTACATTATCCCTTCAGTTTTCGATAAACGCGTGGCGGAGGCCGTGGCGGCGCGTGTCGAAGATGCTGCTTACGCCTCGGGCGTCGCCCGGCGCAGCCGTACAACACAGGATTCAGCATTTTAGTGGAAGGCGCCGTTCATTCGTTCGTAGATCTCATTCAATTCCTCGCGTGACGCGCGACTGGCGGCGAGCGCAGTTCCGTACGCGATCTCGCTTTCGCCCTTTTCTAATTCCGCGAACACGTGATCGGCAAATTCATCGACGTCCACGCCGAATTTATGCAGCCCGGGCGCCTGCAGGTCGGTATCGACTGCGGGTGGGATTATCTCGATCACCTCGACAGACGTTTCTCGGAGTTGCCATCTTAATGAAAGCGTAAAGGAATGAAGTGCGGCCTTTGTGGCGCAATATACCGGTACGTTCGCGAGGGGCACGAACGAGAGCCCGGATGTAACATTTACGAACGCCGCAGCGTCCTGAGTAACAAAATGGCGCTGCAAAAGCTGGCAAAGACGGATCGGAGCCTGGAGATTTATTGTGATCTCGGATTCTATGTCTTGCAAATCGTCGCTTTGCGTCAGATCGATACGTTTCTGGATCCCCGCGTTATTGACCAGTACGTTGAGCGACGGAAACTCCGTAATTGACCATTTTACGAGGGCTTCCCTTTCTTTGCGCAAAGAAATGTCGCAGACACGTGTCCGGATCTGCGGATGTTCAGATACAAGCTGATCGAGAACGTCCTTGCGGCGGCCGCAGACGATCACTTCATTTCCACGGTCAAGAAATCTCGTGGCCAATGCTTTTCCTATCCCGCTTCCTCCGCCCGTTATTAAAATTGTATTTCCGGAGATGTTCATTTCGATACCAATACTATCATCGCGAAATGCCAACCTTTCGTATGATTGCCAACGTCCGCATCGGAACCTGTGGCTTTGGGCGTCTTCGCCAATCGGATTATGTCAATACTCTCAAGACAGTTGAGGTACAGCACACTTTCTATCAACCGCCGATGATCTCGACGCTTGAGAAATGGCGAGCAGAAGCACCTCCGGATTTCGAATTTACGTTAAAGGCGTGGCAAGTGATCACGCACGAATGCACCAGCCCGACGTACAAAAGGATAAAGCGGAAGTTTTCGGACGCGGAATTTGAAGAAGCAGGATTTTTCAAACCGACCCACGCTGTAAAAGCGGCTCGCGATCTCACACTCGAATGCGCGAAAGCATTGAAGGCCCGAACGATACTTTTTCAATGTCCGGCGCGTTTTCAACCGCTACCCGAAAACATCTTGAATTTGAAGCGTTTTTTTACAGAGATCGACCGGGGCGATCTGAATTTTGTCTGGGAACCTCGCGGCGACTGGGACGATCGGACAATAAAAGAACTTTGTGACGAGCTGGACCTTTGGCATTGCGTCAACCCATTTGCACGTCCGACACTGACGCCAGAGCGTGTTTATTACAGGCTGCACGGCATCCCGCGTTGGCGGTATACATTTGAAGACGGCGAACTGGAAGAACTAGCGGCGTCCTTGCCCATAGGCAAGCTTAGCTACATATTCTTTAACAACATCACTATGAAACAAGACGCGCTTCGATTCGAAAAGATCGTTGACGATATTTCGATGGCCGATTCGTGACGTGCTCCTCTCCGTAATCATTGGAACTCGATTCGGTTTATTCTGCTAACATAGCGTCAGCATGACTGCGGCGATCCGGAAAAAACTCAATGAGCTCCCTGTCGAAGAAGTAGCGAACACTATCACGCATGGGTTCGGGCTGATCTTAAGCTTTGCCGGTTTTTTCTTTCTTATTCTTCTCGCCGCGGCACAGGGTGGGAAATTGTTGCTGGCCGCCTGCGTCATCTATGGGCTCTCGCTTGTTGTTCTATATACCGCATCGACGGTCTATCACTGCACGACATCGTTAGAGCTTAAAAACGCTCTTCGCGTCGTCGATCATTGCTGCATTTACCTGCTTATCGCGGGCAGTTACACCCCTTTTGGACTCGTTATTCTGGACGGCACGCTTGGCCGAACACTACTTGCCCTCATTTGGGTATTTGCCGCGGTGGGAATAACTGCAAAACTTGTCCTGCGTGAACGCCTTCCAGCTCTTTCGGTGGTCTCTTATCTGGTGATGGGATGGCTCGGTGTCATCGCATTGCAGCCGATGCTCGAAGCCTTGGGATCTATTGCAATATCGTTAGCGGTCGCAGGGGGACTCTCTTATTCGCTCGGAGTGGTCTTCTTCGCACTACATAGAATCCCGCACAATCACGCGATCTTTCATGTTTTCGTACTCGGGGGCAGTATTCTTCACTTTATCGCAGTAGCGATGTATGTCGTGCCTTACGCGGCAAATTTGTAGCCAAATCCGTGCACCGTTTGAATAAACTGCGGACGCTTCGGATTTGCTTCCAGCTTTTGCCGCAGCCATGCGATATGCACGTCCACGGTGCGCGTTGTCGGCATCGCGTCATAACCCCACACCGCATCCAACAGGTGATCGCGAGTATGTACCGTGCCGCGATTTTCTACGAGGTACTGCAGCAGCTTAAATTCCATCGCGGAAAGATCCAACGCGACGTTGCCTTTTTTTACTTCTGCCCGGCGAAAATCGATGGCAACATTGCCAAAGCGGAAGCCGGGCTCAGAACGGCCGTTTGTTTTTGCCGTTGACCGCCGCAGAAGCGCTTCGATCCTTGCGAGCAGTTCCATAATCTCGAATGGTTTGGTCAGATAATCGTCGGCACCTAATTTCAACCCTACGACCTTATCGATCGTCTCACCCTTTGCGGTAAGCATTAATATCGGCGTTTGAATTCCCGCATTTCGAAGATCACGGCAGACGTCGTTGCCGTTCATTTTCGGCAACATCAGATCAAGAATGATCAGGTCGAAACTCGAAGACGAAGCGAGATCGAAACCCGCTCGCCCGTCGCGCGCCGAAACCACATCGAACCCTTCACTCACCAATCGGTCGGTGAGTGTCATGATCAGTCCCTCTTCGTCTTCAACTAAAAGAATCTTCATTGCACCGGCAGCTTGATCGTAAATCTGCTTCCCGCTCCTTTTTCGCTTACCGCAGAAACAGTTCCGCCGTGAGCTTCGGCGATCTGCTTAACAAGTGAAAGCCCCAAGCCGTTCCCATGGATCTGAGCGTCAACCACATCCTTGGCCCGGTAAAAGGGCTCGAAGATCTTTCCGAGGTCAGCGGGCGAGATCCCGATTCCATGGTCGGCCACCTCGATCGCAACATGTCCATTTTGCACGTAAGTCGCAATGTTGATCCGGCGATCACCGTTGCTGTACTTAGCGGCATTTTGAATCAGGTTTTGAACGGCGGTGGAAAGGGCTTCCGTGTCGGCCGCGATCGCGGGGATACTCATACCCAGATCCCGGTGCACTTCGAACCCGTCCGCGGTGCTCGGCCCGTTATCGACAAGCGCACTTTCGACCAACTCATTCACGTCGGTCCGCGCAAATTTGTACCGGCGATTTCCAGACCGAGCGCCGGCGAACTCCAGGATCTGCTCCACCATCGCTGAAAGTTTTCGCCCTTCGCTTTTGATAAGCGATCCGTACTTTTCGACCTGTGACTTGTCATTTGCGACGCCGTCAGCCAAGTTCTCGCTCGCCGAATAGATGACAGCAAGCGGCGTGCGAAATTCGTGTGAAACCGAGGAAACAAAATCGATCTGCCGCTGTGCAAATTTCTGGGAACGCATTGCCGAATATGCGATTGCAATGATCGCACCGATCACGAGCAGATAGATCGAAAGGCCGGTCAACAACTTCCGGTTTTGTTCGCTTCGAACAAACGCGTTTACAGAGCCGCTCACGTGCTCAACGCCTAATTGCCAACTATCATTCCCATCGGAAATGCCCGTAAACACCGCCGTTCTCTTCTTTGGGCCTTCTGTATTGAGTTCAAAGGTAAATGTCTTTGTTGAATTTGAATTTGAATTCGTTTCGACCTGGCTGAAGGTCCGGCTTTCGACGTGTTGATTTATCATCATGCCCGAATGCCGTTCGGCTGGACCGGTGCGGGGCAACACGTTCTGATTGGAAAAAAAGATCATGTTGTCCGGTGACACGGTCAGCAATGTTTCCGATGCATCCACAACTGCCACTTCGCTTGCCGATCGAAAGATGGAATCGCCGTTCTTGTTTCGAATTTCGACATTGAACTCGCCGTTTGGAAAATGTTTCGCAACAAGCTGCGGCAGGATCTTCGAAGCGGCGACATCCTTGTCCAGCAAAATGATCAGATGGCCGAAACGTTTCGGGATCTCCATCTTTGGTTCTTCCTGTTTGAAGTCCCGCTTGATCCGTATTTGCACCGTGCGATGTCCGGTTTCGTGGACCGGCATCGTAAGTGCGAACCGCTCTTGATCTATCGGCTTGACATTCTTGTCGTCCTCGGCTTGTTTCTTCAGTTCCGCGACCTCAGTCGGCATTTCCACGTTGATAAAGGCGCGTCGTTCACGGTCGTAACGCAGGCTCTCCTCGGGGCCCGATTTTACGAAATATATGTCGCGGATAAGTTCCGGGAATTCGGTTTTCGATCGCCAGTAGTCATAACGCTCGTTGAATTCCGACCAATCCGAACTTTCCCAACCATCCGATTCGATCTGGAAATTGAAATATGCCGCCTGAATTTCGCGATTGAAATCTTCAGCAAACTGACGCGTGTCGGCCTCGACACGCTTCTGCATTATTTCACGTTCGGCATTGCTCGCCTGCACCTGCCAGCGATACTGGATCGCCGCGAACAGTGTCAAAAGCAAGATTACGCTGCCGACTATCGGCCATGTGATCCAGGAACGCTTCATCGAGACCAATTTTCCAACTTAAATTTTGGCGTGTCTATCGAATTCGATGACATTTTACATCCTTAACAATTTCTTTGCGTGGTCTTAATCATTTGACTTGTCTCTTTTGGAATAATCTCTTTGGCAAGCGATAATTCACCTCGTTCTCGAACTACGTCAACGAATATTGCAATTATCGACCTCAAGACATAATACGGAGGCAGTTACGCTATGAAACGATTCTTTTTTTCTATTGTAAGCATTTCGCTTTTCTTCGTTGGACTCGGCGTCATCATCGACAAAGCAAGCGCCAAGCTCA
>Ga0070670_100001820_pt1 | contig 17371 bp, 15 predicted proteins | sample KBSS63metaG_FD_64665 | JGI IMG/M metagenome (GOLD analysis project Ga0070670, IMG submission 64665) | Switchgrass rhizosphere microbial communities from Kellogg Biological Station, Michigan, USA - KBS S6-3 metaG | ecosystem: Host-associated > Plants > Roots > Rhizosphere > Soil ... | reverse complement strand
TGCCGACAATGATCGTGCTAATCTGGTTGACGAGTTCGGACAGCTGGGCGGCAAGAGGTCGGCTCATCGACCCGACATTACTAGAAAAACCTCGCGCTCAAAGACCGATGACCACGGCGTTTTACACACATCCCGACTGTCGTGGCCACGACATGGGCCCCGGCCATCCCGAATGCCCGGCCCGCCTCGACGCCATCGACGACCTGCTGATCGCCTCCGGGCTGCAGAACGCGCTCGATTGCCGCGAGGCGCCGATGGTTTCGAGCACCGACCTCGGCAACGCCCACAGCAGCGGCTACGTCGTCGAGCTGCGTGACGTGCTCGAGCGCGTCGCCGCCGACGGAAGGTTGCGCGCGCTCGACCCCGACACGGTCGCTTCGCCCGGCACCTTGAATGCGGTGCTACGTGCCGCCGGCGCTGCCGTCGCCGCCACCGACGCGGTCATCGACGGCGACGTCGCGAACGCGTTCTGCGCAGTCCGCCCGCCCGGCCATCACGCGACGCGCGGCCAGGCGATGGGCTTCTGCTTCTTCAACAACGTCGCCGTCGCCGCGCGCCACGCGCTCGATGTGCGCGGCCTCGAGCGGGTCGCGATCATCGACTTCGATGTCCACCACGGCAACGGCACCGAGGACATCGTCGCCGGCGACGAGCGCGTGCTGATGGCGAGCATCTTCCAGCATCCGCTCTATCCCTACAGCGGCGCGGTGCCGCTGGGCGACAACATGATCAACGTGCCGGTGCCGCCTTACACGCGCGGGCCGGCGGTGCGCGCGCTGATCGAGGAGAACTGGCTGAGCCGCCTCGATAGCTTCGCGCCGCAGATGATTTTCGTCTCGGCCGGCTTCGACGCGCACCGGGACGACGAGCTCGGCCAACTCGGGCTGGTCGAGGCCGACTACACCTGGATCACCGAGAAGATCAAGGCGCTCGCCGACAAGCACGCCGGCGGCCGCATCGTGTCGTGCCTCGAAGGCGGCTACAACCTCGGCGCGCTGGCGCGCAGCGTCGCCGCGCACCTGCGCGTCCTGATGCAATGAGGCCCTGGCGCTCACTTGGTTCGCTGCCCCCCGAGGGGGCGCGGCTGGCCTTGGGGCGGTCCGGCGCCCGGCCGTGATCCGGTCCTTCGACGCCAGCGAGCTCAACGAGCTCGCTGCCGAGCTGGTTCGTCCGGGCGCCATCGCCGAGCTGGCGATCCTGGTCGGCTGCCTGGTCGCCGCCTGGATCATCGTCCGCCTGCTCCGCGGCAGCGCACGCCCGGTCGCTTCGGTCTGGTTCGGCAACAACATCTTCGACGGCGTCCTGTTCCCGGTCCTCGCGCTCGCCCTGGCCTACGCGGCGCGCATCCTGCTCGCGGGGACCGTCAAGCCGGCGGTGTTCAAGGTCGCGATCCCGATCCTGGTCTCGCTCGTCGTCATCCGCCTCAGCGTGCGCGTCCTGAGCCGCACCTTTCCGAACGTGCGCTGGGTCCGCACCGTCGAGCGCAGCATCTCGTGGCTGGCGTGGATCGCGGTCGTCCTGTGGGTCACGGGCGTCTCGCCGGTCATCCTCGACGCGATGAGCGAGGTGAGCTGGAAGGTGGGCGCCACCCAAATCACCCTGCGCAACTTGCTCGAGGGCGCGATCACCGCGGGCCTCGTCCTCGTCCTCGTGCTCTGGGTCTCGGCGGCGATCGAGAGGAAGCTGCTCTCGAGCGGCAGCGGCCACGACCTGTCGCTGCGCAAGATGGCCGCCAACATCATCCGCGCGCTGCTGATGTTCATCGGCCTCATCGTCGCGCTGTCGGCGGTCGGCATCGACCTCACGGCGCTGTCGGTGCTCGGCGGCGCGATCGGTGTCGGCCTCGGCTTCGGGCTGCAGAAGATCGCGGCCAACTACATCAGCGGCTTCGTCATCCTCGCCGAGCGCAGCCTGCGCATCGGCGACATGGTCAAGGTCGACACCTTCGAGGGCAGGATCACAGACATCCGCACCCGCTACACGATGATCCGTTCGCTCAGCGGGCGCGAGGCGATCGTGCCCAACGAGACCCTGATCACGACCCGGGTCGAGAACGCCTCGCTCGCCGATCCGCGCGTGCTGGTGCAGACGGCCGTGCAGGTGGCGTATGGCACCGATGTGCGCGCCTTGCAGCCGAAGCTCGAGGCCGCCATCGCCGCCGTGCCGCGCGTCATTGCCGATCCGGCGCCGGGAGTGCAGCTCGCCGCGTTCTCGGCCGACGGCATGGACCTGACGATCAACTTCTGGATCCGCGATCCCGAGAACGGGCCCGGCGCCGTCAAGTCCGACGTGAACCTCGTCGTCCTCGACGTGCTCGCCCGGGAAGGCGTCGAGATCCCGTTCCCGCAGCGCGTCGTCCACGCCGTCGTCTCGCGCGAGCCGAGCCCGGCACCGGGCGGCAACGTCGCGTCGGCCGGCGCCACCGGCCCGGACTGATCGCGGTTCGAGAGGGCCGGCTCAGGAGCCGGCAGGCAGCGAGCGCAGGTGCAGATAGAGCGCGCGCACGTCGACTTCGCTCATCTCCTTCAGCGAGGCGAACGGCATCACAGCGCTGACGCTGCTGCCGTCGGGGCGCTTGCCGGTCTTCAGCATCGCCATGAACTGCTCGGCGCTCGGATAGCGATCGAGCGCGCTGTCGGCGCCGGGCGTCAGCTTGGCGGCCGGCGGCCAGTCGGGCGGCGCGCCAGCGATCTTGCCGCCGGCGAGCTTGGCGCCGTGGCAGCCGATGCAGCCGTTCGCGACGTAGGCGCCGTGCGCCGGCGTGATGCCTTCGGGCACCGGCTGCGCCGGCGGCAGCGAGTGATCAATCTTCTCGCTCGCGTCTTTCAACACGCCGGCGGCGTAGAGCGCCTTGACCGGCATCGGCAGACGGATTTCCGCGCGCGCGCCGGCGCCGGGCGCCAGCTGGCGGAGATACGCCACGACCGCGGCGAGGTCGGCGTCAACGAAGCGGTTGTATTCCTCGCTCGGCATGATCATCACCGGCCTGCCGTCAGGCTTGACGCCGTGGCGCACGGTTCGCACCCAGTCCACCGGGGCGTAGGCGGCGACGACGCCGTTCGGCGCCGGCGTGATGTCGGGCGAGCGCACGAGCATGCCCTTGCCGTCGTCGATGACGACGTGGCCGGCACCGTTGCTGCCGTGGCAGTCGCCGCAGCCGCGCGACCTGAACAGGTAGGCGCCGCGCTCGATGCTCGCCGCGTCGTTGATGAACGCGACCGGCGAAGCGTCTACGTCGATGCGACGCGTCAGCTTGCGCTCGCCCATGTCGGCCAGCACCATGAAGGCGGCGCCGGCTCCGCTCACCAGCACGGTCAGCCCGACGGCGCCGCGAGCGATCCACTTTCTCATGACAGTTCTCCCTGCGTTCGTGTGTGCTCTTCGAAAGGACCGGCCGGCTCAGCCGCGGCTGAACTCCGGATCGATGCCGATGGCGGCGGCGAGCTTGGCCCAACCGGTGCCGTCGAGATGCGGGCGGACGACGCTCATCACGCCGAGCAGCGCCTCGGGCGGCATCTGCGCCTTCGCCGCGCCGACGACCATGGCCCGCTCGGCCGGTGTCGACGCCGGCAGCATCCAGCGCGCGACCAGGAGATGCTCCTGCGGCGAAATGCTCGCCATGATCCTGCCGTGCAAGGCGCCCAGCTCGGCGTCGCTGTAGTGCTGCCAGAGGAGATCGTTGTGAACCGTCTCTTCGATGTGCATGTGCTGGAAGTTCTCGGCGACGAAGAGCGCGAGGTGGCGGTACAGGCGCAGCGCGAGACGCTCGGCGTCGACGCCGCTCGCATCGCGCAGCGCGGCGGCCTCTTCGTTGAGCGCGGCGATCGACTCGGCGTGCTCGACGTGCTCACCCGCGATGCGCTGGCTGCCCGCGGGCTGGCGCGCCTCGATCGCCGCGTGGACGAATTCGTTCTCGTGCTGCAGGTGAGCGAGGCAGAGCCCGAGCAGCGCGTCGAGCTGGCCGAGCGCCCCGTCGCGGTCTGCGCGGTCGGCGACGTCGATGCGGCCGACGCGCATCAGCGTGTCGGTCATGAAGTGGCGCAGCGCCTTGTGGATCGACACGTAGAGATCCATCCGGCCGGCGTGGGCACGGCCCGGGGCGGCGGCGGCCAGGCGAGTGGTCACGGGCGAAACGGTGTCGGCGAAAGTCGTGGTCATGAGGCGCTCCGGAAGATGTCGACGGCGAGGTGCCGCGGTGTCGACAGTGTTCCGGCGCGAGCCGTTCGATACATCGCCCGAAGGAGCCATCGGGCCGGCCGGCGCGGGCCATGGCCCAGGGCGCAAGGCCCCGCGCGTCGGTCGCTAGGCCGGGCGGCGCTCGTTGTACCAGGCCGCTGCCTGGCCGCGCGACTGCACGCCGAGCTTGTCGAGGATGTTGGCGACGTGGCGCTTGACCGTGTGCGGGCTGAGGTCGTAGGCGCGCGCGATCAGCTTGTTGCTGTCGCCGGCGGCGATCAGCTTCAGGACGTCGAGCTCGCGCGGGCTCAGCGCCTCCGCGGTGACGAGGACCGGCGCGCTGGTGCGGGTTCCGACCGGCTCGGCGGCGTGGTCCGGCGCCTGATCCGCATCAGCGGGGGCGGCAGGCGCTTTCAGGACAGCGGCCCAGCGTCGCAAGGTCGTGATCCGGGCCGGGGCCAGGCGACCGTCCCAGGACGCGGCGGCGAGGGCGTCGAGTACGCTCTTCGGTCCGGTGAGCGCGCCGCCCGGGCTGCCGTCGCGCTCAGCTGTCTCGAACACGGGCACGATCGCTGTCGCCGCGGCGTCGACGTCGGCGAGGCGCAGGCAGGCCAGCGCCAGGCGCAGGCGCACCTCGACGTCTTCACCGAATACGCGCAGCGCGCCTTCCTGCGCGAGCGCGCGCTCGAACGCGTCGCGGGCCGCGCGCCACTCGCCGCGTTGCCAGGCGAGCCGGCCGGGCAGCACAAGCCGCTGCGCCTGCAGCAGCGGCCGCAGCATTCCGGTGTCGGCGGCGGCGAGCCGGTCGAGCTCGCCCGCCAGGCGCTCGACGCGCGCGCTGTCGTCGTTCCAGTCGGCCAGGCGGACCGCGAACAGGCGATAGAACGCATAGAAAGGCGAGTCGCGCCGATAGCCGCCGCCAGGGTCGTCGAAGAGGACGAGGATCTCGTCGAGCGCGCCGTAGCTGTCGCTGCGCCGGCCGAGCATCGCGAACAGGACGGCGAGCACGCTGTAGAGCGCGAGGCGGACATTGGGCGGCGGGCCGAGCCAGCGCGCGTCGGCTTCGGCGAGCCCGGCGGTCTTGAGCGCCGCGTCGAGATGGCCCGACCAGATGTCACTCCACGCCGAGCTCGTCAGCGCGATTGCGCGCAGCGGCGTCGGCGCTTCGGGCGCGACCGCGAGCGCGCCTACCCCGAAGCGGCGCGCCAGCTCGCGCATCGCCGGGATGCCGCATTGCAGGCTGCGCGGCACGCACTGGTACCAGAGCACCGGATCGCGGCTTTGCTCGAGCATGTCGACCATCTCGCGATAGCGTGGCGCGACTTCGTCGAGGCGGCCGCTGTCGAGGGCGATGTAGCTGCGCACGACGCCGGCGAGGGCGAGGTCGTCGCGCGTCACCTCGACTTCCGGATCGACGACGAGGCGGCGCAACGCCTCCTCGTGGCTGCCGGCGGTGACGTGCGCGATCGATTCGTAGACGCCCGCGCGCCAGGCGAGTCGTGCCTGGCCCAAGCGCGTGAACGCGGCCGCGGCGGCGGCACCAGCCTCGCGCATCGTTGGCCAGTCCCAGCGCGACCACGCGGCAAGGCAGCGCATGTAGAGCAGGATGGCCGAGTTGCGCTGCGCCTCGGCAGGAAACTTGTCGAGCAGGCGCAGCACGGGTGCCACGCCAACAGTGGCGATGATCGTCGCTCCGGCATCGCGCAGCGTCTCTTCCGCCTCGCTCCAGTCGCCCGCGCCGATGAGAAAGCCGATCCGGCGCAGCATGTCGGTCTCGCCCGCGGCGGCGCGCCGGTACAGCGTCGGCAGTTCGTTGGCCATCTCGCGGCGCAGGCGGTCGCGCAGGAAATCGCGGAACAGGTCGTGCAGGCGCAACGTCGTCTCTGCTCCTTGCAGCGCCGAGACGAACAGGCCGCGCCGCTCGATCTCCTCGAGCCACTCGGCCGCGTGCGGATCGGCGCTGACCGCGGCGCAGCGCCCCGCGGTGAGCTCGTCGAGGACCGAGCAGCGCAACAGGAAGCAGCGCAACGGAACCGGCAGTTCGCCGAGCACTTCGTTTAGCAGGTAGTCGAAGACGTGGCGATCGCTGACGGTGTCGGCGATCACCGCCTGCGCGTCGTGGCCCGAGAGGATGCCGTTGACCGCCAGGCGCAAGCCGACCGCCCAGCCGTGCGTTCGCTGGTAGAGCCGCTCGCTGGTCGCCTCGTGGTCGAGCGCGGCGCCGTTGTCGCCGGGCGGCAGCAGCGCGCGCACCTCGTCGAGGGTGAAGCGCAGCTCGCGCTGGCGGAACTCGGCGAGCTCGCCGTGCGCGCGCAGCCGCGCCAGCGAGGCCAGCGGCGGATCGGTCCGGCTCGCGACGATGACGCCCCACTGCGGCGGCAGGCGCTCGAGCAGGAGGTCGAGGAACTCGAACACGGTGGTGTCGCTGACGCGGTGCGCGTCGTCGAGGACGATCAGGCCGCGCTCGACGTCGCAGGCGGCGAGGGCGTTGAGCACCTGCGTCACGACGTCGTGGCGGTCGCTGCGGCTGCCGCCGGCGGCGGCGATGAGCGCTTCCGGATCGGTGCGCCACGGCGGGTCGAGCGGCTCGAGCGCAGCGATCAGGCAGGCGAGCAAGCCGAACGGGTCGTCGTCGACGTCGGCCGAGATCCAGGCCACCGATGCCTTGCCGCGCAGCCGCTCGATCAGGCGTGCCAGCGCGGCGGTCTTGCCGAAGCCGGCCGGGGCGGCGATCAGGACGAGGCGGCGCGCGAGGGCGGCCTTCGTCATTCGCTCCTCGAGCCGCTCGCGCGCGACCAGGCTGGCGCGGGCTCGTGGTGGCTGGATCTTGGTGAGTGCGAAGCTGTGCGTGGCCGATGCCAAGGGGCGTCCTCCGAGGCCTATTTTGCGGTGACGGTGCTACCGCCGCGTGTCCGCTCGTCGCGCCACAATCGCTGGCCATGACCATCGTTGCCGCCGACCTGCCGCTCGAGGGCGGATGCACGTGCCGTGCCGTTCGCTTTCGCCTCGCCAGCCGGCCGCTCTTCGTCCACTGCTGTCATTGCAGCTGGTGCCAGCGCGAAAGCGGCTCCGCGTTCGCTCTCAACGCCATGATTGAGTCGGAGCGCGTCGAGCTACTGAGCGGTGCGCCCGAGCTGGTCGACACGCCGTCGGCGAGTGGCGCCGGCCAGCGGATCGCGCGCTGTCCGCGCTGCCGCGTCGCGGTCTGGAGCCACTACGCAGGTGCCGGCGACGCGATCCGCTTCGTCCGCGTCGGCACGCTCGACGAGGCCGGCCGGCTGCCGCCCGACATTCACATCTTCACGTCGTCGAAGCAGCCCTGGGTGGTGTTGCCGTCCGGCACGCCGGCGGTCGTCGAGTACTACGCCAGCAAGCAGTACTGGCCGGCAGAGAGCCTGGCCCGTCGAGACGCGATGCGCGCCAAGACCGCCCGCAAGGATGCGCCGTCGAGCTAGGCGGCGAAGCGGAACCTGACGCTGCCGAGGGTCGCGAACTCGGCGCGGTAGTCGCCGGGACCTGGCAGCAGCGGCGCTCCCGTGCACGAGCCGGTGGTGACGATGGTGCCCGCCACGAGCCCGCGCCGCGCGTCTGCCGGTGCGTTGGCGAGCAGCACGACGGTGCCGAACGGATCGCCGTCGAGGATCGCCTTGCCGCTGCCGCGTGCCACCTCGTCGCGCGCGCCGCCGTCGCTGTGCGTGAGGACGATCTCGACCTGGGCCAGATCGAGCGCATGCCACTCGACGATCGCCGGGCCGGCGACAAAGGCGCCGTTGTTGAACGCGTCGGCGAGCTCGGCAAGCGCGCCGAGACCACGCGGCAGGCGCGAGTCGACGATCTCGACGGCGATGCGCAGCGCCGCGATCGCGGCGGCGACTTCCTCACGCGAATAGGGACGCGCCGGACGCGGCGGCAGGTCGCGCGCGAGCTCGAACGCGAACTCGCACTCGAGCTTGGGCGCGATGAAGCCGGCCATGCTCAAGGTTGGCGTCGCGGCTCGCGCATCGTGCATCCATGGCGCGAGCAGCGGGCCGGCGATCGGCATCGGCACGCCAAGCGATTCGCGCTGTGCTGGTGTTACCGCCGCAACCTTCCAGCCAGAGGTCGCGCCGAGCTCGCTCGCCACCGCGGCCTGCAGCCGGTACGCCTCGGCCAGGTCGCTCGGGATGCGGGCCGCGGGCCACGCCGTGATCGCGCGTGCGTCGCGGCGCGAGCCGGCGAGCTCGGCGCGCGCGAGGTCAAAGTCGATGTCGTTCATGCCGCCATTGTCGCCGTCGATCCTCGTCGGTCGTCGGACGCGCTCGGTGCGCCGCCCGGATAATCGGCCGCTGAATCGCAGCGACTTGAACTCAGTGAGCGAACTGCACCGATTCGTCTTCGACGGCTTGACCGTCCGCGGCATCCTCGTCCGTCTCACCGAAAGCTGGCGCGAAGTGCTGACACGCCGCGCGGGGGCGCCAATGCCTTGGCCCGAGCCGGTGCAGCGGCTGCTCGGCGAGATGGCTGCTGCAGGGGTGCTGATGCACGCCAACATCAAGTTCGCCGGCGACCTGATCCTGCAAGTTTTTGGCGATGGCCCGGTCAAGCTTGCGGTCGCCGAGATCCGTGCCGATCTCGCCTTTCGCGTCACCGCGACGGTTCGCGGCGCGGTTTCCGAGGACGCGCGGCTGGCCGAGATGCTCAACGTGCAGGGCGGCGGCCGCTGTGCGATCACGCTGGCGCCGGTCGAGCGTCGCTCGGGGCAGCAGCCGTATCAAGGCGTCGTCCCACTGCATGGTGGCGCGCGCGAGCCGCTGCAGGCGATCGCGCCGGTGCTCGAGCACTACATGCTGCAGTCGGAGCAGCTCGACACGCGGCTCGTCCTCGCCGCCGACGACAACGTCGCCGCGGGGCTGTTGCTGCAACGGTTGCCGCCGCCCGGCGCAGGCGTCGACGAGACCCGCATCGGTCGCGACGAGGACTTCAACCGTGTCGCCACCCTGGCCGCGACGTTGACGCGGGAGGAGCTGCTGAGCCTCGACGCCGACACGATCCTGCGACGCCTGTTCTGGGAGGAGAAGTTGACGCGCTTCGCGCCGCTCGTCGGCGCCGCGGCGCCGCGCTTCGCGTGCACTTGCTCGCGCACCAAAGTCGGCGCGATGCTGCGCGGTCTTGGCCGTGCCGAGATCGACGACATCGTTCGCGAGCAGTCGCAGGTCGAGGTCGGTTGCGAGTTCTGCGGGCTGCGCTACCGCTTCGATCCGGTCGACGTTGGCGAGTTGTTCGTCGCACCCGAAGACCAGGCGCCCGGCTCAAGCGCGATCAACTGAGCGCGCGCTGGTCCCGCTACTTCAGCCGGTAGCCGCAGACGCCGCAGAAGACATCCTCGGGCGATACCGCCGACAGGCATTGCGCGCACGTCGTCGGCGCCGGCATCGGCGCTGGTGCGGGCAGGGGCGCGACGCTGGGCGCATGCGCGGCCGGCGGCGGTGCCCACGCCGGCGGCGCGGCGTACGAAGGGACTGCCGGCGGCGCCGGGGTCGGCGCCGGTTCGTCGAAGGGAAGCTCGATGTCGGGATCGCCGGTCGAAGCGCCGTGCCGTGGCGATGCGATCGTCGTGGATTCCTCGGCGGCGCTCGACGCGGCGGCGGGGGCCGGTGCGAATCCCGGCGGTGGGCTGTACGCCGGCGGCGGGTTGTAGGCCGCAGGTGATGTGGTCGCGCTGCTCGCCATCGTGCTTCCGACCGCTGTGCCTTTGGCTGCGCCGCCGCTGTCGCGCTGCGTCGCCTGGCGCGCCTTTTCGCCCAACTCGGCAGTGCGTCGCCTGGCGTCGTCGAAGGTCGCGCGAAGCGCCTCTTCCGATGCGGTCAGGTCGAGCCCTTCGGTGACGCGCAGGTAGACGAGAGACAGGCCGAGCAGATAGACCTGACCGATCAGCGAGGCGGCGACCGCCCAGAGCAGCGCGCCGCCGATCGCGCCCGCGATCGCATGCCCGGCACTGCCGCCGCTGCCCTGCGACATCGCCATCATCGACTCCACGCCGAAGCCACCGAAGCCGACGATCGACATCGACATGCCGAGGGTCGGCACGAGCCCGAAGCCCAGCACGCCGAAGATGATCGCGGCGACCGCGAAGGCGAGGATGCCGACAAAGATCAGCAGCAGCACCGCCTCGAGGAGGCGGCTCTTGACGATGGCGAACGTCTGCGCCAGGGCACGGGTGATGCTTGCGCCCTGCCAGATCGCCGGCAGCGACAGCACCATGCAAAGGAACAGGCCGACGATGGTGACGCCAGCGACGACGACCGAAACCGGGAAGACCACGACGAACAGCAGAGGCCCGAGGAACGGAATCTTGCAGAGGAAGAGCAGCACCGCGATGACGATGAACACCGCGATCTCGACGGCCAGGAAGATGAGGCCGAGGACGATCAGCTTCGGGATGCACATCAATCCGTAGACGAGCGCGTCGGCAGTGCTGCGCGGCGAAATGCCGCGCGCGTGGTCCATCTGCAGCAGGCCCGCCGCGTTGACGCCGGTGCCGATCGCGACAACCCAGACGACCGAGGCCAGCAAGCCGGCGAACATGCCCAGCGATCCCGTCATCGCGACGAGGAGGCCGCCGACGATCACGCCGACGAACATGCATCCGAGCATGGCGACGAGCGCGCGCCGATTGCGCAGGCCGGTAACGGCCTGGAACAGGCTGGAGAACGCGTGGCCGGACAGGCCCGCGGGCGCCGCCTCGGATGCGATGTCGCTCGACATTGAAACCTCCTAGCTGATAAGGGCCGCGCCGCTGAACCTGCGCGTCGGCTTGGGTGCGTGCGTCGCGCTAGTTACCCATGTTGCGACGCCGCTCGTCGGCCTCGCGCAACTGGCGACAGATCTGCTCGTTTGCGTGCTCGGCCAGTCCGCACTGGCGCGACTGGCAGACTGCCTCGGCAATGGTGCCGCGGCCGGCGCAGATCTCCCTCACGCCGCGTGCCTGCCCCACCGGGGCGGGCTGCGGGCTTGGCGTTGCCGAGGTGCTCGGTCGCGGCACACGTTGCGTCTCCTCGGCGCGCCGCTTCGCCGCCGCCTCCTGCTCGGCGCGCTGGGCGGCGGTCGTGCTGGTCTGTTCGGTTGCGGTCTTGGCCTTGGCGTCGCGTTCGGCCTTGTCTTTCGCCGCTTTCGCCTTTTGCTTCTCCGCGGCCACACGCTTGGCTTCGGCGTCGGCGCTCTCGACCGCCGGATCGCCGAGTTGCGGCAGCGGCGCGGCGGCTGCCGGCGGGGTGCCGAGCGGGGCGGCCGCGGTAGGAGGCGTTGGCGCCGTTGCGCTCGCTGGCGTCGTCGGCGCGTTTGCCTGTGCAGCGTCCTCAATGATGATCGGCGGCGTGGTGGTCGGCGCCGACGTCGGTGCCACGGCGACCGGCGGCGCCACGATCGTTGGTGCCGGCGCGGCGACCGGCGGCGCGGGGTTCGACCTGCCCATGAAGAGCCATGCGGCGACACCGGCAAGGGCGAGGACGGCAAGGACGATGCCGAGGATCAGCGGCGCGCGATTCGGCGCGGGCGGATTCTGGAAGCTCACGGTGGTGTCGCCGTGCGATTCGAAGCCCTCCTGCTGGCGCAGCGCGATCGCCGCGTCGGGATCGGGAATGTCGGGGGTGGATTGCTGGTCGAAGAGCGCGGAGTGGTCGGTTTCCTGCGCGGTCGGGTAGGGCGATACGGTCGCGAACGACTCATAGGAAATCGGCGGTGGTGAGCCGCCGGCATACGACTCGTGCGCAGACGACGTTGCGTTGCCGCCGGGGTCGGCGGCGGCGCCCGCGAGGCTCATGCCGCAGTTGGCGCAGTAGCGGATGCCGGGCTTGTTCTGGAAGCCGCACTCGGCGCAGACGTTGGCCGCACTACCGTCGGCATCGGACGCGGCTGCCGCCCTGGCGGCCGCGAAGGCGTTCCCGCAGGCGCGGCAGAACTGGGCTTCGTCCCTGTTTTCGGTCCCGCACACCGAGCAGAGCTTGCTCATTCGTTCGGCCTCCGCGCCGTCTCCAGATGGTCGAAGGACGATACCTTGCTTTATCGGGCGTCGCAATTTGGTCCGACCCTCTGGCGATGGACAATGCGCCAACTGTGCCGCGCGGCGAGGGTCTTGCGTGCTCTATGCAATTCTGAAGGCGTTTCATCTGCTCGGCATCGTCGTCTGGATCGGCGGCATGGCGTTCATGCTGTTCTGCCTGCGACCGGCAGCGCGCGTACTCGAGCCGCCTGCGCGCGTCACGCTGATGCACGCGGCGATCAAGCGCTTCCTCGCCGTCGCCGCGATCGCGATCGCGGTGTTGTTCGTTTGCGGCGCGGCGATGGTCGGCATGGCGTGGTCGGCGGCGGCACGCGCCGGGCTCGCCTTCAACATGCCGCTCGACTGGTACTGGATGATCGCGACCTTCTTCGTGATGCTCGCCGTCTTCATCCACATCCGCAGCGTCCTGTTCCGGCGCCTCGATGCGGCGGTGACGGCAGCGAAGTGGCCGGACGGCGCGGCTGCGCTCGCGGCCATTCGCTGGGAGGTCTCGATCAATCTCGTCCTCGGGACCTTCGTGGTCTTCTTCATCCGCCTCGGCGGCACGGCTTAGCCGGTCGCTTGTTCGGACATCAGCGCTTCGGTGCGTTGCGCGCGTGCGCTGCCAGCGCGGCGTCGATCGCGCGCAGTGCCGCCTCGACGCGTTCTCTGCCGATGCCGGCGATCGTCGTGAAGGCGATGTCCGCGCCTGCGAGCGCAGAGCGCAGCAAGGCATCGACCGGAGCACGGACGTGCGCGCCGTCGCGCTGCAGGCCGTCGGGCTGCCAGGGCAGGTCGAGCTCGGTGACGAGGGTCAGGTCGAAGCGCCGCTGCGCGGCGAGCGCGCTGGGGTAGAGGCTGGCGTCGGCGAAGACGAAGTCGCTGTAGACCGCGATCATCAGCGCGCTGGTGTCGGCGACGACGATGTCGTGGCGCGCCGCCGCGGTCTCGATGCGCGCGCTCTGCGCCGCCGCGATCGCCGCCTGTTCGTCGCGGCGCGGCGTTCGCGCGTTGGCGTCGCAGAACTCGCGCAACTCTTCGCCGACGACGGCGACGTGCAAGTCGTGGGCCGCGAGTGCCGCGCCGATCTCCGTGGCGAGCGTCGTCTTGCCGGTGCTCTCGGCGCCGAGTAGCGCGACGACGAAGCCGCGCTCGCTCATCCCGCTGGTTCCGTTCGGGTCGCGCGCCGCTGCCAGCTGCGCCAGCCGACCGCCGCCATGGCGACGAAGATGGCATAGAGGACGGTCGTCAGCCACAGCCCCTTGTAGGCGAAGAGCGCGGCACCGACGACGTCGACAGCGATCCAGACCGGCCAGTTCTCGACGTACTTGCGGCCCAGCAACCACTGGCCGACGACGCTCGCAGCGGTCGGGAACGCGTCCCACCAGGGCACGTCGGTGTCGGTGAAGCGGCGCAGGAAGAGCGCCGTCGCCGGCCAGGCGATGGCGATCGCGACGAGCACGCCGACCTGTCCTCGCGCGCCGAGATGACGCACCTGCAGCGCGTGCCCGGATTCGTCGGTGCCGCGCAGCCACTGCCACCAACCCCAGCCGGCGATGACCGCGAAGAACACCTGCAGGCTCGAATCGCCGTAGAGGCGGCTGTTCCAGAACAGGAGGAAGTAGAGCAGCGAGCTGACGATCGCGAGCGGCCAGCCGAGTGGATCGACGCGGATGTTGAAGACCACCATCGCGATCGACAGCGCGAAAGCCACCACCTCGAGCCAGGTGACCGGCGACCCCCAGACGATGAAGGCGCTGGCGAGGAGCGGCGCCGCCGCCGCGAGCAGGGCGTTCAACGCCGTGCGGGCGAGAGCTGGACGTAGATCTCGTCGGGCTTGATCATGCCGAGCTCGAAGCGCGCCTTCTCCTCGACCATCTCGAGGCCTTCCTTGAGATCGCTCACCTCGGCGGCGAGCTGCTCGTTGCGGCGCTTCGCCTGCTCATTGGTCGACTTCTGCGCGTCGAGCTTCCTCTGCAGCTCGACCATGCGCGTCACGCCGCCCTTGCCGAACCAGAGCTCGGCCTGGACGAGGGTGAGCAGCGCGATCAGGCCGAGGGTGATCCAGCGCATCGTCGACAGCCTCTCAACCGCGTCGCAACGACATCAGTCCTGCGGCAGCTGCCGGAACGCGGCGCGGCCCGGATAGGCAGCGACGTCGCCGAGGTCTTCCTCGATGCGCAGCAGTTGGTTGTACTTGGCAACGCGGTCCGAGCGGCTGAGCGAGCCGGTCTTGATCTGGCCGGCATTGGTGCCGACGGCGATGTCGGCGATCGTCGCGTCCTCGGTCTCGCCCGAACGGTGGCTGATGACCGACGTCCAGCCGGCGCGCTTGGCCATCTCGATCGCGGCAAAGGTCTCGGTCAGCGTGCCGATCTGGTTGATCTTGATCAGGATCGAGTTGGCGACGTTCTTGCGGATCCCTTCCTTCAGGATCTTGGTGTTGGTGACGAAGAGGTCGTCGCCGACCAGCTGCACCTTCTGCCCGAGCCGGTCGTTGAGCAGCTTCCAGCCGTCCCAGTCGCCTTCGGCCATGCCGTCCTCGATCGAGATGATCGGGTACTTCGCGCACCAGCCGGCGAGGGTGTCGATCCACTCGCTGGCGGGGCGGCTCTGGCCTTCGACGACATAGGCGCCGTCCTTGTAGAACTCGCTTGCCGCGCAGTCGAGCCCGATCGCGACCTGCGCGCCGGCGACGTAGCCGGCCTTCTCGATCGCCTCGAGGATCATCTCGATCGCCGCCTCGTGGTTGGCGGTGCTCGGCGCGAAGCCGCCTTCGTCGCCCACCGCCGTGCTCATGCCGCGCCCGTCGATGATCTTCTTCAGTGCGTGGAAGGTCTCCGCACCGTAGCGCAGCGCCTCGCGGAAGCTCGGCGCGCCCACCGGGATGATCATCAGCTCCTGCAGGTCGAGGTTGTTGTTCGCGTGCGCGCCGCCGTTGACGACGTTCATCATCGGCACCGGCATCTGCATCGCGCCCGAGCCGCCGAAATAGCGGTAGAGCGGCAGCCCCGACTCCTCGGCGGCGGCCCGCGCCACAGCCATGCTGACGGCGAGCGTCGCGTTGGCGCCGAGCCGGCTCTTGTTCTCGGTGCCGTCGAGGTCGATCAGGGTGCGGTCGAGGAAGGCCTGCTCACTCGAGTCGAGGCCGAGCACGGCTTCGCTGATCTCGGTGTTGATGTGCTCGATCGCGCGCAGCACGCCCTTGCCGCCGTAGCGCGAAGCGTCGCCGTCGCGCAGCTCGATCGCCTCGCGCGAGCCGGTCGAGGCGCCTGAGGGGACCGCGGCTCGGCCCATGGTTCCGCTCTCGAGCAGGACGTCGCACTCGACGGTCGGGTTGCCGCGGCTGTCCAGGATCTCCCGGCCGACGATGTCGACGATCGCGCTCATTCTTTTCCTTCTCGCAAGTGCTTTGGGGTGGAGGCTTCTGCGCCGCTCAGGCCTCGAATGACTGCTCAAGCAGCGGCCGCGACTTGATCGCGCGGTCGAGTTCGGCGAGCTGCTCAAGCAGCGCGCGCATGTGCTTGAGCGGCACCGCGTTCGGCCCGTCGGAGAGCGCCTCCGCCGGATTGGGATGCGTTTCCATGAAGATGCCGGCGATGCCGACCGCCACCGCGGCGCGCGCCAGCACCGGAACGAACTCGCGCTGGCCGCCAGACGACGTGCCCTGACCACCCGGGAGCTGCACCGAATGGGTCGCGTCGAAGACGACCGGCGCGCGGGTCTCGCGCATGATCGCCAGGCTTCTCATGTCGGAGACGAGGTTGTTGTAGCCGAAGCTCACGCCACGCTCGCACGCCATGAAACGGTCTTCCGACAGGCCGGCGTCGCGCGCCGCGGCGCGCGCCTTGTCGAGCACGTTGATCATGTCGTGCGGGGCGAGGAACTGGCCCTTCTTGATGTTGACGGGCTTGCCGCTCTGCGCGACAGCGCGGATGAAGTCGGTCTGGCGGCACAGGAAGGCCGGTGTCTGCAGCACGTCGACGACGGCAGCGGCCGCGCCGATCTCGTCTTCACGGTGCACGTCGGTGACGATCGGCACCTGCAGCTCGCGCTTCACCTTGGCGAGGATCTCGAGGCCCTTGTCGATGCCGGGGCCGCGGAACGACGTGCCGCTGGAGCGGTTCGCCTTGTCGTAGCTCGACTTGAAGATGAACGGAACGCCGAGCGCGGTGGCGATTTCCTTGAGCTTGCCGGCGACGTCCATCTGCAGCTGCTCGGACTCGACCACGCACGGGCCGGCGATGAGGAACAGCGGGTGCTCGAGCCCGACATCGAAGCCACAGAGTTTCATGGCAGCCATCTCAAGCGGCGACCTTTTCGGCGCGCTCGGCCTGGTGGGCCAGCGCGGCGTGGATGAACGACTTGAAGAGCGGATGACCGCCCCACGGCGTCGACTTGAACTCCGGGTGGAACTGGACGCCGATGAACCACGGGTGCACGCTCTGCGGCAGCTCGACGACCTCGGTGAGCTTCTCCCGTTGCGTGATCGCCGAGATCACGAGGCCCGCCTCGGTGAGACGGTCGAGGTAGTGCTCGTTGGCCTCGTAGCGATGGCGATGCCGCTCGGTCAGGACGTTGCCGTAGATGTCATGGGCAAGCGTTCCGGGCTTGACGTCGGAGCTCTGCGCGCCGAGTCGCATCGTGCCGCCGAGCTCGGACTGGGCGGTGCGCTTCTGGATCGAGCCGTCGCGGTCTTCCCACTCGTCGATCAGGGCGATCACCGGATGCGCGGCCTGCGGATCGAATTCGGTGCTGTTGGCGCCGGCGAGGCCGGCCCTGTGGCGCGCGTACTCGATCGTCGCGACCTGCATGCCGAGGCAGATGCCCAGGTAGGGAATCTTCTTCTCGCGCGCGTACTGCGCCGCCAGGATCTTGCCTTCGACGCCGCGCTTGCCGAAGCCGCCGGGAACCAGGATCGCGTCGAAGCGGGCCAGGTTGGCGACGCTCGTCGGCGTCAGGTCTTCGGAGTCGATGTACTCGATTTTGACCCGCGCGTGGTTGTGGATGCCGGCGTGGCGCAGCGCCTCGTTGAGCGACTTGTACGAGTCCGACAGTTCGGTGTACTTGCCGCACATCGCGATCGTCACCTCGTGCTGCGGGTGCTCGACCTCGTCGACCAGCTTGTCCCAGCGCGTCAGGTTCGCGGGCTTGGTGTGCAGCTGCAGCTTGGCGCAG
>Ga0070670_100001819_pt1 | contig 17374 bp, 12 predicted proteins | sample KBSS63metaG_FD_64665 | JGI IMG/M metagenome (GOLD analysis project Ga0070670, IMG submission 64665) | Switchgrass rhizosphere microbial communities from Kellogg Biological Station, Michigan, USA - KBS S6-3 metaG | ecosystem: Host-associated > Plants > Roots > Rhizosphere > Soil ... | reverse complement strand
ACCCGCGTATGCCTTGATCATTGCGCGTGCCCTCTGCGCGAAAGTCCATGTTGGCCGGCGTGTGCGCGAATACGCCCAGAGGCGTCAAGAAGTGATCATACGTGCCGGGCCTGCCCGTCGACACGCGCGTCGCGCCCACGAACCGCGCAACGCGCTCCGACGCCAGCCAGTAAACGAAGACAGCCTGCACGGCGGGGCTGCGATCGACCATTAACACGTATTGAGGTGCGATCTGCTCGATGCCGACTTGGCGTAGCGCCTGCTGCAAGAGTTGCGCATACGCCTGCTGCTCGACCTCCGGCGGCTCGAGTCGCATCTTCACGTCTCGCGCGAAAGCGTTCGCGAGCAAAGCCACCGGATCGACGTCTTGGGAGAATGCGCTGGGAAGCAGAATTGCCGCCAACAAGGCGACCAGGGCTTTCGCCACGGTGGACATGAATATCGAGTTGCTCATTGCGAATCGATCGGTGGGTGATAACGAAGCATGCTCCGGGATGTGTCGACGTCGGGTTGATCGCGGTCAACTCGCCGATGGTGTGCGAGCTCTATACTGAAACAATGTGTCGATTTGCACGCTTTGGTCTCAAACGCCTGAAAAATTGTCGCAGGCCGTCGGCACTATTCGCTGTCGCAGCCCTGTGGTTGCCCAGCGCCGTCTCCCTCGCGGCGGACACTGCGATCGATGTGAACGCCGCGCTCGCGCACTATCGCTGCTACACCTGCCACTCCGACCGCGAATCATTGGCCGGACCGGCATTCGCCGATATCGCAGCGCGCTATCGCAGCAAAAAGGACGCAGTCTCGTATCTCGCCAGGGAAATTGACACCGGCGTGCGAACCGGCGGTCCGTGGCATATGCCTCCTCACCCGGAAGTCAGGCGCGAAGAAGCCCGGGCGATGGCCACTTACATCATGTCGCTCGGAGACAAAAGCGCGCACCCGGCGGGCCATTGACCGAACAATCGGTTTCACTCCCTAGAACCAGAAAAGGAAGCATCATGGAAGAGCGAATCGGCAATTGCTGTGTGCGCGATGTGACGACAGTAGCCTCTGGAGCAACCGTCGCGGAAGCCTCAACACTCATGCGTCAAAAGCATATTGGCGCGCTGGTGATCGTCGATAGTGGTGGCAAGCCCGTGGGCATGTTGACCGACCGCGACATCGTGATCGAAGTCGTCGCCACCGGTCTCGCTCCAGAAGCAGTGAAGGTGTCCGAAATCGTTCAACGGCAACTCGTGCCTGTTTCGGCGGAGGCGACGCTTGCGGAAGCAGTACGTCTGATGAGCGTGAACGGCGTGCGCAGGATGCCCGTGGTCGATGCGGGCGGCCGCCTCGTCGGCATCATCAGCCTGGACGACGTTCTCCGGCACCTGGTGGGTCCGCTGGTCGCGGTCGCCGACCTGGCGGCGCGCGAGCGCCGGTATGAATCCGTGGCCAGACCCTAGCGCCGTCAGCCTGTACAAAGCATTGCCAGGCACTCCTGCTCACGACCCCGCACGACGCGGTGTCCGGCGAGAGGACCACGTTGCTCGGTGACTACCGTGCGTTGCCGTTCCGCGTGGTGATCGTCATGGAAATACAGCACGACCCAGTCGTGCGTGCGGTGGAGTTCATGCGCTCTGGCGGTGTTCGAGAACAGGGCGGTAAAGTGCCAATCCCCGCGCTTGGCGTGCAGAATGGGCAACCAGGCTATGCGCAGAGCGTTGAATCGACGCGGAGCAATGGTTGGCAGCGTCCCCGCGGCCGCCTTATCGAGATACTCACGATCGACGTCGAGCAGCACTTCGACCGACGGCTCGGGCCCGATTGTCGCGCTTCGGGGCCGCAACCGCGAGCGATCGAGAATTTCGGCCAAAGACGCGCGAATCGCCGCGATGCGACGTGGCCCGATGCCTCCGACCTCTGCCAGCCGGCCCTCATGACACGCAGCCTCGAGACCCTCCAGCGTTTCGACTCCGAGCGCATCGTGAATACGCTCGGCGAGCTCCGGGCCGATTCCGGGCACGGTCTGGAACAGTGTCGTCGGATCGAGAGTGCCGCGCAGCCGCTCGAGCTGCACCCAACGGCCCGTCGCGAGCATCTCGGCGATGGCGGAGGCTATGCCGGCGCCGACGCCCGGCAGCGCGTCCAATCCATCACGTCCCTCCATTGCGAAAAGCGAGCGCACGCTGCCGGTGTGCCGCTCCACACTTTCGGCGGCCTTGCGATACGCCGCGACGCGGAACGGATTCGCTCCCTGCGCCTGCAGGAGCTCCGCCGCTTGCCGCAGCCAGTCCGCGACCTGGGCGTTGTCGGGATCGGCCAGAGGATGAACGGATTGCATTGAAATCCGGATCGGATGACGGGCGCCTACGCGCGCGCAGCAGAAGCGTCCATTGCGACGATAACTTCGCGCAGCTTGCCGCTGCGCCGATCGCTGCGTGGCGCCTGCACGTCGAGCCCAACGTGCACATCGGGCAGCGATTGTTGTGTGAGATACGCCCGCAGAGCCGGCGCAGCTGCGTGCCAGGCCGCGCGCCGTACGCTCTCGGCGCATGGCTCGAGGCGCAGCATCAAACGGTCGGGAGCCGTTTGCGCGAGCTGGAACCGGTGCACGTGGGCCGCTTCTTCCACGATCGTCGTCAGCGCCAGCGGCAGCAGGCGGACGAGCTTGCCGTTCGAGGCGCGCATCGAAAGCACATCGTCGCGCCGGCCCTCGACCTGAATCGCCGGCAGCACATTGCCACAGCCGCACGGCTCGGGCTTGGCAACGATGCTGTCGCCCAAGTCGTAGCGCAGGATAGGCTGCGCACGGTTGGCGAGATTGCTGAGGAGCGCCGTGTACGACGCTTTGCCGGGCGGTGTCGGCGAGTAGTCATGCTCGACCGGCTCGAGCAGGCACCAGTCGGCATTGACGTGAATCCAGCCTTCGCGGCATCCGACGCCGATGCTCATGCACTCCGACGCGCCATACTCGTTGGTCAATGGACAACCGAAGGCGCGCTCGATGGCCGCAGCGGCGTCCGACGCGAGACATTCACCGCCCGACCAAACCCGAACCGGGTCGATCTCGAGGCGTCCGGCCTCTCGCTCCTCAGCCAGCTGTGAGAGCATGGTCGGATAGCTAGCGAGAAACGCGGGGCGATAGTCGTTCAGCGCCGCCACGAGTCGGGGTAGCGATTCCATGATCGAAAACCCGCGCGCAGCAATCCAGGGGCCGCTTCGACAAACGCGCTCCCACGACGCGATGCTGGCGAAGTGGTCGCCTGTGGCCGCGACCAGCGCGGCTCGTCCGCCGTGAGCCAGAACGTCCCACGAATATAGCGGCGTGAAGCGCATCGGATCGAGATGCACCGCCATGAGCGCGTCGAACGTCGACAGCGCATCGTCGTCTTGCACGTAGATGCCGGGTTGACCGGTACTGCCGGAGCTCTTCCAGATGACGTAGCGATCGAGGTACTTCTCGCCGATGTGCTCGCGGTCCGCGACAAACGCGGTGACTCCCGCCAGCGTGACGTCCCGATCGGTCACCCAATCGTCGAAGTGCGCCATCAACTCGGGCTTCGTCACGACCGGCACTTCGCGCGGATTGAGGTCTCGTTCGGCCAGGCCCCGATAGGCTTCGCGATAAAATGGCGAGCGAAGGCGCGCGAATCGCACCAACGTGTTGAAGCGCCTGCGGCTCGCCGTTTCGACAGCCGCCGCACCGGCCGCGCGGGTCCACCAGATCTCCGACATCCGCGACAACAACTGCCAGTACACAACTGACGTGGTAACCGACGCGGCGATCGACGCGCCGAGCGGCTCCCACGACTTCGCGCTTTTGACCAAGGCCATTGCAGCCTTCTCTCGCCCCGAAGGGCGTATGACACCGGCACGCAATGATGGAAGCTTGAGCCCGCGACCCGCTTTTGCACTTGACCGCTGTCAACAAATGTCCTCGCGGAAAACACGTTGCGAGGTTGACCTCAATCAACGCACGCTCCGATGGTGAACGGTACGATAAATCGTCCCTGCCGCCCGCAATCGGAGGCGCCAGGCTCCGGCGGCGTTCTACGCATCAGGACGCCGCATGGGAGTGTCAGCAGCTCTCTTTTTAGGAACTCCAAATGGCAAACATTGTTCGCAGTGACCCCTTGAACGAGCTCGCCCGCTTCGATCCCTTCCGCGACATCGAAGATTTCTTCGGTGGGCGGCGGCTCCGGTCCCTCTTTCGCGATCTGCCGGAGGCGCCCGAGTTCAAGATGGACGTCAGTGAAGACGAGAAGGCGTACCGGGTGAAGGCGGAGATTCCTGGCGTCAAGAAAGAGGACATCCGTGTGGCGATCGATGGCAGCAACGTTTCGATCACGGCGGAAGTCAAGCGCGAGCAGGAAGAGAAGAAGGGCGAAACAGTCCTCCGCAGCGAGCGCTATTTCGGAAGTCAATCCCGCGCTTTCACGCTGCGCCACGATGTGGATGAGAGCAAAGCTGAGGCGAAGTATCAGGACGGAATCCTCGAGCTCACGCTGCCCAAGAAGAACGGGGCGATCGCGAAGCAGCTGACGGTCCGATAACACCGGTCACTTGCTTCGACGTCATTCAGCCCGCCGGTCGTGTGGTGTGCGGTGGTGCACGCCCACGACTTGGCGCTGGCGTACTTTGCCGCTGGCCTGATCACGCGCCACCACAGGCATCCTCGAAATGATGAATGCAGAGCGCAAAATCCGTCGTCCGACAAGGCACTCGGGCAGGACCACGCCGAACCTCAAGCTGGTAACAGGTGAGCGCATGCCCGGGGCGCAACAGCGCGGCGGTGAACTGGTTCCGCCGGCCCCCGACCCCGCGTTCATTCGCGATTCCTACTCATCGACCGCATTCGCCGAAATAATCGATCGGTCGGTGCATGCAGCCACGGCGCGCTTCACGGCGGGCTTGTCGCCGATGGTGCTGATCAGTGCCTACCTCGACTGGGCGGCCCATCTCGGCTTCTCGCCCGGCAAGCGGCTCCAGCTTGCGGAAAAGGCCCTCAAAAAGTCCGTCCGGCTTGCTCGGTACGTGGGTGCGCGGGCCGGAGGCACGCGTGCCGCTGAGACGTGTATCGAGCCTCTGCCGCAGGACCGCCGCTTCGTGGCTCCCGCATGGCAACACGCGCCATTCGACACGATTTACCAATCCTTTCTGCTTTGCCAGCAGTGGTGGCACAACGCGGTCACCGACGTGAGCGGCGTCACTCGCCAGCATGAGAACACCCTCGCGTTCGCGACGCGCCAGATCCTCGACGTCTGCTCGCCCTCGAACTTCCCGCTCACCAATCCCGAGGTGCTCGAGCGCACCGCGAAGGAAGGCGGGTTGAATTTCGTGCGCGGCGGGCAGAACTTTCTCGAGGACTGGGACCGCGCGGCGGGCGGCCACAAGCCTCCCGGAGCGAACCGGTTCATCGTCGGCCGAAACGTCGCCTTGACCCGCGGCAAGGTGGTCTACCGCAATCGATTGATCGAGCTCATCCAGTACGCTCCGAGAACGCAGAAAGTGCGGCCGGAGCCGGTGCTCATCGTCCCCGCGTGGATCATGAAGTACTACATACTCGACCTGAGCCCCGAGAACTCGCTCGTCCGGTACCTGACCGAGCGCGGCTACACGGTGTTCATGATCTCTTGGCTGAATCCGGGGCCCGAGGATCGGGACCTCGACATGGAGGACTACCGCAAGCTCGGGGTCATGGCTTCGATCGACGCGGTTTCCGCTATCGTGCCGAACGCGAAAATGCACGCCGTCGGCTATTGCATCGGCGGGACGCTGCTTGCAATTGCCGCCGCCTCGATGGCTCGCGACGACGACAACCGGCTCAAGTCCACGACGTTTTTCGCGACCCAGACCGACTTCACCGAGGCCGGCGAGTTGATGCTCTTCATCAACGAGAGTCAGCTCGCCTTTCTAGAGGACGTGATGTGGGAACAGGGTTTTCTCGACAGCACGCAGATGGCCGGCGCTTTCCAGATGCTGCGCTCGAACGATCTCGTGTGGTCGCGCATCGTTCACGACTACCTGATGGGCGAGCGGCAACCCATGACCGATCTCATGGCCTGGAACGCCGACGCGACGCGCATGCCGTATCGCATGCACACGCAATACCTGCGGCGATTGTTTCTCGACAACGATCTGGCGGAGGGGCGCTATCGCACCGACGGACAGGCTGTCGCGCTCGCCGACATCCGCGTCCCGATCTTCGCCGTCGGCACCGAATCGGATCACGTGTCGCCGTGGCGGTCGGTCTACAAGCTCAACCTTTTAACCGACGTGGACGTGACGTTCCTGCTGACGAGTGGCGGCCACAATGCCGGCATCGTTTCCGAGCCCGGGCATCCCGACCGGCACTACCGCGTGGCCACCAAGCGCTCCACCGCACCGTACGCGGATCCGGAGACCTGGCGGGTCAAGACTCCGCAGAAGCCGGGCTCGTGGTGGCCCGAGTGGGTCGCATGGCTCGATGCGCGTTCAGGAGTGCCCGCCGCACCTCCGGAAATGGGGCGCGCGGCGGCAGGATACGCTCCGCTATGCGACGCGCCAGGCAGCTATGTATTGCGTGCATGAGCATCGGCTGACCTGTGGTAGCGATACAGTGGATCGATCCGAACTCGACAGCTTTGTGCGGGCCCTGCGCTCGGTTCTGGGCGAAGCGCAGGAACTCGTCGTGTCCGGCGAGACCGGTACGCGACTGTCCAACCGCCTCGCGCTCGCCGTGGCGCTGATGGCTCAGCTTTGCCGAGTGATCGAGTTGGACGAGCGGGACACCGTGGAGTACGGCGCGGCCATCACGGCTGCGCTGTTCCCGCTTGGCACAAGCTTCTACGAAGTCGAAGGCGTTCCGGTTTCGGTGGACCCGGCCGGCACCAATGCGACAGCCTGGGACATTCCGGGCTCGAGACATTTTCCGTTGCCGTTCGACCATGGGGCTGAGCCGCTGTCCGAGAGGGATTTTCTGCGCCGCGTCGATGGGATGCTTAACGCGTAGTCACGGACGATGGGACGCCGATACGTCACCAGCAAAGCCGGTGGCGATCAGCCAATGCCGTGGATCGCCGACGCCGCGTATTGGCGCTACGAAGCGGTCGAGCTGCTCGCCAGGCTCGGCACGACTTCCCAAGGTCTTTCATCGGCGGAGGCCGCCGGACGCCTCGCGCGCCATGGTCCGAATGCCGTCGAGGAACAGCGTGAGGTTGCGGCAGCGCGGCTGCTGTTCCACCAGTTCGCGAACCCGCTCGTCCTGATCCTCGTCTTCGGCGCGGCGATCTCGCTCGTCGTTCGCGATTGGGTCGATGCCGCCATCATTCTCGTCATCGTGCTCGGCAGCACGCTCTTGGGCTTTACGCAGGAGTACCGCGCCTCGGCGGCGGTGGCGGAGCTGCGCAAGCGACTTGCGCTCACCGCACGAGTCCGGCGTGACGGTGCGGTTCAAACGGTCATCGCAAGCGATATCGTGCCCGGCGACGTGATCGAGCTCTCTGCCGGCAATCTCGTTCCGGCTGACGGTGTGCTCCTCGCAGCCAACGATTTCCTGGTGACCGAGGCAAGCCTCACCGGCGAGTCGATGCCGGTCGAGAAGCAACCGGGCGCGGTGAAAGCCGAAGCACCGATGTCGGGCCGGACGAACTGCGCATTCATGGGGACTTCCGTGCGCAGCGGGACCGCCACGGTGTTGATCGTGAGGACCGGCCGTGCGACCGCGTTCGGAGAGGTGGCGGCACGCCTCAGGACGCGCCCACGGGAACCCGAATTCGCGCGCGGCGTGCGTCAGTTCGGCTATCTGCTCGTGCGGATCATGTTGGTGATGGTGTTCTTCGTGATTGTGGTCAATCAGATGCTCGGACGGCCGACCCTCGAATCGCTGCTGTTCGCCGTTGCGCTCGCCGTCGGCATCTCGCCCGAGCTGTTGCCGGCCATCGTGAGCGTCACGCTTGCGCACGGCGCTCGGGCGATGGCGCGGCGCGGCGTGATCGTGCGCCATCTGGAGGCGATCGAAGACCTCGGCAGCATGGATGTGCTGTGCACGGACAAGACGGGCACGCTTACCGCAGGGGTGATGGCACTCGACGCGGCCGTCGACACCGAGGGCGCCGCATCGGCGGAGGTGCTTCGCCTCGCCTACCTCAATGCGGCCCTCGAAACGGGCATCGACAATCCGCTGGACGCAGCGCTCGTCGTGGCGGGCGAGAAGTCCGGTTTGGCGACGGCGGGCAGCGCGAAGATGGACGAGATCCCTTACGACTTCGTTCGCAAGCGTCTCACCGTCGTCGTCGCGACCGACGGCGACGCCGGCCATCACTTGATCATTACGAAGGGTGCGTTCGCCAACGTCCTCCGCGTTTGCGACACGCTCTCATCCGCCGGGGCCGCGGTTCCATTCGACGACAACACGCGCGAACGCGTCGAGTCCTACTTTCGCGACAAAGGCAGGGAAGGGTTTCGCCTGCTCGCGCTCGCGAGCAAACGAGTGCCCGCGCAGGAACGATACGCGGCGGACGACGAGGCAGGCATGTCTCTCGCCGGATTTCTTCTCTTCTTCGATCCGCCCAAGGCCCAGGCCGCGCAGACGCTTCGTGACCTCGCCGCCCGCGGCGTGCAGGTCAAGGTCATCACCGGGGACAACCGTTACGTGGCCGCGCATGTCGCCGCATCAATCGGTCTCGACTCCAAGGCCATGCTGACGGGCGAGGCGCTCGCGGGACTGCGTGACGAATCGCTCTGGCACCTCGCTCCGCGCACCGACCTCTTTGTCGAAGTCGACCCGCAACAGAAGGAGCGAATTGTGCGGGCACTGCAGCACGCCGGCCACGCGGTCGGGTACTTGGGCGACGGCATCAACGACGCCCCGGCGTTGCATGCCGCCGATGTCGGCATCTCGGTCGATCAGGCAGTCGACGTCGCACGCGAGAGCGCGGATGTCGTGCTCCTGCGGCCCGACCTCGACGTCCTTCGCCGCGGCGTCGACGACGGCCGCCGAACGTTCGCCAACACGCTCAAGTACATCGCCATCACCACCAGCGCCAACTTCGGCAACATGGTGAGCATGGCGCTCGCCACGCCACTGCTGCCGTTCCTGCCGCTCGCGGCCAAGCAGATCCTGCTCAACAACTTCCTGTCCGATCTGCCGTCGATCGCCATCTCGACCGACAGCGTCGACGCCGATCGGATCACGCGCGCGCAGCGCTGGGACGTGACCGAGGTGAGACGTTTCATGCTCGTGTTCGGGCTGATCAGCACGGTCTTCGACCTCCTGACGTTCTTCGTGCTGCTTCGCGTCTTCGACGCGACGGAATCGGTCTTTCAGACGGGATGGTTCGTGGTATCGCTGCTGACCGAGCTGGCCGTGCTGCTGGTACTGCGAACGCGCGGGCCGGCCCTGCGCAGCGTGCCGGGCACCCTTCTCCTGTGGACGACGGTAGCAGTCGCGGCCCTCGCGGTGGTCATACCATTCATCGGTCCGCTTGCCGGAGTCTTCGGCTTCGTACCCCTGACATGGCCGCTACTCGTCACGATGTTGACGATCACGATCGGCTACGTTGTTGCGACCGAGGTCGCGAAACGCTGGTTCTTTGCCGGTCCGCACGAGGGTGCCGACGGTCGTTCCCGCCTTGTCGGTCCGGACGGCGCGCGTCCACAGCGACCTTGAGCATTCCGCAAACCGCCTGCAGATCCTCGCTCGAGCGCGCTCTAACTGCGGTCCCTTTCATTGTGCTGACGCAGGTGGCGACATGGTGGATCGCGTATTCAGCGACGTGGAGTTCAATGGCTCGCGGGCTCCTTGAATAGACCAACACCCGGCCGGGCGCCTGAACGTCTGCGGGTTAAACGGATGGCCAATCTTAGGGTGACGGCACTAACTTATTGCTTTTATTGGAGCGGGTGAAGGGAATCGAACCCTCGTCGTAAGCTTGGGAAGCTTCTGCTCTACCATTGAGCTACACCCGCGCTGCAGTGGGAGATTGTAGCGAAGTTCGCGCGCGGGCGACGCCGCGCTGCGTTCCGCTGCCTTCAGTGGCGTCCGGCGGGCGCCTTCCTCGCGGGTGCGCCTCCCGCCTCACCCAAATCCCAGAAGAGTCCCGTCATGATCGCGAGCGCTTCGCGAGCGACGGGCGCCAGCAGGTGTTCGTCCGGCGCGTGCTGCGAGCACGCGGGGTACGAATGCGGCACCCAGATGGTCGGAAGACCGAGCACGTCGGAGAAGCAATCGTTCGGCAGCGAGCCGCCGAGATTGGGAAGGATCGCGGGCGGCGAGCCCGTCGTCGCGGCGATCGATGCGGCGGCCCAGTGGACCCATGGATTGTTCGGGTCGAGGCGGGTCGCTTCCATGGGCTCCGTGTCTGCCCCGCGAATTTCGACCTTCGCGAAACCGCGCTCATCGAGATGCTTGCGTATCGCCGGAATGAACGTGCGCCAATCGCAGCCGGCGACGAAGCGCACCTGCAGGTGCGCCGCGGCACGCGGCGGGATCGCGTTCACGGGCCGGTCGGGATTTCCCGTACGGAACGCGAGCACTTCGAGCGAGTTCCAGCCGAACACGCGCTCCGCGGGCGTCAACCCGGGCTCGCCCCAGTGCGGATCGATCGCGGGCCCGTCCGGCTCGCCGGGCTCGATCGACGCCAGCGCTCGCCGCACCGACGTCGGAATGCGCGCCGGGTTGAGACCGCGGACGAGAATTCTTCCGCGCGCATCCACCATCGACGCGATCGCGTTCGCGAGCACGATGCCGGGATTGGCAAGAAGACCGCCCCAATTGCCCGAGTGATGCGCACCGTCGCGGAGCTCCAGGACGAGATCGAAGTTGAACGCGCCGCGCGAGCCCAGGAAGATCGTCGGCCTGTCGGCGCGCAGACGCGGGCCGTCCGAGGCGATCAACACATCCGCGCGCAACGTCGTCGCCTGCCCCTGACAGATCTGCCGCAGGCCAGGCGATCCCACCTCCTCGCCCATTTCAAGCAGCAGCTTCGCATTGAAGCCGAGATTGCCCCGCGCGGCGAGCACCTGCGAAAGCGCCGCGAGGTTGATGGTGTGCTGGCCTTTGTTGTCCGCCGTGCCGCGGCCATACCAGCGCGACCCTGCCTCGACGAGCTGCCACGGCGAGCGACCATCGCTCCACTGCTGGTCGTGGCCGGCGACGACGTCGCCGTGGCCGTACGTGAGCATCGTCGGCAACGCCGAATCCTCGATGCGTTCGGCGTACAGGAACGGTGGCGCGCCCGCGACGGGGTTGTCCCACACTTCCGTGCGAAACCCGAGCCGCTGCGCCGCCGGACCGATCTCCTCGGTGAGATACCACGAGAGCGATCCGGCGCACTCGCGGTTCTGGCTCTCCGTACGAACGGAGACGCGGCGAGAGAGCTCTTCGAACAGCCCGCCGCCGTCGAACCACGCTGTTGCATTCGCGACGGCGGTGCTGCGCTGCCCGTTCAACTATTTGGGCTGCGGCACGATCCGCAGATAGGGCTTCGGCGCTTTCCACCCGCCCGGGAACTTCTCTTTCGCTTCGTCGTTGGACACCGACGGCACGATGATCACGTCCTCGCCCTGCTTCCAGTTCACCGGCGTCGCGACCTTGTGCTTCGCCGTGAGCTGCATCGAGTCGAGCACGCGCAGCACTTCGTCGAAGTTGCGTCCCGTGCTCATCGGATACGTCAGCATCAGCTTGATCTTCTTGTCCGGTCCCACCACGAACACGGAGCGGATCGTCGCATTGTCCGCCGCCGTGCGCGGCGCGGCGCCGCTCGCGTTGGGGTGGATCATGTCGTAGAGCTTCGCGACGGTCAGATCCGGGTCGCCGATCAGCGGATAGTTGACCTTGTGACCCTGCGTTTCCTCGATGTCACCGACCCAGCGCTTGTGATCGCTCACCGGATCGATCGACAGGCCCAGGATCTTGGTATTGCGCTTCTCGAATTCCGGCTTGAGCCGCGCCATATAGCCGAGCTCGGTCGTGCAGACGGGAGTGAAGTCCTTCGGATGCGAGAACAGGATGGCCCATCCATTCCCGATCCACTCGTGGAACCGTATGGTTCCCTCGGTCGATTCCGCCGTGAAGTCCGGCGCCTCGTCACCTATGCGCAATGGCATTGTTGGCCTCGACGTGATCGTTTGCTCGATATGTCCCGGCTTGCCGAAAGAAGCGCGCGCTCGAAATTCAGCGGCGACTTGCAACTGCAATCGTTGCCGGGAGTACGGTCCACCCGGCCGTACGCGACCAGTATAGTCCTCCGCACAATCGGCGGCGGCAATGACATAATTCCCGGCTCCGCAGGCACTGCCTGTTCCCCGACCGAGAGACCATGACGCTTCGCCTTCGCACCGTTTTCGCGCCCGTGACCGCGTTCGTGCTGTTCACCTGCGCGGCCCACGCTCAGCAAGCCGCGCCCGCGGCGGCGCAAGCCGCACCAGCGGCGGCAACGCAGGCCGCGCCGAACCTTCCTTCCGATCCGTGGCCGCGCGTCCTCGACCTGTCGAAAGGTCAGGTGCTCGTGTATCAGCCGCAGGTCGGCAAGTGGGACGGCAACCGCCTCGATTTCCGCGCCGCGATGGCCATCAAGGTTGCCGGTTCCAAGGACGAGTCGTTCGGCGTGATGTTCGCCACCGTGCGCACGCAAGTCGACAAGGTCGCGCGCACGGTCGTGTTCGAGGATTACAACATCACCAAAGTCGATTTCCCGACGCTGCCGGACCACGGCAGTGCGTATGCGGCCGAGCTCACGAAGGAGTTCGCGGCCAAGGTCCGGACGATGTCGCTCGATCGCCTGCAGGCGTCGCTCGCCGCGCAGGGCATCCGGCCGCCCACGGTCGAGGTGCAGAACACTCCGCCGCAGGTGATCGTCAGCTATTCGCCGGCGCTCCTGATACCGATCGACGGCGCGCCGGTGCTGAAGCCCGTGCCGAGCGACAGCCGTTTTCAGCGAGTGATCAACACAAGGGCGCTGATCCTGCGCGGGGGTATCGGGCAGCGTTACTTCGTGCACGTGTTCGACGGCTGGCTCATGGCGGAATCGCTGTCGGGTCCGTGGGAGAAGCCCTTCCTGCCGCCGGGCGGCGCCGACGCGATCGCGCAGAGCCTCTCGAAAACTGGCGTGGTCGATCTTCTGGACGGCGGTCCCAAGGCCGACCCCAAGCCGTCCCTCGCCAACGGCATCCCCGCGATCTACGTGAGCCAGACGCCGGCCGAGCTGATCGTGTTCAAGGGGCAGCCCGATTTCGTGCCCATCGTGGGCACGCAGTTGCTCTGGGCATCGAACACGTCGGCGGACGTGCTGATCAACACGGCGAACAGCAATTACTACGTGCTTCTCGCGGGCCGGTGGTTCACCGGCAGCTCGCTCACCGGTCCCTGGACGTTCGTCGCGAGCAACGCGCTGCCGCCCGACTTCGCGCGCATTCCGCCGCAATCGAGCGCGGGCGCGGTGCTGCCCACGGTGGCCGGCACCCCGCAAGCGCAGGAAGCGGTCATCGAGAACTCGATACCGCAAACCGCGACGGTGCCGCTCAAGAACGGTCCGACCTTCACCCCGCAGTTCGACGGTCCGCCGCAGTACGCGCCGATCGCCGGCACGTCGCTCAAGTACGTGACGAATTCTCATTCCCCGGTCATCGAGGTGACCCCGAATGAGTTCTACTCGGTGACCGCAGGGGTTTGGTTCACGAGCAACGCACTGACCGGACCATGGCGGATCGCGACGTCCGTGCCGCCGGCGATCTACACGATTCCGCCGTCGTCGCCGATCTACTACGTGACGTACGTGCGGATCTACGAGGCGACGCCGCAGGTCGTCTACGTCGGCTACACGCCGGGCTATCTCGGCACGGTGGTCGCGCCGTACGGCACGATCGTCTACGGCACCGGGTACGCGTATTCGCCGTGGATCGGCAACGTCTGGTACGCGCCGCCGTACACCTATGGGATCGCCGCCGCTCCGATCTACAACCCGTACGTCGGCTACACATACGGCTTCGCGATGGGACTCGCTGCCGCTGCCTGGATGTATCCGTGGTGGGGCGGCGGCTACTACTACCCGTCCTATTGGGGCGGTTACGGCTGCTGCGCGACGGCGAGCGCCAACGTATACGGGCATTGGGGTGCGACGACGTATTCCGGGACGCGCAGCTGGTACGCGGGCGGCGGGGTCGCCGGCACGACCGCGAGCGGCAACTACTACAACTCCCGCACGGGCACATCGGGCTCGTACAACGCCGGCCGTCAGTACAACGCGTGGACGGGCAACGCCACGCGCGGCTATGACCGCACGATGAACGGCGCGGCTGGCGGATCCGGGCAGGTCGCACGCGCATCGAACTACAACACGTACACCGGCCAGCGCTCGATGGCGAACGCCGCTTCGGGCACGGGCGCCGGCGGCAGCAGCTACAACCGCGCCGGCGCAACGACGGCGGGGCCGGAAGGCGATGCGCACATCGGCGGCGGCTCGACCTACAATGCGAAGACGGGTCAGACGAACACGTGGGGCACGGCGAGCCTCGGCAACAATCACTACGCGGACGTCAACGGCAACGTCTACAAGAACACAGGCGACGGCTGGCAGCAGCATTCGTCGAGCGGCGGCTGGAACAACATGCTGCAGAACACGTCGTCGGCCGACCGCGAAGCGCAGGCGAGATCGGACGGGGAAGGCAAGTGGGGCAGCTTCAGCGAAGCGAGCCCGATGTCGCGGACGAACGGCGGCGGCAGCGGGTTCGGCGGCTTCGGGGGCGGCGATCGCTTCGGCGGCGGCGGATTCGGCGGCTTCGGCGGGGGTGGAGGCTTCGGCGGCGGCGATCGTTTCGGGGGCGGCGGCTTCGGCGGAGGGTTCGGAGGCGGATTCGGCGGTCGCTTCGGCGGCGGCGGTTTCGGCGGCGGCGGCTTCGGCGGTTTCCGCGGAGGCGGAAGGCGCTAGTCGCCGCGGCGTTCGCTTTCTGTTAACGCGTGCCGCCTCCGGGCGGCGCGTCGCTTGGCGGCTAGCCGCGAGGCGCGCATTGGACTCCCTGCCTGCTTTGGCGTAACGTGTCGCCACACGCTAGGGGTCCTGCCGCGCGCTCGCGGCGGGTGAGATCAGACCCTTGGTACCTGTGCGGACAATGCCGGCGCAGGGAAGCGTCGCCTCATCCCCTCGCTCCCCGCGCTCCTCTTTCATTCGGTAGCCGAGGAGACTTCATGAACGCCAACGACAAGTTCTACGCGCGCGATGCGCACGTGGACAGCGCCGCCGTCGCGCCGCTGCCGAGTTCCCGCAAGATCCACGTCGAAGGCTCCCGCCCCGACATCCGCGTGCCCATGCGCGAGATCGCGCAGTCCGATACGCCCGCATCCTTCGGCGCGGAGAAGAATCCGCCGATCGTCGTCTACGACACGTCGGGACCTTACACGGACCCGGCGGCGAAGATCGACATCCGCAAGGGATTGCCGGCATTGCGGGCCGAGTGGATCGCAGAGCGCGGCGATACGGTGGAGCTCGACGGACTTACGTCTTCGTACGGACGCGCGCGCCTCGCCGATCCGGAGCTCAAGGGGCTGCGCTTCGAGCTCCACCGCAAGCCGCGCCGCGCGAAGTCGGGCGGCAACCTCAGTGGCAATGTCACGCAGATGCACTATGCGCGCCGCGGCATCGTCACGCCGGAGATGGAGTTCATCGCGATCCGCGAGAACATGCGCCGCGAGGAAATGCTGAGGACGCTGCCGGAGTCGGTCACGCGGCAGCATCCCGGCCAGAGCTTCGGCGCAGCGATTCCCGCGGTGATCACGCCCCAGTTCGTCCGCGATGAAGTGGCGCGCGGCCGCGCGATCATCCCGAGCAACATCAATCACCCCGAAACCGAGCCGATGATCATCGGCCGCAATTTCCTGGTGAAGATCAACGCGAACATCGGCAACTCGGCGGTCTCCTCGTCGATCAACGAGGAAGTGGAGAAGATGACGTGGGCGACACGCTGGGGCGCCGACACCGTGATGGACCTCTCGACCGGCAAGAACATCCACGAGACCCGCGAGTGGATCATCCGCAATTCGCCGGTGCCGATCGGCACCGTGCCGATCTACCAGGCGCTCGAGAAGGTCGACGGCAAGGCCGAGGAGCTCACGTGGGAGATGTACCGCGACACGCTGATCGAGCAGGCCGAGCAGGGCGTCGACTACTTCACGATCCACGCCGGCGTGCTGTTGCGTTACATACCGCTGACGGCGAAGCGGATGACGGGCATCGTCTCGCGCGGCGGCTCGATCATGGCCAAGTGGTGCCTCGCGCACCACAAGGAGAGTTTCCTCTACACGCGCTTCCCCGAGATCTGCGAGATCATGAAGGCTTACGACGTCGCGTTCTCGCTCGGCGACGGCCTCCGGCCCGGCTCGGGCGCCGATGCGAACGACGAAGCGCAGATGGCGGAGCTCGCCACACTCGGCGAATTGACGCAGATCGCGTGGAAGCACGACGTGCAGGTGATGATCGAAGGCCCGGGCCACGTGCCGATGCACATGATCAAGCACAACATGGACGAGCAGCTGCGGCTCTGCGGCGAGGCGCCGTTCTACACCCTGGGGCCGCTCACGACGGACATCGCACCCGGATACGACCACATCACGAGCGCAATCGGCGCCGCGATGATCGGCTGGTACGGCACGGCGATGCTCTGCTATGTGACGCCGAAGGAGCACCTCGGGCTTCCGAACAAGGTCGACGTCAAGGACGGCATCATGGCGTACAAGGTCGCGGCGCATGCCGCCGACCTCGGCAAGGGCCATCCCGGCGCGCAGATCCGCGACAATGCCATCAGCAAAGCGCGCTTCGAATTCCGCTGGGACGACCAGTTCAATCTCGGCCTCGATCCCGACAAGGCGCGCGAGTTCCACGACGAGACGCTGCCGCAGTCGGGCGCGAAGCTCGCGCACTTCTGCTCGATGTGCGGGCCGCACTTCTGCTCGATGAAGATCACGCAGGACGTGCGCGAGTTCGCCGCGAAGCAAGGCATCGCCGAGCAAGACGCGATCGCGAAGGGGATGGAGATCAAGGCGGTCGAGTTCGTTAAGCAGGGCGCGGAGGTCTACTCCAAGGCCTGAACGGCAGCTGATCTCCGGCATGCGGCCGTCCATCTTCTCGCTCGCAATGTCGCGGCGCGCCGCGATGACCCTCGTCGCCGCGGCGTTCGTCGCGGGCGCCGCATTCCCTGTTCACGCGGCTGACGCGGGGACGTTTCCAGCGAAGCCCGTCCGGCTGATCGTGCCCTTCACGCCAGGCGGAAGCACGGACATCCTCGCGCGCGCCATTGGCCAGAAGCTCACCGAAGCATGGGGCCAGTCCGTCGTGATCGACAACAGGCCCGGCGCTGGCGGAATCGTGGGCATGGAGATCGTTGCGAAGGCCGCGCCGGATGGCTACACGTTGGTGATGGG
>Ga0070670_100001817_pt1 | contig 17382 bp, 13 predicted proteins | sample KBSS63metaG_FD_64665 | JGI IMG/M metagenome (GOLD analysis project Ga0070670, IMG submission 64665) | Switchgrass rhizosphere microbial communities from Kellogg Biological Station, Michigan, USA - KBS S6-3 metaG | ecosystem: Host-associated > Plants > Roots > Rhizosphere > Soil ... | reverse complement strand
CTGTTGCCGCCGTTGAACAGCAACCAGGGCGGACTCGTCGGATCCCATGCCGTATAGCCACGCGCTTCGAAGGTGGATCGCATTCCACCTGACGGGAAGCTCGATGCGTCCGGCTCACCCTTGATCAATTCCTTGCCTCGGAACTCCGCGATCGCCGTCCCGTCGGCATTCGGCGACAGAAACGAATCGTGCTTCTCCGCGGTGATTCCGGTCATCGGCTGGAACCAGTGCGTGTAATGCGTGGCTCCGTGTTCCACCGCCCAGTCCTTCAGCGCCGTCGCCACGGCATCCGCTGTCGAAAGATCGAGTGGCTCGCCGCGCGTGATCGTTGCGCGCAACGCGCGGTAGATCGGCTTCGGCAAACGATCCTGCTGCGCCTTGTCGTTGAACGCGAGAGTGCCGAAGAGGTCGGCGGCCTTCGCGGGCGAGGACGGCGCGCGCCCCTCGCTCATGGACCACTCACGGATGCTTTTGACGGCTTCGGAAAGAGCTGCGGATCCCATTGTGGCGGCCTGTCCTTTCTCGTGTGCTGGTGCGGAAGTGTGTGAAGGGTGACGCCGCTCGAATACAGTGGCGTCCGACAAATTATGCACAAACGAACGAACACTTTGCAATCCTGCAGCATGCTTCTGAGGGATGCGCGCGCGATTTCTGCAAGGATGACGAAAGGTTCGTGCAACATTAACAAAAATTCAGAATCACTCTGCAGAGAGGAGGGCAGCGATCGAGTGGATCGACGAGCGTTCCGTGCGCGAGCGCACGACTTTGCAGGCCGGCCCAAAAACGAAAAATGGCCCGCTTGACCGATTCATATCTACATATGTAGATTTAGCGATGTCTCCTATGCGCTCCGCGGCCGTTTTCAAGCTCCTGGCCGACCCCACCCGCCTGCGGCTGCTGCGAGTGCTGTCACACGAGCGTTTCAACGTCAGCGAGCTGACGTCGATTCTGGGTGTTGCCCAATCGGGCGTCTCGCGACATCTCGGGCTGCTCAAGGAGGCCAACCTCGTGGCGGAAGAGCGCGCGGCGGGATTCGTCTTCTACCGCTTGCCGGATGCGTCCCGGACGGAGCCTCGACTCCCGCTGTGGTCACTGCTCGCGGAACAGTTCGCTTCATTGACGACGGATCGAGCGGTGCGAGAAGACGACGCCAGGCTGCAGGAGGTCCTGCGAAACCGGCAAGAACAGTTCTACCCGCACGGTGATGCCCGGCAGCTGCTCCCTGGCCGCAGTTGGGCGGCCTGGGCGCGGACGCTCGGAGAACTGTTGCCGCCGCTGGATGTTGTCGACATCGGCTGCGGTGATGGGTATCTCGCAGTAGAGGCGGCGCGATGGGCCCGGCGTGTCACCGGTGTCGATCGGTCTGACGATGTGCTGGAGCATGCGAAGGCGTTGGCGGCGAAGCGCCAGATCACGAACGTCGAGTGGCGGAAAGGTGATCTCTCGCGACTGCCGTTGCGCGATGCCTCGCACGACGTCGCGCTGCTGTCCCAGGCGCTGCACCATGCGAGCGACCCGGAACGCGCCATCGCGGAAGCCGTTCGCGTGCTGCGGCCCTCAGGACGCGTGCTCCTGATGGATCTGAAAGCGCACGATCAGGGCTGGGTCCGGTCCAGGTTTGGCGATCGCCATCTCGGGTTCACCATCGACCAATTGCGCGAGTTTCTCGAGGGCGCCGGTCTCGTGCACGTCCGCGTCTCGACCGGTGCATCCCGTCGAGGCGACCCATTTACGGTTCTCGTGGCGAGTGGCACCAAGCCCGCCCATCCGGCGCGGGTCTCTCAGCCCGCGCGCGTCCGCACCGTTCGCTCCTGACACCATGTCTCCACTGCTCCGCTCTCTCGACCGCGCGCTGGCCGGACGCATCCTGATGCTCGACGGCGCCATGGGCACGATGGTCCAGCAGCACAAGCTGGACGAGGCCACGGTTCGCGGGACGCGCTTCCGCGATCACTCGCACCTGCTCAAGAACAACATCGACCTGCTGGTCCTGACCCGGCCCGATCTGATCGCGTCCATCCATCACGCCTACCTGGACGCCGGCGCGGACATCATTGAGACCAACACCTTCGGGAGCACGTCGATTGCGCAATCGGACTTCGGCCTCGAGTCGATCGTCTACGAGCTGAACGTAGAGGCCGCCGCCCTGGCTCGCAAAGCCGCCGACGAGTGGACGGCGAAGACGCCCGCATGGCCGCGCTACGTCGCCGGAGCGATCGGCCCGACCAATCGGACGCTCTCGATCTCGCCGGACGTCAACAACCCGGCGTTCAGAGCAACGACATTCGCGCAGGTCCGCCTGTCGTATCGCGAGCAGGTGCGCGGGCTGCTCGATGGCGGCGTCGATCTGCTTCTGCTCGAGACCGTCTTCGACACGTTGAACGCCAAGGCGGCGATTGCCGGGATTCACGACGAGTTCGACGCGCGCGGCAGGGAAGTTCCACTGATGATCTCGGTGACCATCGCCGATCGCAGTGGACGAACGCTCTCCGGCCAGACGCTCGACGCGTTCTACGTCTCGATCGAACATGCGCGGCCGTTCAGCGTGGGTTTGAACTGCGCCTTCGGCGCACAGCAGCTGCGTCCGTACATCGCGGAGCTCGCGCGTCTCGCGAGCGAATACGTCACCTGCCATCCGAACGCCGGGCTGCCCAATGCCTTCGGCGAGTACGACGAGCTGCCGGAACACACGGCTGCCCTTCTCCGCGACTTCGCGGACTCGGGCTATGTGGACATCCTGGGAGGGTGCTGCGGGACGACGCCCGCGCACATCCGGGCAATCCGCGAGACGATCGATGGGGTGACGCCTCGACGCGCGCGTCAACCGGAGCGCGCGGACGCGACTCCAGAGACCGATCACCTGACGCACTTCTCGGGGCTGGAGACGCTGACCGTGCGTCCCGACTCGACGCTGATCGTCGTCGGCGAGCGGACCAACGTCACCGGATCGAAGCGTTTCGCCAGCATGATCTCGAACCAGCAGTACCTCGATGCGGCCGCGATTGCCCTCGAGCAGGTTCGCGGCGGCGCGAACATCCTCGACATCAACATGGACGAAGGAATGCTCGACTCGGAGGCTGCGATGACCACGTTCCTGAACGTGGTGGCGGTGGAGCCCGAGATCGCGCGGCTGCCGTTCATGATCGACAGCTCGAAGTGGTCGGTGCTCGAAGCGGGCCTGCAGTGCGTCCAGGGCAAGGCGATCGTCAACTCGGTCAGCCTGAAGGAAGGCGAAGAGGACTTCGTTCGCAAGGCACGAATCATCCGGCGATACGGCGCCGCGCTCGTCGTGATGGCGTTCGACGAACGCGGCCAGGCCGACACCGCCGGCCGCAAGATCGAGATCTGCGAGCGCGCCTACCGCCTGCTGACCGATCGACTCGGCCTTGACCCGTCCGACATCGTGTTCGATCTGAACATCCTGGCAATCGCGACCGGCCTCGAAGAGCACAACTACTATGCGCTCGACTTTCTCGAAGCGGCCAAGATCCTGAAGGTGACCTGCCCCGGGGTCAAGATTTGCGGAGGCATCAGCAATCTGTCGTTCGCGTTCCGGGGCAACACGGCGGTCCGCGAAGCGATGCACTCGGCGTTTCTCTTTCACGCCATCAAGTCGGGCCTCGACATGGCGATCATCAACGCCGCGCAGTTGACCGTGTACGAGACGATTCCGGCCGACCTTCTCGAACACGTCGAGGACGTCATCTTCAACCGGCGGCCGGACGCCACTGACAGGCTGGTCAAGTTTGCCGCCACTGTAGCCGGACGCGCGAGCAGCCAGGGCGCCGATCTGACATGGCGCGAGCTCAGCGTGGACAAGCGACTGGAGCACGCCCTCGTCCACGGTCTCGTCGAATTCATCGAACAGGACGTCGAAGAGGCGCGTCGCGCGCTTCCTCGACCGCTCGATGTGATCGAAGGACCCCTGATGAACGGCATGCGCGTCGTCGGCGATCTGTTCGGGTCGGGACAGATGTTTCTGCCGCAGGTCGTCAAGAGCGCGCGTGTGATGAAGAAAGCGGTGGCGTGTCTCCTCCCCTACTTTGAAGAGGAGGAGGCACGGTCACAGAGCCAAGGTCACAAGGCAAAGGCGCGGCCAAAAATACTGCTCGCGACCGTCAAGGGAGACGTCCACGACATCGGCAAGAACATCGTCGGCGTGGTGCTGGGATGCAACAACTACGAGGTCCTCGACCTCGGCGTCATGGTCTCTGCCGACAGGATTCTTCAAGCTGCAGTCGACGAGGGCGCGGACCTCGTTGGCCTGAGCGGACTGATCACGCCATCACTCGACGAGATGGTCTTTGTCGCGCGCGAGATGGAAAGGCGCTCCATGAGCCTGCCGCTGCTCATCGGCGGTGCCACAACCAGCCGCCAGCACACCGCCGTGAAGATCGCTCAGGAGTATGGCGGCCAGCCCGTCGTGCACGTGGTCGACGCGTCGAAGGCTGTGGACGTCGTCTCGCGCCTGCTCGATCCCGCACAGCGCGCGGCGCTCGATGCGAGCAATCGCGAAGACCAGGATCGCCTTCGCACGCAGTACGCCGCTCTGAAACGACGACCGATGGTTCCATGGAGAGAGACGTCGCGAAAGCGGCTACAGCTCGATTGGACCCCGTCGGCGATTGCGGTGCCTTCGTTTACCGGCGCGAAGACGCTCGACGTCGACCTCGCCGAGCTCGTTCCCTACATCGACTGGACGTTCTTTTTTGCCGCGTGGGAGCTCAAAGGACGCTTTCCCGCGATTCTCCAGCACCCGCAGTATGGTCACGCCGCGCGCGAGCTTTACGACAACGCCCGCACGGTCCTCGATCGCATCGTGAGGGAACAATCGATCCAGGCGCGCGCTGTTTACGGATTCTGGCCGGCGAACACGGACGGTGATGACATCGTGATCCGGGATCCGGGATCCGGGGCCCGGGATCCAGGACCCGGGATTCGGGATTCGGAGTTGGCAGCGCACACTGAGCTCACTCGCTTTCCGATGCTGAGACAGCAGGAGCAGATGGCCGAAGGCACGCCCCATCTCTCGCTGAGCGACTTCATCGCGCCGATGGAATCGGGATATACCGACTACCTCGGAGCGTTCGCTGTCACTGGCGGCCTCGGTGCCGACGACCTGGCTCGCACTTTCGAGCAGCAGCACGACGACTACCACGCCATCATGGTGAAGGCGCTTGCCGATCGCTGTGCGGAGGCGTGCGCCGAATGGCTGCACGCGCGGGCGCGACGAGAGTGGGGTTATGGCGCGGACGAACAGCTCACGCCGGTGGACTTGCAGACGGAGCGGTATCGCGGCATTCGTCCGGCGTTTGGCTATCCCGCCTGCCCCGATCACAGCGAGAAGCGGCGTCTCTTCGATCTTCTAGGAGCTGAGCGCGTCGGAATCGCCCTGACCGAGAGCTTCGCCATGACGCCCGCGGCTTCGGTGAGCGGGCTGTATTTCGCCAACGCGGCCTCACGGTATTTCACCGTCGGACGGCTGGGCCGGGATCAGGTGGAGGACTACGCACGACGAAAAGCCGCCAGCCTCGCCGAAACAGAACGGTGGCTTCTGCCCAACTTGGGATATGAACCATAATTGAGGTGTGAGTTCCCGCCGTTGATGGAGTATCTGATCAAGCAGTACCCGCTCGAGACCGGTGCCCTCGAGATCCAGTACATCGAAGAATATTTCGGCGAGTTTCCGCGCAAGAAGACCGCGGCGGAAATCCTCTCGCGCCTGCACGACCGCGAGTTCCTCATCCTGATGGCCGAGGCTCCGTTGCGCGACGACCCCGGCACCATCGTTCCGGTTGCCTTCAAGATCGTCCACGAAATCCGGAAAAATGAGAGCGAGCCGAAACTGGTCGATCTCGTGTCACGCCTGGACAGCAGCGTGGTCTTCGAAGATCGCAAGGTGCTCTACAGCTGGGTGGGAGGCACTCGCCGCGACTGGCGAGGCCAGGGGCACTTCCGCGCGCTCACCGAGGAATCGGAAGTGTGGGCGCACGCCTCCGGGTTTCACGAGGTCGTCGTCAAGACGAAGAACCGCTACTACGACATGCGCGGCACGCTCGATCAACTCGAGTTCAACGTGATCAAGTACGAGATACACCCGTCGGACAATCGCGAGTCGAAGGTGTATCTCAGTAAGCGCCTGACGTCAGACGTGCTGCGCTCGCACACGAGCAGCCGGCGGGTCGTCGTCGCCGACTAGCCGCGCGGAGCGCGGCAAGAGATCAAGAATCAAGAGATACAGTCAAGACGTCGCGAGGCAGAGCCTCGCTACGTCTTCAATCGATCCATCAGCCGGCGTAGGGCGCGCGTAACGGCCATGCGAGCGCCGTCGACCGTCCGCATGTTGAAGCGCTGGGCGATCTCGCCGAGATTCCACTGAGCCTCGATGCGTGCGACGATCATCTCGCGATCGCGTGGGCTCAGCTGCATGAGGACGGCGCGATACCGATCGTAGGCCTCGGCTCGAACGGCCTCCTCGAGCGGCGATGGTATCTCGGACGCCAGATCGTCAGGTAGATCCACTGGTGTCGGATGCCGGCCGATTCGTCGCACCTCGTCGCGGATCCGGTTGATGACCGACTGACGCAGGTACGCCTGCATGGCGCCGACATGCCGGGGCTCGAACGTGTCGAGTCTCCTGAGCACGTGCAGCACGGTTTCCTGCACCAGGTCTCCCGTATCCAGCGATCCCCTGGCTGCCGCAGGCAGGCGCCCGTGCGCAAATCTTCGGAGGCTCGGGATCGACCGTTGAAGCAGAGCCTCGACCGCCAGGCGGTCGCCTTCGCGGGCCCTGACGACCAACTCGATGGTTGGCTCGTCGCTCAGCAGAGTGGGTTGATCATCGGTCGGACGCTCGGACGGGTTCGATGTCTTGTTGGACGCGTCGCTCACGGTGTGATTGGCAGCCATCATAGCGGGAAAACCCTCCACACCCCCTAACGGGTTTGCAACGAGGATCGAACGTACGTATCCTTCCCTAGGTCGATGCTCGGTCACACCATCAGTCACTATCGCATCACTGGCAAGCTGGGCAGTGGCGGAATGGGCATCGTGTACGAAGCTGAAGATGTCCGTCTGCCGCGGAAAGTCGCCCTCAAGTTTCTGCCCGAGGAATCCGCCGACGACCCGGATGCCGAACGTCGCTTCCAGCGCGAAGCCGACACCATCGCGCAGCTGAATCACCCGAATATCTGCACGATTTACGAGATCGACCGCGCCGACGGGCGCGCCTTCATCGCGATGGAGTGCGTCGAGGGACTCAACCTCAAGACCTACATGGCGCGCAATCAGCTCTCCACGGGGGCAATCGTGGAGATTGCGCTGCAGATTGCCGCGGCCCTCGGTTCGGCACATGCCAAGGGCATCGTCCACCGCGACATCAAGCCAGGTAACATCGTCGTAAGTTCGGAAGGGCAGGTAAAAGTCCTCGACTTCGGCCTCGCCCGCCGTTTCAAGACGACCGATACGGACGAACTCGGTCTTGAGGGATCGACGATTCCCGGACGTCCAATGGGAACGGCCAACTACATGGCGCCCGAACGGATCCTGCAGCTGCCGCTGGATCCCCGCAGCGACCTCTTCTCGCTGGGCGTGGTCATCTTCGAGATGGCGACGGGGAGACTGCCCTTCGCGGGCGCCTCCCCATCAGAGACCGTGGCCAACGTGCTGGACAAGGAACCGGTGCCGCTCACGAGCCTCGCGGCGCAGCACCCGAAAGGCCTCGAGGACGTGGTTCGGCGCCTGCTGTCGAAGAAAGCCGGCGATCGCTATCCGACGGCAAACGAGCTGACGATTGCGCTGCTCGGAATCGGAGCGCCACACGCCAGGGGGCTCAGTGCGCGGCTCAGAAAATTGTTCCTGGGCTCCTGACGCGTCAGCCTTTCGCCCTCCTGGTCTTCGACTTCGCGGTCTTTGCCGCGGTGGCCGCAGCTGGCACACTCTGAGCCGAGTCGCCCCACGCGACGCGAACGATGGTGCCTCTCGTGGGCGCGAAGATCGGGGGGTGACCCGTGACTTCCACTACGAACATTCCATTCGGCCCCTTCGGATGCTTGTCCTTGCCGTGGGCGCCGTGCTGGTTTCCGTTACCCGAGTCGCCGTCTGAATGATTGATCCTCCACGTCACACTGCTGCCACCGTCGAATTCGCCACTGCCCATCGCGCGCCTCCATATCTCGCCCGACCTCGGACGGATTCCGCTGTCGATGCCTGACATATGCACTAACGAAAGCTGATCCGTTCCCGAACAGCATACCTATCCTACGATGCGTTTGAGATCGCGACGCGCGAGGAATCCCTGTCTGTCGCGTTCAGACAGCTTCGCAGCGGCCTCTTCGGCGAGCGTCTTCGCGCGCTGCTTCTCGGTGTTCGCCTCGCTGGTGATCCCGCCCAACGCCATGCCGCGCCAGTAGTGGGACTGTGCCAGCAACTCGCCGCGCACGGTATCTGGCTTGATCTCATTCAACTCACGGAGTGCATCGCTCGCACTCTTCTCACGAAGAAGCAGTTGCGCCAGAAAGATGCGGCAGCGCGCCTCGATCGCGACCTGCCGCATCTTCACAGCCTGCGTGAGGCTCGACTCGATCGCCGACCGCCCTGAGGCAATCCGGCCGCGAAGAGCGTCGATCAACCCCACGTAAGCCCTGGCCTCTACGCTCGCGGGATCGGGAAGATCGTCGGTCCACATGGCGGCCGCGCGCGCGAAGTGCGCTCGTGCCTCTGGCAATCGATCGGATTCGTATTCGAGCTCACCGAGCGTCGCGTAGAGAACCGGCCTGTACTCCGTCTCCTTGCGCTTTGCCACATCCTCGTCCGCTTTGAGAAGCAAAGCCTGAGCGGCGGTGAAGTCGCCGAGACGAAGACGGGTGCGAGCCAGGCGAATCCACGCGTGGAGGCTCTGCTGGTCGAAGCCGTCACCGATCGGTTCAAGGAGCATGACCGCCGCGCCGTAGTCGCCCTGGTCAAAGTACGACCTCGCGAGATCGATATTCAGCGCAACGATGTCCTCCTTGAGATCACGCTCACCGGCAATCGCCAGCGCCTTGCGCAGTTCCTGTTCCGCTTCTGCGTAGCGAGCGACATACCGGTAGTACGCCCCCATCGCCTGACGGCTGAACACCTGATAGTTCCGATCGCCCTGATCGACAAAGACCGCCAGAGCGTTCTCGACCTCGCGAAAAGCCCCGTCGGGATCGCTGCCAAAGTCGATTCGAAGCTGCGCGCGGTTGATCTGCACGCGCGCGGCGCGCAGTTGATTGCCGACCGCCTCGTGCGCAAGTGAGCTCAGTCGATAAAACTCCATCGCTTGCTGACGATGTCCCAGGCGCGCGTGGGTGACGCCCAGGTTGGCAAGAACAATGGGCTCGAGTTCGCGGTTGCCCGACTCCTTCGCGGCGATCGCCGCCTTCTCCCAGAACGCGGCGCCTTCTGCGAGATTCCCCTGCTCCGCACGGCCAAGCGCGACGTAGTGATAGGCCCACGACCTCGAATAGTTCAACCGGAGTTCTTCCACGATCGCGAGCGCGCTATCCGCGACACGACGCGCCTCCTGCCGGTCTGCGGGCGTTCCTCCGCGGAGCGCATCGGTCAGGCAGAAGAGCGCCTGCGCTTCCCCGTCTCGACTCCCAAGGGCGGCGTAACTCATGGCCGCCTCCCTTGCTTGCGTACGAGCATTGGCAGAATCGTTCAAGCGGTTATAGAGACGACAGAGATCGACGTGCGGTCGCAGGAGGCGGTTGTCGAGCGCGAGCGCGCGGCGAAAGCTCACGACCGCCGCCTCAGTTTGCGATCGCCGATCCCGAAATCCGCCAAGCTCAATCAGTCCGGTCGCGTCGTCCGGATAAGCGGCGATCCACTCGATGTACGTTCGTTCCGCTGCCTCATAGTCCCGTCGTGCCTCGGCGACCACGGCGTTCACGAACATGCGGTCGGCGCGCGGGGTCGCATTCGACAGGAGCGCAACCGCAGCGTCCGCGGCCTCGGCCGCTTGTTCGGGCTTGCGCAGGAGCAACTCGACTCGGCTCAACCACGCAATCGGCATCGGACTGCGGGCGTCCTGTTTTCTGGCTTGCAGGAACGCACTCTCAGCAACCGAGTACTCGAGCTGACCGAGAGCACTGAGCCCCTCTTCGAAGGCCTTGACGGCGTCCAGCGAACGCAGCCGCGCAGAAGCGCTGCGCACGGCATACGACTTCCCTGGGCCGGCGGTCCTGAAGTGCTCCTGAACGAGCGCCGCAATCTGGCCCATCAGCGTATACGCGGTGTCCCTGGCGATCGACGACGACACGGCATCGGTCTCGACGACTGCCGCCGTCGTTGAGGTTGACGCATCCTGAATCTCGGCGCGTGCACGCCATCGCCCCCCCTCGTAGGCGAGCACAGGAAGCACGACGAATCGAGGTCCGCCGTACGTCGTCACGGCCTGGACCGCATCGCGGCTCGAGACATCCGTACCGCTCGCAATGAATCGACGAACGATCTGTAGCAGACGCGGATACGACAACACACGAACGTTTGGCGACTCTGACAGGTCCGTGATGAGTGCCAGCGTCAACGCAAGCCGATACGGATCCAGGTCCGCGTACCCGGTTTGATTGACGACCGGAGCAATGGCGATGGGGATTCGCTGTACCGCAGCAAGTGACCGGTACGCGAGTCCACCACCAACCGCGACGACAATGACCGCAGCTGCGGCCGCCCAGATTTTCCAGTGGCGCCGCTTCCCATCCGCAGCTGGCTTCGGCACGACCACTGGCTCGGTGCGGAAATCGGGAGGAATCGAATGGCCTCGCACCTGTCGCAGCGCGCGCGATAGCTCGCGGCCGTTCGCAAATCGGATCCCCGGCTCTTTGTGCATCGCTCGAAAGACGAGATGCTCGATCTCCTCGGCAACGTCCGGACGCGATGCGCGAATCGGCGCCGGCGTCTCGTTCCTGATGGCATATGCGATCGCCTCGGCGTGCGAACCCTGGAACGGCACGCGGCCCGTGAGCATTTCGTAGAGGATGACGCCCACCGCCCACACGTCTGATCGCGCATCAGCGGCGAGCCCGCGCACCTGTTCCGGCGACATGTACGCCACCGTCCCAAGCGTCGAGTGCTCCGCCGTGAGCTTGAGCGCATCTGCGAACGTGGCAAGACCGAAGTCGACGATGCGAACGCCGTCTTCGGTCAGCATGACGTTGCCCGGCTTGATATCGCGATGCACGACGTTCTGTGCGTGCGCTTTCGCCAGGCCGTCAGCGATCTGCGTCGCGATGTCGAGCGCTTCGTCGCTCGCCAGCGGTCCAGACGCCAGCCGCTGCTTCAGCGTCTGTCCCTCGTAGTAGGCCATGACGATGAAGAGTTGGCCGTCGGGGGCGGTCTCGATGTCGTGAATGGTGCAGATGTTCGGATGACTGGTCGCCGAGGCGGCCTGTGCTTCGCGGACAAAGCGCTGTCTCGCCTCGTCGTCGTGACTCCACTGTGGTGGGAGGAACTTCAGGGCAACGATGCGGCCAAGCCTCGTGTCCCGGGCCTGGTAGACCACGCCCATACCACCGCCACCGACACGGGCGACGATGACATAGGAACCAATCGTCTGGCCGATCAGGGCATCAACAGGGGACGTAGCCACGGTTTCCCGCCAATCATAAACCGTGGCTCGACGTTCGGCGGAGGGCGGCGGCGATTATCGACCGAGAACGATCTTGCCGATATGCTCGCTCGACTCCATGAGACGGTGCGCTTCGGCGGCCTTGGCCAGCGGCAGGATGCGATGGATGACCGGTTTGACGGCGCCACGATCGAGCAGTGGCCAGATCTCGGTTCGCAGCGCGCCTGCAATCTGCCCCTTCTCCGCGACGCTTCTCGGCCTGAGCGTTGAGCCCGTGATCGTCAGGCGCCGCGTCAGGATGCGCCTGAAATCGACTGGGGCCGTTGACTCGCCACTCATGAAGCCGATCTGCACCAGACGTCCGTCCGTTGCGAGCGCCTCGAGGTTTCGACCGATGTAGCTTCCGCCGACCATGTCGAGAATGAGGTCCACGCCTTTGCCATCGGTCAACTCGAGAACCGCCTTCACGAAATCTGCCGTGCGGTAGTTGATCGCCTGTTTGGCACCGAGATCCTCACACGCTCGACACTTCTCGTCCGACCCCGCCGTCGCGAGCACTGTGACACCACGCGCCGCGGCAAGTTGAATCGCCGTCGTGCCGATGCCGCTCGATCCGCCGTGAAAGAGCGCGGTCTCCCCGGTCCGCAGCCGCCCGCGATCGAAAACGTTGGTCCAGACCGTGAAGAAGGCTTCCGGGATCGCACCAGCCTCGACCAGATCGAGGGTCGTTGAAACAGGAAGGCACTGGCGTGCTGGCGCAACACACATCGTCGCGTAGCCACCTCCGGCCACCAGCGCGCACACCCGATCGTCAACCCTCCAATGCTGCACCCCAGAGCCAACCGCGGCGATCGTGCCCGACACTTCGAGGCCAGGGATATCGCTCGCCCCTTTGGGAGGCGGATAGTCACCCTTCCGTTGAAGGACGTCGGGCCGGTTCACGCCAGATCCGGCGACGCGAATGAGCACTTCGTCAGGGCCCGGCACCGGATCCGGCCGTTCGACCGGCACCAGGACTTCAGGCCCACCTGGCCGGCTGATCTCAATGCAAATCATCGGGTCAACCCTGATGGAAGCCGCGGAGACGACAAGAGTCGCGTGAAGACATCCCAGCGACGCGCAGCGTCGGCGCCACCGTTCGACTGCGACTCGACATAACGCGCCACCATGTCTTTGCCCACGTTGTAGTTAATCACGTAGCTGCGGTACTGGTCCACGAACCGCATCCGTTGCTGCGCGCGCGGCGGCGAATACAGTCCAAAGTGCTCCAGCCACTTTGCAGCGGCCGCTGCGTCGATCTGACCATTGAGATAGCGGCGCGCGGCCTCATTGCCCGCATACGACAATCGATCGACGAGACTCAGCACAGCGTAGTAGTCGTCGACCGCCGCTGAGTCGAGACCAGCCGTGGGAAAGATCACCGAGCGCTCGAACTGGAGTCGTTCGGCTCTTGGAAACGCGATGTCGATGCCGTAGTTCGCGGAGCCCTCCGCGATGAGCGACTGCGGCGACCGAAGCGGATACACGGAGAACTCCACCCACCCGCGGTCGCGCACGAGCGTCTTCTCGAGCAGCACGTTGTAGACATGGTGCCCCGGGTAACCCTCGTGACAGGCCAGATCGATTGCACGGTCCGCAAAGATCGGCAGATCGGTGTTGACCTGAATGACGCTGTGGTAGTTCCCCTTGTACCAGTTGTAGCCAGACCAGCTCTTGTTCGTCACGTACTCGACGACAAAGGTTTCCCCGGCCGGCAGCGAAAGGTGCGCGAGCGTGCGGCTGCGGCATCCCTCGATCGCGGCTTTGAACGTGGCATCCAGCCGGTCTTTCGGAATCGTGAATCGCGATCGGAACTTGTCGAACCGCTCGCTGAGTGACCCCTGTCCGGGTAACCGCGACTCGAGGTCCTTGAGGACGGCATCGAACTCACTGTCTGTGTGCGTCGGTGCAACCGCGTCATAAAGCGCCTTCGACTCTTCGTCGAAGGTGAAGGTCGTTCCACCCAGCATCGACACGCGAGCGCGCAGCGCTGATAGCTGCTTCGTCAGGTACTCGTGCCGGAGTCGCAGGATTTCTTCGACGGACTGCGCGGGCTTTGCGGCTGCCAACGCGGCTTCCACCGCAGCCGCGGCGCGATCGATCTCGGCCAGCGGGCGCTTCGCCTCTTCCACGTCCTTCTGCCATTGCGGAGGTCCATAGTACGCATCCACGTAGTCCGCATCGTGCTGGCCGAGCGCCAGCACGAGCTTCACATAGCGCTCGGCAAGGGCATTCATCGAATCGTTCTCCGCCGCGTGTGTCGTCACCATCACGGCCAGGCAGGCGGCCAGCACATACGCACGCTTCATCGATAGCGCTCCCGGACGTTCGGAATCAGATATTCGTCGAACGCCGACGTGAAATCGTACACCGGCGCGAACGCCCAATCGCGGCGCGCGGCCCTGTCATCGACGTCCTCCGGCCATGAGTCGACGATGCTCTGACGCTTTTCGTCGGTTCCCCATTGCACCACGGCCCCGGGAAATGCTCCGAGGACGGCATCATGAATCTGTTGCGCGGTGGGGCTGAACGCCGTGAGGTTGTAGGCGGTGCGCGTCAGGTTCTCACGCGGCGCTTTCGCGAGATCGAGCAACGCCGAGATCGCGTCGGGCATCGCCATGAACGGGATGCGCGTATCGGGACGCACGAAGCACGTATATGGCTCATGGCGCGCCGCCGCATGAATCATCTCCGGCGCGTAATCGGACGTCCCACCCGCTGGCATCGTCACCGCCGAGATCAAGCCTGGAAACCTGACGCACCGGAAGTCGACGCGGCCCACCGCATGCGCCGCCAGTTGCTTGTAGAACCTCGCGTAGTAGCGACCGAGGTGCTCGCAGTACAGCTTGTTGCACCCGTACATCGTCCGCGGCGTGTTCCATTCGTCTTCGCGGATGCGTCCGACCTTTGTCTTCGTCGCCAGATCGGGAAGACCGTAGGCGGCAACCGACGACGGATAGAGGAAGAGCACCGTGCGACCGTGTGACTCACCTTCGCGCTGCGCGAACTCGAGCAGCGTCAGCGTCCCCTCGACGTTGACGTGATGCGCCGTGATCGGCGTGAACTCTGCGCGCGTCGAGAGCAGCGCCGCGAGGTGAAAGATCAGATCGACTTCGAATTCGGCGAGCACGCGCTCGAGGAGGGTGGTGTCGGTGATCGAGCCGGTGAACTCGCGCAGGACCAGGCGATGCAGCGACGGGTCGAGCGGCGCGAGGTCGATCGTGACGATCGGCCGGCCCGTTCCGGACAACCGTGTGATCAGTCCGTGGCCGATTTCTCCGCTTGCACCGGTGACCAGCGTGACGGGCGTGCGCATGTGGGAATCATTCTAGTCCCCGGTCCTACTGCATACCGCCTACTGCCTACTGCTTACTAACGCAATTCAGAAAGCAGCCGTTCGACTTCCTCGCGGACGCCTGCCAGGTCCTCGAGCGCGCGCTCGGCTGCCGCGACAGTGGCCAGCAGATCGTTACGACTGGGAGTACTGCCGCGCGCGACCTCGGCGGCGAGGTCGCGCGTCGTGGTGGCGCACGCCTCACCTACGGCCACGGTTTGCGCATGCGCCTGAAGAATTTGGAGAAACTGCTCGCGCTCCTGGCGGGTCACCCACACACCTTTCGCCCGTTATGCGGACTCAAACGCGAATTCCGCGTCCCTGACTAGTTGGGATCTCCGTCCAGCAGATCGCCGAGCCCACCGAGGATCGAACCACCCTCACGCCGGCTGCCACCTGCCGCCGGTGCGGCCTTGTAGATGCGGTCGGCCATTCGGCTGAACGGCAACGACTGCAGCCACACGCGACCCGGGCCGGTAAGCGCGGCGTAGAACAACCCTTCACCGCCGAACAGCGCCGTCTTGATCTTGCCGACGTACTGGATGTCGTAATTCACCGTCGGTTGAAGCGCGACCAGACAACCCGTGTCCACCCGCAGCGTCTGCCCCGGACCGAGGTCGAGCGGGTGAACGGTGCCGCCCGCGTGCACGAAGCAGAGGCCGTCGCCTTCGAGCTTCTGCATGATGAAACCCTCACCGCCGAACAGGCCGACGCCGATGCGCCGCTGAAACGCGATCCCGATCGACACCCCGCGCGCAGCGCACAGGAACGAGTCCTTCTGGCAAATGAGCTGTCCTCCGAGCTGCTTGAGATCCATCGCAAGGATCTTCCCCGGATAGGGCGCCGCAAATGAGACCTGCTGCTTGCCGCCGCCGCCGCCGTTGGTGAAGACCGTCATGAACAGGCTCTCACCCGTGATGAGTCGCTTGCCGGCACCGAGCAGCGCGCCCATCACGCCGCCGCCCTTCTGCTGCGCGCCATCACCGAACACCGTCTCCATCGTGATGCCGGGTGTCATGTACATCATCGACCCGGCTTCAGCCACGGCGCTCTCGCCTGGATCCAGTTCGACTTCGACAAATTGCATTTCACTGCCGATGATTTTGAAGTCGATCTCGTGGGCGCGGCGACCCGGGACAATCGGCGGAGGGGCGGCGGGGCGGGTCGCCCCGGACGCGCCGGTCAGATAGCTTGCCAGCTGCGGCACGTCCTTGAGCGGCGTCCAGTTCGTCAGGCCGGGCCCGAAGACCAGCGTGTTCCCATCAATGGTGCCGTTCCGCAGATTCGTCACGACGTCGTCTCGTGACACAGGTCCCACCTGGTGGCCGCCGATGGCCATGAACCACTGGTCGTCTGACATCGCTCTCCGCTCCGTTCCGTCTACGGTCCCCCGTCGTCAGTCTCCGGTCCTGTTCCCACAACAGCACCGTCGCACCTTCGTCGCGGCGAACCAATCCGCCTACTGTCTACCGCATACTTGCTGCTGCTTACTTCCTATTGCTCCGTCTCCCCATCGATCCGCTTGGCCGCATTCCGTTCGAGCTGCTGGACGGTGCCCGGATCCAGTCCAAGCAAGTGCGCGAGTTTCGCCAGGTAGATACGTTCCGCTCCCGTCGGCTGTTCGTCGCCTCGAAGGATACCGAATGCCAGCACGTAGAGCGTGCCGCGGTACGTGTCGTCGTTTACACCTGCGACAATCTCGGCGAGCGGTCGCGGCTGCGCCAATTCGTGCTCGACGATGCGATCGACTCCGGCAATGCGAGCCTGATCCAGAATCGCGGCGCGCTCCTGGTCGCTGACCGATCCGTCCGCATATGCAGCAGATATCGCAAGGCGGACGACCTGAAGGGCCTGGTCGCTCACCGGCGCGGACGGGTTTCCAACCACCGGCAACGGTGGCAATGGCGGCGTCTGAGTGGCATTCGACACCGGCGACGCCGCCGCGGGCGCGGCCGCCGGCGCGTTGCCTTCTTGAAGCGTCTCGAAGATCCCCCATGCCACTCCCGCTGCGGTCAGTAACAGGTTCGGGTTGGATAGCAAGGACCCGCCAATCGAACCAAGCGTTCCGCCAAACGGCGACCTCGAGTTACCCAGATACCGCATCGCCCCGCGCGAACGTTTGCGGCGCCCGCCAAGCACGCTGCGAAGGACGCCATTCAACAGCATCGACTCGTCCACTGACGTCTCCTGTCCTCGGTCCTCAGTCCAAATCAGGACCTGCTGTGAACCGTGAACTCTAATCGCTACTGCCTACTAACTACAGGCTCTGCGCGACCCTGACCGGCGCCTTCGGCTTCTCCGGCTCCGGCGTGAAGTCCTCTCCGGGGTTGATGAAGCGGTCGGCCTCGAACTTGTACTGTTTGTCGTGCAAATATCTGTAACGTCCGTTGAGCGCCAGAAGTTCAGCGTGGGTCCC
>Ga0070670_100001814_pt1 | contig 17408 bp, 13 predicted proteins | sample KBSS63metaG_FD_64665 | JGI IMG/M metagenome (GOLD analysis project Ga0070670, IMG submission 64665) | Switchgrass rhizosphere microbial communities from Kellogg Biological Station, Michigan, USA - KBS S6-3 metaG | ecosystem: Host-associated > Plants > Roots > Rhizosphere > Soil ... | reverse complement strand
CGCGTCAGTTCCCAACGGACCACGTCAGCTCCCAACGGACAGCGTCAGTTCCCAACGGACAGCGTCAGTTCCAAACGGCCAGCGTCAGTTCCCAACGGACCGCGTCAGCTCCCAACGGACCGCGTCAGCTCCCAAGCATACCCTTGTCTGCCGCAGCATATGATTAGGGGTTATGACGCTGCCGTCGCGACCCCTTGGAACGAGCGGGCTCTCAATTACCCCCGTGGGCTTCGGCGCCTGGGCCGCCGGCGGCGGGGGATGGTCCTTCAGTTGGGGACCGCAGGACGACAACGCATCCATCGCGGCGATGCGGCACGCGATTGAGCGGGGCGTCAACTGGATCGACACCGCGGCGGTGTATGGCCTGGGACATTCAGAGGTCGTGGTCGGGCGTTTTCTCAAGACGCTGGCCGCGGGGGACCGGCCGCTCGTCTTCACGAAATGCGGTCTGCAGTGGGACGACAGCGATCCGATGAAGGTCTCGAAGAGAAATCTTCACCCGGATCGCATCCGCACGGAATGCGAAGCGTCGCTGCGGCGGCTCGACGTCGAGCGGATCGATTTGTACCAATTCCACTGGCCCGACGAGAGCGGCGTCGCGGTCGAGGATTCGTGGGACGCGATGGCCCGGCTCGTCGACCAAGGAAAGGTCCGCGCGGTCGGTGTGTCGAATTTCGATGTGCCACGTCTCGAGCGTTGCGAGGTCCGACGCCACGTCGATTCATTGCAGCCGCCGTTTTCGCTGATCAAGCGCGCCGTCGCGGAGTCCCTGATCCCCTGGTGTGCGGCGCATGATAGCGGCGTGATCTGCTACAGCCCGATGCAGTCGGGCATTCTCACCGAGACGTTCAGCAAGGCGCGCGTCGACGCGCTCGCCCCGGACGACTGGCGCCGGCGCGGTCCGGAGTTCCAGTCACCCGCGCTCGAGCGAAACCTTGCGCTGCGCGATGCCCTCACCCCGATCGCGCGTCGTCATGGCGCGTCAATCAGCGCCGTGGCCATCGCCTGGGTGCTCGCATGGCCCGGCGTCACGGGCGCCATCGTCGGCGCTCGTTCTCCGGAGCAGGTGGATGGATGGTTGCCGGCGGCGACGCTGACCCTGTCGGCGCAGGATCTGGATGAGATCGGACGAGCAATCGAGGCATCGGGCGCAGGCGCCGGCCCGATACGGCCGATTCACTGATTGCGCGGCGCGGTTACCGCGCGATTGGCGAGCGAGATCAACGCCGCGATCAATTCGGCAGGATCGATTGGCTTTGCGAGGTGCATCTGAAAGCCGCTTTTCAGCGAGCGAATGCGGTCCTCGGGCCTCGCGTATGCGGTGAGCGCGGCTGCCGGAATGCTCCTCACCTTCTCGTCGCTCGATCCCCGCACTTTTGCAATCAGCTCGAAGCCATCCATCTCGGGCATGCCAACGTCGGTCACCAGCAGATCGATGCGTTCGCGCGCCATCACAGAGAGCGCGATCCGGCCGTTGTGGGCCACGACCACTCGCGCCCCGGCGCTTTCCAGGACCTCCTGCACCAGGCCCGTGGCGTCCGGGTCATCGTCCACCGCGAGCACGCAGATGCCGTCGAGCCGTGCCTCTGCGGTAGCATCCTCGACATCAGCCAGTCCCGTCGACGGAGGCGGTCCGAGCTCGCCCTCCGCCCGGAGGATCCTCAGAGGAAGCGTCACGACGAACGTCGCGCCCTTGCCCTCCCCTTCGCTCGCCGCGTGAATATCGCCGCCGTGGAGGTGTACCAGCTCGCGCACGATCGCGAGGCCGAGGCCGAGGCCGCCATGCTCACGAGAAAAACGGCTGTCGGCCTGGCGAAAGCGTTCGAACACATGGGGAAGGAATTCGGGATCGATGCCGACGCCGGTGTCGCTGACCACGATCTCCATGTGCGATTCGACGCGCGCGAGCCGGACCTGCACGCGGCCGCCCCGCGGCGTGAACTTGACGGCATTCGACAGCAGGTTCCACAACACCTGCTGTAAGCGCTCCGGATCACCGGCGACCGGCCCCGTGTCGCTGCCGAGCAGTGTCTGCACGGTCACGCCGCGTGCGTCGGCGGCGGGCTTGACCGTGGCAATCGCTTCCTCGAGGACGCGCGCGACATCGAGCGTTTGCACATTCAGGCGAATCTTCCCGGCCACGATGCGAGAGACGTCGAGCACGTCCTCGACCATCTGCGTCAGGGTCGCCGCGTTCCTCTCGACGACGCTGAGGGCGTGTTCGCGGCGTGGCTCGTCGAAGATGCCGCGGCGGAGCATGCGCGTGTAGCCCATGATCGCATTGAGCGGCGTCCGAAGTTCGTGCGACAGCGTCGCGAGGAAATCGTCCTTCAGGCGGTTAGCCGCAACCGCGTCGGCACGTGCCGACCGTTCCCGGTGCAGAAGATCGGCTCGATCGCGCTCGAGCTGTTTGCGGTCGGAGATGTCGAGCGTCACGCCGCGCATGCCGATCGGTTCGGCCTGGTCGTCGAGCACGACCTGACAGTGCGCCTCCGCCCAGATCACATGTCCGTCGCGATGCAGCCAGCGGAACTCGGTTCGGCCCCTGCCGCGGCTTGCGTAGATCGCCGCGGTCTCAGCTCCCGCGCGCTCGCGATCGTCGGGATGCACGATCGTGAGCCAGAAGTTGGGGGTGGACGTCCACTCGCGTGGCTCGTATCCGAGCATCACCCGTGCATAATCGCTGACGAAGTCCACGCGCTGGGACGCCGCATCCGGCTGCCCCCAGGCTTCCCACACGACGCCGGGAACATTGGCCATCACGTCGGCCAGCCGCCGCCGTGTCGTCGAGATCGCGTCAGCCGCTTCGGCGAGATCCCGCGCGCGAGCCCTTGCGAGCTCGGCGTTCGCACGCTGCGCTTCCTCGGCGCGGCTGAGCGAATCGATGACCAGCACCATGGCGCCGGCGACCGCGACGAACAGCGGGAGCGAAACGGAGTCCGCGAGGCTGCTGACGGCGAAATTGTGCAAGGGCTCGAGAAAGAAGTAGGCCGACAGCATCGCCGCGAGCGCGGTCGCGAACACCCCGGGTCCGAGGCCGCCAATCCAGGTGGCGAGCATGATCGCGGGAAAGAACTGGAGATATGGAACGGTGTGGCCGAGGACGGGGTCGAGGGCGAGGCGGATCCCGAGGAACACGGCGACGAGCACGGCCGCCGTCCCATAACGAACTACACGAGTCGACGGCCTGCGCACTCCACGAATGTTAGCAGAGCGGCAGGCTACCTCTGCCGCATCAATTCCGCGAAATTCGCGCGGCGAAGCGGCACCGCGACCGTCGCTCCCTCAGGTACTGTCACGCGCGTCGCGCCGGAACGCAGCTGGTCCAGGACACCGGGATCGCGAGTGTCCTCGTACTCCAGGTCGTCGACGGCTACGACGTAATACTCGCCACCGCGCAGCCCTGCAAGCGACGGCGGGCGCTGCGGCGGCGGGGTCGCAGGTCCCGGCAGATTCGTCGGGGAACGCACCGCGTCTGGATTCGCGATGATCGGAGGCATATATGTCCGGGCTCCGTTCGTCCAGCGCTCCTTCTCGACGGGATACGCGACGATGACGTAATCCCGTGTCGCCTGGCCATTCTCGTCCGACACCTGGAACGTCATCGAGGACTGACGGTCGGTCACCAGGACCTGTACGTTGCGCATCTGCTGCCCTGGCTGAAACGTCACCGGGCCATCGAGCAGGTTCTGGCCGTTGAACGTCACGGCTTTCAGGATCCAGCGGCCGAAGAAGCCCGACGGCTGCGCGGAGCAGGTGCCGCTCAGACCCGCGATCCGGAACGACCAGTCGGCGGCAACGTCCGCTTCGCCGCTGCGGCACATGCCCCCTTCGGAGAACATCGGTATTCGTACGCGCCCCGGGCTTGCCGGCGCAGGCGTATTGCCCTCGAAGACGACTCGCCCCGTTGCGGTCGCGCCGGGTCCGACGATCATCGTCAGCGATTCCTCGCCTCCCGACACCACCGTGACACGCTGCGACCCGACCAGCTCGTCTTCCGGTCTCGGTGTGCCGCCGGTCCTCGGCGCCAGCCTGGCCTCGACCATGTACTCGCCAGGGGGAAGGGACGCGCGAAACGTTCCGTCCGGCCTCGTCATCGCCCCGGACATCGAGCTGTCGAATCCGCCCATCACTTCGGAGAGCACGCGTCGAATCATGACGTTCGGGTACACGTTGGCGGCCAGCGGCTGACCGTTCGGCATCAGCACCGTGCCGGTCACGACGCCAGGGATTCCCTCCCCAAGCACGATATCGATACCGGTGACAGCCTGCGCGCGATCGACAACGATCGGTTGCGCCTGATCGATGGACAGCGCGCCCGGATAGAAGGTCGGGACGGACTGAGGAAGCGGCGGCGGTGGCTGCGCTTGCGGGGGCATCGGGCCGAACATCATTTCGTCGCGCCGCGCGCTCACCTGGACGGCATACGTTCCTTCTTCGAGCCGGCCGAGACGAAACTCCCCGAGGTCGTTGGTCTGCGTGCTCTGCCGCATGGCCGGTTTGCCGGTGCGACCACCCGGAGGAATCCGCAGCAGTGACACCTGGGCGAACTCCACTGGATCGCCGTTCGCATCGAAGACGCGGCCGGTGATCGAGCCGCCGTGAAACATCGGCACGGCGATGTTGTCGAGCGCCTGTCCGTCGCGCAGGATCAGGGGTCTGGCCTGGGCGCGTATCGTGCGGCCGCCCGCCGGATAGCGCGCCGGCAAGTAGGTGGACTTCTGCACCATGAGCGTCACGGGCCCAGGCGGAAGACTGGTAAAGGTGAATGCCCCGTCGGCGTCGGTGACCGTCGGGGCGCCGGCACCGGGACCCTGCAGCATGACGCGCGCCCGCGCGACCGCCGCGCCGGTCGTCCCGTCGACCACTCGTCCTTTGATCACTCCGGTACCGGTGCGCGGGGGCAGCACACGATCGCGCGGGGGCGTCTGCGTGGCGCCGGAGACGACGACCTGGCCGAGGAAGGTGAGGACGGCGGCGAGATGGATCATGCGCGCTCCCGGTGCTCCCGACCATTAGACACCGGCACGGGCTGTCTGGCCGGGCGCTGTTGTCGGTTACTTTACCTCGTGGCTGCCCCCGAGCTCGCAGACCACGTGCGCGAGCACGCCGCGCGAGGCGTCGTGACTGACCGGCGTGAGCATGCCAACGCCGATCTCGATAAGGTCACCCCGGTGCCAGAGGAGGCCAGGAAGGAAGTGCACGTCGCGCTCCTGGCCGGGTCCACCCTCGACCGATAGTTCGGCCGTCAGGCGGAACCCGCGAACGATCCTGACGAACATTCCCGTGTCGGACGTGTAGGTCCAGTCGCCGATATCGGCCTCGCGATGGTTCAGCCGCGTGTCGACTTCAAAGGCGGAAAAGACATGCGCGGTTCGCGCCACCTCGCGCGCAACGATGACCGACGGTGCCAGGCCGACGTGCCGGGTCGCTTCGTGAATGTCTTGCAGCATGCCGGCGGGCATCGACACGTCGATTCCGATGGAAAGGTGATAGGGAGATCCGCGCAGGCAACGCCATCCGAATCGCGTGCCCACCGCGATATCGCCGACCTCGCCGGTGGAGGTGCCGTCGGCCGAATGCGTCCATTCGCGCACGCCCCATTCCGTTTCGATCTGCCACCAGTCGCGCGGTCCGTATTCGATGTCGGCTTCGAGCGTGGTCGTGCGAACGCCGCGCTCGCGCGTCCGCGCGGGCTTCACCTCGAGCTGCACCTCGCCCCGCTCCTGCAGGTACACGACGTCGGATGCAAACAGGTCTTCGACGGGGCGGTGCGTCCGCCCCTCGGCGCATTGCGCGAACGCTGTCCGCGGAACAGTCACGGCGATGACGCTGAACGCGATGATTCCGCCGATAGACGCGCGATACATGGCCCGGCGGTCAGCATGAACCGTGCCGTTCCGAGCGGCGCCAACTCGGGACGGTACACTCATCCGTCGGGTAAAATCAGGCGCCAAACGCGCAGTTTCAGCCGCGCGCAAGAGAGGCTCACGCATGCGAAACATGCTTCGAACGATGGCGACCGGAGCCATGCTGCTCGCCGCCATTCCGGTATCCGCGGCGCAGTGGGTGCGGGTGGAGACCCCGAACTTCGTCGTGTTCGGCGAGGTCGGTGAAAAACGGACCCGCGAGGTGGCCGCCGAATTCGAGCGCTTCCGCGAAGCGCTCGGGCGGGTGCTGGCCGGCGCGGCGACGCAAGCCCCGGTGCCCACGACGGTCGTCGTATTCGACAACCGCAGATCGTTCGAGCCTTATCGGCCGCTGTACAACGGAAAGCCGATCGAACTCGCCGGCATGTTCTCGAGCGATCGTGACGTCAATCGCGTCGCGCTCGCGCTCGAGGATCGGGAGCAGGGCCTTCGCACGATCTTCCACGAGTATGTCCATCTGGTCGCCAGCAACGTCACGAACGGCCTGCCGGTCTGGCTGAACGAAGGACTGGCCGAGTACTACAGCACGTTTCTCGTGACCGACGACGGAAAGACCGCCACGATGGGAACGGTGATTGCACCGCACATGCTGCTGCTGAATCAAGAGCGCCTGCTGCCCCTGCAGGAGCTGCTCGCGGTCACGCACGACTCGCCGATGTACAACGAAGGTCAGCGCCGCGGCATGGTGTATGCGGAGTCGTGGGTGCTCGTGCATTTCCTTCTCTCCGACCCCAATCGCTCGAAGCAGCTCGGCGAGTACGCCCGCCTGACAGGCGCCGGCACGCCGGCCGCGGCCGCCTGGCCGCAGGTGTTCGGCGCCTACGATCCGCTTGCCGACCTGCGACGTTACGCCCAGCAGTTTTCCGTCCGCGGATACCGGTATCACTTCACCCAGGGCATCGACACGATCAAGGGAGACGCCATCAGGCTGACCGACGCGGAAATTGAGGCGACGCTCGGCGACGAGCTGCTCGGCGTCGGCCGGCCGCAGGACGCCGAAGTGCATCTGACGAAGGCGGCCGCGATGCAGCCGCCGTCATCGCGCGCCAAGGCGCTCCTCGGCCTCCAGCGCGTGACAGACGGCAGCTTCGACGAAGGCAGGAAACTGCTGGTCGATGCCGCCGCGGATCGCAGCGACTGGCTGACGCAGTACTACGTGGCGGCGGGACTCGGCGCCATGATTCAGGCGGATCGCGAAGGAACCGCGCTCGCGACTGCCGACCTCGCCAGCCGGTCGATGGATGCCGTACTGGCGGTGAGGCCCGAGCTGCCGCATGTGCTGGCGCTGCAGGGGCTCGTCGCGATGGCGACGCAGACGAACGTGGACGCCGCGGCGCTCGCGGTTAAGCGGGCGCGAACGCTCGCGCCGGGGCGCGAGGACTACGCGTTTCTCGAAGCGACGCTGCACATGATCCGGCGCGACTATCGCAACGCGCGCGAGATTCTCGCCCCGATGATGTCGGGGCGGTATTCGGAGCCGATCCGCGATCGCGCGCGCAGGTTGATGGGCCAGGCCGTCACGCAGGAGCAGCGCGAGCGTGAGTTCGCGGCGCGGCGAACCGCGGCGGCGGCCGGGGTGGCCGCGCCGGCCGACGCGCCGCCGGCGGCGGCGCCGGAGGTGGCGGACGATCCCACGATGCGCCCCTTTTTTCGGTCCATCGGGAACGGAGAACAGCGGATCGAAGGGACGCTCGAGAGTATCGCGTGCACGCCGCAGGGGGCCATGCTCGAAGTGCGCAGTGAAGGGGCACTGCTGAAATTCTCGATCGCACGTCTCGACCAGGTCGAATTCATTTCCTATCGGCGGTCGCTGACCGGCGCGGTCGGCTGCGGACTGCGCACGTTCCCCGATCACGTCTACGTCACGTGGCGCGCGGCGGAGGGATCGCCGGCCGGCGTCAAGGGCCGAGCGGTGGCCGTCGAGTTCCTGCCGAAGTAGAATGCGCTAGCGTTCAACCGTTCTGCGAAAGGCTGCCTCAAGTGCCCGTTCTCGACCTGTGGTCCATGGCGTTCGTCTTCCTGCTGGCCACGTTCGTCGGCTTCCAGGTGATTCAGAACGTCTCGCGCCTGCTTCACACACCGCTCATGTCGCTAACCAACGCCATCTCCGCCATCGCGGTCGTCGGTTCGATCATCATCGCGGGAGAGCAGAAGACCACGTTCAGCACCATCCTCGGCGCGGTTGCGGTCGCCGCCTCGGTCACGAACATCGTCAGCGGCTTCCTCATCACCGACCGGATGCTCAAGATGTTCCGTGAGCGGCGCCCCCGATCATGAACGCCGCCGAACACATCACCCAAGCCAGCTACCTTGCGGCCGCCGCGCTCTTCATCCTCTCGCTGCGCTGGCTGAGCGATCCGAAAACGGCGCGTCGCGGCGTCGGGGCGGGCGTCGCGGGAATGGCGGCCGCCATCGGCGGCACACTGCTGCATCCCGAGATCGTCAATTACACCTGGATCGTGATCGCGTTCGTGGTGGGCACGGTCATCGGCGTGCCTTTGTCGAAGGTGCCGCTCACGGCGGTACCGCAGCGGACCGCGCTGTCACACGCGTTCGGCGGCCTTGCCGCCGGTCTGGTCGGCACCGCGAAGTATGCGCTGTGGCTGCAGGACGGCGAATTGACGACGTTCCGCATGGTCGCGATCGGGATCGAGGTCATCCTTGGATACGTGACGTTCACCGGCAGCCTGATGGCGGCCGGGAAGTTGATGGAGATCGTGCCCACCCGGCCGATGACCTATCCCGGGCAGAACGTCGTGAACCTGGGGCTGCTGGCGATCGCGGCCGGGGCCGGGGTGGTGCTGCTCTTCAAGCCGGAGATGTGGCAGATCTTCCCGGTGGTCATTGCGTTGTCGCTGATCTTCGGCGTGCTGCTGATCATGCCGATCGGCGGCGCCGACATGCCGACGGTGATCTCGCTCTTGAACGCGTACGCGGGTTTGTCGGCGGTCGCGATGGGCTTCGTGCTGGAGAACAAGGTCCTCATCACCGCCGGCGCGCTCGACGGATCGTCGGGCTTCATCCTGTCGGTGATCATGTGCCGCGCGATGAACCGATCGTTCACCAACGTTCTCTTCGGCGCCTTCGGGCAGGTGCAGACCGCCGCCGCCGGAGCCGAGGCGAAGACGGTGAAGAGCGGAACCCCGCGCGATGCCGCCGATCTACTGGAGAACGCCGGCAGCGTGGTGATCGTGCCCGGCTACGGCATGGCGGTCGCCCAGGCGCAGCATCGCGTTCGCGAGATTTACGATCAGCTCACGAAGCGCGGCGTCGACGTGAAGTTCGCGATCCATCCCGTGGCCGGGCGCATGCCCGGGCACATGAACGTGCTGTTGGCCGAAGCAGAAGTGCCCTACGACGCGCTGATCGAGATGGACGACATCAACCGCGATCTCCCGCAGACCGACGTGGTGCTCGTCGTCGGCGCCAACGACGTGGTGAACCCGGCGGCGCGCCACGACACGAAGAGCCCGATCTACGGCATGCCGATCATCGACGCCGACCGCGCGAAGTTCGTCATCGCCAACAAGCGGTCGATGAACCCGGGGTTCGCCGGCATCGACAACGAGCTCTACTACGCGGACAACACGCTGATGGTGTTCGGCGACGCGAAGGCGGTGCTCGGGGAGATCGTCAAGGCGCTGGCCGGGGAAGCCGCGCACTAGCATGCAGTCGCTCGTCGATCTCTTTCTTCATCTCGACGTCAAACTCGCCGAGTTCGTGGCGCGCTACGGCGGGTGGGTGTACGGCCTGCTCTTCGCGACCATCTTCGCCGAGACCGGGCTCGTCGTCACGCCGTTCCTGCCGGGCGATTCCCTGCTCTTTGCGGCGGGGGCACTGGCCGCCACCGGCGCGTTCGACGTGCGCCTGCTGTTCCTGCTCCTCGCCTTCGCCGCCGTCCTTGGCAACACCGTCAACTACGCGATCGGCAGCTACGTCGGGCCGCGCGTGTTCCGGGCGGAAGCCGCCGGCGACACATGGTCGCGGCTGTTGAACCGGCAGCACCTCGATCGCGCGCACGCGTTCTTCGAGAAGTACGGCGGGATGGCGGTCGTGCTGACGCGGTTCGTGCCGATCATCCGAACGTTCGTTCCGTTCGTCGCCGGCGCCGGCGCCATGCGCTACGCGACCTTCGCGCTGTACAACCTGTTCGGCGGCGTGCTGTGGGTAGGCGTGTGCGTCGGCGCGGGATACTTGTTCGGCAACATCCCGGCGGTGAAGAAAAACTTTTCGCTCGTCGCGCTGGGGATCGTGGCGGTGTCGATGCTCCCGATGCTCGTCGAGTGGCTGAAGCACAGAAAAAGAGGGCGGCGCGGGTAGCGCCGCCCTCATGCACTAGCGGTGCTGACTGTAGGTCAGCTTAAGCGAGCCTGACGTTCTCGGCGCGCGGCCCCTTCGGGCCCTGCCCCTTCTCGAACGTCACGGCCTGTCCTTCGCGGAGGCTGTCGAACTGGCAGCCGTTGCAGGCGGACTGGTGGAAGAAATATTCGCTGCCGTCACTTGCGGCCACGAACCCGAACCCTTTTTCGCTCACCAACCGCTTGATTGTGCCTGTCGTCGCTGCTGCCATTCTCGATCTCCTCGTCGTTCGGCCATGCGCAGACATTCCACGCACGAAACCCGGGGCGCCCTAGCACGCCCCGTGCGGCCATCCGATCATTGTCGCACAGACCGATCCTCCTGGTGCAAACTCAGCCGCAGCCGCCCCGGCGTCTATATCGAAGTACATAGATGTAATTGCTGATAATGACCCCTATGCCTTCGCGGCCGTTGCTGCTGCGCGTCCTCACTGAAAGCTGGTTGAACGTCCTGCTGCTGGCCGCCCCCGTCAGCCTTGTGCTGCGATGGCGGTATGGCGTCTCGCTCTGGGTTTTTGCCACGGCCGCCCTGTCGCTCGTGCCCGCCGCCGGCCTGATCGGCACCGCCACCGAACATCTCGCACGCCGCTCAGGGCCGACCCTCGGCGGCTTCCTCAATGCGACGTTCGGCAACGCCGCGGAGCTGATCATCGCGATCGCGGCTCTGAAGGCGGGGCACACGGAGGTCGTGAAGGCGTCGATTACCGGCAGCATTATCGGCAACCTGCTGCTCGTCTTCGGCCTGTCCTGCTATCTGGGGGGGATCCGCCACGGACACCAGAAGTTCAACCGCATTGCATCCGGCTCCGCCACCGTCATGCTGTTTCTCGCCATCGTCGCGCTCGTCATGCCGGCGCTGGTCGCGCTCGTCAGCTACGGATCGCTCGAAGCGCACCCTGAGACGATTGACCGTCTGAGCTTCTGGTCGTCGATCGTCCTGCTTGGCGTTTACGGCGGCGGGCTGCTCTTCTCGTTCAAATCGCAGCGCGATGTGCTGCGCGCGCATCCCGGCCGCGATCATGGTCCGCGGCTGCCGCTGTCCTCGGCCCTCGGTCTCCTGACGTTCGCCACGGTGATCACCGCCGTGGAAGCGGAGGTGTTGATCGAGGCGCTCGAGCCGGCGCTCGAAGGGCTCGGGATGTCGGAGCTTTTCGCCGGCGTCATCGTCGTCGCGCTGGTGGGCAATGCCGCCGAGCACTACAGCGCCGTAACCGCGGCACGCGACGACCAGATGACGCTGGCGCTGGAGATCAGCGTCGGCAGCAGCGCGCAGATCGCGCTCATGGTGGCACCGGTGCTGGTCCTCCTTTCCTACGCGCTCGGATCTCCCATGTCGCTCGTCTTCAACGCGTTCGAAATCGCGGCCATCGGTCTCTCGGTATTCGCCGTCGCCCTTGTCTCGGCGGATGGCGAGAGCAACTGGTTCGAGGGACTGCAGCTGCTCGGCGTCTACGTCCTCATCGCGCTGGCGTTCTACGTCATCCCTGGACCGTGAGCCTCTGCGAGCACAGCCGCTCAGGCGCGTGGACAACACACGACATCTCGCCGCTCGGCCGATAGCAACTGTGTAACTTCGACCCTCCATCAAGTCCGCCGAGCTGAGACCTCAGCTGCAATTCACGAGAGATATTCCTGCAGAGCCCTCGTGGCATTTCGCTTGCGACTGACGGAATTGAATGAATTCGAAATTGCTGAACGTCCAGGAGGATTTGACGATGAAACGCTCGATAACGAGATGGACCACAACGCTTGCCGCGTCAGCGTTGCTTGCATTGCCGGCTGCGGCGACCGCGGCGACACAGCAGCCGTACTCGCCGCCACCGCAGCAGCAGCCGGCGCCGCAGCCAGCCCAGCCGCAGCCAAAACCACAGCCGACCGAACCGCAACCGGCGCAGCCGCAGCCTGCTCAACCGCAGCCCGCGCAGCCGCAACCGGCGCAGCCACAGCCCACACAGCCCCAGCCGACGGATCCGCCGGCGACCGCGACGCAGCAGCCAACCGCGACGGCTCAGCCCTCAACACCGGCCGAGTCGCCCGAAGAGCATCTGCGCCAGGCCCGCGCCGCGTTCAACGACATCAAGATGACGTCGATCCCCGCGAAGAGTCGCTCGGACTTCGCCGAGCTTCGCCGTCACCTGGCGGCACTCGAGAATCCGTCCGCCGCGGCGGCCGCGAATCCAAGCCCGCGTAGCAGTAAGGGAGCAGCGGCCAGTGCGAGCAATTGGGGCACTGAAGTCGCGGCAATCGATCGGCTGATCACGCAGCTCTCAGGCGGCGACACGGCGAAGGCCACGCCCGGCGCGAACACGACGGGTGCGACCGGCACGGCAGGCACCACCGCCAAAGGCGCCGCGTCGAGCGTGGGTGTCGACGAGGCGACGATCGCAAAGCTGATGGAAATCCGTACGCACATCACGGCGTACGCCGCGGGCAAGTCCGGCGCAGCCTCTTCGCCGCGCACCGAGACGATGGCGAACGACACCATGACGGCCGCCGCGCAATCGGGAAACGCGACGGCGGCTGAGACGCCGCGCACCGGCAACTACTCGACCGAGGGTCAGCCTGCGACGACGACGCCGCAGAGCAACAGCACGTCGCCACAGGGCGCCGCAGCCGTGGCTCCGAACGTCGACACCGAAGCGGCGCACCGTTCGCTCCTCGCCGCGCGCGATGCGCTGAACCAGCTGACGCAGCTTCCCGCCGCCGCGCAACTGTCGGGCGATACGCGCACGCAGGTGCAGCAGCTCATTTCGAACTTCAACGAGCTGATCACCAATACCACCGACTGGCGCTCGAGCTATACGAAGGTTTCGGGGACGCTGACCACGCTGCTCGGTCCGGAGAATACCGACGCGCAGGCGACGGCGGCGCAGACGCCCGCCGTACCCACGCCTACGACCGGCGCAGCCGGCACACCCGGGGCGGTTGGGACAGCTGGAACCGCGACGACGCAGCTGGATCCGGCGATCCGCGCGAAGCTCGTCGAGATGAAGAACAATCTTGCCGAATTCGAGAAGGCCTCCGGTGGGATGAGTAAGTAGGAAAGGAAAAAGGAACAAGGAACAAAGAAGAGGGGCCGTTCGACACGGCCCCTTCTTTTTTGTACGCTTTCATCCTTTGTGAACCGTATGAAGCGTTTCGCTTGTCTGGCCGCGATCCTGATCGCGGCATCGATGCCTCTGCGCAGCGCATCCGACACCCTTCAATCCGCCGCGCTGGCGTGGGACCGCGGCGATTACGTCGCCGCATTGACCACCTACTTGCAGATCCTCGACTCTCCGCGCCCGGAGTCGGCGCTCGAGCCAATCGCCCTCCAGACTGGCGAGCTGTTCAAGACGACCGAGCTGACGACCGACGGAGATGCGCCTCTGTTCTCACCGGACGGTCGTTACCTCATGTACGAAACCGGAAACCCGATTACTCGGCGCACACGCATCGTCGAAGCCTCGAGTCTGTCGGTGAAGTCGGAGTTGCCAGGCTACGGCGCGTCGTTTTCGCCCGACAGCACGAAGGTCGCATATCTGCGGCTCGCTCCCAGTGGCGAGCTCCTGCAGGCGCAGGCGGAACTCGATGCCGCGCCCCAAGCGGAGCGGACGCAGCGCCAAGCCGCTGTTACCCGGCAGATCACGGCGGAGGCGCAGATCGTCGTTCGCGATCTCGCGAGCGGCCGCGAAGCTACCCTGGACGCCGGGACGCTGGGGAAAACAGCGATCGCATTTGGCGCCGCCAGCATCGTGTTCAGCGGCTCGCCCCCCGACGCGGCAACGACTCAGATTTACGAGGTCGCCGAAGGGCGTCCACCGGTGGTACGCTCGACAGGCTCTGTCGACAAAGAGCTGCAAGAGGTGAACGCGACCGGCACCGCCGTTCTGTTTACTCATCGTCCGCCCGGGGGCGGCCGGGGCGGTGGCCGTGCTGGAGGTGCGCGTGGCACGACTGCGGCGTTCGGTCTGCTGTCGCTCAGCGACGGACGCGTGACCACGATCGCCGGCTCCGCTCCCGCCTTCTCAGGCGACGGCGCAAGCTTCACTTACGTCAAAGTCAACGGCGACTCCAACACCGTCGTCGTCGCGCCGACGTCCGATCCCGAACGTGCGACGGTAGTTCACAAAGGACCCGAACGCGTGGACGCGCCGGCGCTGTCGCCCGACGGCGCACGCGTGGCCTTCCAGCTGATGCCCCGTGAAGACTGGGAGATCTACATCGTCAATCGCGACGGCTCCGGCGAGGCGCGCGTGACGCGCGAAATCCAGCACGACGTGCAGCCGCTGTTCCTCACGAGCAATCTGCTGCTCGGAACGATCGGTGAGCCGCGGCACCGGCGCTCGTATATCTACGATCTCGCGTCCATGAAGCGGGTCCGGCTGTTTCATAACAACACCGTGCGCACGATCGCGCCTGAGTACAAATGGGTGTCCAACCGCGACGGCAGCAGGATCCTGATCGTCTCGGAACGAGACGGCGACACGGTGTCGCCGGAGCGGGGCGTCTACATCGTGGACCTGACGACGCGGGTCAATCGCGACGAGCTTCGCGCGCGTGTCAAAGCCAACCTCGACGCCGAGCAGGCGTTGGTCGCGAAGGGGCGGCGGCTTTACGCGCCCATCGCCGGCGATGTGAAACGCGTCGTCGCTGACGCGTCGGTTGAACGTGTCTACGGATACGAGAAGACGCTGTTCGAATTCGATTCCAAACATGTGACGCAGCCGGGCAACAAACTCGCCGCGTCCTATCTTCTCGATACGTATAAGTCGTTCGGCTACTCGCCGGAATACCAGCCGTTCCAGTACCGCGTGCGCGGCTCCGGCCAGACCGGAGATACCGCGAACGTCGTGGCGACGCTGAAGGGGACGGTCAATCCGGAACTGGTCTACGTGGTCAGCAGCCACTACGACTCCGTGGCCGTCGGTCCTGGCGCGGATGACGATTCATCGGGCACGGCGGCGCTGCTCGAAACGGCGCGGCTCCTGGCAAATCATCCACAGCCGGCGACGATTGTCTTCGCGTCGTTTACCGGCGAAGAGGCGGGTTTGCTGGGAAGCCGCGAGTTCGTCCAGCGCGCCGTCGCCGACAAGGTAAAGATCGTCGGCGCGCTGAACAACGACATGGTCGGCTGGTCGAACGATTACCGCCTCGACAACACCATCCGGTATTCGAATGCCGGCATCCGCGACATTCAGCACGCGGCGGCGATGCAGTTCTCGAACTTGATCACCTACGATGCGGTCTACTACAAGAACACCGATGCCGCCGCGTACTATGAGTCGTACGGCGATATCGTCGGCGGTATCGGGTCGTATCCGGTGCTCGGCAATCCGCACTATCACCAGTCACACGATCTGCTCGAGGGGATCAACCACCAACTGGTGACGGAGGTCGCGAAAACCACGACGGCGACGCTGATGCTGCTCGCATCGAGCCCGTCGCGCCTGAAGGATTTGACCATCGCGTCGGTCAAGAATGGGACCGCGGCCGTGTCGTGGACGCCGAGTCCCGAACACGGAATCGCCGGCTACATCGTCGCATTCGGACCGCCGGATCGCCGGGAAGCGCAAACGCTCCGCGTCACGAAGCCGGCAGCGACCGTCCCCAGCGTGTCGCCGGGCACGGTAATCTCGGTGAAGGCGGTGAACGCAAAAGGGCTGGAAGGATGGGACTGGGCGCGCGTGACGGTGCGGTGAGCCGTTGCCGTGCCGTCGGCTACGGCACCGGCAATCCTTCAGGAGGAACGAGCGCCGCATGCAGCGCGCGGACGGCGTTATCCACTAGCGTTCGCGGCACCAGCCAGGTGATTCTGAACGACGACGTCGACACGCCCCGCGGCTCGACGGTCGCGTCGCGTAAGGCGGCCGTCCCGCGCAGCAGGTTCGAGTAGCTGGCGTTGATCCCTGCCCCGACAACGCTGACGGCGCCGACATCGTCAATCAGGCGCGCCTGATCGCCGAACGTCGCGGCGATGTCGCGGCGGACCCGATCCTCCTCGTGCAGGTTCTCCCGCGAAATGACGAGCGTCACCCCATCGCCGGGCGCGCCAAAGCCGGCAGCGTGCAGCTGCTTACCGACGACGGCGCGCGCGTCGAGCAGCTCGAGCAGCTTCAAGGGATTCCCAGGCGCCTGCAGAACGAAGACGTCGCGCTCGCTCGCCACGCCGGCGACGGCGCCCGGCGTGCGCGGCGCATGCTTGCGGACGACGGTACCGTCAGCCGACGGATCCGCACCCGGCAGCGGGGATGCCGTCGCGCGCGCGTAGATCGCAATGCCGGCCGTCTTCGCGAACTCCACTGCCTGCGCGTTCAGAACCTTCGCGCCGGATTCGGCGAGCTCCTGCGTCTCCTCGTACGACAGCACGCCGATCCGCCGCGCGTTGGGGACGACACGCGGATCCGCCGTGTAAACGCCATCGACGTCCGAACAAATCTCGCAGTAGTCCGCCCCGAGCGCCGCCGCCATGGCCACCGCCGTCGTATCGCTCCCGCCGCGCCCGAGCGTTGTCACTTCGCGGCGGTACGAGACGCCCTGGTAGCCGGCAACGACCACCACGCGGCCACGGCCAAGCTCGTCCTGCACACGGAAGGGACGGACCTCGATGATGCGCGCATCGACATGCCGATCGTTCGTGATGATCCCCGACTGGCTGCCCGTGAAGCTGATGGCGTCCCCTCCGAGCTCGCGGATCGCGAGGGAGAGGAGCGCCATCGAGATGCGCTCCCCCGCCGACAGCAGCATGTCGAGCTCGCGGCGATCGGGGTTGGCCGAGACCTTCTTGGCCAGCGTCAGCAGATCGTCCGTGGTGTCGCCCATTGCCGACACCACCACCACCACGTCGTGACCAGCGCGCCTGGTCCGCATCACACGCTCGGCGACTCTGCGGATCTTGTCGGCGTCCGCGACGCTGCTGCCGCCGTACTTCTGAACGACGATGGACAAGGTTGTCCTCTCTCGAAGTTGTAAGGGGCTACTGGAAGGGACAGCTTCCCGCGGAATACTGCACTTCGGTCAGAATCTGTTTCGGCCGGGGACGGGCGATCATGTAGCTCTCGCGCCCATAGCCGGACATTTGATACGCCCAATAGCTGCGCTCGTTCGCGTTGATCAGGCCAAGCGGCAACATGTAGCGCAC
>Ga0070670_100001811_pt1 | contig 17414 bp, 13 predicted proteins | sample KBSS63metaG_FD_64665 | JGI IMG/M metagenome (GOLD analysis project Ga0070670, IMG submission 64665) | Switchgrass rhizosphere microbial communities from Kellogg Biological Station, Michigan, USA - KBS S6-3 metaG | ecosystem: Host-associated > Plants > Roots > Rhizosphere > Soil ... | reverse complement strand
GGCCTCGATCTTTGCAGCACGCGCCGCGGCCGGCCGCGACGTCACCTGCGCGATGTATCGCGTCACCGGGGCGGACTCGGGAACGAGCTTGAACATCGTCGTCCAGCGCAACGCCGTGCCCCACAGCACGTCGGCGGCGGTGAAACGCTCGCCGAGCAGGTAAGGGCCGGTCGCGAGCTGGTCGGTGAGCGTCTTCAGCATCGTCTCGTAGTCGCCGTACGGCGAGGTGCTGGGCGGTGCCGGCTCGCGCTTCAGCGAGCGGTCGATCAGCGCCGGCTCGAACGACGAGCCGTAGTAGAAGAGCCAGCGCAGGTACGGTCCACGCAAGGGATCGCCGATCGCCGGCGTGATCCCGGCTTCGGGATAGAGGTCGGCGAGATAGGCATAGACCGCGCCTTGCTCGGTGACGAGCGCGCCGTCGTGGCGGATCGCCGGCACCTTGCCCATCGGATTGACTGCGAGATAGGCCGGCTGGCGCTGTTCGCCCTTCTTCAGATCGAGGACGTGCAGCTCGTAGTCGGCGCCGAGCTCCTCGAGCAGGACCAGCGCTCCGGCCGAGCGCGACTGCGGCGCGTGAAACAAGGTGACGTGGCGGGTCGTGGTCATGGCGAATCTCCTGGGTGGCGCCGTGAGGCAGCGCGCTGTCGTGCCGAGCCTGCGCTCAGCCTGCGAAGACGGCGTCGAGCCGCCCGCGCCAGGCGCGTTTGGCGTCGTCGGCCGCGAAGCTGGCCTCGAAGCTGTTGGCCGCGAGGCGATGGGCGTGACTCGCGTCGAGCTGCGGCAAGGCTGCGAACGCGGCAATCAAGTTGTCGTTGAGGTAGCCGCCGAAATATGCCGGGTCGTCCGAGTTGACGGTCGCGCACAGGCCTGCCGCGAGCAGATCGGCGAGCGAGTGACCGGCCATGTCGCGATAGACGCAGAGCTTGACGTTGGAGAGCGGACACACGGTCAGCGGCGTCCGCTGCCGCGCCAGCCGGCGCACCAGCGCCGGGTCCTCGAGACAGCGAACGCCGTGGTCGATGCGCTCGACATGGAGCACGTCGAGCGCGCTCTCGATGTACGCCGGCGGCCCCTCCTCGCCGGCGTGGGCGACCCGGCGCAGGCCCAGCTCGCCGGCACGCGCGAACACGCGCGCGAACTTTTCGGGCGGATGGCCGCGCTCGCTGCTGTCGAGGCCGACGCCGATGAAGTGCTCGCGCAGCGGCAGCGCCTGCTCGAGGGTGGCGATCGCGTCCGCTTCGCTGAGGTGACGCAGGAAGCACAGGATCAGCTCGCTCGACAGGCCGAGCTCGCGCTGCGCCCGGTCGCGTGCCGCGGCCAGGCCCTCGATCACGGCCGCCATCGCGACGCCGCGCGCGGTGTGCGTCTGCGGGTCGAAGAAGATCTCGGCGTGAACGACGTTGTCGGCGGCGGCGCGCCGAAAGTACGCCATCGCCATCGCCTCGAAGTCGCTCGCGTGCAGGAGCACGCTGGCGCCGGCGTAGTAGATGTCGAGGAAGCTTTGCAGGTCGGAGAAGTCGTAGGCGGCGCGCAGTGCCGCGACGCTCGGATAGGCGAGCGCGACACCGTTCTTCTGCGCCAGCCCGAAGATCAGCTCGGGCTCAAGCGTGCCCTCGATGTGCAGGTGCAGCTCGGCCTTGGGCATCGCGCGCAGCAGCTCGGGCAGCTGCGCGCGCGGGATCGCTGCGAGGTCGCGACCCTTCACTTCCTCAGGCGAATCCGCGCCGGGCCCGGGTCACTTCTTCTCGCCGCCCGGCACCTGGCCCTCGACGCCCTTGACGAAGAAGTTGATGCCGCCAAGGAACTTGTCGTCGGCGGCAGCGCCGGCGGCGAGGACTTCCTTGCCGTCGTTGCCGGTGATCGGTCCCTTCCAGATCACGAACGAGCCGTCCTTGAGACCGGCCTTGACGGCTTCGACCTTGGCCTTGATGTCGGCCGGGACCTTGTCGGAGATCGAGACGATGTCGATCGCGCTTTCCTTGACGCCCCACCAGGAGCGCTGGTCGCCCTTCCACGTGCCGTCGAGCATGTCCTGCGTCGCATTGATGTAGTACGGCGCCCAGTTGATGATCGCCGAGGCGAGGTGCGCGTTCGGCGCATAGGCGGACATGTCGCTGTCCCAGCCGAAGGCGTACTTGCCGGCCTTGCCCGCGGTCTGCAGCACCGCCGACGAATCGGTGTTCTGCATCAGCACGTCTGCGCCGCCGTTGAGGAGCGCCTGCGCGGCGTCGCCTTCCTTCGGTGGGTTGATCCACTCGTTGACCCAGACCACCTTGGTCTTGATCTTGGGGTTCACCGACTGCGCGCCGAGCGTGAAGCTGTTGATGTTGCGGATCACCTCGGGAATCGGCACCGAGCCGACGACGCCGAGGGTGTCGGTTTTGGTCATCGCGCCCGCGATCATGCCGACCATGTAGGCACCCTCGTAGGTGCGGCTGTCGTAGGTGCGCATGTTGGGCGCGGTCTTGTAGCCGGTCGCATGCTCGAACTTGACGTCGGGCAGGTCGGTCGCGGTCTTCAGCATCGGCTCCATGTAGCCGAAGGTCGTGCCGAAGATGAGCTTGTTGCCCTGGCTCGCCATGTCGCGAAACACGCGCTCGGCATCGGCCGCCTCGGGAACCTTCTCGACGAAGCTGGTCACGATCTTGTCGCCGAAATGCTGCTGCAGCGCCTTGCGGGCGTTGTCGTGGGCGAAGGTCCAGCCGCCATCGCCGACCGGGCCGACGTAGGCGAAAGCGATCTTGAGCGGGGCGCTTGCCGCCGGCGTCGGGCCGGACGCCGGTGTTGGCGCCGATGCGACGACCTCGGCACTCGGCGTCGACGCGGCCGGCGTCGTCGTGGTCGTCGTCTTTTCTTCCTTGCTGCAGCCGGCGAGCATCGCGACGACGGCCGCAGCGGCGACGGTGGCGCCGCGGGCGAAGGTCAATGGATTCATGGGCAACTCCCTCCTGTAGTGAACTCGATTATCCGGGGAAGAACGGCTTGCCGATCGACGCCGGCATGTTGACGCGGATGAACGCGGCGTTGCGCGAGATCAGGACCAGGACCAGGACCGTCGCCAGATAGGGCAGCATCGTCAGGAACTGGCTCGAGATCTGCACGCCCTCGCCCTGCAGTTGCAGCTGCAGCATCGTCACGCCGCCGAACAGGTAGGCGCCCAGAAGCACGCGCGCCGGCCGCCAGGTCGCGAACGTCGTCAGGGCGAGCGCGATCCAGCCCTTGCCCGCGGTCATCCCCTCGACCCAGAGGTGAGTCGAGACGACCGAGATGTAGGCGCCCGCGACGCCGCAAAGCGCGCCGCCGACGACCACCGCCGCGAGGCGGATGCGCCGCACCGGATAGCCGAGCGCGTGCGCCGACTCGGGCGACTCGCCGACCGCGCGCAGCACCAGGCCGGCGCGCGCGCGGTAGAGGAACCAGGCGATCGCGAGGGTGAGCGCGATCGCGAGGTAGACCATCGGGTGCTGGCGGAAAAGCGCCGGACCGACGAAGGGCAGGTCAGCGAGACCGGGGATCGCGAAGTTGTGCTGCTCGCCGAGCTTTTCCTGCGTGTAGCGGATGCCGACGAAGGCCGAGAAGCCGGCGCCGAACAGGCTGAGCGCGAGCCCGGTCGCGTACTGGTTGGTGTTGAGCCAGATCACGAGGAAGCCGAACGCCGCCGCGAGCACGGCGCCGGCGACCGCCCCGGCGCCGAACGCGAGCCAGTCGTTGCCGGTGTGGAAGGCGGTCGCGAAGCCAGCGACCGCGGCGACGAGCATCATCCCTTCGGCGCCGAGATTGACGATCCCGGCGCGCTCGTTGATGAGCAGACCGAGCGCCGCGAAGGCGAGCACCGTACCGGAGTTGAGCGTGGCGGCGACGAGCAGCGCGAACTGGTCCATCTACGTGCTTTCTCGTGTCGGCAGGTTCGAAGACGCGACCACCGGGCCGAGCGGCGCGTCGTCGATCGTCTGCGTCTGCGATTGCATCTGGCTCGCTGGCAACGCGGCTGACGACGGCGCCGTCGCGTGCGACGAGGTCCAGCGGATGCGATACGCGATCAGCGTGTCGCAGGCGAGCAGGGTGAACAGCAGCAGCCCCTGGAACACGCCGGTGAGCGACTTCGGCAGGCCGAGACGCGACTGCGCCAGCTCGCCGCCGATGTAGAACATGCTCATCAGGATCGCCGAGAAGACGATCCCGACTGGATGCAGCCTGCCGACGAAGGCGACGATGATCGCGGCGAAGCCGTAGCCGGCGGGGACGTGCGGCGTCAGCTGGCCGAGCGGCCCGGCGACCTCGAGCCCGCCAGCGAGCCCCGCCATCGCGCCCGAGAGCAGCAGCGCCGACCAGAGCGCCTTGCGTGCCGAGAAGCCAGCGTAGCGCGCCGCCGCCGGTGCCAGGCCACCGACTTGAAGCTGGAAGCCGGCGTAGGTGCGAAAGAGCAGGATCCAGAACGCCGCGACGGCGACGAGCGCGCCGATCGTGCCGATGTTGACCCGGTAGCTGCCGTACAGGCGCGGCACCTGGGTCGACTTCAGGAAGGTGATCGTCTGCGGGAAGTTGTAGCCGTGCGGGTCCTTCCACGGCCCGTAGACGACGTAGTTGAGGAGCTGCTCGGCGACGTAGACGAGCATCAGGCTGACGAGGATCTCGTTGGCGTTGAAGCGGTCGCGCAGCAGGGCGACGATCGCCGCCCAGAGCATGCCGCCGAGCACGCCGCCGGCGAGCACCAACACGAAGAACCAGTTGCCGGTGTCCTTGCCGGCGAGCATGGCGATGCCGCCGGCGGCGATCGCACCGACGATGAACTGGCCCTCGGCACCGATGTTCCAGACGTTCGAGCGAAAGCAGACCGCCAGGCCGAGCGCGATCAGCAGCAGCGGCGTCGCCTTGACCGCGAGCTCGGTCAGCGCGTAGACGCTCTTCAACGGCTCGACGAAGAAGACCGCGAGGCCGCGCAGCGGATCCTTGCCGAGCAGAACGAACAGGCAGGTGCCGATGACGACCGTGATCGCGAGCGCGATCAGCGGCGAGGCGAGCGACATCGCCCGCGACGGCGCGGGGCGCGCCTCAAGCCGGAGCATGGCTCGCCGCGAAGTCGCGGCTCCAGAGGCCGCTCATCCATTCGCCGATCTGCTCGACCGTGGCCGCGGCCGTCGCCACGCCGGGCGAGACGCGGCCCTGGGCGATGACGATCAGGCGGTCGCAGATCTCGAACAGCTCGTCGAGCTCCTCGCTCACGACCAGCACGGCGCAGCCGTTGTCGCGCAGCGCCAGCAGCTCGCCGCGGATCTGCGCCGCGGCGCCGACGTCGACACCCCAGGTCGGCTGCGAGACGACGAGCAGCTTCGGTTGCGCGTCGATCTCGCGGCCGACGATGAACTTCTGCAGGTTGCCGCCCGAGAGACTCTTCGCTGCCGATCCCGGACCGCCTGCCTTGACGTTGAAGCGGCGAATCAGCGATTCGGCGAGCGCGCCGATGGCGTCGATGCGCAACCAGCCGAACGCGCCGACAGCGCCGGTTCGCGTCAGGAGCGTGTTCTGCGCCAGCGACAGCGTCGGCACCGCGCCGCGGCCGAGCCGCTCCTCGGGGACGAAATGCAGGCCGGCAACGCGGCGCCGGCGCGGCGAGGCGCGGGCGATGTCGTTGCCGAAGAGGCGGATCGATCCCGCCGGCGCGCGTCGGTCCTCGCCCGAGATCGCCGCCATCAGCTCCTGCTGGCCGTTGCCCGAGACGCCGGCGATGCCGACGACCTCGCCGGCGCGCACCTCGAACGAGACCGCGTCGAGCGCGGTGCCGAACGGGTCTTCCTTGGCGAGCGTCAGGCCGCGCACGGAAAGGACCACGCTGCCGAGATTCGGCTCGCGATGCTGCAGCTGCGGCGGCTCGGCGCCGATCATCAGCCGCGACAGGCTGGCGTTGCTCTCCTTCGCGGGATCGACCTCGCCCGTGACCTTGCCGCCGCGCAGCACCGTGCAGTGGTGGCAGAGGGCGCGGATCTCGTCGAGCTTGTGCGAGATGTAGAGGATCGAGCAGCCCTCCTGGGCGAGCTTGCGCAGCGTGACGAACAGCGTCTGCACCGCCTGCGGCGTCAGCACCGAGGTCGGCTCGTCGAGGATCAGCAGCTTGGGCGAGGTCATCAGGGCGCGAACGATCTCGACCCGCTGGCGCTCGCCGACCGAGAGCGTGTGCACCGGCCGGAGCGGGTCGACCTCAAGGCCGTAGACGCCCGCGACCTCCCGAATGCGCGCGACGACATCGGCCAGCGACAGCGACTTGTCGAGGCCGAGCCAGACGTTCTCGGCCGCGGTCAGCGTGTCGAACAGGCTGAAGTGCTGGTAGACCATGCTGATGCCGAGCTTCCTGGCCTCGGCCGGCGAAGCGACCTGGACTTGCTCGCCGTTCCAGCGCATCTCGCCCTCGTCGGGCCGGACCGCGCCATAGATGATCTTCATCAAAGTCGACTTGCCGGCGCCGTTCTCGCCCAGCACGGCATGGATCTCGCCCGGCTTGACGCGCAGGCGCACCCGGTCGTTGGCCTTGACCGCCGGATATTGCTTGCTGATGTCGATGAGCTCGAGGCGATGCATGCGGTCGGAATCGGATCAGGCGGCGGCCATGGCGCGATCGTAGAGCGGCCGGCCGGCGACGAACGCCTTGACGAGGTTGCGCTCGTCGGCGAGCGTCATCCAGGCGAAGACGCGCTCATGCAATGTGCGGGCCACCGCGGCGCGGCGTGTCGCGACGCTGCCGACGGCCGGGTCCCAGACGCAGACGTCCGCCATGGCGCCCGGCGCGAGCGTGCCGATCTCCTCGCCGAGGCCGAGCGCATGCGCGGCGCCGCGCGTCGCCGCGTGCAGCGCCTGCCACGCCGTCAGACGCTCGCCGGCGAGTGCCTGGATCTTGTAGGCATCGGCCATGTTGCGCAGCATCGACAGGCTGGTGCCGCCGCCCACGTCGCTCGCCAGGCTGACGTGGATCCCGGCCGCGGCGGCGGCGCGCCAGCCGAACAGGCCGCTGCCGAGGAACAGGTTCGACGACGGCGAATGCGCGATCTGCGCGCCGGCCGCGGCGAGCGCGGCGCGGTCGGCGTCGTCGAGCCAGATGCCGTGCGCGAACACGCTCTTCGCGTGCAGCAGGCCGACCGCAGCGTAGACATCGAGGTAGCTGCGCGCCTCCGGAAAGAGCTCCCTCACCCACTGCACCTCGGCGCGGCTCTCGGCCAGGTGCGTCTGCATGTAGAGGCCCGGATCGGCGCGGCACAGGCGCCCGGCGAGCGCGAGCTGCTCGCGCGAGCTGGTCGGGGCGAACCGCACCGTCACCGCGTAGGCGAGGCGGCCGCGGCCGTGCCAGCGCCCGATCAAGTTCTCCATCTCGCGCTCGGCGCGGGCGACGTCGTCGACCAGATCGGCGGGTGCGTTGCGATCCATCAGCACCTTGCCGGCGACCAGCCGCATCGAACGCGTCTCGGCAGCGGTGAACAGCGCGTCGACCGAGCCGGCGTGCACGGTCGGGAAGACGACCGCGGCGGTCGTGCCGTGGCCGATCAGGGCGTCGAGAAAGTGCGCGGCCGCGCCGGCAGCGTGCACCGGATCGGCGTGGCGCGCCTCGGCCGGGAAGGTGTGCGTCGTCAGCCAGTCGAGCAGCTCGGTGCCGTAGCTGGCGATGACGTCGATCTGCGGGCTGTGCACGTGGCTGTCGATGAAGCCCGGGAGGACCAGGCAGCCGGCGTGGTCGTGACGCCGCCAGCTCTCGCCCGGCGCCTCGCGCTGCACGGCGACGACGCGGCCGGCCTCGGCGAGCAGCCAGTGATCGGGGCGAAAGCGCACCGCCGGCGAGTCGACCTCGCCCCAGGCCGGCTCGGCGCTGAAATCGAGCAGGTCGCCGCGGATGGCGACGCGCGCGGCGGCGTCGGCGCGCGGCGGCGTGGCGGTCGTGGCGGACGCGGGTGGCATGCGAATCGCGTGTATACCATCGGCTCATCATGTCGTTGCGTCCGATCCGCTTCTTCCACCGCGGCGCCGTCGTCGAAGTCGACACCGCCGTGCCGACCCGCACCGTCCTCGACTGGCTGCGCGAGGACGCGCGTTGCACCGGCACCAAGGAAGGGTGCAACGAGGGCGACTGCGGTGCCTGCACCGTGGTCGTCGCCGAGCTGGCGCCGAACGGCGCCACCAGCGAGGACGTCGTCTCGGGCGTGCGTCTGCGCAGCGCCAACGCGTGCATCCAGTTCCTGCCGACGCTCGACGGCAAGGCGCTGTTCACGGTCGAGGACCTGACCTCCGCCGGCGGGTCGCTCCATCCGGTGCAGCAGGCGCTGGTCGACTGCCACGGCTCGCAATGCGGCTTCTGCACGCCCGGCTTCGTGATGTCGCTCTGGGCGACGTACCAGCATCACACCGCGCGCGGCACGCGGCCGACGCGCCAGCAGCTCGCCGACGAGCTTTCGGGCAACCTCTGCCGCTGCACCGGCTACCGGCCGATCCTCGATGCCGGTCAGCGGATGTTCGACCTGGCGCCGGCTCCGCTCGACGCGAGCGCGCTCGTCGGCGCCCTCGCGCATCTGCAGGAAGCGCCGCCGCTGCGCTTGCAGAGCGCGGCAGGCGCCGGATTCAGCGCGCCGACGAGCCTGGCCGAATTCGCTGCCGAGCGACTCGCCGATCCCGAGGCGCGCATCCTGGCCGGATCGACCGACATCGGCCTGTGGGTCAACAAGATGTTCCGCGAGCTGCCGCGGCTCCTCTACATCGGCAATGTCGCCGAGCTGAAGCGAGTCGACGCCACGGACGGCGTGCTCACGATCGGCGCCGGGGCATCGCTCGAGGACGGATGGCGCGCCCTGGTCGCGCGCTGGCCGACGCTGGCCGAGGTCTGGCTGCGCTTCGCCGGCGTGCCGCTGCGCCACACCGGAACGATCGGCGGCAACATCGCCAACGGCTCGCCGATCGGCGACTCGGCGCCGGTGCTGATGGCGCTCGACGCCGCGCTCGTGCTGCGTCGCGGCGACACCCTGCGGCGCCTACAGCTCGCCGATTTCTACACCGGCTACATGACCAACCAGCTCGCGCCGGGCGAGTTCGTTCAGGCGATCGAAGTGCCGCTCGACGGTCCGGCGCAGGTCCGCGCCTACAAGATATCGAAGCGCTTCGACTGCGACATCTCGGCACTCTGCGCCGGGCTGGCGATCGAGGTCGACGCCGCCGGCAGGATCATCGCCTCGCGCCTGGCCTTCGGCGGCATGGCGGCGACCGTGCGGCGTGCCGCCGAAGGCGAGGCCGCGCTCGTCGGCAAGGCGTGGAACGAAGCGACCCTCGCCGCGGCTCAGGACGCGCTCGCGCGCGACTTCACGCCGCTCAGCGACATGCGGGCCAGTGCAGCGTACCGGCTCCAGGTCGCGCAGAACCTGTTGCGACGCTTCTGGCTCGAGACGCGCAGCGATGCGCCTCTCGGCAGCGGCGAAGTGAACGTCTGGAGCGGCTTGCGAGAACCCGCGCCGCCAATGGCGAAGGCGAAGGCGGCGACGACGACGCCATGAACCGCGCGCTCGATCCAAGCTGGTTGCGCGCGCCGACGGCGACGGCGGGCGCGCGCGTCGGCGTCGCCCGGCCGCACGAGTCGGCGCACCTGCATGTCGCCGGCAGCGCGCCCTACGTCGACGACTTGCCCGAGCTCGCGGGCACCCTGCACGCCGCGCTCGGCCTCTCGCCGATCGCCCACGGCCGCATCACCGGCTTCGATCGCACGCGGATCGAATCGATGCCGGGCGTCGTCGCCGTCCTCGTCGCCGCCGACATCCCGGGGCCGAACGATTGCGGCCCGGTCATCCACGACGATCCGATCCTCGCCGACGGCCTCGTCCAGTACCTCGGCCAGCCGGTGTTCGCGGTGATCGCCGAGACCCGCGACCAGGCGCGTCGCGCCGCGGCGCTGGCGAAGGCGGCGCTGACCGTGGCACCGCTCGCGCCGATCCTGACCCCGGTCGAGGCGCATGCTGCGAAGAGCTATGTGCTGCCGCCGATGCACCTCGCCCGCGGCGACGCGCGAGCCGCCATCGCCGCCGCGCCGCACCGCCTCGCCGCGACGCTCGAGGTCGGCGGCCAGGAGCAGTTCTACCTCGAGGGTCAGATCTCGTACGCCGTGCCGCGCGAGGACAGCGGCATGCTCGTGCATTGCTCGACCCAGCACCCGAGCGAGATGCAGCACCTCGTCGCCAAGTGTCTCGGCCTGCAGTCGCACCATGTCCAGGTCGAGTGCCGGCGGATGGGCGGCGGCTTCGGCGGCAAGGAGTCGCAGTCGGCGCTGTTCGCCTGCGTCGCCGCGGTCGCCGCACGCAAGCTCGGCCTCCCGGTCAAGCTGCGCCTCGACCGCGACGACGACTTCCTGATCACCGGCCGGCGCCACTGCTTCCACTACGAGTACGAGGTCGGCTTCGACGCCGACGGCCGGGTGCTCGGCGCCGAGCTGACGATGGTCTCGCGTGCCGGCTTCTCGGCCGACCTCTCGGGGCCGGTGATGACACGCGCGATCTGCCACTTCGACAACGCCTACTGGCTGCCCGACGTCGCGATCCACGGCTATTCCGGGAAGACGAACACGCAGAGCAACACGGCGTTTCGCGGTTTCGGCGGGCCGCAGGGAGCGATCGCGATCGAGAACATCGTCGACTCGATCGCCAGGAAGCTCGGCAAGGATCCACTCGACGTGCGCCGGATCAACTTCTACGGCGCGAGCGCCCGCCCGGGCGCGCCGGGAGAGTGCAACGTCACGCCGTACGGACAGGCGCTCGACGACAACATCGTCGTCGAGCTGGTCGCCGAGCTCGAGGCGACGAGCCGCTATCGCGCGCGCCGCGCCGAGATCGCCGCGTACAACGCGCGCAGCGCGGTGCTCAAGCGCGGCCTCGCGCTGACGCCGGTCAAGTTCGGCATCTCGTTCAACCTGGTTCATCTCAACCAGGCCGGCGCGCTGGTCCACGTCTACGGCGACGGCTCGGTGCTGGTCAATCACGGCGGCACCGAGATGGGCCAGGGGCTCAACACCAAGGTCGCGCAGGTCGTCGCGCACGAGCTCGGCATCGACTTCGACGCGGTGCGCGTCACCGCGACCGACACGCAGAAGATCGCCAACACCTCGGCGACGGCGGCCTCGACCGGCAGCGACCTGAACGGCAAGGCAGCCGAGGACGCGGCGCGTCGGATCAAGGCGCGGCTGCTCGCGTTCGCCGCCGAGCGCCACGGCGTCACCGCGAGCGAGATCCGCTTCGCCGACGGCGCGGTCGCGATCGGCGCGAAGACGACGAGCTTTCGCGAGCTCGTCGCCGATGCCTACATGGCACGGGTACAGCTCTGGGCCGACGGTTTCTACGCCACCCCCGGCCTGTCGTGGAACAAGGACACGATGCAGGGCCATCCGTTCTATTACTTTGCCTACGGCGCGGCGGTGAGCGAGGTGGTGATGGACACGCTCACCGGCGAGTGGCGCCTGCTCGCTGCGCACCTGCTTCACGACGCCGGCAAGTCGCTCAATCCGGCGATCGACATCGGCCAGGTCGAGGGCGGCTTCATCCAGGGAATGGGCTGGCTGACGATGGAAGAGCTCGTCTGGCATCCGAACGACGGCAGCGCGAGGGCGGGCCTGCTGCTCACCCACGCGCCGAGCACCTACAAGATCCCGACCGCCAACGACTGCCCTCCCGTGTTCGACGTCCGTCTCTGGAAGGACGGCGTCGTCGGCGACGACAACCCGGCCGAGACGATCCACCGCAGCAAGGCGACCGGCGAGCCGCCGCTCTTGCTGCCGTTCTCGGTCTTCTTCGCGATCCGCGACGCGGTTTCGGCGGTCGGCGGCCACCGCGTCGATCCGCCGCTGACGGCGCCGGCGACGAGCGAGGCGATCCTGCGCGCGATCACGGCCGTGGCGGCGGCGACGCGATGAGCGAAGCGATGCTGCGCCAGTGCGCGCTCGCGTGGCTCGCCGACGCGCGGCCGGCGGTCGTGGTCGAGGTCGTCGCGACGCGCGGCTCGGTGCCGCGCGGCGTCGGCACGCGCATGGTGGTCGGCGTCGCCCAGTTGCTCGGCACGATCGGCGGCGGTCACCTCGAGCTGAAGGCGATCGCGTCAGCGCGGGCGATGCTGACCCGCGGCGAGACCGGCGCGAGCGAGCAGGCGTTCGCTCTCGGGCCGTCGCTCGGCCAGTGCTGCGGCGGCGGCGTGACGATTTCGTTCGCGCCGCTCGACGCTGCAGCGCTCGCGTCCTGGCCCGTCAGCGAGCCGCTGTTGCACCTCCAACTGCACGGTGCCGGCCACGTCGGCCGCGCGATCGCGACGCTGCTCGCGACGCTCGACGTCGCCGTCGACTGGTTCGACGAGCGCGACGAAGGCTTCCCCGACGCGACCGCGCTCGGCTCGCCCTGGCCGGCGCACATCCGCCGGATCTCGATCGACACGGTCGAGCGCGAGGTCGCGAACGCTCCGGCAGGCGCGTTCTTTCTCGTCCTGACCCACGAGCACGCGCTCGACCTGCGGATCGTCGAAGCGGTCCTGCGCCGCGGCGACTTCGCCTTCTGCGGTCTGATCGGCTCGAAGACCAAGCGTGCAAGCTTCGTCCATCGCCTCGGCGAGCGTGGCGTCGCGCCGGAAGCGATCGCGCGCCTCACCTGCCCGATCGGCATCGCCGGCGTCGAAGGCAAGCAGCCTGAGGTGATCGCGGCGGCGGTCGTCGCCCAGCTGCTGCAGCAGCGCGAAGACTCCGCTCAGAAGCTGCCGCGCCCGCCGTCCACCAGCAGATCGACGCCGGTGATGTAGGACGCTGCGTCGGAGGCGAGGAACAGCACCGTCGCGGCGACTTCCTCCGGCGAGCCGAAGCGCTTCATCGGATTGCGATCGGACCACGCGACCTTCAAGTCGGCGATCTGCTTCTCGTTCATTCCCGCGTGGGCGAAGATCGGCGTCTCGATCGGCCCCGGGCTGACGACATTGACGCGGATGCCTGCGCCCACGAGCTCGGCGCCGAGGCTTCGGCCGAGCGAGCGCACCGCCGCCTTGCTCGCGGCGTACATCGACCCGCCCGCGTCGCCCTTCCTCGCCGAGACCGAGGCGTTGAGGACGATCGCGCCGCCCCGGCTCATCAGTGGCAGCGCCTTCTGCACCGTGAAGTAGAGGCCCTTGACGTTGACGTCCATGACCTCGTCCCATTTCTGCTCGCTGATCGTCGCGATCAACCCGAAGGCGCCGATGCCGGCGTTGCAGAACAGCACGTCGAGCTTGCCGCCACCGAACTCGCGCGTCGCCGCGACGACGCGGTCGATGCCGTCGAGTCTGCCGGTGTCGGCGACCACGCCCCTGGACGTTCGGCCCAGTTGCGCCGCGGCCGAAGCGACCGTCGCTTCGGTTCGCCCCGACAGAACCACCTTCGCGCCCTCGCCGACGAGCGCCTTCGCGACCGCCAGCCCGATCCCGCTGTTGCCGCCGGTGACGAGTGCCACCTTGCCGTCGAAACGTCGTTCGCTCATCGTTGTCGCTCCCGTGTTGGTCGCGATTGTGGGCGGCGAGTGGCGCCGCGGCGTGGCGCGGCGGAAAATGGCGCCGGCTCCTTGAAAGCATCGCGATGCAACTGCCGCCTCATACCGCCTCCGAACTCGGCCGCATCCGCGCCCAGATCGCGTCCGGCCGCCTCGAGTGGCAGGACAGCCGCGAGCCGGTGGCCCGCATCCCGGTCGAGAACTACTTCAGCGAGGGGGTGCGCGCGGCCGAGATCGAGCGGCTGTTCCGGCCGCTGCCGCTGATCGTCGGCCACGCTGCAGAGCTGCCGCGCGGCCACGTGCTCGCGCACGACGAGTACGGCGTGCCGATGCTGCTCACGCGCGACGCCGACGGCCGCTTTCGCGCCTTCCTCAACGTCTGCCGCCACCGCGGCATGCGCCTGGTCGACGCCGGTGACGCGGCGGTCGAGAAAAAGAGCATCGTCTGCCCGTACCACGGCTGGACCTATCGGCTCGAAGGCGCGCTGCGCCATCGCCTGCACGCCGAGGCGTTCGATGCCTGCCCGGCCGGCGACGACGAGAGCCTGGTGGCGCTGCCTGCCGAGGAACGTCACGGGCTGCTCTGGGTCGTGCCGACTCCGGGAGCGGCGATCGACGTCGCCGCGCACCTGCGCGGTCTCGACGGCGAGCTGCCGTTCTTCGGTATCGAGGGCTTGCGCCTTTTTCGCATGGTGCGTGCCGAGTACCCGGCGAACTGGAAGCTGATCGTCGACGCCTTCCTCGAGGCGTATCACATCCGAGTCCTGCACAAGGACACGATCTATCCGTTCTTCGCCGACGGCCTGACCGCGGCCGACCGCTTCGGCCCGCACATCCAGTCGCTGGTCGCGCGCCGCGCCGCCGAGCCCTGGGCCCATGACGGCGCGTCGATGCCAGGCGACATGGCCGGGCTCTGCGAAATCGCCACGCCGAGCCAGGTCGTCTTCCCGAACACGATCACGATCTTTCATCCCGACTACCTGAGCCTGATCACGCTCTATCCGATCGGCGCCGAGAGGCTGTCGTGGACGCACCGCATGCTGATCCCGGCCGATCGCGCCACGCCCGACTGGTCACCGCACTGGGAGAAGACCTTCCGTCTGATCGAGGAAGGCGTGTTTCAGAAGGAAGACATCGCCTGCGCGATCGGCATCCAGCGCGGCATGAGGAGCGGCGCCAACCGACATCTCGTCGCCGGGCGCGCCGAGCAGGGCGTCGGCTGGTTCCACGGCGACGTGGCGAGCTCGCTGCGCGACCCGGCAGGCCTCGGTCGCGCCGACGAGCGGCCGTAGCTTCAGTCGGGCTTGACCTTCGCCCGCGCCAGCACCGGCTTCCAGCGCTCGCGCTCGCTCGCGATGAACGCGGCGAACTCGGCCGGCGTGCTGCCGACGGCGATCGCCGCGTCGGTATTGAGGCGCTCGAGCGCCGCCGGCTCGCGCACCGCGCGTGCCGCGGCGGCGGCGAGCTTGTCGACGTTCGCCTGAACAAGACTCGCCGGTGCAAGCAGGCCGTACCACTGCGTCATCTCGAACTTCGGCCAGCCTTGCTCGGCCACTGTCGGCACGTCGGGCAACTGGGGAATCCGCTGGCTCGTCCCGGTGGCGATGCAGCGGAGCTTTCCGGCCTTGATGAACTGCAGGATCGCCGGCGCGCCGACCGACGAGCACTGGAGCCGGCCCGCCAGCAGGTCGGTGAGCTGCGGCCCGGTACCGCGATACGGCACGTGGACGACGAAGATGCCGGTCGCCATCTTCAGGTACTCGAACGCGAGGTGGCCGGCGCTGCCGTTGCCGGCCGAGCCGTAGTTCAGCTGGCCCGGCTTGGCCTTGGCCAGGGCGACGAACTCCTTCAGATCCTTGGCCGGCACGTCGGGGTGCACGACGTAGAGGCTCGGCACCTTGGCGAGCAGAGAGATCGGCTTGAAGTCCTTGATCGGGTCGTAGGGGAGCTTGTCGAAGATGAACGGGTTGACCGCGAGCGTGCCGATGTGGCCGAGGATCAGCGTGTGCTGGTCGTCCGCCCGGGCGACCTCGCTCATCGCCACGTTGCCGGCGCCGCCGGGCTTGTTGTCGACGTAGACGCTCTGTCCCAGCAGCTTGCCCAGCTCGGCCGCGGTCGAGCGGGCGACGATCTCCGAGCTGCCGCCGGGAGCGAACGGCACGACGAAGCGGATCGGCTTGGTCGGCCAGGCATCGGCTGCACGCCCGCTCTTCGGCATCATGCTTGCGAAGGCAGTCGCGGCCGCGAGGCGGAGCGCAGCGCGGCGATCGCGGTGCGGCTGGGTCATGGCCTGGCGATCGCCTCGGCGACGTCGACATGATTCGCCTGGCGCGCGATCTCGGCCGCCGTCAGGCCGCGGTCGTCGCGCAGGTCGCGCTTCGCGCCGCGCTCGAGCAGCAGGCGCACGGCGTCGGCCTGGCCCTGGCCGGCGGCCCACATGAGGGCGGTCAGGCGGTGCTCGTAGGCCGCATTGACGTCGATCCCCGCGGCGAGCAGAGCGTCGATCGCTGCCGCGCTGCCTTGCCCCGCGGCATAGACGATCGCCGGCTTGTTCATGCGATCGACCGGGTCGGTCTTGGCGCCCGCCGCGAGCAGCCGCTTGACCACCGGCGCGGCGCCGGCGTAGCTCGCTGCCATCAGCGGCGTCACGCCTTCGAGCGAGGCCTGGTCGACGTCCGCGCCGCTCTTCAGCATCACGTCGACGATCGCCAGGTTGCCCTTTTCGGCGGCCAGGATCAGCGCCGTCTTGCCGAGCCGGTTGCGCGAGGCAGGGGCCGCGCCGGCAGCGAGGACGCGCTCGACCTGCGCCAGGTCGCCCTGGCGCGCGCCGACCAGGAGTTGCGCGTTGAGGCTCGGGTTGGTCGGCGCCTGCGCCGCGGCAGCGAGCGGCAGGGTCAGGGTGAACAGACCGCTGAGCAGGACGGCCGCGCACGGGCCGGTTCGAGCCACACTCATCTTCATTCTGTCAAGCATCCTCTGTTCAATGCTGCGGCGCAGCGCGACAAATCGTTAGGCAGTGGGCCCGATTGTCGATACCCTTGCAATCGCGAGAAACGCGAGCGGGCTTTGCAGCGCTTGCGACGAAGACAGCCGACGACCGGACAACGGCCGCACCGGCTTCGAACGGCATTGCGCCGCGAAGCAGTCTCGCGCAGTCGACAACACATAGAGGAGACCGATATGCGTCGAACCCATCTCATGCCGCGTGCCTGGGCCGCTTGCTTTGTTTTCGCCGGGCTGTGCGCAGCGGCGCCTGCTTCCTTCGGTCAGGCCGAGATCTCCGGCGGCGCGAATGCCGCGACCGGCGGCCCGGTTCCGAAGAGCATCTCGGTGAGCCAGGCCAAGCTCGACGGCGCCGACAAGGACGGCGCCAACTTCCTGCACTCGAACATGAACTACGCCCAGACCCGGTATTACCCGGCGGCGCAGATCAACACCACGAACGTCGCCAAGCTGCGGCCCGCGTTCCAGTTCCAGACCGAAGTCCTGGAGTCGATGGAGACCGCGCCGATCGTGATCGACGGCGTCATGTACATCACGACCTCGTACAACCACGTCTACGCGCTCGACGCCGCGACCGGCAAGGAGTTCTGGCACTACAAGCACAAGATGGGTCCGGTCACGACCTTCTGCTGCGGCCCGAACAACCGCGGCGTTGCCGTCATGGACGACCGGCTCTACATGGGAACGCTCGATGCCAAGTTGCTGGCGTTCGACGCCAAGACCGGCAAGGTGCTCTGGTCGACGCAGATCGCCGACCCCGAGGCGGGCTATTCGGAGACCATGGCGCCGGTCGCCGTCAACGGCAAGGTGCTGATCGGCACCAACGGCGGCGAGTACGGCATCCGCGGCTTCGTCAAGGCGTTCGACGCCAACGACGGCAAGCTGCTCTGGACCTTCTACACGATCCCG
>Ga0070670_100001810_pt1 | contig 17421 bp, 12 predicted proteins | sample KBSS63metaG_FD_64665 | JGI IMG/M metagenome (GOLD analysis project Ga0070670, IMG submission 64665) | Switchgrass rhizosphere microbial communities from Kellogg Biological Station, Michigan, USA - KBS S6-3 metaG | ecosystem: Host-associated > Plants > Roots > Rhizosphere > Soil ... | reverse complement strand
GGCACTGGATCACCTTTTCTCCGTCCGTGTAGTAGTCGTACGTCAGCTCTTCTCCCGCTTCGATCTTCTTGGCGGCGCGAATCCAGATGTCCTTCCCGACGATCTGGCTGTAGCAGTTCGGCTTGCAGGCGTGGTTGATGAACCGCGCCACCGATCCGTCCACGTTGCCGTCGCGCACCCAGCGCCGGTTGATGGTGAAGCACCAGATCTCGCCGCGTTTCAGGTATTTCGTCTCGCGCTTGAAGCTCTCTTTGTGATCGATGAGCTCCCCGTCGTAGGTCACGATGCGCGTGTTCTTCGAAATCGGCACCTTGGTGAAGACGCCCCAGCCATGGAGCTTCGAACGGCGGCGAACGATTGCGGGCAGGGCACGGCGTTCCGGCATCGGGAAACAGGATAACGCGCGGGCTGCGGAATATCACGCATAATAGGGCACACACAATGAGCAGATCCGCCCTCGGCGCGCGAGAGATCGTCCAGGCATGGGGCCGCATCCTGGGTGGACATCGCCCCAATCTGTCGATCGAGATCACGAAGGAGTGTCCGCTGCGCTGTCCGGGCTGCTACGCCTACGGCGACGAGCACCTCGGTGGCAACGGCGTGACGCTGCGCGGACTCGCGGACTACAAGGGCGACGAGCTCGTGTCGCGCTTCATGGCCGTGATCGACAAGACGCAGCCGCTGCACGTGTCGATCGTCGGCGGCGAGCCGCTGGTGCGCTACAAGGAGCTCAACCAGATCCTCCCGCAGCTCGCCGAGCGCGGCGTGCACACGCAGGTGGTCACGAGCGCCGTGCGGCCGATTCCCCAGGAATGGATCGGACTGCGCCGCCTCCAGGTCGTCGTGTCGATCGACGGTCTGCAGCCCGAGCACGACGAGCGCCGCAAGCCGGCCACCTACGAGCGCATCCTCAAGCACATCGAGGGGCACCAGATCACGGTGCACTGCACCGTGACGCGCCAGCAGGTCCGCCGCGACGGCTACATCGAGGAGTTCCTGTCGTCCTGGCAGACCAACCCGAACGTCCGCCTGATGTGGATCAGCCTCTACACGCCTCAGGTCGGCGAGATCTCGACGGAGCGGCTGACGAAGGACGACCGCCAGCGCGTAGTGGCGGAGCTGCGTCGGCTGCGCCCGATGTTCTCGAAGTTCCAGATGCTCGACGGCATGCTCAACGTCTACGCCGACCCGCCGCAGTCGCCCGACGAGTGCGTGTTCGCACAGACCACCGACTGCCTCTCGTCGGACCTCGAGCGCCGCATCACCCCGTGCCAGCTCGGAGGCAACCCCGACTGCTCCAACTGCGGCTGCATCGCCACCGCGGGCCTCGAGGCCATCGGCCGCCACAAGCTCAAGGGCGTCGTGCCGGTCGGCAAGATCTTCACGGCCTCGCTGCAGGTGGGCAACGCCGTGCGGTGGGTCCGCGCCGGCGCCAACTAGCCTTGGCGTTTGCCCTTTCGCCTTTGACCCTTCACAAGGGGCTAGACGCTAGAGGCTAGAGGCTAGAGGCTAGAGGCCGCGAGCGCGACTCGTGGATCTGTCGCGCTCGCGAGAGCGCCGCATCCACGCTCGGCAGGATGTTTTCCGCGCCGACGTGCCGGTGAAATTCGGCTTCGTCCATGAACTGCGACGGCTGCGGCAGCGCTCCGCACAACAACAGCGTACGACCCGCGCCCTCGAGCGCGTCCGAGAAGTTCTCGATCGCCTTCAGCCCGGTGGCGTCGATCGCGGTCATGTTCCGCAGACGGAGCACGACGATCTGGCCGAACTCCGGGATCTCGGGAATCAAGTCGGTGAGCTTGTCGGTGGACCCGAACAGGAACGGACCGTGGATGCGAAGCACCGACACGTAGTCGGGGATGGCTTTGTCCTGCAGACTGTGCGGCCGGCCCTGCTCGACGTACGCCTTCGTCACCCGCGACACCGTGGTCGTCGACGCGACGCGGCCGATGAAGAGCAGCGCGGCGAGGATCATCCCCACTTCCACCGCGACCGTGAGGTCGGCAACCACGGTGAGGACGAACGTCGCCAGCCAGACGAGCCGATCCGTCCAGCCCTGCTTCCACAGTTCCGGCACGTCGTGCCACTCGCCCATGTTGTACGAGACGACGAGCAGGATGCCCGCCAGGACCGCCATCGGCACCGAGGCCGCGAGCGGCGCCGCCACCAGCAGGATCGCGAGCAGGGTGAGCGCGTGCACGATGCCAGCGACCGGACTGCGCCCGCCTGACCGCACGTTGGTGGCGGTGCGGGCGATGGCGCCGGTGGCGGGAAGGCCGCCGAACAGCGGCGATGCGATGTTGGCGATCCCCTGCGCGAAGAGCTCGACATTGGAGTTGTGCCGCCCGCCGGTCATGCGGTCGGCGACCACGGCCGACATGAGCGACTCGATCGCGCCGAGCATCGCCACGGTGAGCGTGGGCGACAGCAGTGTCAGGACGAGATCGACGCGGAACGCGGGCAGGCGCAGTGCCGGCAGTCCCGCCGGGATGCCGCCGAACCGCGAGCCGATGGTGGCCACCGGCAGGCCGGCGATCGCGGCCACGATGGTGCCGGCGAACAGCGCCACGATGTAACCGGGCACCCGCGGCACCAGCCGGTTCCACACGACGATGAGCAGCACCACGCCGGCGCCGAGCGCCGTCGTCGCGGGCGAGGCCATCGACGCGTGCTGCGCCAATATCCAGATGCGGCCGATGAAGTCGCCGGGTGCCGCCGACGGCAGCTGGATGCCGAAGAAATCCTGCAGCTGCGTGCTCGCGATGGTAATCGCGATCCCGCCCGTGAAGCCGGTGACGACCGGCCGGGGAATGAAGCGCACCGCGGTGCCAGTGCCGGTGAGCCCCATGATCACGAGCAGCACGCCGGCCATCATGGTGCACATGAACAGGCCGTCCACACCGTATTTCGCGATGATGCCGGACACGACCACGACAAAGGCGCCGGTCGGCCCGCCGATCTGCACCATCGATCCGCCGAGCGCCGAGATGAGGCACCCGGTGACGACGGCGCAGTAGATCCCGGCCTGCGGCGTCATGCCCGACGAGATCGCAAACGCCATCGCCAGTGGCAGCGCCACCAGGCCGACGGTGACGCCGGCCACGGCGTCGGCGGCGAACCGCCGGGCGGTGTAGTGCTTGAGGGCGAGAACCGACGCGGGGACGAAGCGGGTCTGTGAAGGGAACGCGGCCGATCGAAGGTCCGTCATCTACCGTCCTTGTTCGATCGTATCGGCCGCGCCCGGCCGGTTCAACGGTTCATCGCGCGGAATTTCCCGCACCGGACCCGCTGTGTCGACGACGTCGCCGGCGGCGAAATGCCACATCGAGTCCGCGAAGCTCCGGGCCATCGGGCCGGACACGAGATCAGCACCACGTGCCGGACGCCGGCCGCCAGTGCTACCTCACGTTGGGTAGTTGCGGGGCCTTCGGGCCGCTGGCTACACTCCGCCCCGAACCCGGCTCGACGCCGGTCCGCGACCACCCAGGAGTCCCAATGAAACGTCTGCTACTTGCTTCGGCCGTTCTCACCGCCGTTGGTGCCGGATGGATGCTGGCGCCAGGTTACGTGCTCGCCCAGGCCCCGGCCCAGCCGGCGCCGGCGCCCGGCCGCGGTATCGGTCCACCCGCCGCCACCAATCTCTTCACGGTGACGGGCACGCCCGAAACGAAGATGACGCCTGGCAAGGCGATGATGTGGACCCGCGAGCAGCAGGCCAACGCCAAGAGCCACATCGAGTGGTCGCCGGAGTACCGTCTGACCGCCACGACGCGGCAACCCGCCACCGCGCCGCCCGCGCTGGGCGAGCTGCACACCGAGAATACCCAGATTTATCTGGTCACCGGCGGCTCCGGCACCGTGCTCGTCGAGGGCAAGGTGGATCCGAAAAACGACTACCTGGTGGCGCAGGGCGAACACCGCGGCGGTCCGATCGTCGGCGGGCGCGAGCTGAAGGTGAAGGTGGGCGACATGGTCTCGATCTCGCCCTACACCTGGCACTCGGCCTGGGGCGATCCGGGCACGCCGCTGCAGTACCTGATCATCCACATCCACACGCCGCAGGGCGCGCCGTAGCAAGCTCTTAGCCTTTGGCCTTTGGCCTTTGGCCTTTGGCAAGAGCATTTGCGACCGCTCCTGACAAGCGCCAAGAGGCAAGAGGCAAGAGGCAAAAGGCCTAGCGGCTGAAGGCTCTCTTACTTCTTCAGCGCGGGATGGACCCAGCCAGCGGGCAGCACGTGCTCGGGGTCGGGGCGGACGGCGACGTACTCGACGTGGTCGGTGACCTCGTCGAACCCGTGGTACACGCCGGGCGGGATGATCACGATGTCGCCGGTGCTCACCTTGCGGCGCTGCGCCGGCTCCTTGAACGTGCCCTGAACGCTCGGCCCCACGGCCACCCGGACGATCTCGCTGTCGGCCGCCGCGGGGGCCGCGTTCACAACCGTTCCGCCGGTCAGCAGCGTGCCCGAGCCGGAGACCACGTAATACACCTCGGTGATCTTCTCGTGCATGATGGCGCCTACCGGCGCGCCTGGTTTGGTCGGGCCGCGGCGCAGCACGCCGACACCCACGTTGTAGCCGCCCATGTCCACGGCCTTCATCAGGCGGTCGGTGCCGCCGGTCGGGTGCTTCACCACCGCCTCGACTTCAGCGGCCGTGATGTCGGTGGCGATCACCGGCGGCTTGCCGCCCTGCGCCAGCGCCATGGCCGACACGCCCGCGGCCATCGCCGTCCCCGCTACCCACGCACGCATCGTCGTCGTCATTGCCTGTCCTCACGGGCCGCCTGCAGGCGGCCCTACGTCTGTCCCCTGGCTACACCAGCTGCACGTTGGCGCCGTCGGGATCCTTCACGTGGAACCCGGAGTCCTCGTCACGGCTCGCAGTGTACCCGCGCTGCTCCAGCGTTCGCTTCACCGCCTCCTCGTTGAATCCTTCCACCGAGATGGCGAAGTGATCCACCGTGCCCGCCGGCGCCGCCTGGCGGAGCGAAATGAGCGTGCCCTTGATGCCCAGTCGCGCGATGCCCTTCTGCTTGTCCTCGCTGACGAGCGTCATCCCCAGCGCGTTGACGTAGAACGCGGTGGACCGGGTGACGTCGCTGCACAACAGTCCCAGGTGGTTGAGCCCGGTGGCTTTCAGCCCGCTGGGCGGCTGTGCCGCCGCCGGCGCGGCCACGCCGAGCGCCAGGATCGAGAGCCCCTGAATCAACTCGCGCCGGGACAGCGTGCCCTGCTCGAACCGCTGAACGAGACCTGCAATCGCCGCTTCCATGGTGCCTCGCTAGCTGTTCTTTGGTACGAAAGTGAGGAACCGCCGCGGGTTGTCCTGGGTGATGCGACGGACGACCTCGGCGGGGATGCCAGCCTTCACGAGCTGCGGCACGAACAGCACCAGGGGCCGCGCGTAGCCGGGGCCGCCCTCGCGCCCGTGCAACGGCCCCGGATAGCCGTTGATTTCGCCGACGCCGGTGTTGACGCGCCCGATGTAATCGGAGGACAGCAGGATGTTCTGCTCGAGCCCGGCGTCGAGCAGCGCCTTCAGCATGACGATGCGCTTCTCGTCCGACACCCACTGCTGCTGGCGCGTGACGCGATCGAACGCGATGAAGGCGCCGCGGCGGGCTACTTTCTTGTGGACGTCCACCATCGGATCGAACAGGCAGCACACGTGGCCGAGCGCGATCGACTTGGGATTGGCGCCGCCGGCCTCGAGCGCGTCGAGCTGGCGGACCGCCATGTCCATCGGCACGTTCTCGCCGGTCGAGTAGTTGTTGTGGGTGAAGATCGGCAGGTTGGTGCGCGCCTGCGCGCGGCCGAAGGCGCGGAACACCTTGCGCTCCACCGGGTCGATGTCGGCCTCGTTGTTCGTCACACCCAGCTCGCCGAAGGCGCCCAGCCGCGCCGAGGCGGCGCCGCGGACCAGGAGCTCGACGAGCTCGTCCTCGGCGATGGTGTCGGTGCCGGCCGGATAGTTCGCGCGCAGATAGTAGGCCGCGGCCGCCACCAGGTGCACGTTCGAACGCTGCGACAGGAAGGTCAGGTACTCGGCGTTGTCAGGGCCCGGAATGCCGGTGTTCGCGGCCACGAGCATCCCGAGCCCGGCCTTGTCGTGGGCAATCGTCAGCTCCTGCGCCATCCACTCGCGATCGGTGGTCGGGTTGGGCTCGACCGGAGGGCCGCCGGCACGCGGGGCGGGGGCGCGTCCCGTGCCTACGTGCTCGTGCATGAGCGTGGCGCCGCCGATGGTGTTGGGATCGAGATCGCCGCGAATCGTGCGGATGATGCCGCCCGGCGGCACCTGGATGCGGACAGCGGCCCCGGGAGCCTGGCCGCCAAACGCCGTAGCGGTGAACCGATCGAGACCAGCGCCCGCGCCGATGGCCACCCCGGCGGCCCCCAGGAGCCGCAACACATCACGCCGTTCGATCATGCCCCTCACCCGGTTCACCGCTTGACCCATTTCTGCAGGCAGCCGCCTGACGGGCTCGCATCGCAATTCCCCGTGAGCCCGGCGAAAACGTTGCCCTCGTTGTCGGCGCCCATGCCTTCGGGCCGCGTGCCCTGGACGTAGTAGCGCAGCGACCCGTCCTTGGCGCTGCCGATCCGGATGCCGTTGCCCCATCCGGGGTTGCGGATCTGGTTGCCGCCGCCCTCGGGCGCTTGCGGCGGTCCGCCGATGGTCTGGCTCGACTCCGAATCCGCCACGATGACGGTGTCGTCTCTCAGGATCGCGATGCCGCTCGGACGGCCGAAGTGGCGCCACTCGTCCACGAACTGCATGTCGCGGTCGAAGATCTGCACGCGGTTGTTCGACCGGTCCGCCACGAACAGCCGGCCCTGCGAGTCGAACGCCAGCGCATGCGGGCCCATGAACTCGCCCGGCGCGGTGCCCATCTTGCCGTACGACGCGACGAAGGTGCCGTCGGTCTTGAGCCGCACCAGCCGGTCGCCGTCCTGCTGCGCGTCGGTCGGCCGCGGCCAGTGGCCGTCGGCCACGATGATGTCGCCGTTCGGCGCGATGGCGCACGCCGTCGGTCCGATGAACGTGTCGGTGCCCGCCTTCGACACACCGGCCTTGCCGAGCGACAGCAGCACCTTGCCGTCGGGGCTGAACTTGAACAGCTGGAAGCCGCGCCCCTTCGTCGCGGGAACGTCGGTGAAGGGTCCGCTGTCGCCTGCCCAGAAGTTGCCGTCGCGGTCCTGACAGAAGCCGTGCGCCTGCACGAACATGCCGTTGCCGAAACGCCGATCGACCTTGCCCGACGCGTCGATGTGCAGGATCGGCGGCTCCGAGCGGTGATGGAGCCACGTACCGCCCTTGCCGTCGGGGACGATGCCGATGGCGGCGCCCGCCTTGATGTCACCGAGCTGCGGCCAGTTCGGGATCACCCGGTACGGGTTTGCCATGGTGCTGGTCCACGTGGGATAGCCGCCGCGTCCCTGCGGTGAACCCGGCCCTGGGAACGTGCGCGGAGCAGTGCTTTGGGCCGGCGCCGCGGCGCCGGGACTCTGAGGCGGCGCGGTGGGCGCCGGAGCGGCCTGAGCCGGCGCCACTGGCGAGGCCGCGAGCTGCGCCGGCGTGAGCGCATTGGGGGGCAGAGTGCTCGACAGCCCTTTGAAGCGGAAGCGCTGCACGCGATTCCCCGGCGCCACTTCCACCACGACGAGATCGCCCTTCGAGCTGGACGCGATGTGATGCGGCCCCTGGAAGTCGCCGGGTGCGGCGCTCCGTATGCCGAACTGGTAGAGGATCGTCAGGCTCTTGCGATCCATCACGATCACGTGGGAGTTGCCGTAGTCGGCGAGGTACATGAACCGCTGGGCCTTGTCGGGCGAGAACGTCAGCCCGGCCACCGATCCGTTCGCCGGACCGGTCCGGTTGATGAACGTCTGGGTGATGTACTTCCCCGCCGGCGAGAACACCTGGATGCGGCGGTTCTGCCGGTCGGCCACGTAGACGAGGTTGTCGTTCGAGACCTTCACCGCGTGCGTGGGGCTGCCGAACTGCTCGGGGCCCTGGCCCTCGACGATGAACGGAGCGGCACCCCGCCCCCCGGTCGCCGGCGGCGGATCGACCGGTGCGTTGCCGAACGCCCCCCACATGCGCTTGAACGCCAGCGTGTCGGCGTCGAACACGATGACGCGGCGGTTGCCGTAGCCGTCGGCGACGTACAACTCGTTGGTCCGCTCATCGACGAACGCGTCGGCCGGTTTGTTGACGCTCGCCGTGTCGGCGTTGCCCTTGCTCTTGTCGGGGCCGCCGATCTGCTTGAGGAACTTCCCGTCCTTGGTGAACTTCAGCAGCATGTCGTCGGACCGTCTGGTCAGCGACGTGGACGTCGGGCTGCTGCCACCGATCCAGACGTTGTCCTTGTAGTCCACGAACACGCCGTGCTCGCTGTCGGGCCAGTCGAACCCGGCGCCGGGTCCGCCCCACCCGCGGAGGAATTTGCCGTCGGCGTCGAACTCGAGCAGCGGCGGCGCCGCCTTTGCCCGGTCCGCTTCGGGCACCGTCCGCGGACGGTGGAGCACCCAGATGTGGTCGTGGCGGTCCACGGCCACACCTGGTGTCTGCCCGAGCACCCAGTTGTTGGGCAACTTCGGCCAGCTGGCATCGAGTTCGAACACCGGCACCGCGGCGCCCTGCGCCGCGATGCGATCCGACCACGGCACCGTGGCGCCCGCCACCACCACCACTGCCGCGACCAGAACGTGTCGTTTCATCCGTCTTCCTCGAGCCTTGAGCCCTGAGCCTTGAGCCTTCTAGAAGTCGTACTGCGCGCTGAACTTGATGAACCGGCCGTCCATGACCTGCGTCGGCTGCTGCCACGGCGTGGTCGTCACGGCCCCGGGCGCCGTGTAGGTATTACGGAGGAACGTGGCCGTGCTCGCGTTGGCCAGATTATAGATGTCCATGTTGGCCTGGAATCGCTGCCCGCCAAGCCGGAAAAGCTTGCTGACCCGCATATCCAGCTGACGCACGCGATCGCCGAAGAGCGAGAACGGCTCGAGCATGTCGATCGTCCGGGTGGCGAGCCGCAGGTTACGGCCAAGGGCGCCGGTCGCCTGCGCGTTGATCTCGGCGCTGGTGTAGGTGCGGTTCGCGGCGATGAGCGGACCGGGCAGGTCCTGGTACACCGCGGCCAGCTGCACACCGCCCCACGGCAGCTCGTACGAACCGTTGAAGCGGAAGCGATGCTGATACGGGTTGTGCACGTCGCACGGCGTGACCTGGCTCGTCAACTGTTCGGGGTTGTCCACCACGAAGCACTGGTTGATCGAGTTGTTGGTCACGCCACCGTTGGCGGAGATCGCGGTGTTCTGGATGGTGTTCCCCGTGCTCCAGCCGCCGCCGGCCGTCCCGCGGCGGAACCGCCCGTTCAACTGGACGTCGAAGCCGTTGAACTGCTCCGTCTGCGCGTGCTGCTTGATGTTGTTGACGTTGTACTTGTCCACGTAGTTGTCGGCAAACCCGATCAGATTGCTGGTGGCGACATTGGCACGCTGGTCGTAGAGCCCGCACAGCTGCTGTCCGCTGCGCGACAGACGCGGGTCGGTGGGCAGCGTGATGCAGTACGGATCGAAATCCGCCGGCGAGAGGTTGAGGTTGTCGGTCACCTGGAAGTTCCCGTAGATCGCACGGGCATAGGTGGCCGCCACCGCCAGGTTGTTACTGAGCTGCTGCTCCACCGAAGCCGTCGCGCGCCAGTTGTAGCCGCGCTTCTGCCACCCCTGCGTGAAGTCGGTGTCGATCACGCTCTGGCTCGGGACGTAGGTGCCAACGCTCGGCGTGTTGAAGGCGCCGCAGATGTCGCCTCCGGTGGCCGTCAGGTTCTGCGCCGCGCCGTTCTTCAGGTCGCAATCCGGGAAGAAGTTGCCGTTGGAGTCGGTCCAGTTGCGGGTCGTGCTGGAGGTGGCCGTCGGACCGTACAGAGAAGCGACGCCAACCGACGCCCCCTGGACGTAGCGATTGATGCCGCCCTTGATCGCGGTCTTGCCGTTGCCGAACAGGTCGTAGGCCGCGCCAACGCGGGGGCTCAGATCCTTCCAGTTCGGGGTGCCCTCCACGGCTGGCGTCGTGTACGCCCCGAACAGCAGGTTCGCCGGGTGCGCCACTTCGCCGACCCGTTGCGTGATCCAGTCGAAGCGCAGGCCGAGGTTGAGGGTCAGCCGCTGCATGGTCCACGAGTCCTGCGCATACAGCGCCATGTCGTGGTTCATGTGCGCGTCGGTGCCGCGGTCCGCGAACTCCGTCAAGGCAGTCGGGACGCCATTGGTGAACGTGTAGGAAATCGGCAGGCCGCCCACGTCGTCGGCGCGGTTGATCGTGTTGCCGGTGACGTTGCCGCGGATGAAATAGAGGCCGGCCTTGAAGTTGTGCGCGCCGGTGACGTACGAGGTCGCGAACCGGCCCACGAACAGGTTCGAGATGCCGATGCCGATCGCGCCCACGCCGTGGTAGTTGGCGCCGCGCGCCGCGTCGGCGATGTTGACGCGGAACGGTTCGCTCTGGCCGCACTCCTCGTAGTCCGAGCCGTCGAGCGCGGTACCGAAGTTTGCGGTGCCGAAGGCGTTGAGACTGACCGAGCCGCCGCCCTCGTACAGGATGCTGTTCGACTGCGGGCGGCTCCAGGTGAACTGGGTGAGCGAGTCGTTGTGGCACATGGCCGCGTTGGCTTCGACGCGCGCGATCCCCTGATCGAGCTGACCGAACGCCTGGTCGCGATAATGGCGCTGGATGTCGGTGGAGGCGCCGAACTTGTCCTTTTTCCCGAGCTGTAACGTCGTCCGGACCTGGAAATTGCGGTTGTATTCGACCGGGTCGACCGGCCGGCTGGTATCGGGCGTGTAGATCCAGTCGTCGAGGTTCGAGTCGTGGAACAGGCTCGCGGCGCGCAGTTCGCTGCCGCTGCGACGGCCCGACGCGACGAACCACCATTTGTCCTTCACCAGGGGCCCGCCAAAGAGTCCGTTGACGTCGTAGATCTTGCGGACGCCGTTGACGACCGTCAGCCCCCAGGCCTTGAGATCGTCGCTCAGGTTGCTCGCCTGCAGGTTGTGGTTGGTGTAGGCGCCGAACCCGGTCCCCGAGAAGCGGTTGCCGCCTTCACGGGGAATCGTATTCACCACCGCGCCGCTCGTCTGATACAACGCCGAGCCGGCCGCGCCAAGGTCGATGACGTTTTCCTGAATGGTGACCGGGTTGACGAAGTAGAGCCGTCCGCCGCCGTCGCCGTTCAGATTGGTGTACATCAGCCCGTTGGTCATCTGACGCTGGTCGTTCGGCCGGGCGCCGAAGACCGAGATGCGGACCGACTGCTCGCCCTTGGACCCGCCGCTGTCGACGCCGTTGGCCGGCGACACGGCGCCGGGCACGAACGCGAGCATCGAACCCACGCTCTTCGCCGTGGGCAGGGCTGACAGCGTTTCCTGGCTGATCACCTGCGCCTTCGACACGCTGCGCGTGTCGACGAGGGGCGACTGCCCCGACACGACGATCGTCTCGGAGAGCTCGCCCACCTTGAGCTCGGCGTTGATGGTGGCGGCAAAGTTGGGCGTGAGCTGCAGCCCTTCGCGCTTGTAGGTGGTGAACCCCGCGAGCGTGAACGTCAGCGTGTAGGTGCCGGCCCGCAACTCGGCCAGCTGATAGCGGCCTTCGCTGTCGCTCACAGTGGTGCGGACCTTCTCGATGAGCACCGGGCTCGCGGCCTCCACGGTCACGCCGGGCAGCACGGCACCCGAGGCGTCTTTCACGGTTCCAGCCACGCTGGCCGCACCGAGACCCTGCGCCAGCGCCAGGCGCGGCAGCAGCATGAGGATCACAAGCAACACGATGTACTTGAACGGGACTTTCTTCATTTCAGAGCATCTCCTGGCGGTGAATGCTCGCCCGCGCGTTACGGCGGGGTAAGCCCGGCGAGTCTAACGAGCCCCCTCCGGGCAAGCACTACCGAACCCGAGTTACCCCTTTGGTAGTGCTTTTGTGGTGGTGCTTTCGCAGCTACCGTCCGCGAGCGGCGGCGGCATCGTCGAGGCGGGCGGCCCGGAGGATGTTCTCCAGGCCCCGGTTCCCCTCGTGGCAGGCGTACTCGTACATGTCCTTCTGCGGTGACAGATCGAGGATGGCGGTCCACGGCCGTTCGAAGGTGTGCGGGTCGTCGATGGTCACCTCGTAGCGCACGGCGTCGGCGGCCGTGCGGGTGTAGCGCTCGATGAGGTGAAGCGTGTCGCGGGACCCGCGGTAGCTCGCCTGCGGGTGGAAGTTCGTGACGTCGATGACCAGCGTCGTACCCTCCCACCGTGCCCGGGAGTCTCCCAGGTATTGGCGGATCCGTGGCGAGAGGTGCGGGCGTCCGTCCAGAGGAATGACGCGGGTGTCGTGCATCATCTCGTGGGTGACGGTGACGTAGCCGGGCGCCTGCAGGATCTGCACGTTGTTGTTGTAGCCGGTTGGAAACATCACCGCCGGCAGCCCGACGGTGATGCAGCGATCCCAGAGGCTGCGATCCTCCCAGGAGTCGGCCGGACCGCGGCCGCGCCGCGACGCCTCCTCCGCGGTCACGCGCGCCCGCGCCTCGGTGGTGAGCGCGGGCAGCCGCCCGTTCTTCGGATCGATGATGAGCGAACTGCGCCGCGATCTCGCAGAGAGGTTCTCGTACCAGTGCGACGGGCCGGCCCCCACCACGCCGCCGTCCGCGATGGCGGCGATCAGCTTGGCGCGGCTCGCCAGCGCGTCCTCGAGATCCTTGCCGTCGAGGAACTCCTTGTCGGCCACCGCGGCCGGCCGCTCGAGCGGAATCGAGAAGTTGTTGTCGCTGGTCCAGACGCCCTCGAGATCAGGGTCGCCCCATGCCATGCGTGGAGGCGTCCATCGTTGGGCGGCGACAACCGCCGTGATCGCGCACACAATGACAGCGACGGCGATCGCCCACCGAGGCGGGTGTGAAGACCCGCAACTACGTACCACTCTATTTCGCGTAGTTGTCATCCCAGCGGATGTTCAGCCAGAAGATGTCGGGCGTCACCTCGCTGAAGCCGTGGTAGAAGTTCGACGGGTGGAAGAACACGTCGCCCGGCTTGCTCACCACCGACACGCCGGTGTTGGGCACGCGCTCGCCGTCCTTGACCTGGTAGCCCGTATTGACCGTGGCGCCGCCGGCCAGCATGTACCAAGTGTCGATGGTTTTGTCGTGCACTTCCACTGACGGCGTTCCGTTCCAGCGCAGGTTCACGTTGTAGCGCCCGCCCTCGACCAGCCGGGTGTTGCCCGACTTCTTCAGCCGCATGCCGGCCATGATCTGATCGAGCTGCTCCTTCGAGAAGAACAGCTCACCACTGCCGCCGTAGCTGTACGGGAGCACCTGCTGACTTCCGGCTGGCAGCGCCGGGCCGCGCCCACGTCCGCCGACCTTGCCGAGGATGCCGTCCAGCGTGCCGGCGCCCATCGGCGCGTCCGGCGGCCAGTCCGTGTCCCAGCGCACGTTGAGCCAGGTGATGTTGCTGTTCACGCCGCTCACGCCGTGGGGCAGTCCCGACGGGATGTAGACGACGTCGCCCACCTTGATCGGGCGGCTCTGCCCGCCCAGGATCTTGCCCTTCTCGAGCACACCGCCGGTCGTCAGCGTGCCGCCGCCCTCGAGCACCACCCACAGGTCGGCGGTGATCGGATGCACGAGCCCGGTCTCGGCCGCGGTGATGCGGCGGATGTTCACGTTGTACTTCCCGCCCTCGATCATGCGAAGGGTCTGGAGCTTCTTCGCATCCATGTCCTTCAGGTACTGGGCGAGCTTCTCTTTCGGAATGGCGATCGAGTGATCCTTGGGCGCCTGTTCCAGAATGGTGGTCCCCCCGCCGCCGCCCTCGCGCCCCTGCGCCAGCGTCAGCCCGACCCCCAGCACCACAGCCCCGATGGTTGCGACAACTCTCATGTTTCGTCTCCTCCGCAGCGGCCTAAGCCTAGACGGCGCGAGCGCGAGATCACATACGCATTTAGGGGTAGATGGCAGGCGGCCCCGAAGGTCCGGCTCTACATACGCCTACGGAAGACCGAACGCCAGAATGCTGGGGCCCGAGGCCACCGCCACCAGCTGCCGGTTGTCGAAGACGTAGGTCATGGGCGACGACTTCCACACCTGGCTGGTCTGGAAGCTCCACAGCCGCTTGCCGGTCTTGGCATCCGCCGCCGCGAACGCGCCGCTATCGTCGCAGAAGAACACCACGTCGCTGGCCGTCGCCAGCACGCCGCCCCACGACTCCACCGTCCCGAATTGCGGCAGTTCCCACGCGGTCTTGCCGGTCTGAATGTCGATGGCGCGCAGCACGCGCCGCGCGGGCTCGGGCGCCGCCGCGAACGTGCCGCCCATGAAGCTCTTGCCCGACTCCCACGGCTGTTCGACGCGCGTGAAGATGCCGCACTTGTCGTTGGTCTGCACGTAGAACAGCCCCGTGCGCGGACTGAACGCGGCCGAGTACCAGTTCGACGCGCCTTCGAGCGACGGACACACACGCCGCCCCTCGGGCGTCGGCTCCATGTTCGGGACCACGATCGGACGGCCCTCTTTCGTCAGCCCCGACGCCCAGGTGATGTTCTTCACGTACTGCGTGCCCGACAGGTACTCGCCGGTGACACGATCGAGCACGTAGAAGTAGCCGTTGCGATTGGCCTGCAGCAGGAGCTTCCGCGGCGTGCCCTTCCACGCGGCGTCCACCAGCACGATCGGCTGCTGCGCGTCGTAGTCGTGCACGTCGTGCGGCGTGAACTGGAAGTGCCACTTGCGGCGCCCGGTCTTGACGTCGAGCGCTACCACCGAATCGGAGTAGAGGTTGTCGCCCTGGCGCTCGTCGCCAATCATGTCCGGGCCCGGATTGCCCATCGCCCAGTAGAGCGTGCCGAGCTCGGCGTCGTAGCTGCCGGTCATCCAGGTGGCGGCGCCGGGATGATCGATGGCGTTGCCCTTCCACGTTTCGGCGCCGGGTTCCCCGCGTGCGGGCACCGCCCAGAAGCGCCACACCTCTTTACCCGTCGTCTGGTCGTAGGCGGCCAGGAACCCGCGCGCGCCCTCGTCGCCGCCCGCGATGCCCGAGATGACCAGGTTGTCCACGACGAACGGCGCGCCGGTACCGTTGTAGTTCTGGTGCCAGTCGGCCATCTGCGTCTCCCACAGGAGCGCGCCGGAGGCCTTGTTGAGCGCGATGAGGTGCGCGTGGTCGGTGGTCATGAAGAGGCGATCGCCGGCGACGGCCACGCCACGGTTCACGCCGCGCGCCGCCACGCCGGCGACTCCGCGCGTGCGCGGCCGCCGGTAGTTCCAGATCTGACGGCCGCTGCCGGCGTCGAGCGCGTAGAGATCGTTGGCGGCGCTGACGTACATCACGCCGTCCACGACCACCGGCGTCACCTGGAGCTGCGCCGCGTTGGGCAGCGTGAACACCCAGCGCGGCGCGAGCCGGCCGACGTTGGCCGGCGTGAGCTGCGTGAGCGTGCTGTAGCGGTTGCCGCTCGGCTGTCCGTGGTACGACGCCCATGCCGACTGCGACGTCACCTCGCGGTACTTGCCGGGGTCACCTTCGCGCAGCAGATGCAGCGCGCGATCGTCGCCGAGCAGCTGCATTTCGCCGTCGCTCTGATTGAGGACGACACCCGCGACCGAACGGCCGTTGGCCGTCGTGATGGTGGTGCGCTGGGGGCCGCTGCCGGCGCGCGGCTTGAGCGTCCGCAGAAACGTCACGAGGTCGCCCGCCTCGGCCTTCGACAGGGTGGGGAACGCCGGCATGCCCGCGCCGGACACGCCGTCGCGAATCACGGCCTCGAGCTCGGCGTCGTTGCGCAGCGGAATCCGCGCCAGGATGGACGGCCCCAGCTCGCCGCCACCGCCTCCGGTGCCATGGCAATTGGCGCAGCGGCTGGCAAATACCTGCCGGCCCGGCTCCGCGCTCTGCGCCCACACCAGCGGCGACGCCGCCAGCAGCATCAGTCCAGCCCACACCGCCCTCGCGTGCTTCATCATGTCGACGCGATCTTGACGGCTCAACCGGGCGCCGTCAATGTACACCTACCCGAAAACGGTAGCGACGAATCTCGCCGCATCGGCCACACTGAGGCTTGCAGGCGGACATGCGTATACGAATTGTGACGAGCGTAGTAGTGGGCGTTGCGCTGTCGGGCGCAGTCCTCTTTGGCCAGGACAGCAAGACTCCGGCATCGTACGCGGTGCCGCGAATGCCCGACGGCCATCCCGACATGCAGGGCGTGTGGGCCAACAACAACATGACGCCGCTCGAGCGTCCGGCGCAGTTCGGCCTGCGTGCCACCATGACCGATGCCGAGTTCGCGCAGGTGAAGAAGAACCTCGCGAGCATGACAGACGGCGGCGACGCGTTCTTCGCCGACGAGCTCATCCTCGCGGCAGTCGATGGCAAGACGAAATTCAGCTCCGCGGACACCCAGACCGGCAACTACAGCCAGGCCTGGCTGTCGGAGCGTGTCCTCGACAACCGCACGTCGCTCATCATCGATCCGCCGGACGGGCGCATTCCGCCCGCGGCGCCGGGCGCCGTCGAGCGGGCGCGCGCGCAGGCGGCGGCACGGCGCGGGCGCGGCCCGGCCGATGCCGCGCAAGACCTCGGGCTGAGCACGCGCTGCGTCCACTCCGGCACGCCGAATCTGCGCGCCGGCTATCAGAGCTACTTCGCGATCACCCAGGGACCTGGTGTGGTGGCGCTGCGTACCGAGATGATCCACGACACGCGCGTGTTCCCCATCTCGAGCGGCGCACACGTGTCGAAGGCCATCACCATGTATCACGGTGATTCGCGCGCGCGCTGGGACGGCGACACGCTGGTGGTGGACACGACCAACTTCTCGCCGAACACGAACTTCCGCGGCTCGACAACCGGCCTGCACCTGATCGAGAAGTTCAAGCGCGTCTCGGCGGACACGATCGAGTACTACGTGACCGTCGACGATCCGGCCGTGTGGTCGCGCCCGTGGACGCTGATGGTGCCGCTCAAGAACACCGGCGAGGAGATGTACGAGTTCGCGTGCCACGAAGGCAACTACGGCCTGCCGGCGATCCTGAAGGGCGCGCGCGCGCAGGAGCGTACCTCCAACTAGGTAGTCCATCTTAGGTAGAGCGCGCGCCGCTTCCCGGCCGCTAGGATCGGCCACCCTAGCGGAGAAGAAAACATGGACGGCTCCCGGCTCCCGGCTCTCGGCTTCAGGTACATCGGGGCAATCGCAGCGGCGCTGCTGCTGATCGCGTCGACCACCACGGTCAAAACCGCCGAAGAGTCGCCCGACGCGTCGCGGATCGACCGGCTCGACACGGGGGTCAGGGCCGCCGAAGCCGTCCGCGCCGTCAAGCGGCTGCAAAACAGCTACAGTCACTACCTCGACTCGGGGCTGTGGTCGGACCTCGGC
>Ga0070670_100001809_pt1 | contig 17423 bp, 15 predicted proteins | sample KBSS63metaG_FD_64665 | JGI IMG/M metagenome (GOLD analysis project Ga0070670, IMG submission 64665) | Switchgrass rhizosphere microbial communities from Kellogg Biological Station, Michigan, USA - KBS S6-3 metaG | ecosystem: Host-associated > Plants > Roots > Rhizosphere > Soil ... | reverse complement strand
GGATGAAGCGCAGCAGCACCCCGGCATGTACGGTGAAATAGTCGACGCCCTGCTCGCACTGCTCGATCAACGTGTCGCGATAGACCTCCCATGTCAGGTCTTCGGGCCGCCCGCCGACCTTCTCGAGCGCCTGGTAAATCGGGACGGTTCCGATCGGCACCGGCGAATTGCGGACGATCCACTCCCGCGTCTCGTGAATGTTCTTGCCGGTCGAGAGGTCCATCACCGTGTCGGCGCCCCACAGCGTCGCCCACTGGAGTTTCTCGACCTCGTCCTCGATCGACGAGCGCACGGCGGAGTTCCCGATGTTGGCGTTGATCTTCACCAGGAAATTGCGGCCGATGATCATCGGCTCGAGTTCGAGGTGATTGATATTCGCGGGAATGATGGCGCGCCCACGCGCGACCTCGGAGCGCACGAATTCGGCAGGCAGGCCTTCGCGCGCGGCGATGAACTCCATTTCGGGTGTGATCTCGTCGCGACGCGCGTAGTACAGCTGCGTCCCGACGCCGCCCGCCGCCCGGCGTGCGGCGACCCACGGCTCGCGCAGCTTCGGCAGTCCGGTGCGAACGTCGTGGCCCTGCGGGCCGCTGGTGTCGTACAGACGGACCGGCGCCTCCCCTCCACTCAGCGCGACCTCGCGCATCGGCACGCGCAGCGTGACCGCTTCGCCGCCAGGAATGAGTGGTGCTGTGCGCTCTTCAAAGGCCTTACTGGAATTCGGATACGCGGCTGCAAAGTCGATCATGGAACTCTCGATGTCTGAGTGAACGGGCCCTCGGTAGCGTCGGGCCGGCGGGATCGTATGAGGATCGCCGCACTCCCTCCGCCGGTTTCAACCGGATCAGGTTCCAAGGGTTTGTCTCAATCCTGTTCGGATACCCCTGGCGGCCTTCGCGATTATACGTCTCTGTCCGCAACGACACGCGACCACCTACAATTCACGTATGGTTATCGCATTGCTGTTCAGCTTGCTGATGGCGCAGGCTACGCCGCCCGCCAAACCGGCACCGCCGCAACCGCAGCCCACAACGCCCAAACCAGCCCCCGCGCAACCTCGCACCACGACTGCGCGGCAGCCGGCGTCGACTGCAGTAGCGGGGATGGCGATCACCGCGACCGATGGCAGGGGAATGCCGTTCGCGGACGTGACCGTTGAATTGAGTGGCCCCGTCTCAAACAGCGGTAAGACCAACGCCGCCGGACAAATCAGCTTTCCAAGCCTTCGGGCGGGTACTTATCGCCTCCGCTTTGTGGGTGACGAGATCACCGCGTTCGAACGCGAGGTGATACTCAAGGCCGGCGCCATCGAGAAGATCGCAGTCACGCTGACGATGGCGCCGCCGCCGCCACCACCCGTAGTCGCCGCGCCCGTAGCACCCGCGCCGCCGCAACGTCCTGCCGCCGGACCCGTGGGTGAGCCGCAGCTCGGCTCGCTGACCAAGCTGGCGGACCGCGAGAAGAACACGAAGGAGCGCCGCGAGATCCTGCTCTCCTGCAGTGGCAACACCCGGAACATGCTGCTCGTCCTCACCGGCGAGCAGTCGCAGCGGATCTACGACGCCGCCGAATCGACGTATTACGTAATCTCGGGCCAGGGCGGGGCCATTGTCGGCAAGCTCCAGAGCGTCATCAGTGAAGGGTCGTTCCTCACCGTGCCGCGGGGCACGTCGTTTACACTCGCCCGCCAGGGAAACCGGCCACTGACGATGTTATGGACGCTGAGCGGTGAGCCGTGCGAAACGGCGAAGTAACCGTGGGCGCGCGCGCTGACGCCCAGGGCGTCATTGTCGGCTGCCCCTCGTGCGGACAGGCGAACCGCATGCGCTACACCGCGCTGAACAAGACGATTCGCTGCGGGAACTGCCGCGTGACGCTGCCGCCGCTCTCCGGTCCGGTGGAAATCGCGGACGCGGCAACGTTCGACGCTGCCGCACGTGACAGCGCCTTGCCGCTGCTCGTGGACTTCTGGGCACCATGGTGCGGGCCCTGCCGCCTGATCGCGCCAGAGCTCGAGCGGCTCGCGCAGGCCAATGCTGGCCGCTATCTCGTGGTGAAGGTCAACACCGACGCGGTCACGGAGGTGGCCGCACGGTTCCGCATCCGCTCTATTCCGACGCTGGCGCTCGTCTTCGGCGGACGTGAGATCGAGCGCATAACGGGAGTCCGTCCGGCGTCCGAGATCGAAGCCTTCATCTCCCGAGCCATGGCGACCGCAACACCGCGCGCGTCGTAGGCTACCAGCCGGGCCGGATCAGAAATCCGAGAGTCCATCCCAGCGGCGTCCGATCGAACGGACGTGCCGCAGTCAGCTCGAGGATGATCCCTCCCATGTTGACCCGACCGCCTGCGCCGATGCTGCGGAATTGCGCACGGTTGGTCTCGTCGGCGTGCTTGGTCCACATCGCGCCCGCGTCGGCGAAGGCGATGAGCTCGATGGGCACCTGTCGGCCGTAATCGAGATCGCGGGTCAGGAATCCGACAAGCGGCATCCGCAACTCAACGTTCATCAGCGCCATTCGGCTGCCGGCCAGTTCGTCAATCACGGAGCAGGTCGTTGCCGTGCGCCCACAGGCATCAGCGGCAAAATTCCGCAAGTCGTAGCCGCGAACCATCGTCTGCAGGCCGACCACCAGCGGGGTCAATCGCGGATCTGACGCGCCGGAACCGTAGCGCCCGACGTGTTCCACACGTGTCGCGATGGTTAACGGCCGCACCGGCATCCAGTAGCGCCGCGCATCTACGCGGACGTCGGTGAAGGGTACCGACCCGAACGCAGGTTCCACTTCCACACGTAACCGTTGCCCGAGAACAGGACCGACGGGTCCGAATACGGTCGTGTCGTGTACGAACGCGAGTTGCGCTTCAGCCTGATACAGCGCAGGACCGCCCGGGGACGCGACGAGGGAACGATTGAGGATCTGTCCCGCTGCGTCGCTCGTTCGCGTTGCCGTCTGCCACTGGAACCCTGTTCGTCGAACGCCGACACGCATTTCAAAACGACGTGCTGCGTCGATGTGATACCGGGCGGCGAGGCCGCCCCACTGATGGTCGTACCGCAGGCTGGCCGTCTCGCGGGTGGTGGACTCGGTCCCCCGTTCGAGCGACCGGCGCGCCCCGTAGAATCGGTTCGGTGCGAATCCGCCTGTCACGCCCCAGCCCCATCGGCCCCGCCTTGTCGCGTAAGTGACCTGCGCCGCCAGATCGTCCACATCAGTCCCGACCCGGAACACGGTCTGCAACTGCCGGTCGCGAAGCAGATCCCCGAACGTCGCGCCGAAGCTCGCGCGGACGAGGCCGCCGAACGCATTGCCAGTCCCGGCGCCGATAAACGGCTGGGCGAGCGCTTCCAGACGCAGGCGATCGTCGTACGGACGTTGCGTGAATGAGGACGCGTCCGGCAATCCCGAGCGCGGGTCGCGCAATGCGTCCGCTACGGTCATCCGCTCGTCGGCGATCGCCGGCGCTGCGGACGCCTCGGTCTCATCGACGATCGCGCAGCGACTGCAGTCGGTGAGCATCCGAATCCGGTACACGCCATCGGAGAACGCCGTGAAGGCCACGGCACCGCTGTCGGACGCCACGGCCAGCGCCGGACTCGTCGGCGTGAGGCCGCTGACCCCCGCGGTCTCGTCGGTGACACGCGTCAGCTCACCGCCCGCCAGCACGCGGCGATACACATTGCTCGTCTGGTCCCGATCGGCGATGTAGTAGACAGCATCGCCCGCCGGCGACCACTGCGGATTGATTTGCTTGCCCGTGATCTCCCGAGCCACCGTCGCGGGGTCGAGCGGACGAATCGCACCGCTCTTGAGATCGAGCAGGCCGACCCGGAGCGGGCCGAACCGCAGTTCGTCAAGTGAGGACGTAAAGCGATCGGTGGCGAATGCGATGGTCGAGCCATCGGGCGACCACGCCGGCTGGACGTCCGCAAACACGTCGGCGGTCAGCTGACGCAGCGTCTTCGTCGCGACCGTGTAGATGAAGAGATCCGCCAGGCCTCCCTTCAGTCCGGACACGACAATCTGCGATCCGTCGGGAGACCAGCTCGGGTTGAACAACTGGCTTACCGTTGACAGAGGGATTTCCTCACGAGTGCCCTGCGCCACATCGACGAGCATGAGCACGGCGTCGCCGTCGCGTACCGCGGCCATCGCAAAGCGCTGGCCGGATCGATCCCACGCGCCCGATGAATCGATGTATTGCAGGCTGTCGAAATGAGGATCGGCAGCGGTGCTGACGATTTTCTGCGCGGTCTTCTCCTTCGCCGTGTCTGCCAGGAACAGATCGACGGACAGGCGATCGCGCTCGGAGAGAAACATGACGCGGCGGCCGTCGGGGCTGAGCGCGGGACCGAGCTGCATCCGCTCCTGACGTCCGGCCCGCACGAGTCCGCCGCGCGCGTCGGAGTCCTCGCGCTCCACCGATATCGAACTATGCCATCCGCGCGTGATCTGCTCGGCGGTGAGGCCGGTCACCTGCTCGAGGCGCTTGACCCCATCTCCTGCGCGCGACCGCAGGACGTCGCCAATCAGACCGTCACCGAATTCGCCGGCGAGGTACGACCACAGAGCATGCCCATATCGGTAGGGGAAGTATTTCGGATCCTCTAATTGCTTGAGGGTGGGAAGGCGGTTGTGGCGGGCGGCGTCCCGCACCCACATCGAGGTGTGCGCCGTCGCCGGACCGAGCGACAGGTACTCCGCCATCCCCTCGATGAACCAGCCTGGCAGCGAAAACGCGTCGCGCTTGACGCTGCGAGCGATGTCGATTTGAAACGCGTGGGCAATCTCGTGACCGAGGATGTGATCCGTCTCGCCAAGCCCCGGCGTAAAGGGCAGTGCGATCCTCGACTTCGCGTGCTCGGTGAACCCGCCAACGCCCTCGCCCACCGGACCGCCGGCAAGGTTCGTCTGCGTGAAATGCGAGTGACTCGCGTAGAGGATCAGCGGCTGCCGGTGATCGAAGGTATGCCGCAGGATGCGCGAGAAGCGTGAATACCACCGCTCCGCCATCTGCGCGGCAATTGCGACAGCCTCTTCTTCTTCGCTGTAGTAGTAGATGTCGAAATTCGGTGTCTGCAGCAGGCGGAAATCGAGACGATCGTAATGAACCCTGTTGCGACCGAACTGCGCGTGTGCGTTCGTGGAGAAAAGCATCGCCACGACCGCGACGATAACCACCGCGGGCTTGGACACCATGGGCACCCCTGGGACTCGGATTGGGGCGTCACTCTATCAGCCTCAGGGCTCATATACAAACGACCATCGCGTTCCGCCATGGATCAACCCGTTCGCCATGTCCGCGCGGATGGTTCCAGCGCCCGGCAGGGCAAGGCGAAGGCCGACACCCGCATCGACATCGCTGCGCGCCCCGGCATCGAGCCGGCCCGTCACGCGGGTCGAGTCGATGAACGCCGCCACCGCCGTCCGCAACAGCCCGGCGGACCACCAGCGTTGCCCTTCTACTGAAACAGCCAGCAGTCGCCTGCCCATCTGCTCGACTTGCAAACGACCGTCATCCACCAGCGGGTGCGCGCGGAGCAGCGTCTCGCGCGTCTGGCCCGTATCGCCGGCAAACCACACGAGCGGCGGGAGACCAGACGTTGCCGTTGTAGCGGCCGCGCGCGCCAGAGACACGAATCCGCGGCGCGACGCTGAGGAGGATGCGGACACGGACACGTCCGCTCGAGAGAACATGTCCGACCCGGCCCAGAGCTCGGCACCACCCTGGACGTCCACCCGGTTGCCCCGCGTCAGCACGCGGACCGTGCCGCGTGACCGGGTCAAGAGTCCGGACGAATCCCAGTCCTCCACGCCGGTTTCCGCAGAGAGCTTGACCAGTGCCGTGAGCCAGTTTGACCAGCGGATGAAACCGCCCGTCCGTTCTGCTGGCGCGACCTCATCCGTAAACTGCTCGCGCTCATGAAACACGCCGACGCCCCACACGCCACCCCAAGGGGCAGGCGCGTCGAACATCGCCGAGACGCGGGGCCGTCCGGGCCAGAACCGCCAGTCTCCAAGCAACCGTTCACCGCCGCCGGTGAGTGATCCGGTACTGATGGCAATCTCACGACGCGAGGCCGCCGCGGCAGCGACCACCGCGTAGCTCCAGACGTCGGACGGCACCAGGGGTCGCTCATTGACAGCAGCGCGCAATTCGGCGAGCCCACCGGGTCTCGGCACGACCTCGATGGCCGCAGACGACGTGGCTGGCAGATCTCGAAGGCGCCGCTCACTGCGAAGCAGCAGGTCCGCCGTGACCACGGTACCGGGCGCTGTTCCGATGAGATGTTCGACGACACGCTGCCGCGTGCGGGTGAGACCGGCGACGGTCAACAGATCGAGTCGCGGTTCGCCAATGTGATTCCATGCATTCAGGGCACCGGCACGATCGTTCTGCACGAACCGGCTCGTCCCGAGGAGTTGCCACCCGTACGGCTCCCTCGGATCCATGGTGGTCGCCGTCGCACTGAGCGACTCTACGTCCGCCCATCGCTGCTGCAGCACGCGTACACCGGCCAGCTCGCGCATCGCCGCCGCCCCTCCACACGCCAGCGCCGTCGTCAGACTGCGTTCCGCGGCGGCCAGATCGCCGGCCTGCGCCTGCGACACACCTGAGGCGATCAATTCACTGCAGCTGCTCTGAGGGCTGCTTTTGACTTCGATCAATAACGGCCTGGCGGTCGGCGTCAGTTCACCTGGAACCACAACGGCCATCCAGCGCCGTGTCGCCTGCCATCGCCGGTCGAACTCACCGCGACCGACCACGCGCAGAGGAGCCCGGGCCGGATCGTGAAACACCACCGCGTCGGGAGTCGTGCCGACGATCACGATGTAGTGGAACCTTCCAGGCCGATCTTCGATGAGTGTCAGCACCGGCCGGCCACGCTGGAGCTCGGCGTCGATGGCTCCAGCCGTGCCGTCGAGAGCTGCCGCCATCCAGCCGCGGGTTGTCAGCTCACGCAGCAGCGCGTCCGTACGGATCCCGGCGGCGCTGCGATCGACGAGATGGGCAAAGGATTCCGCGGTGAGCCCGCGTTCGCCCCAGTAGCGCAGCACCATCGCCGCAGCGGCGCCGCCGCACAGGGCTTCTGACTGGGAAATGAAGGGGACGTCGAGAATCGAAACCGGCGCTGGCTGTCCCTGAAGAGGTGCCGCCAGCGCCGCGATTAGAACGAACGTGCGCGTTGTCAGTTCACCGCAACGATGATCAGGATAAGCACCAGCAACGCGATGATGACCAGCGTCGTCGACACTGTAATCTTCGACTGCCCGCCGGCCAGGGCGGTCTCGGCCTGCCGGGCCTGCGCGGCGACGCGGGCAAGATCCTCACCCTGCAGCGTTGACACGGCGCCAGTCGCGCGGCGGAGATCGATGCCGGCCTTTTCGGCAACCCCTTTAACTTCAGAATGACCCAGCACGCGCAGCACGGCCTCCCGATCGGCCGCGGTTGTGTCGACGTGCTGCTGCACTGCGGCATCGAGCGCCGATTGTGGTGCAGCATGAGCGGTTTGCGCCTGAAGCCGTGGTGCGGCGGCAGTCACCATGAGAAGAATTGCAACAAGTGAAACGAACAGTCGCATGCGTGCCCTCCTGAGCGGCATTGTAGCGGAGCAGCTATGGTTGAGTCTTCGGTTTCCGGGGCTGGGGACGAACGTCGAAGGACCGGGTCTCCTCTTTGACGTCAACGATGAACAAGTGGTCGAATCCCTCGTCATAGGTTGGCAGCTCGAGTCGCTTCCGCGTCGTGAAGATGGCGACGTCGGGGACGCGGTCGCGACCCTCACGCGCGCGGTTGCGACGAAGGGCAACCGCGGCGTCGGTCGGAAAGAAGTAGCCTGCAAGGACAGCGCCGAAGCGGCGCGCGATGGCAATGATTGGCGCACGATCGGCCACCCGCGGATTCGTGTTGTCGACGACCACCGAATGGCCAGCGGCGAGCGACTCGGCGATCAACTGCTCCTGGCGGCGCTGCGGCTGGCGGTTGTGCCGCATGATGTCCTTGCTGACAAGGTCGTACGTGCCGGCAAAGCGCTCGCGATAGAACGTCGACTTGCCGGAACCGGGCAGGCCGATCAGGATGACGCATTCCATGTGTGTGACGCCACAGGATGAGCGCTTCACGATGTGGCTCGCATCGCTCGAAGCTCGCCACCTCGCCGACTTCCGGGTCGCCGAGGTCACCCGCGCGCTTCGGGCATTGTCCTCTGCGTACGTCCAGCGGCGCCAGACGCTCGCCGCCGGCGCCGCATTGAACTCGGCAGGCAAGCGCGCGGCATTCGCGTTGTTCTATGGCCCACTTCACCTGGTGACGATCGGTCAGATCATCCGTTCGCTCGATGCGGCCGCCCCGGCGCCGTCCGAAATCGTTGACCTCGGGTGCGGCACGGGAGTCGGGGGTGCCGCCTGGGCGCTGTGTGCCGGCGGTGCGCCTCGCGTTACAGGCATTGACCGTCACCCCTGGGCAGCGGACGAAAGCCGATGGACGTACCATCAGCTGAAGCTTCACGGGCAGGCCCGGGCGGGAGACCTGAAACGCCTGCCGCCAATGAAGCCGACAGCCGCTATCGTTGCCGCGTACCTATTCAATGAGCTGGATAACGACCGGCGCGGTTCACTCGAAATGCAGTTGCTCGATGCCGCGACACAGGGAACACGTGTGCTGATCGTCGAACCGATTTCCCGATCACTCACGCCCTGGTGGGATAAGACTGCCTCGCGCGTGCGGGCACTGGGTGGACGTGAGGACGAGTGGCGCTTCCCTGCCGAACTGCCGCCGCTGCTGCGAACGCTCGACAAGGCAGCCGGGCTGAACCATCAGGAACTCACAGCGAAGAGCCTGTATCTCGGGTGACAGCCGACCTGAAGGTCGGTCCCTACGACTATTTCACCGGCTTGCTGTCGCGAAGAGAGGTGATGGCGGAGGCATATTCTCCGGCGACCGCGTCGGCCGCCTCAGCGAGGAACCCGAGATCCCGAAGCAGCCCGTCGCGAAGGGAGTAGATCCAGCTATGAACCGTCAGCTGCTGCCCGCGGCTCCACGCGTCCCGAACGACAGTGGTCTGACAGACGTTCCGGGCCTGCTCGATCACGTTCAGCTCGCACAGGCGATCGGTTGCCCGTTCGTCCGTTCCAGCTCGACCGACGAAATCCAGATGACGGTCGTGAACGTCCTGAACGTGCCGCAGCCAGTTATCGATGAGGCCGAGCGAGCTCCGGCCGTATGCCGCCTGGATGCCTCCACAGCCGTAATGGCCACAGACGATCACATGACCGACATGGAGAACCTCGACCGCGTACTGAAGTACAGACAGGCAGTTGAGATCGCTATGCACCACGACATTCGCCACGTTGCGGTGCACAAACAGCTCGCCCGGGGCAAGGCCGACGATCTCGTTGGCCGGAACGCGACTATCCGCACATCCGATCCAGAGGTAGCGCGGTGTCTGCTGAGACGACAGCTTGAGAAAAAATTGCGGGTCCCGGGACGTGATGTCGTGCGCCCACGCACGGTTCTGCTGGAAGAGCTCCTCCAGCGTCCTCATCGCGACGCCGCCAGCAGATCGCGAAGCTGATCGAGATGGTGGCGGAGGTGTCTGACGTAGTCCTCCATCAGGAAACCAAGCGTCACGACGTCGCCGTCAGGGCCGTCTCCGGAGTGTGCGAACGCCGACAGCGGCGTAACGGCGATGAGATGCGCAAGATGCCGGTTGTAAGCGCTCCACAGCTCGACCAGATCACGAAACGGTACTTGCGCATAACGCTGTCGACCAACCCAGTCGTCCTGGTTGTAACCCTGAAACACAATCGGAGGCGAGTCCTGACCGATCACGAAGCGCCGATGGTTATTGCACGCCGAATCGACGAGATGCCCGAGAATCTCGCGGGCGCACCAACCCCCATCCTTCGCAGGTTGAGTGGTTCGTGCTTCGTCCGCGTCGCCAAGTAGCTCGAGGCCCGAACGGATGGCGGAGTGCAGATCAGCGGAGATGGCAGTTGGAGTCATATTGCGAAATTTGGGGGCGGTCGAGTTACGCCAGCCCCGTCACATGATACAAATGACCGGTCTTAGACGTGTGTTCGTGATTTTGAAGGTCCAGGGTCGGGATTCGGAAGGCCGGAGACCTTGACGTTTCGCTTCTGAAAGGAGCCATGATGCGGATTCTGTCCAGTGCAGTAATTCTCGCGGTGGCGTTTGGCGTCGGATGCGCCAACAAGACCAGCACCGCGACGACGAAGCCGCCGGCGCAAGGCGGCGGCGCGGCTGCGGCCCCGGCCCCAGCGGCGGCACCAGCCCCGGCAGCCCGTGCCGGCGGTGCAGCAGCTCCGGCAGGCGCGCGTGCAGGCGGCGCACCGGCAGCGGCCGCTGGTCGTCAGGGTGGCGCGGCTGCGGCGCCGGTCACGGTCGAGCAGCATGCGGCCACGATGAAACAGATCGCCGCCAGCAATGCCTCGCTCGGCAAGTTGATCAAATCGAACGACCTGATGGGTGCAGCGACGGAAGCGCAGAACCTGGCGACTTTGTTTGCCACGGTCGAGCGGTTCTATACGCAGCGCAACAAGCCCGACGCCGTGAAGATCGCGCAGACGGCGCGCACCGGCGCCAGCGATGTTGCGGCAGCAGCAAAGGCTGGCGATCAGATGAAGGCGCAGACCGCGGCTGGCGCAGTGGCACCGACGTGCAAGACCTGCCACACCATGTACCGCGAAGGTGGCGGAACGGAGCCGTATCGATTCAACGCGGCATCGGGTATCACACCTCCATAACAAGGCGCGCGGCATCGCCGGCGGCCACAATCGATGCGGCCGCCGGTTCTCCACCTCTCGTCCTTCGTTTCCCCGCTACAGCCCGACCGGCACCGCTGTTGCACCGTGCAACCCACGGGAGCGTCTGCATGGCTGAAGTTCTTGTCTCCTTCGACCAACCAGTTCGGGATCAGCTTGGCGAGTACCACGCGCGCGCCGTCGGACGCCTGGCCGACGATGGTATGTGGGAAGGATGGATTGAATTTGCTCCGCTCGACGGAGGTGGCGAGGTTCTCTTAACGGGCGTCGAATCTCGACAGCCGGAACGCGTCCACCTCGAGTACTGGGCGACCGGACTCACTCCGGTGTTTCTGGAAGGTGCGCTCAATCGCGCGCGCCGGCCGGTCACGGTTCGAGTGCGGCCAGTGGAAGTCCCGGTATCCGACGGACCGAAACCGCGCGACACGGTCGTATCGCGAGTCATGCCGTCTGGACCGGAACCGGTGTTAGATCCGTTCGAGATCGGCTCCCGCAGTCTCGACTTGCTGCATCAGGAGCTTGGCGCTCTGAACCGCCCCCGCCTCCTCAACATCATCACGGCCTTCTTGCTCAACCCGGGAAAAGAAGACCTGTCGTGGATGTCCGACCGACAGCTGATGCAGTTCATCGTCACCGCGGTCGAGGCCCAGCTGGCGCTACGCACCAGAAGCTGACCCGCATTTCGCGCTGCGCGCGTAGCGAGGCAGGCCCGGTATAATTTCGGCTCTTTCATGAGCCACCAGAATCTCGACCAGCTGCTCGGGACGGTGAAGAGTCCCGTCGAGCTCCTTCGCAACTCCCAGATCGGGCCGTACGCCTTTCCAGTCGTCCGCTACGAGTTCACGAACTGGCGCGACGAACAGTTATCGTGGCGCCGTACCTGCGCACTGTTCGACCAGTCGCATCACATGACCGACCTCTACATTGAGGGCCCGGACGCGCTGCGGCTCCTGTCCACGCTTGGCGTCAACAGCTTCAAGGGCTTCAAGGTCGATCAGGCGAAGCAGTTCATCGCGTGCAACGACGAGGGATACGTCATCGGCGACGCCATCCTCTTTTTCCTCGACGAAAACAGTCTCAGCCTCGTCGGCCGCCCGCCCGCGGCGAACTGGGTCGAGTACCACGCACAGACTGGAAGCTTCGACGTGAAGGTCGAACGTGACGAACGGTCGGCAGTCAATCTCGGTCGCCGCAAGTCGTACCGTTTCCAGGTCCAGGGACCAAACGCGGCGAAAGTGATGGAGGCGGTCACAGGGCATCCCACGCCGGACATACGTTTCTTCCACATGGGGACCTTCACCATCGCCGGCCGGCGCGTGCGCGCCTTGCGCCATGGCATGGTCGGCCAGCCGGGGTGGGAGCTTTTCGGTCCGTGGGAAGACGCGGACGCAGTGCGTGACGCGATCGTCGCAGCCGGGCGATCGCATGGAATTCGCCAGGTCGGGGCGCGTACATATCCAACCAGTTGTCTGGAGTCCGGATGGATTCCTTCTCCGCTTCCTGCGATCTACACAGGCCAGGCGATGCGTGCCTACCGGGAATGGCTGAAGCCCACGAGCTACGAAGCCATGGCCTCGCTCGGCGGCAGTTTCCGTTCAGACAACATCGCTGATTACTACCTGACGCCGTGGGATCTTGGCTACGGGCAGTTCGTCAGATTCGATCATGACTTCGTAGGGCGCGCCGCGTTGGAGAAGATGGCCGGAGCCACCTCGCGAACCAAGGTGACGCTCGTCTGGAACGGCGACGACGTGGAGCGAGCCCTGGGCTCGCTGTTCACAGATCGCGGCGACATCGCGAAATACATCGATCTGCCGCTCGCGAATTACGCGACGCTTCCCTACGACAAGGTGATCAGCGGGAATAAGACTGTCGGGATCTCCACCTATACGGGCTACAACTTCAACGAACGCGCGATGCTCTCGCTCGCCATTGTCGACAATGAATACAGTGTGCCTGGCACGCAGGTCACCGTCGTCTGGGGCGAAGAGAATGGCGGTACGACCAAGCCGACTGTCGAACGCCACACACAGGTCGAGATCCGGGCGACCGTACAGCCAGCGCCCATTTCGGAAGTCGCGCGCGTCGGTTACCGACCCAAGGCACTCGCGTAGAGGACTCGAATGATCAGGGTAATTAACATCCCGGCCGCGCCAGCGACTCCAACAGCGGAAGGGAGCGTCAGAACCGTTCTCAGCCAGGCCAGCGACGGCACGCGCGTCGAGGTGGCTGTCAACGAGATTGATCCGGGCAGGAGTCTTCACCTCGAACCGGGTCCGCGCACGCGAGTGGCCTATCTGCTCGAAGGCAAAGACGCGACGATCGCCCTCACGCGCGGGGAACAGACGACAACCCACTTCACGCAGCGACGCGCCGGGCTCTATCTCGAACCTGGTGAAGAAGCTGCGATCTCGGCGTCAGGAAGCCCGCTGACCCTGCTGCTGGTGACGGTCCCGAAACATCTGGGCAAACCGGTCGGGGAGGCGACGTCTGCTGGCTACTTCTTCGACGAATCGAAGCTGCGTGCGCTCATCGATGAGAAAGGGTTTCGCAAGCGCACGTTCTGGGTGAACAAGGAAACCGGACTATCGAACGCGTGGGATCTGCAGATTGGCCGGATGAAGTACGCCCCGCATGCGCATTCACCCCGACACGTGCATCAGGCATCGAAGACCGGCACCGTGACGCCGGAGCATTTCTACCTGATCGAAACGGGAACGGGCGAAGTGAAGCACGACACCGGTACGCTCCCCGTCGGCCCGGGCAGTCTTGTGCTGATTCCGGCCGGCGAATGGCATCAGCTCCTGGCCTCCGAGACCGGATTCGACTACATCGAGTTCCAGGCTCCGTTCGACTTCGCCACGACGATGGATCATGACCCGCTGGGGAAGAACTGGTACATCAGCGGGACGGACGACGGGACGGGGAAGCCGAAGCTGTGGGTTCAGAGCTAAACCCTTCGTAGTGTCCGGCTTTAGCCGGACCTACCGCGCGGCACGAAACAGTTCGTCAGCGGCGCTGAGAACCGTCCATCGCAGTCGTTCGGGGTACTGCGGGTTCTCGGCCAGGAACTTCCTCACCGTCGCCGCCACTTCCGGTGAGCGATGGCCTCCGAGCGTCGATTCCATCCATCGTGTCGGAAAGAAGATGTCGCCCGTGCGCCGTATCTCGAGCAGCAGGTCGAGTGCGGAACGGACGAACTGCGCCGCATGCGCCTGGCGCAGCGGATGGTTCAGATAGGCGAGCGATTCGATGACCCACGGCTCACGCCGCCGGGTGCCGACATCGCGAAAACGGGCAAAGGCCTGGTCGCGCACGGCCGGATCGGCAGACAGCGCCGGCATCACGAACGCGAAGCGTGCCTTTCGATCCGGGTTCTGCGTCCGCGCGAGCTGTGCGTCGAGAATGGCGTTCCAGTCTGGCACCTCCCGCACCGCCAGTTCCATCGCCATCGTGATTTCATCGGGCTCGGCGAACGTCAGGCCCGGAATCTTCTCTTCACGACGCCAGACCCGCTCGAGCCAGGCCAGCCCGTCGCGCGACAGCACCGTGTCCCGATACGTATTGAACCATGCGGCCTTCTGGCTCTGGGTTGACGCACGCTCGAGGCCGCGACGCAGAGCACCCTCGAGCGCAGCTGATCGCACGGTGCGCTCGGCATCCGGCAAATACTTCCAGAACGCCCGCGTGACGTACGTCAGGACGCGCTGGGCGTTCTGCTCATCCGATTCGCGAGGAAGCGACCGCAGCGCCGCATCGATGAACGCGCCCGGTCTAACACGCCCTTCCAGCAGGTTGTCCCACAGCGTGACCCAGGCGCTGCCGCGCGTCAGCGCATCCGGAACGTCCTCGATGTGCCCGAGCAGATATGTCCGGCTGCGGTCGTCGAGCACGAAAAGCCCGTAGCCGATCCCCGCGCCATTGGGCAGCACGTACCGTGGACGCGGCAACCCGGCTGCAGGCACCTTCGTCACACGCCCAGCGATCGCCACCGGCAGGAGCCGAATTGCATCGTCGTACCCGAGCGTCACCTGAATTCGCTGTGGCCACACCAGGCCCCTTTTCAACGGATCGGCCATCGTCAGCGTCAACGCCGACAGCCGATCCCGCCCATCCGCCGCGATCGAGATGCTGAACTCCGGCCGTCCGCGCTCCTCGACCCACGCCCGACTCCACGCGGCGACGTCTTCGGGTGTCCGCTCGTCGAGGATTCGCACGAGATCGAGCCAGGTGGCGTTGCCAAACGCGTAGCGTTTCAGATACTCGCGCAGGCCGTCGCGGAATGGCTGTTCGCCGAGCATCATCTCGAGCTGACGCATGACGATCGGCGCCTTTTGGTAAATGATGGCACCGTAGAGCTGGCCGGCCTCATTCAGATTCGCCAGATGCTGTCGAATCGGATTTGTTCCCGCCGTGCGATCGATTTGATAGGCGGACGGATAGTTCGCGAGCAGAAACCGCAAGTCATGGTTCACGTCCGGAAACGACGGGTTCACGATCTTCGCGGCCATGAAGTTCGCGAACACCTCCTTCATCCATACGTCGTTGAACCACCGCATCGTCACCAGATCCCCGAACCACATGTGGGCCGTTTCGTGCGCGATGGTGCTTGCGCGATCGAGCAGCTGGTTTTGTGTTGCGGACTCGTCGAGCAGCTGGCTGGCCTGGTTATAGAGAATCGCGCCGGCGTGCTCCATGCCGCTGAACTGGAACGATGGGATCAGGACGATGTCGAACTTGCCAAACGGGTACGGGATGGCCGTGTAGTCTTCGAGCCAGCTGAGCGCGCGGGCGTGCAGGTCGAAGATGACATCGCGGTTGCGCGCGACTTTCGACGCGTCGGTCTCCCGATGAAACAGCCGGATCGATCGGCCGTTTCGCATCCCGGTCTCGACGGAGAATCGTCCAGCGACAAATGCGAACAGATACGTCGGGAGCGGTTGCGTCTCCGCAAACCTGACGCGCTTTCGTCCCGGTGACGCAGCCGCCTGACCCGCGGTCTCGACCTCCTGTCCATTCGCCACGGCTTGCCACGACGCTGGCACTTCCAACGACAGCGTGAAGCGGGCTTTCAGGTCGGGCTGGTCGAAGCAGGGGAACGCCAGCTGCGCCCTGGCGGGAACAAAAAGGGTGTAGAGAAATTCGTCGTCGCGATTGAGCGCTTCGTCTCCGCTGAGAAACTCGACATCGACCTCGTTGGATCCGGTTCTCGTCTGCGCCGCCGGAATCACCAGGTGACCGTTGACGACACGTGCCGGGGTTTCGCGACCGTTGATGGCGACACGCGTGACGCGATCGGGCGTCTGCGCGAAATCGAGAACGATCCGGTGCGGCGCCTTCAGGGTGAATCGGGCGCTGACTCGGCCGCGCACCGGCTCCTTCCGCTGCTCCGGCACGGCGAACTGGAGGTCGTAACGAAGTTCATGGATGGCGGCACGCCGTTCGGCCGCGAGCGCCTCGGAAACGCCAGAATCGACAGGGGCAGTTGCAGTCGTCTGCATCAGTGTCAGTGCCGCTCCGGCCAGCAGCGCAAACAGCATCACACGGGGAAGAAGACCCGCTGCACGAACCAGTACGTGCCAGCGGCGATGACGACGATCGAGCCGGCGAACGCCACCCGTTGACGAAGCGTCAGGCTGTGGCGGCGGATGGTGGAGAGCCCAGCCGTCACGATGAGCACGATCACCAGCTGGCCGATTTCAACACCGACGTTGAACGAGAACAGCGACCAGCCCAGCGCTTCGCGCGGGAGGCCGAACTCGCGAAGCACGTTGGCAAACCCGAAGCCGTGAACAAGGCCGAAGACGAGCGCCACCCACATCCGCAGATCGCGGCCGTCGCCGCGCACGAGGTTGTCGGCACCGACGAACACGATGCTCAACGCGATGGCCGGCTCGATCACGCTGGGCGGCGGGGTGACGACGTTCAGGGCCGCAAGCGAGAGCGTCACGCTGTGTCCGACCGTGAAGGCGGTCACGATCTTCAGCAGCGCCGTCCATGATCCGCCGAGCAGCAACAGCCCGATCAGAAACAGGATGTGATCCGGGCCGATCATGATGTGGTGGATGCCTGATGGAATGAACGTCTTCATCACCTCGATCGCGCCCTGCGCCGTCCCCAGGTAGTAGGTGTGCTCGTTCGAACGCGCGTTGAAGATCAGCTGCTGCCGCAGCTCCGCGCCTTCGTAGATGTTGATGAACGTCTGATGATTGGGGTCGTAGGGAAACAGGTTGGTGTCGATGATGACGGCGCCAGGCTGTTCGTCGAGGATCTGGTACGTCAGCTTGATCGCCTGGTCCTCGGCCATCAGGTCGGTGCTCAACCAGTCCGGCTGAAGCCGGTGGGTCGATCGCAGGAGCAGCCGTGGACGAAGAATTTCGCCGATCTCACGCGAGCGCTGGCGGACGACTTCCCGGTTCAACAGGTCGGCCGGCTGCACGCCGAGCTCGTGGGCGATGTCGATGACGTGCACGACCAGTGTCCCGCGGATCCCTCCGTCGCGGAACACGATGTCGAGATAGCTGAATGGCGCGGGGTGCGCGGAGACGCGGCTGCAGAGAACGACGACGAGAGCTACCGCGCCAAGGACGCGTGTGCGCATGACGCTGAAATTTTAAGTCGGTTCAGGAGGTTCAC
>Ga0070670_100001806_pt1 | contig 17449 bp, 7 predicted proteins | sample KBSS63metaG_FD_64665 | JGI IMG/M metagenome (GOLD analysis project Ga0070670, IMG submission 64665) | Switchgrass rhizosphere microbial communities from Kellogg Biological Station, Michigan, USA - KBS S6-3 metaG | ecosystem: Host-associated > Plants > Roots > Rhizosphere > Soil ... | reverse complement strand
CGGCCAGAGACCGAAAAGTAAACTGCTGGCAAAGGAGAGAGTGAGAGTGAAAACGAGCACCCAGCCGTTGAGCGACAATTGCTGGAAACGTGGAACACCCGGCGGTGAAAGCGCCAGGAGCAGGTCACGGCTCCAGGCGGCGAAACAAAGCCCGAGCGCGCCGCCGACAAGGGCGAACAGCATGCTCTCGATCAAGAGTTGACGAATGATTTGCCAGCGCGACGCGCCCACCGCCGCACGGATGGCGAATTCGCGCGCCCGGGCCGCCCCTCGCGCGGCGAGCAGATTCGCCAGATTCGCGCAGGCGATGAGCAGGACGAGCGCAACCGCGCCTAACAAGAGCGTGAGACTCCCGCGATAGTCACCCACCTGATTCTCCAGCAACCGCGTGACGGTCACGCTGACCCCAGCGTTGGAATCCGGATATTGTTTGGCGAGACGCGCGTTGATCTGCTTCAAATCGGCCAGCGCCTGCTCGATCGTGACACCATTTTTCAAGCGAGCCCAGCCATACAAACCCGGATGGTTGTCGCGTGTCTGCCAGTCCCGATTGTCCGTCCGCCGCATGAGCGGAAACCACACTTCGACGGTGCGCGGCGAAAACATCTCCGGCGGCATCACTCCGATGACGGTGTAAGGTCGATTGCCAAAATTCACCGCGCGCCCAAGCACATTGGGATCGCGCGCGAAATTCCGCTCCCAAAACCGATCGCTGATCACGGCCAGGAGCGGACCGCCGACCCGATCTTCCGCGTTGGTAAAGACACGCCCGAGCTGCGGCTTCAGCCCGATGACCTTGAAAAAATTGGCGGTCACAATCGCCCCGCTGATCTGTTCCGGCGCCCGGCCCTGGAGCCCGCTCAAATTGAAGGACTCGCGTCGCGAAATCGCGATTTCATCAAAGCTGGTGCTGTCGCGTTTCCAATCGACATAGTCCGGAAACGAAACCGAAATTTGCGGCTGATTCGCATCCGTCTCGGTTACGATCGCGAGGCGGTTTGCTTCCGGATAAGGCAAGGGCCGGAGGAGGACCGCGTAGATGACACTGAAGATGGCAGTGTTCGCACCGATCCCGAGGGCCAGGGTGAGAACGGCGACAAAAGTGAAGCCAGGCGATTTGCGCAACTGGCGCAGGGCAAAGAAAAAATCGTTCATAATATTGGTCTTTTATTCGTTAGGCAGAAGGGCGCTACTCATATCGAAGAGCAACCATGGGATCGACTTTGGTGGCACGTCGCGCGGGAATGAGACAGGCGGCCAGCGCGACCGCGATGAGGAGGGCGGGGAGCGCGGCAAAGGTGGCGGGATCAGTCGGCGAGATGCCGTAAAGCAAACCGGCGAGAGCCCGCGTGACAACGAGCGAGAGACATATTCCTGCTCCCACACCAACGAGGGCCAGGGTCAATCCCTGGCCGACGACGAGGCGAAGAACGTCACCAGTATCCGCGCCGAGCGCCATCCGAATGCCGATCTCGCGCGTCCGCTGTGCGACCACAAAAGCCAGGACGCCGTAGAGGCCGACACTCGCCAAGAGTAGTGCGAGGCCCGCGAAAACACCCAGCACCAGTGTATTAAAGCGTTGTTCCGCAAGCGAGACCGCCATGACCTCTGTCATCGGCCGGATATTCGTTACCGGAATGAGAGGATCGGCTTTCCAAACCATCGCTTTGAGTTGCGCGATGGTCGCGGTGTTCGCGACCGGGCCCGGCGTGCGCACTACGATGTTGCTCCAACGTTTCCATTCCTGACCCGATTGCGCGTAGGGCGTGTAGATCGCCGGCTCCTCCGGCGCGGCGAGGCTAAAATGCCTGACGTTGCCGACCACACCGACGATCGTTATCCAATCAACCCCTTCATTCCGCGCCCAACGAATCCGAGCGCCGACCGGATTGGCGCCCGCGAAATATTTTTGCGCCATGCTCAAATTGATGACGCCGACGGCGGGCGCATCCGCGCGATCGTCATGGGTCAGAGCCCGTCCCTGCAGGAGCGGGATATCCATGAGCCTGAAGTAATCGCCGGCAACGGAACGCGAATAGAGCTCCGGCTCTTCGCCGACCTCCAGAGCAGGCCGGCCTTCAATGATGAAATTGTGGTTGATGGCATTCCCGCCGAGTGGCAACTCGCTGATCATCGCCGCCTGCACGCCGGGCAGGCTGTTCATGTTCTCGAGCACGCGGTCGCGGAACTGTGTTTGCGGCTTCACCTTTTCATAGCGCGCCTCGGGCAACTCAACCCGCATGGTCAAAATCTTGGTGCTGGCAAAGCCGGGCGCGACACTCGTTAGGCGCCAAAATGTCTTCCCCAGCAACCCCGCGCCGATAAGCAACGCCAGAGCAAGGCCCAGCTCCGCCACGACGAGGAAGTTGCGAAAGGACGAATGAGCCGCCGTCACACTGCGACCGCCCGAAGTCAGGACATTGCTAATATCGACCCGGGTGGATTGCCACGCCGGCAGGATGCCAAAGACGAGACCGGTCAGGAATGCCAGGGAGAAAGTGAAAGCGAGAACCCATCCGTCGAGGCGGACGTTCTCGATCCGCGGGAGATCGACCGGGCGCAATGCAAGGAGCGCGTCGACGCCCCAACTCCCGAGAAGCAAACCAGCCCCTCCCCCAAGCAGAGCGAGCAGGATACTTTCGATGAGAACCTGTCCCAGCAGTCGACCGCGACCAGCGCCGAGTGCTGCCCGCACACTCATCTCCTGTTGACGGGCGGCCATTCGGGCGAGAAGCAGGTTGGCGAAGTTCGCGCAGGCGATGAGGAGAACGAGACCGACCGCCCCGAAAAGGATGAGAAGCGCGGGGCGAATGTCTCCCACAAGGCGTTCACGGAGCGACACCAGAACGCTTTTCCGATCTTTGTTTTCATCGGGGCTCGCCTGCGCCAGCCGCTGATCGATGACCCGCATTTCACTCTGTGCCGTGGCCAGGCTAACACCCGATCGTAATCGGGCGTAGGTGGTAAGGAGATGCGCCCCGCGCGCCTGGGCAGCGAGCGGATAGAAAACACGAATGGGCGCGAAGACATCGAGGTTTCCGCGCAATGACCGAAAGTCCGCCGGCAAAACGCCAATCACCGTATAACTCTGGCTGGCAAGTGTGATGGCGCGTCCGATAACCGCTGGATCACCTGCAAATTGGTTCTTCCAAACTCCGTTGCTCAAGACCAGGACACGCTCGCCGCCAAAGCGATCGTCGGCGGCCGTGATTGTCCGGCCGAGAGCGGCATGAACGCCGAGAACTTCAAAAAAATCCCCCGCGACCAAGCCAAGCTCCAGCTGCATCGGTTCCGCTCCGTTAACGTAATCCGCCGCCTGGATCCCGAGGCCGCCGACCCCGGCAAAACTCTTACTTTGCGCGCCAATATCGGCCAGATCAGGAGCAGACTGATTTCCTCGCAGAGTGATCAGCTGCTCCGGCTCCGGGTAAGGCAGCGGACGCAGCAGGACGCCGTTGACCACACTGAAGATGGCTGTGTTCGCGCCGATCCCGAGGGCCAATGTAAGAACGGCCAGCAGCGTAAAGCCGGGCGACTGCAGCAAGCGGCGCAGGGCGTAGCGTAAATCGTTTAACATATCGTTAGGCAGCTTTCATTCATGACGCAGGGCCACCATTGGATCGACTTTCATGGCGCGACGCGCCGGAAGGTAACAGGCGCACAAGGCGGTCCCGCCTAACAAGAAGACGACGCTGGCGTAAGTCGCCAGATCGTTCGCCCCAACGCCGTAAAGCAGACTCGCGAGCAGGCGCGTGCTGGCGAAGGCCGCGAGGAGGCCCAGCGCGAGACCGGCCAGCACCATGCTCAGGCTTTGCCGCAAGACCATGCGCAGCATGTCAGTGCGCTGCGCGCCGAGGGCCATGCGAATGCCAATCTCGCGCGTGCGGTGCACCACGATGTAAACCATCACGCCGTAGGTCCCGATCGCGGCCAGCAGCGCCGCCACCGCCGCAAAGATACTTAGGAGCAACATGACAAAGCGGCTTTGCGCGAGCGCCGCGCTGATCCGTTGCTCCATCGTCGTGATGTCGAACACGGGCTGGTCTGGATCGAGAGCGAGGATTTGGCGCCTGAGGGGCACGATCATCTGCGTGGGATCAGATGAGGTTCGGGCGACGAGAGTGAGAAAGCTGGTCGGCGCTTGCGCGGCCGCGAAATACACTTCGGGCTTGGCCTCGATTTCGAGTCGGGTGTGCTTCACGTTGCCGATCACACCGATAATTTCCCACCAGTCCTGCTTCGGACCGTCGTCGAAGCCGAGGCGCTTCCCGATGGCATCGCCGTCAGGCCAATAGCGACGGACGAACTCTTCATTGACGACCACACCCCTGGGCGTGTTGGCGCGATCCTGTTCGGAGAATACGCGCCCCTGCAAAACCGGAATGCCCATGGCGGCAAAATAACTTCCGATCACGGTGCGCTGTTCGACTTCCGGTCGATCCGCGTTCGCGAGCAGTTCTCCGCCTTCGATCACAAATCCGGTCGTGCCGTTGCTATTGCTCAGCGGTAACGGGTCGACGCCGCCAGCCGATTTGATTCCCGACAGGCCTCGCACTCGCGCCAGAAGTTGTTCGAAGAACCGATTCCTTTCCCCGCCGGACGGATATTTCTGCCGCGGCAGCGAGATGTTCATCGTGACCACGTTCCTCGCGTCGAAGCCGGGATTGACCTGCTGCAAATGAGCGACCGTCCGAAGCATGAGACCGGCGCCCACGAGCAGTGTCAAAGCGAGCGCGATTTCAACCATCGCGAAGAGGCGGAGACTACGATGCCCGGCACTCTGCACGCTGCGTCCGCCGCTTTCCTTCAAGGTTTCTCCAATGTTCGGCCGGGTCGATTGCCAGGCCGGGACGAGGCCCATCAAAACGCCGGTAGCAAGACAGATGAGGAAGGTCCAACTCAGGACAGGCGCCTGGAATCCGACCTGGCGGATATCCGGAATACCCGGCGGACTGAGTGCCATCAAAACGTCCACACTCCAGTAAGCGAGGAGCAAGCCTAACGAACCACCGAACAGAGATAGCAGGACAGACTCACTGAGAAATTGACGAATCAGGCGCGCGCGACTCGCGCCGAGTGCTATCCGCAGCGCGAATTCACGCTGCCGCGCGACGGCGCGCACGAGGAGGAGATTAGCCACGTTCAGGCAGGCGATGAGCAGCACGAAGCCAACCGCGCCGAAGAGGACACAAAGATAACGCTGCACGTCTCCGACGATTTGTTGATGGAGTGAAATAACTTTCGCGCCCCAGCCGGCGTTGGTCTCGGGGTGGTGCCTTTGCATTTGCACGGCGATCCCGCTCAACGCGGTTTGCGCCTCCCGGATGGAGACGCCGTCATGGAGCCGGCCCACGACATAGAGGTAATGAGATTTGCGATTCGCGGCTGTCTCTGCATCGATCCGTAGCGGTATCCAAACGTCCACCTGCACGCTGGTCGGAAATTGCAGCTCAAAATTCTGCGGCAGAACGCCGATCACAGCGGTCGGGTTCCCGCTGAAGACGACGCTCTTTCCCACGATTCCCGGGTCCGAACCGAAGCGGCGCTGCCACAATCCATGGCTGATCATCGCCACGGGCGGCCCACCGACCTTTCCTTCTTCGGCGGTAAAGGCGCGGCCAAGCGCCGGCTGCACGCCGAGGGTTTGGCAAAGATCGCTCGTGACGTAGGCGCTTGGGATTCTCTCCGGCTCGCTTGTTCCGGTGAGATTGAGGCTGGTGTAATAGAAGGAGGAGAGTCCGGAGAACGCAGTCATCTGTGCACGCCAGTCGAGGAAGTTGCCGACCGCGACTTCGTTCCGGCTTTGAGCCGGCTGGGCGGATTGTGGATTGGTTTCCCACACCGCCACGAGTTGCGCGGGTTTCGGAAACGGCAGTGGCCGCAAGAGGACCGCGTTGACCACACTGAAGATGGCGGTATTGGCGCCGATGCCGAGGGCCAGGGTGGCGAGCGTGACGACGGTAAACGCAGGCGATTTTCGCAGGAGCCGCAAGGCAAATTTTAAGTCGCTCAGCATACCGACTTCTCGTTAGGCAAAAATTTCATTCCGTGCGCAAGGCGATGATGGGATCGACCCGGGCAGCGCGACGCGCGGGCAGCCAGGCGGCGAGGAAGGCGACTCCCGCGATGAGCAGGACGATGGCGCTGAACGTGATCGGGTCCCACGCGCCCACCCCAAAAAGGAGGCTGTTCAATAAACGCGTGGCGGCGAAGGCGGCGACCAATCCGACCGCGACGCTGATCCCTACCAGCGTCATCGCCTGGCCGACAATGAGCCGAAAGATGGAGGACTGCTCCGCACCCAAGGCCATGCGGATGCCGATCTCGTTCGTCCGCTGCACGACCGAATACGCCATCACCCCGTAAATGCCGATGGCGGTGAGGAGGAGCGCAGTCCCGGCAAAAATGGAAAGGAGCAGGGCGTTGAAACGCGGGCGCGCGAGAGAGCGCGAGATGTATTCTTCAAACACTCGCACGTTCGTTAGGGGAATGTCCGGGTCGACGGCCGCGACCTGGGCGCGGACGGCCGCAGTCAGGCTGGCCGGATTCGCGACCCGTGTCCGCACCACCAGGGTCAGGTTTTCGAACGGTATTTGCGCCTGGGGCAAATACATCTCGGGCGTGTCGTCCTTGCGCAGTGAACGATGTTTGACGTTCCCCACCACACCGATGATTTCGCGCACCTTCGGCTTGTCATCCGGGCCGCTGCCGACGGCGAAGCCGGGCGTGATTCGCTGGCCGATCGCGTTTCGGCCGGGGAAATATTTGCTCGCGAAGAGCTCGTTCACGATCACGACGGGCGCGGAAGTGAAAGTGTCGTGCTCGTCGAACGTCCGCCCTTGCCGAACGGGGATGCCAACCGTCTTAAAATAGTCCGTGCCCGCGATGCGCGCGGGCGCAGCCGGTCGCTGCCCCTCGGGCAGCGAGTGCTCCACGATATCGAAATCCGTTACCATGTTACTCGCGCTCAGCGGCAGCGGAATAATCGTGCTGGCCGCTTCCACCTCGGGCAGCGCGCGAAGTTTCGGCATCAACTTTCCGAAGAACGCGATGACGTTTTCGCTTTTCGGATAGGCCGCCCCGGGCAACCCGATGCGCGCGGTCAGGAGTCGGTCTGGTTGCAGGCCGGTCTGCACCTGGCCCATCCGCGCGAAGCTCTGAATGAGCAGCCCGGCGGAAATTAACAACACCAGCGCAAGCGCGACTTCGGTCATGACGAGCCCGTTGCGGAATCGCCTCTTGTGCCCGCCCTCGCTGCCGGTGCGCATGCCGGTCTTGAGCGCGCTGTTGAGATCGACGTGCGATGCCTGCCAGGCCGGGACGAGGCCGAAGATGATGCCGGTGGCGAGTGAAACGAGAATCGTAAAAGCGAGCACCGCGGCGTCGAGTCGAATATCGGCGACGCGCGGAATGTTTTCCGGGACAGTTTTGATCAAGGCATCGGTTCCCCATTGGGCTAGGAGCAATCCGCACATGCCGCCGAGCGCGGAAAGAAGCACGCTTTCGGTGAGCAGTTGCCTGATAATGCGCGACCGGCTCGCACCAAGTGCGGCGCGCAGCGCGATCTCTTTGCCCCGCACCGAAGCGCGGGCGAGAAGGAGATTGGCGACGTTGGCGTTCGCAATCAGGAGCACGCAAATGACCGCCCCAAACAATACGTAGAGTGCGGCCCGCACGTCGCCGACCAAATCCTCGCGCAATGGCTTAACCAGTGCCCCGAAGGCGGTGTTAGTGTCCGGATACTGTTGGGCGAGTCGAGCGGCGATGGTGGAAAGATCGGCTTGCGCCTGGGCCATCGTTAGGCCAGGCCTCAGCCGCGCAATCGACTCGAGCGAATGGTTGCCCCGCTCCTCCGTAGTCGGTTTTCCCCCGTCGCTGCTCGTCGCGTCCTGCGCGATCGTAACATAATACTCGATGGGTTCGGTCTGGATCGGAAATTGAAAACGAGCCGGCATCACGCCGATCACCGTGTAGGGCCGCCGATCGAGCTCGAGGCGGCGGCCGAGAGCATTCTTATCGCCGCCGAAATGGTGCTGCCAAAAATTATAGCTCAGGATCACCTTGTATCCGCCCGGTCCCCCACCCGGGGCTTCATCCGCGCGGGTAAAGCTGCGCCCGATGATGGGCTTGATCCCAAGAACGTCGAAGAGGTCGCCGCTGCACTTCAGGCCGACGAGACTTTGCGCGCCGTTGGCATCGCTGAACGCGACCGTCTGCTGGCGATAGATGGCAAGGTTCGAAAGGGTGCGGTTCTCTTTTCGAAAATCGAAATAGTCGGCATAGGAAAGGGAGCCAAGCTGGTCGCGCGGGCCTTCATTGGTATTCGTCATCCCAACGGCGAGTAACTGTTGGGGCGCCGGAAACGGGAGCGGCTTGAGCAGAACGGCATTGACCACGCTGAAGATGGCGGTGTTGGCGCCGATGCCGAGTGCGAGCGTCAGGATAGCGATGATTGTGAACGCGGGATGCTTGATGAGTTGGCGTAAGCCGTAACGGATGTCGTTTAGCATGATTCGTTTTCTGTGGCGGCGGCCTCGTGGGCCGCTTGGGAGGAAGAGTCAGATTTCATTCGGTGCGAAGCGCCTCCATCGGGTTTACCTGGCTGGCGCGGCGCGCCGGAACAAGTTTGCGGTCGTAATTGTCGTCGCCAGCGTCTCAGTCGAGCCGTCAGGCGATTCGACGTTCCCCTCCCAGTGCAGATTGAAGAAGGCGAGATCGGAAAAGCTGCGGTTCTGTTTCTGCCAGTCGAGAAAGTCGAGATAGTTAACGCCGAGATCGCTTCCGGTGGTCACGCCGCGCGATTGCAGCACAACAAGCTGATCCGGCTTCGCGTAGGGAAGCGGGCGGAGCAGAAACGCGTAGATCACCGCGAACATCGCCGTGGTCGCGCCGATGCCGAGAGCGAGCGCGATGATCGCCGTCGCGCTGAAGCTCGGCGCCTTGATCGGCTGGCGAAATGCATAGCGGCGATCGGTTAGCATGGGTTCATTAAAGGTTCGTCAGGCAAGGAACAAACATGGGACGGAGCCGATTTTGCCTGGGCAGCGCACGCGTCTCGTCATTCATTGCGCAAGGCCTCGATGGGGTTAACGAGCGTGGCACGGCGCGCGGGAATGAGACAGGCGCACAGACCCACGACCGCAAGAAGCGCGGCAGTTCCCGCGAGAAAGAGTGGATTCGTGGCGGAGACTTCGTAAAGCTGCGTCGTGAGCAGGCGCCCGAGAGCGGCCGCCGCGGCCAGGCCAGCAACGAGTCCGATCAGGACCGGGCTCATCCCTTGCCTGACGACCAATCGCAGGACGTCTCGGGTTTGGGCGCCGAGGGCCATGCGCACGCCAATCTCGCCGGTGCGCTGTTCGACCGTGTAGGCGACGGCGCCGTAGATGCCGACCATGGCAAGAATGAGCGCGAGGCCGGCGAAGCCGCCCAGCAAGGCCATGATGAGACGGCGTTGGCCTAACGATTGCGCGACAATCTCATCCATGCTGTTGGGCTGGATGATGGGAATTCCGGAATCGATTTTGCTCAGCGCGCTTTTCACGAACCGGGTTGTGGCCTCGACCTTCGCGCCGCTCCGCACTATCACCCAGAAAAAGGGCGAGGTGCGCTGGGCGAAGGGCCGATAAAATTCGACGTCGTTTTTCTTCTCCAGCTGCAAGGAACGGACATCGCCCGCCACCCCGACGATTTCTGCCTGCAGTCCGGTGTTGTTGTCCGTGCCGAACCACATTCGTTTCCCGAGTGGGTTTTCGTTCGGGAAAAGCCGTTGCGCGGTTGACTTGCTGAGGATAACAACGAGCGGTTTGTCGACTCCGTCGCGTTCTGTAAAATCGCGTCCAGCGAGGAGCGGGATGCTGAGCGTTTGCAGGAGTCCCGGGGAAACCGATCTCGTTAGGCCGAGCGGCCGTTGGTTGAGAGGAAGAGGATTGCCTTCCGTTCGCGCATAGGGCGATGCGCTGGAGGATCCGGTCAACGGCAATCCATCGGTCACCGCCTCGGCCTCCAGACCAGGCGTATTTTTTAACTCCGCCTGGAAACGTTCGACGAAACGCGCGACTGCGCCCGGATCCTTGTAGTGGGCCGCGGGCAAACCCACCACTGCGGTCCACAATTTTTCCGGCCGGAAGCCGGCTTCCTGATGACTGAGACGGACGAAGCTGGCAATGAGCAAGGCCGCCCCGGCCAGGAGCACAACGGAAAGTCCGACCTGGGCCGCAACCAGACCGCGTCGAAAACGCTGCTGTCCCTGGCTCCCGCTGACGGAACGTCCACCCTCCTTTAAGCCTTCCACGAGATCGGCGCGCGAACTTTGCCAGGCCGGGTAAAGCCCCATCGCGAGGCCGGTGACGAGCGAGAGCGCGACTGTGAAAAAGAGGAGCGATGGATTGAGGCTGATGCCTTTTTCCACCGGCAGATTGTCGGCCGCCAACGCGGGCACCGCCGAAACGAGCCAGAGCGCGAGCGCGATCCCGACCGTGCCGGCAAGCAGGCTGATGAGCGTGCTCTCGAAGACGAATAGCCTGACGACACCGCCCCGGGAGGCGCCCAGTGCCATGCGCAGAGAGATCTCGCGACGCCGCCCGCTGAAACGCACGAGAAGCAAATTGGCAACGTTGCTACAGGCGATGAGGAGCACGGCCGCGACCGCGGCGAGAAGAAGAATGAACGGATCGCGCAAATTGCCGACCGCATTTTGCATCGCAGTCACGAGAATGGGCGCCCAGGAGTTATCCGCGTTGTCGGGCCATTGCGCGCGGTAACTTTGCGCGAGCACCGGCATCGCGGCCCGCGCCTGTTCCATCGTCACGCCAGGCTTCAACCGCCCCACCGCCCGCATGTAACTCACCCCCCGCATGATTCGTTCGTGGGTCACCCCCTGCAATTCAAACGGCTTGGTCGTGAAGATTTCCGCGTTCGGTCCCCACCAGGCCACTGGAGGTTTCGCGATCACGCCCACGATTGTGGTCGGCACACCGTTCAGGGTCAGGCTGCGCCCGATCACCTTCGGATCGGAACCGAGGCGCTGATGCCAGAAGGCGTCGGTCACGAGCGCGACGTCGACCTTGCCCTCCTCCTCGGGCCGAAAAAGCCGCCCGCGCAGTGGATGGATGCCGAGCGTCTGCATGTAATTGGCGGTCACGTTTGCGCCAAACGTCTGCACCGGATCGCCCGAACCGGTCATGATGTAGGTCGCGCCGGTGTCGGCCGATAGACTTGAGAAAATGGTTTGCGAATCGCGGAAATGCCAGAAGCGCGGGACCGACATCGGCAGGTGCTCAAGGTTCCGCTCCTTTGCTTCCGCCTCGATGATGACAAGCCGATCCGGTTCCTGAAAGGTGAGGCCGCGCAAAAAAAGATCGTGAATCAAACTGAAGATGGCGGTGTTCACCCCGATCCCGAGTGCGAGAGTAATGACGGCGAGGACGGTGAAGCCGGGCGACTTAAAAAGCTGGCGAAAAGCAAAACGAAGGTCAGTCATCATAATTTGTTAGGTAAATTTCATTCGGCACGGAGAGCGACAACGGGATCGACGCGGCCCGCCCGACGCGCGGGCACAAAGCAGGCGAGGGCCACGCCTAACGACAAGACGGCGGCCGCCCCGAGCCAGATGAAGGGATCGCCGGCGGGCACGCCCGGCCATTCGTGCTGCAGGATGCGCACGCCGACCCACGCGCCCAGCGTTCCGGCGAGAAAACCGCAGCCGAGGAGACGCGCGCCTTGCGTCGCGACCAGCCGGACAAGGGCCGCCCTGGTCGCGCCGAGGGCGACGCGCAGACCGAATTCGCGCGTGCGGCGCGCGACCTGCAGGGCGAGCAATCCGTAAACGCCGACCCCCGCGAGGACTAACCCGAGCGTGCCGAAGAGCGAAACCAAAAGGAAAAGAAAACGTTCCGTCACCCACGAATCCGCTGCTGCATCTTCCAGCGAGGTGACGTTGTAGGCGGCAATACGATGATCGGCGCGCGCCAGCGCCGCTCGCACGGCCGGCGCGGCAGCGAGCGGAGAGGCGGCGGTTTCGACGACAAAGGTCATCTCGTCGAAGCCGGACGCCAGCGCCTGGGGCAGGGAAAAATAAACCGTCCCGACAATTTCACCGTCGCGCGGATCAGCGATCGCCTTGGTGTCGCCGGTGACGCCGACAACCGTCGCCCAGGGTCGCTCTCCATCGAGCCGGCCCTCCTTGACGCGTTTGCCGATCGGATCCTCGTTAGGCCAAAAACGGTGCGCGAAGGATTCGTTCACGAGGCAGACCGGAAAAGCCCCTGCGTGATCCGCCTCATTGAACTCGCGGCCGCGCACGAGGCGCTGCCCCATCGTCGCGAGATAGCCGGGCCCGATCGCCCGGAGGTAGGCAAAATACACTCCACTCGCGCCCGGCGGATGACTTCCTTCCGGCACGCACGGGATGGTATCCCACGATGCGTCCATTGGCGGTGGCGCCGTGACCGTCGCCGAGCGCACCCCCGGCAGCGCGCGTAATTCATCCAGTGTCCGGTCGATCGCGCGCAGGCGCGTATCCGGCGTGGGAAAAATCCGGTCGGCGAACATGGCGCTAAAGCCGAGCCGGTGATCGGTCTTGAAACCCCACGGTTGCCTGACAATCTCCCGGAAATACTGGGTGAGCGAGAAGCTGCCGACGAGGAGCACTGCGGCGATCGCGATTTCGACCACGATCAGTCCACTCAGCCAGCGGCGCGTGCCGGCATCGAGCGTCGCGCCGCGCGCGGTGTCGCCTATGGCACCGCGCAGATCGGCGCGCGAGGCGCGCCAGGCCGGAAAAAGCCCGACGCCGAGGCCGACGACAAGCATCGTGCCGGCCGCAAATGCGAAGATCGGCCAGTCGAGGCGGACAGCGTAGTCGAATTCCCGAATCGCGCTGCCGGTGTTATCGGCGCCCTCTGGACTGAGCGCGACCAGAATCGGCGTAAGCCAGCCGGCAACGAGCAAACCACAGACCGTGCCGGCGGCGGTAAGGACAAGGGACTGGAAAAGAACTAGCCTAACGAGCTGGCTGCGGGTCGCGCCGAGGGCGGCGCGCAGCGCCATTTCTCCGCTGCGCTGAACGGCGCGCGAAAGCAGAAGTCCGGCAAAATTCGCCGCTGCTACGAGCAGTGCGCAGAGCGCCGCCCCGGCGATGATGAGCAACTTTGGTCGCAAATCGATAATGAAGCTGTCCCGCAGAGGGATGAGCGCGGCCTGCACCGGATTCGCGGGATCGGGCGCGCTGCGGTTGATCGCGGCGCACATACGCTCCGTCGCCGCCTCGGCCTGTGCGACATTGACCCCAGGCTGCAACCGCGCCACACCGTAGAGATAATGGCGACGGGCCCGGGCGGACGCCGCCTCGAGACGCAGCGGCAACCAAACCTGCGCATGATAAGGATGCCGGAACGTTTTCGGCATCACGCCGATGACGCTGTAGGGCATCCCGTCGAGACGGACGGTTTGTCCGAGAACATCTTTTCGGCCGCCCAAATTTTCCTGCCAGAAATCGTATCCGATGATCACGACTCGCCCGGCGCCAGGCTGATCTTCTGCCGGGACAAAATTACGGCCGAGCGCCGGGGCCAAGCCCGTGACATCGAGAAAGTTCGCGCTGATCAACGCGGCCGGAATGTTGCGCGCTGGTTGGGTGGCGCCCGCCTCCAGAGTCAGGCTCGCTCCGGTAGCGACGCCGATTCCTTCGAAAATCTGACCACTGTTTTCGCGCCACTGCTGCAGGACCGCCGGAGCCAGGTTCAATTTGGTGGAGCGGTCGCCATTTTCGCCCGCGAGCTCGTACAGCCTAACGAGACGATCCGCCCTCGGAAAAGGCAACGAACGCAGGAGACTGCTCTGCACAACCGAAAAAATCGCGGTGTTCGCACCGATCCCCAGGGCGAGGGTCGCGATCGCAACGAGGCTGAAGCCGGGCGATTTCAGCAGCATTCGGATGGCGGAGCGAAGATCGGTCAACATCGGTTCACGGTAGATTCGTTAGGCGAAGATGAAGTCCGAGCAGCGGTCTTTCCGTTTGGGTAGCGCACGCGTCCCGGATCATTCATTGCGCAACGCCTCAATTGGATTCACCCGGGTGGCACGGCGCGCCGGAAGAAGGCAAGCGGCGAGCGCGACTCCGCCCAGCATTAAGGTTGTTAGGACAAAAGTCAGCGGATCGTGGGCGTTTGTCCGGAAGAGCATTGATCCGATGACGCGCGAGGTGGCCAGGGTCGCGCCGAGGCCAAGGAGAAGACCGACGCCGACGAGCTTGCCGGCATGTGAGAGAACGAGGCGTAGCACGTCGCCGCGCTGCGCGCCGAGCGCCATCCGAATCCCGAACTCGCCCGTCCGTTGCACCACGCTGTAGGCCATGACGCCATAGATTCCGACCGCCGCGATGACGAGCGCGACGAGCGCGAAGACAATGAGAAGCAGCATCGCGAAGCGCTGTTTCGCAATCGTATCGCCGAGGATTTCTTCGAGCGGGCGGATCGTGCCGACGGGTTGGTCTTTGTCCACCGCATAAACGGCCGGACGCAACGCGCCGGCCAGTGCTGTGGAGGGACCGGTCGTGCGCAGGACGATGTTGAGCGAATCAAACGGGGCTTGCGCGAACGGCTCGTAAGTTTGGCTGGTCGTTGGTTTGTCGACGCCATACTGCGTGGTGTCGGCGACGATGCCGACAATCTGCCGCCAGGCATCGGGGCCATTCGTGACCAGGATGCGTTTGCCGATCGGGTTTTCGTTAGGGAAAAATTGCCGGGCAAGGGTTTCGTTGATGACGGCAACCCGAGGGGCGTGGGCATCGTCCTGGGGCGTGAAGAGGCGGCCGCGCATCAACCGGATGCCCATGGCGCGGAAAAAATCGGGCGAGACAGAATAGTAATTTGTGTTCGGCATATCGCTTGGGAGAACCTCGGGGCGTCCCTCGATTTTGAAGCCGAGCACCCAATCGCCGATCAGCGGCAGGGCGTGAGTCAGCCCCACTGCCTGCACGCCGGGGAGCGCGCGCAGCCGCGCGAGCAGGGCTTCGGCGAAGGCATTCTGTTGTTCGGGCTTTTCATACTTTTTCTCTGGTAACGCCAACCGCAGGACCGTGGCGTTTTCCGTGACGAAGCCGGGATCGACATGCGTGAGCTGCATGAAACTGCGCGCAAGCAGGCCGGCGCCGCCGAGCAGGACGAGCGCAAACGCGACCTCGATGATAACGAGCGCGCCCCGCAGACGGCCGCGCGCGTCGGTTGATCCGCGAGATCCCTGCTTGAGCCCTTCGCTCACATCGGTATGGGCGGCGAGAAGCGCGGGCGCGAGGCCAAAAACCACGCCGGTTAGAACGCTGAGGCTGAGGGCGAAAATAAGAACGATGGCGTCGAGATGAATGTCGCCGCTGCGGGGCAGCGTGGTCGGAGCGAGAGCGAGGAGGAGGTCGAGGCCCCAGCGCGCGAGAAGAATTCCGGCGACGCCGCCGGCCAGCGCGAGACACACACTTTCGGTGAGAAGTTGCCTAACGAGTCGGAGGCGGCTCGCCCCGAGGGCGGTGCGAATTGAAATCTCACGATGCCGCGCGGTCGCGCGCGCGAGGAGCAGATTGGCGACGTTGGCACAGGCGATAAGGAGGACGCAGCCGACCGCGCCGAGCAACGTGTAAAGAACGGCGCGCACATCGCGCACGGCATAGTCGAGCATCGGCGTTAGCCCGACACCCCAGCCTTTATCCGAGTCGGGATATTGGCGAGCGAGCTGGGCGGCGATTAATTCCAATTCCGCCCGGGCTTGTGCGACCGTCACGCCCGGTCGCAGCCGACCGATTGCGCTCAGGTAATGCGCGCCCCGAGCGTCGTTCGCGGTCTCGTCCGGCTTGAAACCCATCGGCACCCAGGTGTCGACTTTGCTCGCCTGGCCGAAGTTTGGCGGAGCAACGCCGATGACGTTGTACGATTCGCCATTGAGTTGGATGTCGCGCCCAATGATGTTGCCCGCGCCGCCAAAAACACGCTGCCAGAACGGGTGGCTGAGAACAACGACGTGGTTTTTCCCAAGCGCGTCTTCCTCCGGAACGAAAAAGCGTCCGAGCACCGGTTTCACGCCGTAGACGTCGAAATAGTGCGCCGTCGCCTTCACCCCAACGAGCCGCTGCGGCTCGCCGTTGCCGGTGAAATTGACCGGCATCCCACCGTAGGCAGCGAGAAAGGAATAGGACTTCGTCTGTTTGACCCAGTCGAGATAGTTCGGCGGCGCGACCGCGAACTCCGGAAACTGCGGCAGGTTGGTTTCCTTGATGACAACGATCCGATCGGGCTGCGGATAATCGAGGGGACGGAGCAGAACGCCGTTCACGACCGAAAAAATTGCGGTGCAGGCGCCGATCCCGAGCGCGAGGGTCAGGATCGCAACGACGGCAAAGCCGGGGTTCTTGAGCAGTTGTCGAAAGGCGTAGCGAAGGTCGTTCATGGCTTCATCGATTACCGGTGTTCGTTAGGTAGAAGTTTCATTCCGTGCGTAAGGCGACCATGGGATCGACCCGCGCGGCGCGGCACGCAGGGATGAGGCAGGCGATCAAGGACACGGCGGTGATCGTGACCGCGGTGCCCAAAAGTGTGGCGACAGGCAGGGCCGGCATGTCGAAGAGGAGGCTCTGCATGGCTTTCCCGGCAAGCTGCGCGCCGAGCAAACCGATAACGGTGCCGGCGGCGAGGAGACGCGCGCCCAAAGAAAGAAATTGTGCGCCGATCTGTTGCTTTTGCGCGCCCAGCGCCATGCGAATACCGATCTCGCGCCAGCGTTGCGCAACCGCGTAACTGAGGACGCCGTAAGTTCCAATCGCCGCGAGTATCAAGGCAACCCCCGCGAAGATTGCCGCGAGCAGCGCCGGCGAACGGCGCGCGATCAGGCTGTCGTCGATCCGCGTTTCCATCGAGCGAACGTCAGCGATGGCCATAGTCGGATCGGCGGCGCGCACCAGTTTTCGCAACGTCGCAGCGAACGCGTCCGGACGCTGGCTCGTGCGGGTGACGACGAAAACGCTATTGTCCTCTCGATAAGCGAAAGGCAGGTAAAGCGCGCCTTGTCCCTGCGGTTCGGTGAGCTCCGTCTGTTTTACCGCGCCGACGACACCGACAATCGTGAAGAGCTTTGCGTCATCTGTTTCGTCGCCGCGAGCGATGCGTTGACCAATCGCGCCCCCGTTGGGCCAGTAGCGCCGCACCAGATCTTCATCCACTAGGCAGACGCGTTCCGAACGCCGAGAATCCTCGGAAGTAAGAAACCGTCCTTCGCGTAGCGGAATGCCGAGGACCGAAAAATAATCGCCGTGGACGCCATAGGAATAATGACCATGGACTGATTGACCCGGCGGCAATACATAACCCTTCGGCGTGACTGCGGTTTTGCCGCTGTCGCCGCTCAACGGGACGTTGGTGATGGTTCCGGCAGAGACGATTCCCGGTTGCTGCCGGATGGCTTCCAGCAA
>Ga0070670_100001805_pt1 | contig 17450 bp, 12 predicted proteins | sample KBSS63metaG_FD_64665 | JGI IMG/M metagenome (GOLD analysis project Ga0070670, IMG submission 64665) | Switchgrass rhizosphere microbial communities from Kellogg Biological Station, Michigan, USA - KBS S6-3 metaG | ecosystem: Host-associated > Plants > Roots > Rhizosphere > Soil ... | reverse complement strand
GTTCGACAGCATGCCGCACTCGAGCATGACCGCGGGCATGTTCGCGCCCTCGAGCGGCAGGACGCGCGCCTGGCGCAGCCGGGTCCGGGATTCCTCGCCCGCGGCCAGCGCGGCCAGGAGCAGCTCGGCCACGCCGCGGCTGTCGGCGGCGTAGCGGCCGGCGGCATCGCGCCAGGGCACGAGCGCGAGCGGGCGGCCGCCCGCAGGTCCGCGCAGGCCGCCTTCCCCGCCGTACGCAGTCTCGGCGTCGAAGCCGAGCGGCGGCGCGACGGTCGCGGTCACGCCGCGCGCGGTCGTGTTCGGCACGCCGTCGAAATGGAGCGAGAGGTAGAGGTCGCCGCGCATTCTGTTGGCCAGCTCCACGCGCTGCAGCGTGCTCGGGTCGGTGTCGTTGTCGCGCGTGAGCACGACCTTGACGTTCGGCAGGCGCGTCTGCACGCGTGTGCGCACCAGCCGCGCAAGCTGGAGCGTCAGGTCCTTCTCGCGCAGGCCGGTCGCGACGAACCCCGAGTCGGCGCCGCCGTGCCCCGGATCGAGCACGAGCACACGCAGCGGACGGTTGGGCGGCGCCCCGTACTCGGGCGCGAAGGCGACGAACCCGGGCGGCAGGTCGCTGGCGAATTCGAGCTCGATCAGCTTCTGCCCCTTGGGCACCTGCACGCGGTAGCTGCGCGCCTCGGGGTCGAGCGCGAGGTCGAGCAGCACCCCGCCCGGCTCCCTTCTGAAACGCACGGACTCGAGCAGCGCCTCGCCGACGAGCGAGTCCCCCGGCACGGCGGAGAGGACGCCGCCGCCGACCTCGACCAGGAAGCGGCTCTTGCGCGAGCTCACGACCGAGGGCTCGATCGCCGCCGTGATCGGCAGCGTGATCCGCGTGCGCGGGCCGGTGACGCTGAGGACGGGCGGCCCGAGGTTCGGTTCCTGGTCGAAGAGCACGAGGCGCTGCGTGCGCTCATCCCACGCGGCGCGCGGCAGGAAGCGGCCCGACAGTGCCAGCGGGAAGATCTCGATCGGCACCTGCACCTCGCCGGCCACCAGCCGCGCGGGTGCGGGCAGGCGGATCGCCACGTCGTCGACGACGACGTACGGCGCGTCGACCGTGATGCCGAGCGTGTGGTCGACGCTGCGCACCTCGAGCTTGCGCAGGTCCGGGCGCCAGTACTTCGTGCCGCCGACCAGCCGCGCGAGCGTGTTGACGCCGATCGCCACGTGCTCGTCGATGCGCTGCGTCGCGACGGTTTCGGAGGTGCCGCGGCCGACCCGCTCGACCCGGACGTCCATGCGAGCAGCGGCCTTGACCTGCGCGAGCGCGGGACCTGCCAGGAGCAGCGAGAGTGCGAGCGCAAGACGGATCACGCCTTCTCCCGGCCGCGCAGCTCGCGCCGCACCTCGCGGTCGGCGTCGCGGGCCGCGATCGTGGCGCGCTTGTCGTGCAGCTTCTTGCCCTTGCACACGCCGAGCGCGACCTTCGCCTTGCCGCGCGTGAAGTAGAGCCGGAGCGGGATCAGCGCGTAGCCCTTCTGGCGCGTCGCCGCCCACATCCTTTCGATCTCCCGCTTGTGGAGCAGCAGCTTGCGCACGCGCATCGGCTCGTGGTTCGCGCGGTTGCCCTGCTCGTACGGGGAGATGTGCAGGTGATGGAGCCAGGCCTGCCCCTGGTCGACGATCGCGTAGCTGTCGGCGAGCTGGGCCTTGCCCTGGCGCAGGGACTTGACCTCGGTGCCGGTGAGGACGAGGCCGCACTCGACGGTCTGCTCGACGAAGTAGTCGTGCAGCGCGCGCCGGTTGGTCGCCACCGCGAAGTCGCGCGTCTTGTCGCCGTCCTTGCCCTCGTTCATTCCCCCGCCCGGAGTCCCGAAAAGAAGAAGGGCAGCCCGCGGGGCTGCCCTTGCAATGCTGGTGCGGAAGGGGGGAGTTGAACCCCCACGAGGTTGCCCCCACAGGAACCTGAATCCTGCGCGTCTGCCAATTCCGCCACTCCCGCTTGGAGAATCCGGAAGGTACCCGATGCCCGCCGGGGCGGTCAAGGTGGCCCGGAAGCCGCTGCGGCCTGCCGGCGCCACTCCATGGCGGCCAGGAACGAGCGCGCCTGGCGCAGACTGCGCTCGCGCGAGCTGAGTGTCGAGCTCAGGACGCTCGCCTCGTATTCGGGATGCGGCTTCCGCGCGGCTTTCCGTTCCTTGCGCACGAGGGCCGATTCTTCCCCGGCCGTGAACGTCGTCGCGATCGCGAGTCGAACCAGGTCGACGACCGCGCTCTCGGCCGGGCTGTTGATGGCGAACGCCTCGGCACTGGGTGAGTCTGGAGGAGCGTGGACCCAGACGCGCCCCGCCGAAGGAGGCAGTCCGCCCGCGGAGTCGGGTCGAAACGGGCGGCGATCCAGGTAGACATCGAGCGAGTCCCCGTCCGCGCGCACGCGGGTGGTCCAGACTCCGCACTCGTCGAAGTAGGCTGCATTCATGTGATACGGAGGACGGAGCCCGAGGACGCGCTCGATCCTCTGTGCCCGGGCGCGTTCGTCATGGGCAGCGCGGGACTCGCCGCAGCCCGATGCGATGAGCGCGGTGAACACCGCGAGGACGAAGAGACTATGCGTTCGCGTGGGCGGCCTTGCGCGCGAGCACGCGCTCGATCGCTTTGACGACATCCGGCTCCTTGAGCCCGAACGCGGCCATGAGCTCGGCCGGCTTGCCGCTCTGGCCGAAGCGGTCGTGCACCGCGACCATCTCGACCGGCACCGGGAACTCCTGGACGAGCACCTCGGCGACCGCGCCGCCGAGGCCGCCGTTGACCTGGTGCTCCTCGGCGGTGACGATCGCGCCGGTTTCGCGGGCGGCCTGGACGATGATCGCACGGTCGAGCGGCTTGATCGTGTGCAGGTTGACGACGCGGACACTGACGCCCTTCGCGGCCATCGCCGCGCGGGCGCGCAATGCCTCGTACAGCATGACGCCGCAGGCGATCACCGTGACGTCCGTGCCCGCGCCGAAGACCTCGCCCTTGCCGAACGTGAACGGCGTCGACTCGTCGGTGACGACCGGCACGTCCTCGCGGCCGAAGCGGATGTAGACCGGCCCCGGCAGCGCGGCCGCCGCGCGCGTCGCCTTGCGCGCCTCCCAGTAGTCGCACGGCACGACCAGCGACATGTTGGGAATGCTGCGGATGATCGCGAACTCTTCCATGGCCTGGTGGGTCGCGCCGTCGGGGCCGACCGAGATGCCGCCGTGCGCGCCGCCGATCTTGACCGGCAAATTCGAGTAGGCGATCGAAACCCGGATCTGGTCCGCCGAGCGGCACGAGGCGAACGCGCCGTACGTGGCAAAGAACGGCACCTTGCCCATCGCCGCGAGTCCAGCCGCGATCGACGCCATGTTCTGCTCGGCGATGCCGATCTCGAAGAAGCGTTCGGGAAACTTTTCCGCGAAGAAGGAGACCATCGTCGACTCGGTGAGGTCGCCGACCATGACGACGACGCGCGGGTCGGATTCGCCGAGGTCGACCAGCGCGTGGCCGAAGCCCTCGCGCGTCTTCTTCATGGGGACGGGATCCTGGAGGACGATGTCGGCCATCAGCCCGCGAGCAGCCGCGCCTTCCACGCGTCGTACGTCGTGCCCAGCTCGACCAGCGCGCGCTCGCCCTCGTCCTTCTTCGGCGGCTTGCCGTGCCAGCGGTAGTCGTCGGCCATGTAGCTGATCCCCTGCCCCATCACCGTGTTCGCCAGCAGCACGCTCGGCCGGCCCTTGTGCGCGCGCGCGGCCGCGAAGCCGCCGAGGATCGCCTCGTGGTCGTGGCCGTCGACCTCGATCACGTTCCAGTTGAACGCCTTGTACTTGTCGGCCAGCGGGGCGATGCCCATGATGTCCTCGACGTCGCCGTCGATCTGCTTTCTGTTGTAGTCGATCACGGCGCACAGGTTGTCGAGGCGATAATGCGCCGCGCACATGACGGCCTCCCAGACCTGTCCCTCCTGCTGCTCGCCGTCGCCCATCACGCAGTAGACGCGGCGCTCGTTCTTGTCCAGCCGCGCCGCCAGCGCCGCCCCGATGCACACCGACAGTCCCTGGCCGAGCGACCCGGCGGACACCTCGATGCCGGGCGTGTCGTGCCTGCTCGGGTGGCCCTGCAGATGGCCGTCGAACTGCCGGAACTTCATCAGGTCCTTGAGCGGGAAGTAGCCGCGCTCGCCCATCAGCGAGTAGATGATCGGCGTGACGTGCCCGATCGAGAAGTGCCAGAAGTCGCGCCCTTCCCACTGCGGGTTGTTCGGGTCGAGGCTCATCTCGTGGAAGAACAGCACCGCCCCGAAGTCGGCGCAGGACAACGGCCCGCCCGAGTGCCCCGAGCCCGCGTCGACCAGCATCGTGACGATGTCGCGGCGCAGGCGCAGGGACATGGCCCTGAGGTCGGCGAGGCCGAAGCCCGCGCGGCCCCGGGCATGACAGCGCTCGGGCATGAGCGCGGCGAGCGCGGACTCGTCGACGTGCGGCACGGTCTGGGACATGCGGGGCTCCGGGTGGTCGCGGAATGCAGGCGCGACGAATCTATCATGCGGCGCGGGCTTCGGGAAACGGGGCCCCGGGGCGATGACCTGCCCCGGGGCAGGTCGAATCAGCGGTACTGCGCCTTGATCCGGCCCCACGTGAACGGCTCGGCCGGAGTCTTGTCGCACGCGTTGGCCGCGCCCGGCGTCGGCGCGCAGCTGTTCCCGCCCGGATCGAGCGTACCGGTGTAGGGACTCAACGCGTCGAACAGCGACCAGGTGTCGCCGGTCGTGTCGGGAAGGCGGCCGATCGAGCGGTCCGGACCGGCTTCGTGCGGCTTGTAGCCGTAGCTCTCGACCAGCATCGTGTCCGAGCCCACCGCGTGCCACAGGCGCACCGCGTCGCCCGCGTTCGCGAGCGAGAAGCCGGCGATCGTGCGGCCGTGGTCGCGCTGCCAGTTGACCGCGTCGATGCCGAAGACGACGCGGTGCTCTCCGGGATTGAGCAGGCCCGCGCCGGACCAGCGCACGGTCGAGTCGGAGTCGGTCACGTAGTACTGCGACAGGTCCTCGGGGACGAGCGCCGTGTTGACGAGCTCGATCCACTCGTCGTCGCGCGCCGAGAACACGCCCGAGCCGTCCCAGTCGTGCGCGGGGCCGGGACAGATTTCGTTGAGGCGGACGTCGCACGCGGCCGAACCGGCGCGCGCGAGTCCGAGAGCGAGAAGCAGGATCGTGATCGTGCGGATGCCACGCGGCATGCGGGCTTCTCCGCGGGGGCGGCGTTGCGGGGACTCAGCGGGACATGCACGGCTCGTGCCGTCGCGTAAAGGCCGCCAAAGGGCGCGGCGCCTGACTCGCGGGGCGTCCACATGGGCGACAATAGCGTCCGGCTCGTTGACGCAGGCGCGCGCGCCGGCGCGCACGCCTGCGACTTCGTCATACGTGCGTCAGGGCAACAGGACGAACTTCACCGCGTCGCGGAACGCACCCTGCCGGATCTCGGCCCAGTAGACGCCGGGGGCCAGGGATCCGGGCGTGACGTGAAGGGTGCGCGTGCCTTCCTGCGAGGCCTCGATCGCCTGCGTCCAGACGACCGCGCCGCGCGCGGAGAACACGCGCAGCTCGCCGGCGACGCCGCGCGGGGCGTCATAGCGCAAGGCGAACGCGCCGTGCGTCGGCATGCTCGAGGCGAAACGCAGGCGGCCGTTCGCCATGGACCCGGGCGAAACGCCCACGATCACGCCCTCGTGTCGGTTGAGGAGGACGGTCGCGGTCGATCTCGTCTTCGAGATCGAAACGAAGTCGGGACGTCCGTCGTGATTCAGGTCGCCCGCGGCGAAGGCCTGGACTTCCTGGCCGGCGCCGATCCGGTCGAGTGGCGTCGCCACCGTTCCCGGTCCCGTGACCTGGCTCATTCCCACGACGCCGCCGTTCGGTGCGTCCGAGAGAAACGCCAGTTCATCGAGCCCATCGCCGTCGAAGTCATCGGCGGCAAGATCCATGAGCAGGGGCGGAGTGAACTGCCCGTAGTACGAGAAACCGCCGCTGCCATCCGCGCGTGCGACCCGAACAGTGGAACTCGTGGTGCCCATCGCCGCCAGGTCGAGGCGCCCATCATGATCGGCGTCGAACACTTCGAAGCGGATCGACTTGGCCGACCCGGGGGCAAGGACTTCCGGACCGAGGCCTCCCACCGCGCCGTACCGAACGCCGATCGCGCCCGCAATGAGAAGTCCGTAAACAAGGTCCGGGCGCCCATCGCGATCGAGGTCGAGGATCCGCGCAGCGACCGGGCCCGAACCCGTCGTCACGTCAATGGCGCTGCCGAAGCCTCCCGTCCCGTCACCGGGGAAGATCCGGACCTTGTTCAGCAAGTCGAACGCGACGGCCACGTCCGGGATCCCGTCGCCCGTGAGGTCGCCGACGTCGAGGCCCCGCGGATGGGATCCGGACGGGCTGGAGACGCGCGCGGCAAACGTGCGCCCGCCGAGCCCGCGCAGGACGCTGAACGTTGCCGCTCCCTGCTCGCTGACGACCAGGTCGGGCCACGGGTCCGCATCGAGCCGCGCGATCGCGACGGCCTCGGGACCGCTTCCGGTCGTCAGGTCGGTCCGCGAGGGGAACGCTCCGGCGCCATCGCCCCAAAGGATCGAAAGCTGGTTGGACGCGAAATTGGTCGTGACCGCATCGAGGTGACCGTCCTTGTCGACGTCGGACAGCACCACGCGCGTCGGCCCGCTGCCGGTAGCGAACTCCGTGGCGCCGCCGCTCGGGGGGCTGAGGACGACGGTGATTGCGCCGAGCCCGGGCGAGCCTCCGTAGGCGTTCCGCTCGAACGCCACGACGTCGTCCCGGCCGTCCTGGTCGACGTCCTGCACGTTCCAGGAAGCCCCGAATTGTCGGAGCTCGACCGATCGGTCGGTCGAGGTCAGGCCGTCGACCGGCCCAATGGTCGCCCGGGAAGAAACCGTGATGATCTCGTCCCTGCCGTCCCCATCAGTGTCGCCGGAACGGAAGGGGACGACCCCCGTGGTCGTCGGCTCGAGCACCGGAGCGTTGTAGCCACCGGCGCCGTTCGCGTACGCGATGCGGATTCCGTTGACCGTCGTGGCAGTGGCCGCCAGGTCGAGCCTGCCGTCGCCGTTGAAGTCGCCGGCGCCGAGGTAGCCTGCCGCATCCGGCAGCCCGATGGGCAGCGCGGGTGCAAACCCGCCGGCGATGAGCCCCTTGAACACCACGAGCTGGGCATCCCGGCTCCACAAGACGTCGGTGCGCCCGTCGCCGTCGAGATCGCGGGCGAGGACGATGGTGTTGTAGAACGGCGAGGAGGTGCCGGGGATCGAATACAGGTACTGGTACGGTCCCGAGGCCGTGCCCGCGTAGATCGCAAGCTCCATGAGATTGGTCTGCACGATGCGGACGACCACGACATCGATGATGCCGTCCCCCGTGAATTCGCCGAAACCCATGTCCTCATAGCGATCGTCCGTGGGGGGAGCTGCCGGCGAGCGGGCCACGATCGTCCGCGGTGGAGCAAAACCGCCCGCGCCATCACCGGAAAACATCATGACGGCATCGGCCGGGCTGCCACCGTTGAGGATGGCGAAGTCGAGCTTTCCGTCCCCGTCCAGGTCCTGGAATCGGACCTGGGTTCCGGGAGACGCGGTCCCGAGATCCGGGTTCTGATAGGGCCCGAGATCGAAGTATCCGTCCGCCCGACCGAGATAGGTCTGGACGTCTCCGAAATAGGTCCACGTCACGGCGTCCACGCGTCCGTCGCCGTTCACGTCCCCGACGCAGGCGTAATCGCCGGGGGCGGAAGCATCCTGCGACAGGAAGCTCGAGTGGAATTCCGGGGCGACGACGGTTGTGGCCTGGGAACGCGTGGCCAGCAGCAAGCCGGACACGAGCAACAGCGATGCGAGGCGGCGAGAGTTCACGGCGGGTCCTCCGATTCGGGCGATCGGATCACGGGTGTGTTCTGGGGAGATCGATTTTCAGGCCGTTGGACCTCATCCCGCAAGGGATTTGGCGAGCGAACGTGCGCCCAGGCCTTCGTTCATGAGGCGGATTATCGGGCCGAATCCCCCGGGGGACCGAGGTCCGACTCCGAGCGCGTGCCTCCCTCGAACTGAGCAAACCGGGCCTCGGCCTCGAGTTCCTCGGCCCGCGCGAGCATGTCCTTCCGCTCCTGGGACGCCGACCAGGCGCCGTCGCCGCCGTCGCGCACGGCAAGGCTGTCCCGCAGGTCCACCTGCTTCCGCAGGCCGCTCGCCTGGTGCATCAGGGACGTTCCGAGACGGTCGCTGACGACCCGGTGCTGAGCCTTGTACGGACCGTCCATCGCGTAGAATTTCGCTGCACCCTTGCTGATCCAGACGGCGAAGACAACGTTCAGGAGCAATGAGACAGCGAGAATTGCGCGCAAGTCCGATGTCTCCCAGGCTTACGGCACGAAGACGAACTTCACGACGCCGCGATACGAGCCCTGGCGCACCTCGGCCCAGTACACACCGGCGCGCATCCCGGTCGGTGCGACCCGCAGCAATTGTGCCCCCGTGGCGTCCGGCAGGATCCGCTCCTGGAAGACGACGGCGCCGCGCGCCGTGAGCACCCGCAGCTCGCCTGCGTCCACCGAGGGTGCGTCGTAGGCGAGCGCAAACTCGCCGCGCGCAGGCATGATCGACGCGAAACGCAGGCGCGATGGAGCCCCTGAGGAGGGAGACACGCCGACGATCGGTCCGGTCGCCTGATCGAGGAGGACATTGGCCGCGTTCGCGACTTCGCTCGTGACGACGAAGTCGGGACGGCCATCCCGATTCAGGTCCCCGACCGCGAGGCCGTAAGGTTCATTGACGACTCCCGTCACCGCGCCGAGAGCGAAGTGCCCCGCCCCGTCTCCGACGAGCAGCCCGAACGTGCCGCTTCGCGAGGGCGGCCCCTCGTCGAGGAACGCGAGATCGGGATGCCCGTCCCCGTTCCAGTCGCAGACGGCGAGTTCTCCAGGCACCCCGGGCGCCGCGTACGCGACGGAAGGTGAGAACGATCCCCCACCGGTTCCGAGCCGAACGCGTACAACTGCACCGTCGCTGGAGGACGCCGCCAGGTCGAGATGCCCGTCCTGGTTCGCGTCGATCACGGCAACCCCGGCGTCGACGGCGCCGATCCCGTTGAGGTCCTCGACCTCGTACGCCCCTCCTTCACGCGGATGAACGATCCGGAGAGACCCCGCATGAAACAGCACGGTCACGATGTCGTCGCGCCCGTCTTCGTCGACATCCCCGAACGCGAGGCCGCGCGGGCTGCTCCCCGAGCCGCCGAGCGGCACGTCGATTCGCGGGCCGAAGCCTCCGCCGGGCAACCCGGGGAGGATGCTCACGCTGTTCGCGTCGTTCACCGTCACGACGTCCGGGAAGCCGTCGCCGGTCACCTCGTGGAACGTGATCTCGAGCGGATACAGGCCGACCGGGTAGTTGACCGGAGCAGCGAAGATCCCGGGCGCCGTCGCCATGAACACGGACACCGTCGAGTTCGAGGTGTTCGCCGTCGCGAGGTCGAGGAAGCCGTCACCGTTCAGGTCCGTCGCGGCCACGTCGCTCGCCAGCGTGCCGACGTCGATGGTCTGGGCCGGGCCGAGCGCGCCGTTGCCGTCGCCATGGAGGATCGCGATCGCACCCGATGCGCGGGCGGCCACGAGATCGGGGAATCCGTCGCGGTCGACGTCCGCGACGATGCTCCGACGGGGCCGGGTCAGCGACACGGCGTCGATGCCGAACCCGCCGAGCCCGTTTCCGGGATGGATCGAGAGGCGGTTCAAACCCGGGAACACGCTGCCGGCGACGATGTCGGACAGGCCGTCGCCATCGAGATCCCCGGTGGCGACCGACGTCGGATTCCTTCCGCAGGGCAGGTCCAGGCGGGGTCCGAGCGTGCCGTCCGGCTGCCCCTGGAAGACCGAAATTGCACCGTGATCGTTATGGGCGACGGCGACGTCGTCCCGCCCGTCGCCGTTCCAGTCGCCGATGGTGAGCGCCCAGGGTTTTCCGGCCGACGCATAGGGCACCGAGGGTCCGAACGTGAACGTTCCGGTTCGAGGAGCGACGCGCACCTCGGTTTTCACGGGACTGAACGAGCCGGGATCCGTGAAGACGAGGGAGGGCATCCCGTTCCCCTCGAGATCGGCGAGCGCGATCATCTTATGCGTGTTGACGTCCGGGAAGTCGCCGTAGGAGCTCTGGAGCGAGAAGTTCAGCGATCCATCGTTGCGAAGGACCGAGATGTACCAATCGTACCTCGGGTACGTCTGACTCTGGGGCGCCAGGACGAGGTCGAGATCCCCGTCGCCGTCGAGATCGCCCGTGGCGATGCCGAGATCGAGCGGGTAGTCGAGAGTCCGATCGACGACAGGAGCTCCCACACTCGTTCCCCGCAGGATGACGAGACCCGACTGCGTGGCAGCAAGAATGTCGGCCTTGTGGTCGCCGTCGAGGTCCGCGGTGGTCACGTACTTGGCCAGGATCGGCACGGCCGTCAGCTCGGGCCCGAACGTGCCGTTCCCGAGACCGGGACGGACCTGCAGCCAGAAATGCTGCGGTGGAGGAACAGGACCGCCAGAGCTATAGCTTTGAACCGGCGAGTACACGAGGTCAGGAGCCGAATCCCCGACCACGTCCGCGATCGCCATCGAACCGACCGACAAGAGGAGCGTTGAGACCGGGCTCTGCACAAGAGTGCCCTGAGGAGTTCCGAGGAAGGTGCAGAGGCCGTAGGTCGAGCTGTAGGGGGCGTCCCGTCCGGCCACGACGAGATCGGCCCGGCCGTCGGAATTCAGGTCACCGACGGCGACGACGTCCGTCTCCACGGGGAGATACGACGTGACGTCGAATCCCAGGTACGCGGGGGCGGCGTGGACCGGCAATGCGGCCGCGAGCAGGAACAAGAGGAACGTGAGTCTCATGACTCCTCCGCGATTCGGGCGTCGGGGAGTGGCAGGGCCACCGGGGGCTGAACAGCATAGCACTGCCCTGCGGGCGGAAGCGAACCCACTGCGTCAACCGTCGTAGACGCTTCCGTCAACACGTTCAAGAGCAATGAGACGGCGAGAATTGCGCGCAAGTCCGATGCCTCCCCGGCTTACGGCACGAAGACGAACTTCACGACGCCGCGATACGCGCCCTGGCGCACCTCGGCCCAGTACACGCCGGCGCGCAGCCCGGTCGGTGCGACCCGCAGCAATTGTGCCCCCGCGGCGTCCGGTAGGATCCGCTCCTGGAAGACGACGGCGCCGCGCGCCGAAAGCACTCGCAGGACGCCCACGTCGGTTGTCGGGGCCTCGAATGCGAGCTGAAACTCGCCCCGTGCAGGCATCCGCGATACGAAGCGGAGATGGAGCCCGGCCCCGGCGGGCGGAGGCGCGACGCCGACGATCGGGCCTTCCACATGGTTCAGGAGAACGTTCGCCGAGTTCGCGGCTTCACTGGTGACGATGAAGTCGGGGCGTCCGTCCCCGTCGAGGTCTCCGCGCGCGATGCCATAGGGCTCCCGATCGACGCCGGTGATCAGCGAAACGGCGAAGTGGCCCGCGCCGTCCCCCGGAAGAAAGACCAGCGTGCCGCCGCCGGGGAGCGGCGCGGCGTCGAGGCACACCAGGTCGGCAAGGCCGTCCCCGTTCCAGTCCCCCGCCGAAAGCTCGCCCGGAAGGCCGGGCGCCGGATACGAAGCGGCGGGCGCGAATGCACCTCCGCCCGTTCCGCGCAGGACACGAACCAGGGCCTCCGTCTCCGAGCTCACCGCGATGTCGAGGTGGCCGTCCCGGTCTGCATCGAACACAGCCACGCCGGTGGGACGTTCGCCGACACCGCCCACGATTTCGACTTCGAAGCCGATCGCGCGCGGATGAACGACGACGAGCGCCCGACTTCCGCGAAGCACGGTCGTGATGTCGTCGCGGCCGTCCTCGTCCACGTCGCCGAATTCGAGGCCGCGCGGCGGCCCGGACGAGGCATTGAAGGGGACGTCGATGCGCGGCGCAAAAACACCACCAGCCAGGCCGGGCAGGATGCTCATGCTGTTGCCGTCGTTGAGCGTCACCAGGTCCGGGAAACCGTCTCCCGTGACCTCATGCAACCTGATGTCGAGCGGGAACAGGCCCACCGGGTGGACCACCGGACTCCCGAACAGGCCCGGGCCCGTCCCGCGAAGGACCGACACCGTCGAATTCGAAGTGTTCGCCGTTGCGAGGTCGGCGTAGCCGTCGCCATCGAAGTCGCCCGCGACGACGGCGCTCGCCAGCGTGCCGACATCGATCGACTGTGGCGAACCCAGGGCCCCGGAGCCGTCGCCGGGAAGGATCGAGATGGCGCCCGACGCGCGTGCGACGACGAAGTCCGGGTGGCCGTCTGCGTTCACGTCGGCGACGACGCCGCGGCGCGGGCGCGACGGTAACGCGACGGGTTCGCTTCCGAACGAGCCGAAGCCGGTCCCGGGCAGGACGGCCACTCGTCCGAACCCGCCGAGTCCGCTTCCCGTGGCCAGGTCGGCGCGCCCGTCGCCGTCGAGATCGGCCGTCGCGATCGTTTCCGGACGCCGCACCGTGACGAGGTCCCGCCGGACATCGAGGCCGCCGTCCGCACGTCCGGAAAAGAGCGAGATCACTCCCCCGTCCTGGTGGCCCACGGCAACGTCGGTGCGACCGTCCAGGTTCCAGTCGCCGGTCACGAGATCCCACGGGCGGCCGCCGGAGGCATATCCCACGGACGGACCGAACGTGAACGTCCCCGTCCGGGGCGCCACGCGTACATTGGTCATCGGGGTGGTGAAGCTCCCGGGATCCGTGATGACGAGACTCGGCATCCCGTTGCCGGCGAGGTCGGCAAGGACGATCTGGCGGCGCGTGTTGGTGTTCGGGTCGTCGGCGAAGGAACTCTGGAGCGAGAAGTTCAGGTTCCCGTCGTTCCGAAGCACGGAAAGGTTGCTCAGGCCGTGAGAGGCCAGGACGAGGTCCAGGTCCCCGTCGCCGTCGAGGTCGCCGGACGCAATGCCGCGATGCACCGGATAAGCCAGCGTGCGGTCGACGGCGGGCGCCGCCCCGGCGGTTCCGCGGAGGATCACGAGGCCGTTCTCGGTCGCCACGAGGAGGTCCGGGCGCTGGTCGCCGTCGAGGTCCGCAGTGCGGAGATACGTCGGCACGAGGGCAGGCGTGCCCTGCGCCTCGGGTCCGAACCCGCCGTCCCCGAGGCCCGGGTGGATATGAAGGGTGTACGGCCCGATGTCGGTCGCGTACGCGAGGTCCGGGGCGCCGTCGCCGACGATGTCGGCGATCACCATCGTGCTGACGGTGTAGGCCAGGTACAGCGTGGGCCCGGGAGCGAGGGATCCGTCCCCGGAGGCAAGGTACGTGCTGAGGAGGCGATGCGTGCCGTCGGGCCCGGCCGCAGCGACGACGAGGTCGGCGCGGCCATCGCCGTTCAGGTCCGACGTCGCGATCTCGTCGACAATCCCTCCCACGTACCGCGTGATGTCGAGGCCGAGGTACGAGGGAGACGCGGTCGCCTCGCCGGCACAGGCGAGGAGCAGTCCCGCGAGGAGGGCGAGTAGAGGAAGGCAGCGAGTCATGGCGGGTCCTCCGATTCGGGCGATCGGATCAAGGGTTCGTTCCGGGGGGCCTGATTTTCCGCCCATTCGATTCGCGCCGCAAGCGGACGCAATCGGCATCCTTGCCTAGCGCGTGCGCGCCTTGAGCTTCGCGTCGAGGAAGCCGCCCATCCGCTCCAGCGCCTTCTCGAGGTTGGGCAACGAGTTGGCGTAGGAAAGCCTGAGGTAGCCCTCGCCGAACTTGCCGAACGCCGTGCCACTCAGCACCGCGACTCCGGCCTCGTCCAGCATCGCGCGCGCCAGGTCGCCCGAGCTCATCCCGGTGCCGGTCACGTTCGGGAACGCGTAGAACGCGCCCGTCGGCATCGTGCAGGAGACGCCGGGCAGCGCGTTGAGGCCCGCGACCAGGCGATCGCGCCGGCGGTGGAACTCGGCGACCATGTCGTCGACCGAATCCTGCGGCCCCGTGAGTGCCGCCTTGCCGGCCTTCTGGACGAACGAATTGGTGCACGAGTTGCAGTTGGTCATCAGCCGCGCGACGTGTGCCGCGAGTGACTTCTCCATCACACCGTAGCCCAGGCGCCAGCCGGTCATCGCGTAGGTCTTCGAGAAGCCGTCGAGGATGACGGTGCGCTCGCGCAGGCCGGGGAACGAGGCGATCGACTCGTGCGTGCCCTCGTAGAGGATCCGCGAGTAGATCTCGTCCGAGAGAATCCAGAACCCGTGCTTCGAAGCGAGGTCGGCGATCGCCTTCAGGGCCGCGTGATCGAGCGTGCCGCCGGTCGGGTTGTGTGGCGAGTTCAGGATGAGCAACTTCGTCTTCGGCGACACCAATGAAGCAAGCTCGTCGACGTCGAACGTCCAGTTTCGCTCCTCGCGCAGGCGGATCGGGACCGCCTTCGCGCCGAGGAACTCGATCACGGATTCGTAAATCGGGAAGCCCGGGTTCGGGTAGATCGCCTCGTCGCCCTCGTCGAGCAGCGCGAGCATCGTGAAGAAGAGGATCGGCTTGCCGCCCGGCGTGACCACGACCTGGTCGGGCTCGGCGTAGATGCCGCGCGTCTTCTCGACATACGACGCGATCGCCTCGCGCACGTCGCGCAATCCCGCGGACGGGCCGTAGTGCGTCCAGCCCGACTGCATCGCCTCGATCGCGGCCTCGCGGATGTGGACGGGCGTGTCGAAGTCGGGCTCGCCGATCTCGAGGTGGACGACCGACTTGCCCTGGGCCTCGAGCGCCTGCGCGCGGGCGAGGACTTCGAAGGCGGTCTCGGTGCCGAGCCGGGCCATGCGCGCCGCGTAGTTCATTGGATCGATCTCCGTGGGTGCGGGGAACTACCGTCCGGTGGACCATGTTACCGCCAAACGGACCTCGGAACGAGTGCCTGAGGCGGTCCGCGTCCGCACCCACGAAACGCTCGGAGCGACCGCCCCGGGCCGCGCCAACTCGAGCCGCGAACGCTCGGCGGCCGTCCCCGAGCCCGCCCACGCGCCGCCCGGCACCTCGGCGTCGAGCCAGGAGACGCTCGTGCGCGCGCCCGCCAGCCTGAGTTCCACCCGGCCGACCAGGCCGCGCGGGAGCCGCCCCTCGGCGCGCGCTCGCCAGGTCTCGCGGGCGAGTCCTTGGCGGTCCCACCGCCACTCGGGCGCGAGCACGACCCCGCGCGCGACCGGCAGCGCGAGCGCCACGATCGTGCGCACAGGGTCGGCGTCCCGGCGCAGCTCGGCCCACGCGCCGCGCGGTCCCGACAACCTGAAAGCCGCCCAGAGTCGCGCCGGCTCGAACGCGCGGCGCTCGACCGCGTGTCCCTCGAGGCGCCAGGCAGGCCCGCGCACGAGGAGGCCCGCGTGCGAGTGCGGCCGATGCTCGTGACGCGCGCGCAGCGGCACGAAGCCCGAGGCCTCGGACTCGAACGTCAGCTCGGCGCGCGTGCGCGTGCGCGGCGGGGACAGTTCGAGCGTGAACGCCGTCCGCGCGCGGCCGTGCGCGTCGAGCGCGAGCGCGGCCTCGCCTTCCGCGGCCGGCGCGGGGCGAAACGAGAATCCCGCCTCGAGCGCGCTTGTCCGCTCGACGATGCGTGCGGCGCGCTGCTCGGCTGCGGTCGCGCCGGCCGGCGGCACGCGGAAGGGCGACGCTTGGGCGTGCGCAAGCACGAGCCACGCTGGCCCGGCTGAAAATGCGAGCGCGGCCGCATCCTCGGACAGTGCGCCGCGCGCCGAGTCGCCGCGGGCATCGCGGTGCCGCACGCCGGCGAGCGGCAGGAGCGCCTCGCCGACCAGGCGGGCGTCCCGCCGCGTGCGCGCGAGCAGGAGTCCGGCTCGCAGCAGGCCGGCGCGACGCTCGAGCCACGCGCCCGTGAACCCGCTCGCCGCGCGCGCAGGCGTCGACGTCAGCCCCGCGAGCCCGGGCGGCCGCGTGATCCCGCCCGGCGTGCGCGGGCCGGCGCGCGGCGCGCCGAGCACGAGACCGGCGCCGGCCTCGGCCTGCACGCGCCCGAGCGCGAGCGTCCAGCCGCCGCGGCGGTACGCGAGGCGCGCGTACGCATCGTCGACGGTGCGCGGCTCGCCCGGCTCGCGCGCCAGGAGGTACTCGAGCGACAGCGCACGCAGCTCCAGCGCGCCCGAGAGGGCGAACGCATCGCCCGCGATGCGCAGACTGCCCCCGCCGCGCGCAACAGCGTCTTCCATCACGAGCCCGGTCTCGCCTTCCTCGAGCGCGGTGTCCTCGCGCTCGGTGGTCTGCGCGGCGCTCGAGTCGGCATCCTGCGCGGCCGCCGGCAGCGCGAAGACCAGAAGGAGAATCAGCGCGATCACCACGACGCGCCTCCCTCGATCACCTCGCTCGCCCCCAGCGCCGGGTGCACGACGCGGGCAATTCCGGCCCGCGCGTGCGGCGCGCCGACGAGCAGCCCGAGCGTCCACGACCACGGCGGCCCGATCGCCCCCGCGGCGATGCCGAGCGGCCCGGCGGCGAGCGCGACCCCGCCCCCGGTGCGCGTGCCGTGGAGGTCGCGCGTCCGTGCGAGGTGCGCCCGCGCCGGGCCGATCGAGCCCGCGCCTTCGATCGTCCAGTCGGGATCGGCCTGCACGGCGGGATCGCCCCCCGAGAGCACGCCGCGCGCGGACAGCTGGAACGTCAGCCGGTGCACGCGGGCGCAGGCGGCCAGGTCGAGCGCGCCCGCGCGGCCCTCGCTGCCCGCGCCGCGGCGCTCGTTCCACGCCAGGCCGACCGCGCCCTCGGGACGGGTCAGTGCGAGGCCGACCATGGCGCGCGTGCGGCGCAGTTCCGACGGGCCGAACGACTCGTAGCCGACCGCCCCTGCCCATGCGCCGCGCGCCCCGCCGAGTGCGACGCGCGTGCGCGCCAGCTCGTCCAGCTCGAACAGCCGCGCGCGCTGCGCAAAGGCCTGGAAGCGCGCGCCGGAAAGCCGCGCCGGCGCGTCGAACAGAGTCAAGGGACCGGCGGGGTCGGCGAGCAGCGCGCCGCCGGCGGCCCACGCGCCGGCGCCGCCCGGATCGGGCACGACACCGGCGAACGAAGGGCCCGCAAGCGCAACGAGCACGAGGACGAACAGCGCCCGCCTCATCGCACCACCACGCAGGCGCGCGCCCGGGCGACACCGGTGCCGCCGCCCGTGTCGCGCGCGGTCAGCCCGGCGACGTACACGCCCGGGGCGACGGCCTCGCCGCCCGGGCCCTTGCCGTCCCACGCGATGCCGGCACGGCCGGGCCCGTCCTCGCCGTCGAGCAGAGCGCGCACGAGCCGGCCGCGCAGGTCGTAGACCGCGAGCGAGACGCTCGCCCGCTCGAAGCCGGTGCGGAACGTCAGGAGCGCGCCCTCGCCCTCGCGCGGCCGCGCGACGCCCGCGACCAG
>Ga0070670_100001800_pt1 | contig 17464 bp, 15 predicted proteins | sample KBSS63metaG_FD_64665 | JGI IMG/M metagenome (GOLD analysis project Ga0070670, IMG submission 64665) | Switchgrass rhizosphere microbial communities from Kellogg Biological Station, Michigan, USA - KBS S6-3 metaG | ecosystem: Host-associated > Plants > Roots > Rhizosphere > Soil ... | reverse complement strand
CTCGCCGCGTGTTCGCGCGCCGACGAGTGCTCCCCACGAGCAGCAGCAGCGGCCCAGTCGCGGAAACAACGCTCCCGCCTAACGCCAAGCGGTGGTTGGATCCCGCCAACTGGCCCGAAGGGAAGGTGCCCTCGGCTGCAGGCGATGGCCGAAGGGGCGGCGCTCCTGCTTGAGGCGCAGAGTTTTGGGTAATGACAAGCGCTGCGCTCGGGATGACATAGCTCCTTCCTCAGGCCTCCTTCCTCCGGCCTGATCGCTAGATTCTCCGCCATGTCGCCCGAAGAGATTCGACCCATCTCGCATCAGAGCACGAATGACAAGGTCTTCGCGCTCGTGCGGCCGTATCTGCGTGGGGGCGCGCGGGTGCTCGATGTCGGCGCCGGGGAAGGGTACTTCTCGAAGATGGTCGGCGACGCCGTGCAGGCGGAGCTCGGGCAGCCGCCGTCCGGCGTGCTCGCCGCGTGCGATCTCTTCCCGCAGTTCTTCCGGTACCCGGGCGTGCCGTGCGACCCGATCAACGCCGACGGTTCGCTGCCCTATGCCGATGCGTCGTTCGACGTCGTCTGCAGTCTCGAGGTCATCGAGCACATCAAGGACCAGTTCGCGTTCACGCGCGAGCTGTGTCGCGTGACGAAGCCGGGCGGCGTCGCGATCGTGAGCACGCCTAACGTACTCAACCTGAATTCGCGCGTGCGCTATCTGCACTCCGGGTTCACGGTCCTGTTCGACCCGCTCCTCATCTCGAGTGACGACCCACGCCACACGGCCGGGCACATCAACCCGGTGCCGTACTACTACCTCGCGTACCAGCTGCGCCGCGCCGGCTTCCGGTCCGTCACCGCGCACTACGATCGCTTCAAGACGTCGGCGCGGGCGCTGTTGGCCCTGTGGGGGCCGTTCATCGGCATCGCCCACGCGTTGTTCCGGCGTCGGCTCGAGACGAAAAAGGCCGATGTCGTCGCCGAAAATGCGGGCGTGCTCCGCGACATGAACAGCGCGGCGATGCTGACGTCGCGCAGTGTGATCGCCGTCGCGACGAAGTAGGCGCCGGGAGCGCGACGCGCGCGACCGTCGCTACATGCTGCTCAACGAGCAGAACAGTTTGGAAACCAACCTACGATCGCACGACGGGGAGATTCGCCGCGACGAAAGACGGCGCGGTCCGTCGCTTGCCCAGTGTGAAGGTGTGAAGGCTCGAGAAGCCAACCCGTAGCACTGCCGGACCTAACGCATGATCAGCGGCTCAGTCGTCATTCCCATCACACATCGCCAGCCAGAGTTCCTCGAGCGTCTCCTCGACGCGCTGGGGCATCAGGACCTCGCGCCTGACGAGTTCGAGATCATCGTGTGCGATGATGCCGGGAGCGAGGAAACTCGCGCTCAGGTGGAGCGATGGCGCGAGACCCACCCGGTGGCCATTATGTACGTGAGCGTACCGACGCCCGATCGCGGGCCGGCGGCCATGCGCAATGCGGGGTGGCGTGCGGCGCGCGGAGACGTCATCGCGTTCACGGACGACGACGCGATTCCGGAGCCGGACTGGCTGCGGCAGGGCATTCGCGCACTCGCCGATGATGCGGCGGACGCCGCCAGCGGGCGCATCGTGGTTCCGCTACCGGACGACCCGACAGACTACGAGCTCGACGCCGCTCGGCTCGCGAGTGTGGGGTTCGTCACCGCGAACTGCTTCTGTCGGCGCTCCGTGCTCCAATGCATCGGCGGTTTCGATCCACGCTTCCGCTCGACGTGGCGCGACGGGAGCGATCTGTTCTTCAGGCTGATCTCAGCCGGCCTCGACGTGGTCGAGGCGACCAACGCGACCGTCGTCTACCCAGTGCGTCCAGTCCCGTGGGGCGGTCGCCTGCGCGCCGAGAGCAAGCACATGTTCGACGCGCTGTTGTACAAGAAACATCCGCGCCTCTATGCGGAATTCATCCGCCCAGATCGCCCGTACCTGTACTACGCCATTCTCATCGCGCTGGTGATCGCGGTGATCGGCGTCTGGAAGAGCGCGGACACCGTCACGGCTGCGGGGCTTGCGACCTGGCTCAGCTTGACGGCAGCGCTCGCCTTCCGACGATTGCGTGCCACCAAGCGAAGCCTGGACCACGTGGCGGAGGTCGTCGTGACGTCAGTGTTGATCCCGTTCGTCTCGGTATACCACCGCGTCCGCGGCGGCGTCACGTTCCGCGTGGCGTTCTGGTGAGCGTCTTCCCGTTAGGCTGACGGCATCACGATCAGCACGAACACGAACGGGACATCGCGCGTGCGTAACGCGAACGCCGCGCGGGCCACGTAGTACGCGCCGACGCGGGCTATCCAGGCCGGTCGGTACACCGCGATGGACCCGCCGAAGGTCAGGGATCGGCCCCAGCCATTGGCCACGTGGCGGCCAGCTACCGTTAGGCGAAGCATCCGACGCGTGGCCGCTGCCCGCCGCGCGCGCGTTCCCCTAGGTTGCTCCTCACGAACGGCGCGCCGCATCAGTGCTGCGCCGTCTGAACGCATATATCAGGAGCTTCGACCAATGAGAATCGCTCCGGAACACCCTTACGTGACCCGCGTGCGACGAGCGAAGGAAGTTTTCGACCAGAACCGGCACGACCCCGCCCCGCTGTTCGAGCTACACGCCGAGGACGTTGTGCTGCACGCACCTGGCACGAGCCCCCTCGGCGGCTGCGTCCGCGGACGCGCGAACGTCGCCTCGTGCATGCAGCGGATGGCCGAGTTGTCAGGCGGGACGTTTACGGCGGTATCGACCGCCCTGTCGGGCAGCGGGGACTTCGTCGCGCTGCTCCACCATGTGACGGCAACGCGCAACGGGAAGCGGCTCGATCAGACGCTGGCGGAGCTGTGGCGATTCGAGAACAACCGCTGCGTCGAAGTGTGGGCGCAGTTCAGCGATCAGGAGGCGTGGGACCTCTTCTGGCAGTAGCGATTGGCGCGGATGCTTCATCACCGCCTTGTGGTCGACAGGGGAACGGCGATGACGCGGATGACGCGGAAGCACCGGATCGCACCTCGGAATGACAACCATCCGGGGCAAACCGCTCGCCCCACTTTGAGCGCCGCGACGATTGTAACTCCGCGTCATCGTTCCTAACATGACGCGCCGGCGATATGATCGCGTCATGAAAGCTCACGTGCTCAACGACGCCGCGCCGCCGACGCATCGCTTCCGCGTGTTTCTCCAGGAGGAGCTCGCGCAGCGGTGCGCACGCAATCCGCGCTACTCGCTCCGAGCGTTCGCGCGCTACCTCACACTCGATCACTCCACGTTGTCGCAGATGCTTCGCGGCCGCCGCCGCTTCACCGCGCGGACCATCGAGCGCATCGGCAAGCGACTCTCCCTGCCGGCCGACATGATCACGCAATTCGTGGAGCGCGAGCGTGGACCGGCGGAGTCGTGGACATCGCGCGAGCTGCGGCAGCTCTCCCGAGACGCCGCGCTCTCGCTGGCCGAGTGGCACCACCACGCCATTCTCGAGCTGACGCGGCTCGCGAGCTTCAGGCCGGACGTTCGATGGATCTCACGCGTGCTCGACGTCCCCGTAGACGACGTGAACGTCGCGATCACCCGGCTCGCGCGACTCGGCTTGCTCGACATGCGTTCTCGCACGGAGTGGGTCGATGCCGCGGGAAACGCCGAGGCGCGCGTCGATTCACTGTCGGTGAGCGCCATCAGCGCGCTGGCGAGTCGCGCGCGAGCGTTGCTCGGTTCGAGCGACCACGCCGCGCACTACAGCACGACCACCGTCGCTGTCTCCACGGCGACGAGCCGGCGCATCGCCGGGCGCGTGGAACAGTTTCGTCGCGAGATCGCCGAAATGCTGGAGAGCGAAAGCGGCGAGCGCGATCAGGTGTATTGCCTGGAGTTGGCGTTCTTTCCCGTAGCAGATCTCGCAACCATGGAATCGTGACCGATGGGACAGCCGGTAATGCAGTGGCAGATTCTCGCGCGCGATCCCGACAAGGTGACGGCGTTCTACAGCACGCTGTTCGGGTGGCGTGTGAACGCGGACAACCCGATGGGTTACCGGATGGTGGACACCGGATCCGAGCGCGGGATCAAGGGCGGCGTGTGGCCGATCGGCAATGACGGACACCCGCACGTGCAGCTGTTCGTGGAAGTGAGCGACGTCGCAGCGTGCGTCGCTCAGGCCCAACGGCTTGGTGGCCAGGTCGTGATCCCGCCCCAGGTACTTCCCGGCGGTGACGAGATGGCGGTCGTGCTCGATACGGAGGGGCTCTCGTTAGGCCTCATGAAGACCGCTGTCACGACGGGCGCCGCGGAAGCGTGACCACCTCAATAGCCGGCGTCGGCGTGCCATCCCACGTGAACCGGTACGTCGTCGTCCACCGCACGTTCGCGACGAGCGCGGGCCGGAAGCATGCGATGCAGGTCCCGCCGGCGCGCCGGACGCTGGGGTAGACGACGCCTAACGCGCCCGCATCGAGCAGCATCTCGGCCAGCGCCTGCGAGGCGACGTAGCTGTCGGGCGCCAGACACTTCGCGAACTGCCGGTCGTCGCGCAGGTCGTGCAGCTCGGCGGTGATGTCCGCGAGGTAATCGTCGTACGTGACGCTGTCCTCGAACCGACCGATCTCTGCCAGGTCGACCGTTTTATGGAAGGCGACTTCCGCCTGCGACGTCTCGACTTCGAGGGCGGCGTACCACGCGCCACGTTCTGGCCCGTTGAATCGGCTGCCGAGCGGGTGAGGGTGTGCGAATGCGGCGTTGACGACGCGAGAGTTCGGGACGCCGAACACCAGCTCGTGCACGCCGATGCCGGGCAGCAGGTCATGCTCGGCCAGCAGACGCTCGTTGGTAGCGTGGTCGAGGTCGAACAGGTCAGCGAGATGCGCGTCGTCGTCGGCGATGAGCGCGAGGACGCTCTCGTTGCGCGGGCGGTAGCGCGACGGGATGAGGCGGTGCGTGTCGTGTTCGCGAACGAGTGTGGTGCGCGGCAGCCGCCGGCGGGACGTCGCCGCTGGCGTCACACGCCGCCGCGTCGCGCGTCGAGCAGGCGACGCACTGTCTGCATCGCGGGCACGCCGCCGGCGAGCATGTAGTCGAGCGGCGTCTGGCCTCCGAAGATCCGGTTCGCGTTAGGGAGCTGAACCCATTCGTCGGCCAGCGCATCGCCGTGCAGGATGTGCAGCGCCTTGAAGATCCCGATGAGGTACGAGATGCGGAGCAGCGTGTCGGCGTCGAGCACGCGGTCGGGATCCTTCTTCATCTTGTAGTACGGCCCGTTGGAGACGCCGCCGAGCAACCCGCGGGCGTCCTCGTCGCGTACCTGCCAGCGGGCCACGATGTTGAAGAACGCCTTGAGTGCCGAGGCGCTGAGCCGCTCGCGCGCAGCGCGCGCCGTCAGGTCGACGAGCGGAGACGGGTCGTAGCGACTGGTCGGGTAGGCGAGACGTTTGGCGGCCAAGATAGGGAACCGGGCCAGGGAATGGGATTGAGGCTCTCCTGAATAGGAGAGTATACGCGCCGTATCAGGAGACGTCAATACCGCCGGACGAAATGCCTGGTCAGTCGTTCAGCGTAAACACCGTCTCGTAGTGAACGGAGCGCGCGTCGTAGTGCGCGAGGATCGACCGGGCGTCGGGAGCGATCACGGCCAACTCGTAGTCGTCGCCGGCGAACGCGCGGACGGCGGCCATGTCATCGAAGCGCGTGATGGTCACGAACTCGACCTCGGCGCCGTCACGACGGCGGAGCAGTGTCGCGCCACGAAATCCCGGAACGCGGTGGATGCCCGGTAGGATCTCGGAGCGGAGCATCACTTCGTAGGTGTCAGCATGCTCGGGTTTAGTCCAGCCGTGCCACACTCTGCTGATCATTGGCGGGCTCTATGTGCGCGTGGTCGATTATGGAGGGAACGGTCTGGGAGTATCTGGCATCATCTCGGCGGCCTGGCCAGTCACTCAGCAGTGAGCCGGGTCAGTACGAGGCATCAGGCATCAGGATGAGCAAACGGCGGCAGTTGTCACCGCCGCCGTTCCACCGATAGCGCGCCCCACCGTGTAGACGCGGACCTGATGCCTGACACCTCGTACTGAGCGGTCGCTGACGGCTTGGAGCTGACCATGCCGCCGCCGGATGCCAGCCCTGCCAAGCTGAAACGTTAGGCGACGCGCAGCTCGATCTTCTCGGTGGCCTTCTGCTGGAGTGGCACTCCGTGCTCCTGTGCGATCGCGATCACGTCGTCCGCCATGAGCATCCCTCGCTCCACCAGCGCTCGTGCGATCGCGTCCAGGGCACTGGCGTGGTCACGTACGATCGCCTCCGCGCGTGCCGCTTGATGGCCGATCAGCGTGCGAACGGCCGAATCGATCTCGCTCTGCAGCTGCGCCGACGGAGCGCCGCCGTGTGCGGACGGATCCGCGGACACCAGGCCTACTTCCTCGCTCATGCCGAACTCCGCCACCATCCGCCGTGCCACGCCCGTCGCGTGTACGAGGTCGCTCCCGGCGCCCGACGTCACGGCATCCGGTCCGAGGAACACCAGCTCCGCCGCTCGGCCGCCTAACGCCTTGGCGATCACGCCCTCGAGGTAGCGGCGCGAGTGCAGGTGGCGATCGGTATCCGGCGCGAAGTGCGCGGCGCCGAGGGAGCGTCCGCGGGGCTCGATCGTGACTTTGTGGAGACGATCCTCGGGGCAGGTGAGGAGGCCGACGACCGCGTGCCCGGCCTCATGGAGCGCGATGAGGCGACGCTCCTCGTCGGACACGATCACGCCCGCGCGCACGCGGCCGAGCAGGATCTTGTCACGCGCCTGGTCGAGATGCGCGCGGCTGATGACTGCGCTGCCCGAGTGCACCGCGAGGATCGCGGCCTCGTTCAGCAGATTCGCGAGCTCGGCGCCGGAGTAGCCGACGGTGAGCGTGGAGAGCTCCTGCAGATCGACGTCCGTATCGAGCGGCCGCTTGGACGCGTGCACCTTGAGGATCTCGAGACGATCCGCGCCCGTCGGCATGCCGACTTCCACCACGCGATCGAAGCGACCCGGGCGACGCACTGCCGGATCGAGCATGTCTTCACGGTTGGTCGCCGCCATCCATACGATGCCTTCGCCGCCTGCCATGCCGTCCATTTCGACGAGCAGCTGATTCAGCGTCAGGTCTTCTTCGCTCGTGCGGTTCGGACGACCACGCTTGCCGCCGATGGAGTCGAATTCGTCGATGAAGATGATGCAGCGTCCGAGCGCGCGGGCCTTGGACGCGAGATCGCGCACGCGACGAGCGCCAACGCCGACATACATCTCGCCGAATTCGGAGCCTGATGCGACTAATACCGGAACGCCCGCTTCGCCGGCCACTGCGCGAGCGAGCAACGTCTTCCCGGTGCCCGGCGGGCCGACGAGCAAGACGCCGGCGGGGCAGCGCGCGCCCATCTTCTTGAAGCGCGACGGATCCTTGAGGAACCAGATGATGTCCTGGAGGTCCGCGCGAGCTTCCTTCGCCCCGCCGACATCCGCGAGCGTGAGCTGCCGGTCCTCTGCGACCTTCTCGAACTTCTTGCCGCCGCTTACCACGCCAGCCCTCAGGCGCGCGACGAGCATTAGTGTCACGCCGATGAGCACGAAGGAGACGACGAACGAGACCGGATCTTCGGGGAGTCGCCCTGGGCCTTCGACCTGCACTCGCGCACCTCGAGCCGACCAGCGCTCGAGGTCGGTGAGTCCGACCGCGCCCTTCGGCACTTCGGCGGATACGCGCGTGACGTTGCTGGAGCCAACGCGTCGCGCAACGCTGAGCTGAGCGATGAGTCGCGTTCCCCCATCTTCGACAGACAGTTCGCGAACCTGACGCGCGTCGAGCGCAGCAGCGATCTCCGAGTACGGTACGCCGGGGATCGGAAGGTTCGAGCGCCGATGATCGACGGACTTGAAGATCACGACGCCGAAAGCGACACAAGCGACCGCGACGATTGCTATGGCCCAGCGCGGCTGTTTGCCGAGACGCTGACGAGCCGAGGCGAGAAGAATCGAGAGACGACGGAGCATGCGTGAGACCGGCGGGAGACATGCTCACGCGTGACCGTCGCGTGAGCTCCTGTCCCGACACGACGACGCGCAGATGGCGCCGTCACAACTATGAATGGACAACGACGCTCGAGAACCAGAGCGGTTCTCACGAGCGCGAATGGAGCGCGGATATAAGCGATCGCGCCGCTCGACGAGAGCGGTGCGAAGCCGAAACAGAACGGCGTCGCGCAATTTTTCGGCGGCGTATTCTGCTGCGTCCTACTATAGCAATATGCTCGGATTGGCGCGAGCGTTCACTCCATGTCGGTGTCGAACTCTTCTCTGCTCGATTCTTCTCTACCTCGCGAGGCCAGCCGTCGCCGCCTCGTGGCGCTTGCATCCGCCGCGATCGTCATCGTGATCGGGATCGTGATGCTTGTCACCATCGACCGCTTACGGCAGAGTCGCGCGCTCGTCAGGCACACACTCACAGTGCTCGCTCATGTAGAAACGCTGATGAGTCATCTCGCGGACACGGAGACCGGGCAGCGCGGATACCTCCTCACGACCGAGGACCGATATCTCGAGCCATATCTTGCGGGGCGTGGCGCGGTCGCGGCAGACACGACGCTTCTCCGCCAGCTGACGCGCGACAATCCCGAGCAGCAGCGCCGTCTCGATGCATTGTCGCCGCTCTTCGTCGCCAAATTCGCCGAGCTCGACAGGACGATTTCCTTGCGGCGTGCTGGTCAGGCGGACGCGGCTTTGGCTGTCGTGCGGTCCGACTCAGGTCGATTGGTGATGGATTCGATCCGTCGCGTGATATCGGGGATCGTGTCGGAGGAGCGCCGGCTGTACGACGAGCGCGACACGCGCTCGCAGTGGTGGTACGCACTCGTGGTCGTAACGGTCGTCATCGGCACCGTCGGGTCGGCTGGTATCGCCAACTACACGAACCGCCTGTTCGCACGAGACGCCGACGCGCAGGCGGCCGCCGCGCAGTTGCTCGGCGAGCAGAACGCACAACTTCAAGACCAGGCGATGGAGCTCGAGCTGCAGCAGGAGCAATTGCAATCACAGGCTCTCAAGCTCGAGATGCAGAAGGAGGAGATTCAAACGACGGCGGATGAGCTGGCGCTGAGAACGGAAGCGGCGGAGACGGCCAATCGCGCGAAGAGCGAGTTCCTCGCGACGATGAGTCACGAGCTCCGGACTCCGCTCAACGCGATCGGCGGCTATGCGGACCTCATGGAGCTCGGGATCCGTGGCGCCATCAGCCAGGATCAGCGCGACGACCTGCGTCGTATCAAGCGCAGTCAGCGGCACCTCCTCTCACTCGTGAACGACATCCTGAACTTCGCGCGCCTGGAAGCTGGGCGCGTAGACATCCGCATGGAGGACGTGCCGCTCGACGACGTGGTCTCGGAGGCCGAGTCGCTCGTGGCGCCGCAGATGCGTGCGTGCGGGCTGCGGTTCGACGTCGAGCGTCCACTCCCGGGGCTCCGCGTGCGGGCGGACCGCGACAAGGTGCAGCAGATTCTGGTGAACCTGCTCAACAACGCGTGCAAGTTCACGCCGTCCGGCGGGCGCGTCACGCTCACATCCGGCCGGGTCGACAGCGTGGTGTGTATTCAGGTCGCCGACACCGGGCGCGGCATCGCGCTGTCGCGACAGCGCGAGATCTTCGAGCCGTTCGTGCAGGTGGACCGCCACCTAACGCCGGACGGTGATCAGGGGATCGGACTCGGGCTCGCCATCAGTCGGGAGCTGGCGCGCGCCATGGGTGGAGACCTGACCGTAGAAAGCGAGGAATCGCAAGGCGCGAAGTTCACGCTCGCACTCAGAGCGGCTACGGGCAGTGACTAGGTCGGGATGCGGCGACGGGAGCGAGGCTCAGCCTCGCTCCCGTCGCGCTTGGTGCCGTTTCCTCCGTGCCTAACGCCGATCGCTGCGCCGATCAGCGGCGGTCGGTCGCGTCAGGGCCGGGTCGTGATGCCGGATTGCCATCGACGCGGTCCTTCACGTCGTCGAGCTTGTCCGCGACTTTGCGAGCGCCGCGCTCGATCGCGTTGCCGCCGCGGTCGGCTGCCGACTCTGTCGCTCCGGCGACCGTGTCCGCGGTGCGCGACGTCGTGTTGCGGAGCTCAGAATCGTCCACGCGCTCCCTGCGCAGGTCGGCCTCGACCTCGCGCTCCTCCGTGACGACGCGCTTCTGGATCACGATCTCCTCGGTCGGGACAGCGCGCTTCTCGACCACGACCTCCTCGGCCATGAGCGGGATGCGGACCTCGTCCTCGCGGATGTCGACATCACTGGCGCGGTCGCCGCTGATCGGCCGCCGCTCGACGACGACTTCCTCGCGCTGAACCGGGACCGACCGCCGCACGTGCTCGGTCTCGACAGTCTTGCGCACTGCCGCTTCGCCCGCCTGTACCTGACGTTTGCCGACGGCGAGCTGCTCCTCCGACAGCGTCAGGCGCTGCTCACGGCCGCGCTCGAATCCCTGGCGTGCGCGGTCACGTACGCGGTCCCAACCGCCGTACTGCTGGCTGACATCGTCCGTCCATCCGCGACGTAGGTCGGCCTCGACGGCGTCGAAGTCGCGGTCGGCGTAGTCCGGGTTGCGGCTCGCGACATGGCCGAGCTGGTACGCTGGGCGGTAGGCGTCGTAGTCCTGGTTTGCGGACGACGTCGATCCCGATCCCGTCGATCCCGTAGATCCCATCGAGGACGTGGATGACGCGGACGACGCCGTGCTCGAGGCGCCAAATCCAGAGTCCGATGTACCGCTCGACTCGAAGTGGCGACGATAGTACTCGTCGTCGTCCTCAGAGTACGTGGATGCGGCTTCGGACACTGCGCGTCCGGCCCACCACCCGCCCACCGCGCCCGCGAGCGCGCCGATGACGGTACCGACAGGCCCCGCGAGCGAGCCGAGCGCCGCGCCAGCGGCGATGCCGGAAACACCGCCGACCGTCTCGCCAACGATGGCGTCGCCGGTGTTCGGATCGTCGCCTGTTCCGCGGGTTCTGTCAGACGAGCGTATGGTGCTGTCGCCGACGCGGCTCAGGTCGTCCGACATCCCGCCGAGGTCTCTGTCTCTATCCGCCATGGGTCCCTCCCTGATTTGATAACAACGTCCGTTGGGAAGGGGGCGCCTGCGCAAGATAGGGACCCCGAATGCGGAATCGCGACGCATCTCGTGATCCTGGTCACTGTCCCGTGCGTTGCTCGTTAGGCAGCAGCAGAGACCGCGTGATGGTGTCGAGCTGGCAGCGGTGAGAACGGATTACTGGTTGCTGGACGGCGATTCACCGCAGCGGACGCAGAGGACGCCAAGGACTGCTTCAGCAGACTTCTCAGACGAAGGGGGCGAACGGATGCGGTGGATCAGCCGGATTGACTCCATGGAAGGCGAGTCGGCGCACCGCAACGAGCCATCTGAAATGGGAATGGCCGCGGCACAATGTCATCCCGAGCGCCAGCGATCTTCTGTCTTGGTTGCGGCCGCTCTGGCCACAATCACGGTCGAGAAGATCCCTCGCGGATGCTCGGGATGACATCCGGCCTCGGGACACCAGTGCGTCCCGAGGCCGTTCACTTTCACTAAGATCGTCGCGAGAGCGTCTGTCGCGTGCTGAGGATCAATCCGTTGGATCCCCAGCATCCGCTCGCGTTATTCGTCCGAGATGGTTGCCGAAGCAGCCCACCTCTACGATACCGGCTTCGTACCGACGCCCCACCTGTTGTTGTCGCGGTTCAGGTCGACGAGCCGCTTCTCGGGGTCCAGCTCGATGCCCGTCGGTTTTTTCCCCACGAACCGATACCGCCGCACGTAGTGCGTCGTGTTCATGCTCCACACCTCAGCCGGATAATCGTAGTTCTCGACCGACCCGTCGCTGAACGTGAAGCGCGCGTGAATAGGCAGCACACCGCGCGCACGGTTGCCGAACATCACGGCCATGTCCGTCGTGTCGCCCGTCACCTTCGTCACTACCGTGTCGATCGCCTGGTCGAAGTGCGGGTTCTCGAGGAACCACTCGCGCCAGAACCAGTCGAGGCGACGGCCACCGACGTCTTCCATCGTGCGGAAGAAATCCGCCGGCGTGGGATGCTTGAACTTCCACCGCTCGGCGTACGTGCGAAACGCGTCGTCGAACGCCGCCGGGCCCATGATCTCCTGCCGCAGCAGTTGCAGACCCACGCTCGGCTTCACGTACGCCTCGAGGCCGAGCAGCGCGGGGTTGATACGGTCGGGGTTCATCTCGATCGGGCCGTCCACGTTCTGCTTCATCGCGCCCTCGACGTACTCGCGCTCGCCTAACGCGCGGACCATCTGGTCGCCCTTCTCCGGATAACGACGAGCTTCCGAGAACGTGTTGATGAACGTGTTGAAGCCCTCGTCCTGCCACATGTGCACGCGCTCGTTCGACCCGACGATCATCGGGAACCACATGTGCCCGATCTCGTGCGTGACGACGTTGTAGAGGTCGTACTTGTCCTTGCTCTTGTTCTCCATGGCGACCATCGGGTATTCCATGCCGCTGATCGGGCCTTCGATGGCCGAGATCTGTGGGTACGGATACGCCAGCCAGCGCTCGGAGTATTCCATGATCGACATGCGCGACATGTCGGCCGCGTCCTTCCACGTCTCCACGGCGGTCGGGCGGTAGTAGGCGTACGCCATGCGCCCCTTCCAGCTCGACGCATCCCAGATAAAGTCCGGGCTCGCGGCCCACGCGACGTCGCGGACGTTCTTCGCGCGGAACTTCCACGTGAGCGTGCCGGTCTTTTTCGTTCGAGCCGCGCCACTCTGCAGCTCAGCGGCCGACACGATCTGCACGGTCGAGTCGCTCTTCGCGGCGCGTGCGAGGCGCGTGATCTGCTCGGCGGTGAGCACCTCGTGCGGGTTCGTCAGCTCACCGGTGCCAGCGACGATGTAGCCGGCCGGAACGGTGACGGCGTAATTGAACTCGCCGTACTCGAGGTAGAACTCGCCCTGTCCCAGGTAGGGCTCGATGTTCCAGCCGCGCACGTCGTCGTACACGGCGACTCGTGGGTACCACTGGGCGAGCTCGTAGAGCGACCCGTCGCGGCCCATGCGGTCAGCGCCGTGTTCCGGGACGAGGAAGTGCCACGCGACGTCGAACGTTGCGGTCTTCCCTGGCGCGAGCGGCTCGGCGAGATCGACCTTCATCATCGTGCCTTCCACGCGCGTCCTGACCGCGGTCCTGGCCGCCGCGCCAGCGCGTGTGGTCAATTGGTCGAAGTGCTCGACGATGTCGCCGCCCTCGAAGCCACGCGCGCCGAAGCGCGAGTCCTGCGGAAAGATGAACGAGTTGAGCGACTTGTCCTTGAACGCGTTCTGCTCCATCTGCATCCAGATGAAGCGGAGGCTGTCGGGCGAGTTGTTCGTGTAGCGCAGGCGCAGTTTGCCCTGCAACGTTGTCTTGCCGGTATCGAGCGTCGCTTCGAGATCGTAATCGGCGCGGTTCTGCCAGTACTTTGGCCCTGGGGCGCCGGAGCCGAGGCGGTATGCGTTGGGTGCGGGAAGGGTGATGGGCGCGAACATGGAGGTATCGGCCACGCCCGTTGTGTCGAATGGCATCGGGTTACCGGGCCCCTGGGCGACTGCCGGCAGGGCGACGCCAGCGGCTGCGAGCACGAGCCCAATGGCTCGAGAGAATGCGAGCATAGGAATCCTTGAAGTGGAAAAAAGGAGCGCGCGAGCGCTCCTTCGGTCATACACGACAGTGGCGAGTTGGGTCTCCACGCAAGGAAGTTGCCGGCCTCCGCCTTAACCCGCCGTAACACTCAGCACCTTTTCAGACCGGACACTTCATGAGCTCGACGCCAGAAGCCGCCCAACCCGAGAACCACGACCTCAAGCGCGTTCTCCGTCTCGGGGATCTGGTGCTGTTCAACGTCGTCGCCGTGCTCGGGCTCCGTTGGGTGGCGACGTCGGCGAAGGCCGGACCGAGCTCGCTCGTGCTGTGGCTGTTGGCGGCGCTGCTCTTCTTCATCCCGCAGGGCATTGCCGTCATCACGCTCGCATCGCGGTTCCCGGATGAAGGGGGCGTCTACGCGTGGACGCGGCGGACGTACGGCGAGTGGAACGGGTTCCTCTGCGGGTGGTGCTACTGGATCAACAACGTCCTGTACTACCCCAACCTGCTCATCTCGACCGCCGTCATCGCGACGTACGCGATCGGCAAGGGCGGTAGCTCGTTAGGCAACAGCTGGCCGTACGTGCTGGGCGTCGCGCTGACCGCGTTGTGGGTGGCGGCGCTGCTCAACATCGTCGGGCTCGGTGCGGGGAAGTGGCTGCACAACATCGGAGGGGTGGCCATCTACCTGCCCGGTGTCGTACTCATCGCGTTGGGCGTCGTGGCGATCTTCACCCATCCAAGCGCGAACGCCTTCACGGCGGCGCGGCTCGTGCCTAACGTGACGGAGCTCTCGACGCTCAACCTATGGGCGTCGGTCGCGTTCGCGTTCGCGGGGCTCGAGCTCTCGTCGACGATGGGAGAGGAGACCGGGAACCCGCGGCGCGATCTGCCGCGCGCGATCGTCATCTCCGCGCCGCTGATCGCCGCCGCCTACATCCTCGGCACGCTGTCCGTGTTGTGGCTCGTGCCGACCGGTGACCTCAACATCGTGTCCGGGTTCCTGCAGGCGATCAGCATCGGCAGTGCGGCGGCGTCACCAGCACTCATGTGGCTCGCGCCAGCCGCGGCGGCACTCTACACACTGAGCAACGTGGCGGGTGTGGGCGCGTGGCTGTCGGGTCCTGCCCGGGTGGCCTTCGTGATCGGGCTGGACCGCTATTTCCCACCGGCGTTCGGGAAGGTGCATCCGCGCTTTCGGACGCCGTACGTCGCGATCCTCGTGCAGGCCGTGCTGGCGACGGTGTTCCTGCTCGTCTCGCAGCTTGGCAAGGGATCGACAGTGGAGCAGGCCTATCTGGTGCTGCTCGATACGCAGTTGCTCGTGTACTTCATCCCGTACATCTACCTGTTCCTCTGTCTGCTGCGTCAGGCACGCGGCCCAGCGCGGGACGGTCAACTGCCTGGCGGACGGGTGGGTGCGACTGTGGCCGGTGTCTGCGGCTTGAGCGTCACGCTGTTCGCGATGATCGTTGCGTCGATCCCGCCGGGCGACGCGCCGAATCGGTTCACGTTTGGCGTGAAGGTCATCGGTGGTGCGGGAGCATTCGTCGCGCTCGGCGCTCTCATCTACTGGCGCGCCAGCATCAAGCGAAGATGATGAGGGGACGCGGGTAACAACCCTCACCACGCCGCGCCAGGCACCTGGCGGCGGACTGACCAGTGCGTCAGTGAAATTGCTCGTTAGGCAGCCCATTCATCGATCGTGCGGGCAATTCGTGATGCACATCACCGCGCGTGGTCAATGGCGCGCGCACCTTCCGCGCTCCCCGCGATTGCCTTGCGATCGCGTGCATCAGCGGCTCGCGCAGGAGTTCCCGCTCCTGCGTCCACCGCAGCGGCGGCGTGTGCGCTGGAGCTTCGCCGCCCAACAATCGAGGAGAGGCTTATGCACTTGGCCACTCGCGCCACCTGCCTCGTGTGGGTGGTGGTACTCGCTGCGTGCTCTGACGACAGCGTCCTGCCACCCACTGCGCCCACGACAGGACCGCCGCTCGGCGTGTCGCTCGCGATGGCGCCCGACCCCAGCGCTCACACGGTGCTTTCAGGAGGGGCAACCACCACGTTCGACCTCACGGACGCCGCATTCTCACTCCCATCCACCAACCTCGCGAAAGGACCTGACACCAAGCTCCATAACGCGGGCGATGAGGAATTCGAAGATGCGTTCGTGACCGATCCAACGTCCGAGCATGCCGGGCTGGGACCGGTGTTCGACAACGTGTCGTGCGAGGGCTGTCATGCTGGCGACGGGCGTGGCCGACCCCCGGGTCCTAGGGAGATCGCGGAGTCATTCCTGGTTCGGATCAGCTTCCCGAATCGCGATCCGGTGACGGGAGCGCCGAACCCGGTCCCGGGGTTCGGTGGACAGTTACAACTGCGCGCCATACCAGGGAGCGCACCGGAAGCGAGCGTGTCGATCACGTACTCGGAGGTGGCCGGGCGCTTCAGCGATGGCACGGCGTACTCGCTTCGCGTCCCATCGTACTCCTTCTACGAGAGCTACGAGCCGCTGGCGAACAAGATGTTGTTCAGCCCCCGGGTGGCGCCGGTCAACTTCGGGCTCGGGCTGCTCGAGGCGATTCCCACGGCGACGCTGCTCGCCAACGAGGATCCTAACGACGCCAACGGCGACGGCATCTCCGGCGTGGCGAACCGCGTCTGGGACGCCGCGGCGGCGAAGACGGTCGTCGGACGCTTTGGATGGAAGGCCGGCGCGCCGAACCTCATCCAGCAGACGGCCGGGGCCTACAACGGGGACATGGGGGTGACCTCCTCGCTGTTCCCGGCCGAGTCGTGCGAGGGCGACCGTGACGAGTGCGCACGGCACGCGCCCGAGGTCAGCGATCAGGCTGTTCTCGCGGTCGCGCGGTACATGCAGACGTTAGGCGTGCCGGCGCGCCGCAATATTGACGACGCGCAGGCGACGCAGGGCGAGGCGATCTTCTATCAGGTCGGATGCGCGACCTGTCACACGACGACGGTCAGGACAGGCTCGCTCGAGGGCGTGCCATCGGTATCGGACCAGCTGATCCATCCCTACACCGATCTGCTGCTCCACGACATGGGACCGGATCTGGCCGACAATCGTCCCGATTTCCAGGCGTCGGGAAAAGAGTGGCGCACGCCGCCGCTCTGGGGGATCGGTCTCGTGCAGACGGTGAACGGGCACACCAACTTCCTCCACGATGGTCGCGCGCGTTCGCTCATGGAAGCCGTGCTCTGGCATGGCGGTGAAGCAAAAGCATCGCGCGATGCGGTGCTCGGGCTCAACTCCGTGAAGCGGTCGGCGCTCGTGAAGTTCTTGGAATCTCTGTGAACGTCGGCAATCGGGAATCGGCAATCGGGAATCGGGACTGGGACTGAGTGAGTGAAGCCCAGCGACCGTTGTTGGTCGACCAGCGACCAGCTGGCAGTTCGATTCCCTATTCCCGATTCCCTATTCCCGACTACGTCCTCGCGTTCCCGCGGCCCATTCGTCCCAGACGTTGAACATGCGCATCTGTTGCTCGAGATCGGTGCGCTTCATCAAACCTTCGACGTCCGCTCGCGTCTGGCGATTCCACGTGACGTCCATGGTGGCGAATCCATAGACCACCGCGGCGGTGATCATCGCGTTCAGGCGAAGCTGCTGCGGGTCGCACTTCACGAACACGTCCGAGTGCGCGTGGTAGTTCTGGCCGTACAGCGCCGGCTCCTGGTTCGCGACGAGGTTCGCGACGCCATGCAGCATGAAGTCGAAGTTGTCGGTGCCAACGATCGGCGCGTCGACCTGCGTGAATGGACCCAAGCCGCTGACGGCTTCCAGCGAGCGGGTGACGG